>Ga0163144_10002207_pt1 | contig 45403 bp, 41 predicted proteins | sample OliLak19BULKMAT1_FD_123175 | JGI IMG/M metagenome (GOLD analysis project Ga0163144, IMG submission 123175) | Freshwater microbial mat bacterial communities from Lake Vanda, McMurdo Dry Valleys, Antarctica - Oligotrophic Lake LV.19.BULKMAT1 | ecosystem: Environmental > Aquatic > Freshwater >... | reverse complement strand
GCCTTCGTGCCCACGCGCGAGAATCCCGTCGGCATCTTCGATCGCGCCGAGATCGACGCCGGCATCGAAAGGAGCCTGGCGGCGGAACGCACATGAGCGAAACGCTGCTCGATCTCCGCGGCCTCACCGTGAACTTCGCCACCGACGACGGCATCGTCCGCGCGGTCGACGGCATCGATCTTGCCCTCGGACGCGGTCGCACGCTCGGCCTGGTGGGCGAGTCGGGCTGCGGCAAGAGCGTGACGTCGCTTGCCATCATGGGCCTGCTGCCGCCGGAAAACAGCGCGGTGGGCGGCGAGATCCGCTTCGAGGGCCGCGATCTCCTGACGCTCGACCCGGGCGAGCGCCGCGACATGCGCGGCAGCCGCGTCGCCATGATCTTCCAGGAGCCGATGACCTCGCTCAATCCCTCCTACACGATCGGCGATCAGATCGTGGAGGCAATCCAGCGGCATCAGGGCCTGAACGCCGCCGACGCGCGTGCGCGCGCCATCGCCATGCTGAAGCTGGTGCGCATCCCCAGTCCCGAGAAACGGGTCGACGAGTATCCGCACAAGCTCTCGGGCGGCATGCGCCAGCGCGCCATGATCGCCATGGCGCTAGCTTGCGGCCCGCAACTCCTGATCGCCGACGAGCCGACGACGGCGCTCGACGTCACCATCCAGGCCCAGATCCTCGACCTGATGCGCGGTCTCAGGCGCGACACGCAGACCTCGATCATCCTGATCACCCACGATCTCGGCGTGGTGGCCGAGATGGCCGACGATGTGGCCGTCATGTATGCGGGCCAGATCGTCGAGCGTGCGCCGGTCGACCAACTGTTCGCCCGGCCCGAGCATCCCTACACCGTGGGCTTGCTGGGCTCGATCCCGCGGCTCGATGAGAAGCGCGACCGCCTGCCCTCGATCGAGGGCCGCGTGCCCGACATGACCGCGCCACCCGACGGCTGCCGCTTCGCCGCCCGTTGTCCCTTCGTTGAGCCGGCCTGCATCGAGCGCCCGCCAGCCTTGCGCGAGATCGTGCCCGGCCATTTCAGCCGCTGCCGGCGCGCGCCGCTTTCCGGGGTCGCGACATGACCGCGCTTCTCGAAGTAAGCGGCCTCGTAAAACACTTCCCGGTGCGCCAGAGCGCCTTCGGTTTCGTCTCCGGCCATGTCCATGCCGTCGACGGCATCGACTTCGAGGTCCGCGAGGGCGAGACGCTGGCCATCGTGGGCGAATCGGGCTGCGGCAAGTCGACGGTGGGCCGGCTGGTGCTGCGCCTGCTCGAGCCCACCGCCGGGGCCGTACGCTTCGAGGGCGACGACCTGTTGGCCCTCGACCAGTCGGCCCTCCGCGCCCGCCGTCGGCGCATGCAGGTGATCTTCCAGGACCCCTACGCCTCGCTCAATCCGCGCATGACGGTGGGCGCCATGCTGAGCGAGCCGCTGATGCTGCACCGGCTGGCCTCCGGCGAGGCCGCGCGCGACCGGGTGGCCGAACTCCTGGAACTGGTCGGGCTGCGGCCCGACCATATCCGCCGCTATCCGCACGAATTCTCCGGCGGCCAGCGCCAGCGCCTGGCCATCGCGCGCGCGCTCGCCGTCGAACCCAGGCTGATCGTGGCCGACGAGCCGGTCTCGGCGCTCGACGTGTCGATCCAGGCGCAGGTCATCAACCTGATGGGCGAGCTGCAGAAGCGCTTCGGCCTCTCCTACATCTTCATCAGCCACGATCTCGCGGTCGTGAAGCACATCGCCGACCGCATCGCCGTCATGTATCTCGGCAAGATCGTGGAGACGGCCAGCACCGACGAGCTCTTCCGCAATCCGCGCCATCCCTACACCCGGGCGCTGCTGTCGGCCGTGCCGGTGCCCGATCCCGGCCTCGCGCGCGACCGCACGCTTCTGGAAGGCGACATTCCCAGCGCCACCCGGCCGCCGCCGGGCTGCCGCTTCCATACCCGCTGCCCGTTCGTGCGCGAGTCCTGCCGCGTCGACGTGCCGGCACTCCTCGACGACGGTACGGGACATGCCACGGCCTGTCCGTGGTGGCCCGAACTACCGGCCGCGCCACCCTTGATCGCACAGGGTGGGACGGCCCAGGATCGGGCCCGGTTGGCGCGCCTGCAGGCGGCATTCGTTTCGACCCATAGGGAGGCATCATGAAACAGATCATTCGGCGCGCCGCACTGGCCGTCGCGCTCTCCACCGTCGCCGTCGGCAGTACACTGGCCCAGACCAACCTGCGCATCGGCCTGGCCGAGGATCCCGACGTGCTCGACCCGTCGCTGGCGCGCACCTATGTCGGGCGCATCGTCTTCGCCTCGATCTGCGACAAGCTGTTCGACATCGACGAGAAGCTCGCCGTCGTGCCGCAGCTGGCCTTGAGCCACGAGACCTCGGCCGACGGCAAGACCGTCACGATCAAGCTGCGCCCCGGCGTGAAGTTCCACGATGGCGAGGTCTTCGATGCCGCCGCCGCAAAGTACAGCCTCGAGCGCCACCTCAACATGAAGGGCTCGTTCCGCAAGCCCGAGATCGCCGCCATCGAGACCATCGACGTGGTCGATCCCGCGACCATCAAGCTCAACCTCAAGGCGCCGTTCTCGCCGCTGCTGGCCCAGCTCACCGACCGCGCCGGCATGATGGTCTCGCCCAAGGCGGCCGAAGCAGCCGGCGACAAGTTTGGCCTCAAGCCGGTCTGCGCCGGTCCGTATAAATTCGTCGAGCGCGTCCAGCAGGACCGCATCGTCGTCGAGAAGTTCGCCGACTACTGGAACAAGGACAATGTCTTCGTCGACAAGATCACCTATCTGCCGATCGTCGACGGCACGGTGCGCCTGGCCAACCTGCGCTCCGGCGGCCTCGACCTGATCGAGCGCGTGCTCGCCACCGACATCAAGACGGTCCGCGACAATCCCAAGCTGAAGCTCAGCAAGGCGACGTCGCTGGGTTATCTCGGCCTCACCATAAATCTTGCCAACGGCGACAAGGCCAACACGCCGCTCGCCAAAGATCCCCGCGTGCGCCGCGCGCTGGAGCTCAGCATCGACCGCGAGGCGCTAAACCAGGTGGTGTTCAACGGCGAGTTCGTGCCCGGCAACCAGTGGGTCAGCCCGCAGAACCCGTACTATCAGCAGGCCTTCCCCGTTCCCAAGCGCGACGTCGCCAAGGCCAAGGCGCTGATGAAGGAAGCCGGCGTCACGGGCCCGCTCACCCTCGATTTCATGGTGCCCAACGGCCCCGAGACACGCGCCGTCGCCGAGGTCGTGCAGTCGATGGCGGCGGAAGCCGGCTTCGACCTGAAAATCCGCGTCACCGAGTTCGCCACGTCACTTAAGCAGGGCGAGGACGGCGCCTACCAGATCTACCTGATCGGCTGGAGCGGCCGCAGCGATCCCGACGGCAACTCCTTCTCCTTCCAGACCTGCGGCTCGCCGCAGAACAACGCCAAATACTGCGACAAGGACGTCGACGCCGCGCACCAGGAGGCGCGGACCAAGAGCGATCCGGCCGAGCGCAAGAAGGCCTATGAGAAGGTCGCGGCCAAGTTCCTGGCCGAAGGCTCGATCATCTACCTCTATCACACGCAGGTTCTGGTCGCGCACACCGATAAGGTCGAGGGTTACAAGCAGATACCCGACGGGCTGGTGCGCGTCGTCGGCGTCAAGCTGAAGTAGGACCTTGCTCACCTTCCTCACCCAGCGGCTGCTGCAGATCCTGCCGACGCTCGTCCTGGTGTCGATGCTGATCTTCGGTCTGCAACAGCTCCTGCCGGGCGATCCGGCACTGATCATGGCGGGCGAGGAACGCGACCCCAAGGTGCTCGAAGAGATCCGCGAGCAGTACCGGCTGAACGAACCGATCCCGGTCCAGTACTTCTACTGGATGAAGGGCGTGCTCACCGGCAACCTGGGCGAGTCGATGCGGCTCAAGAGCTCCGTCGCCTCGCTGGTGGCCGAGAAGCTGCCGGTGACGCTGCAGCTCGCCGCCATGGCGCTGCTGATTGCCATCGGTATCGGCATTCCCGCCGGCATCGTCTCGGCCGTGAAGAAGGACACGGCCTGGGACTACGGCGCCAACCTGTTCGCCTTGTGGGGTCTCAGCACGCCCAACTTCTGGCTGGGCATCCTGATGATCTTCCTGTTCTCGGTGACGCTCGGCTGGCTGCCAGCCTCGGGCTACGTGCGGCTGGGTGAGAACTGGCAGGCCAGCCTCGCCACCACGATCATGCCGGCCTTCGTGCTGGGCAATGCACTCGCCGCCGTCCTGATGCGCCACACGCGCAGCGCCATGTTGCAGGCGATGAGCGCCGACTATGTCCGCACCGCCCGCGCCAAGGGACTGTACGAGGGCCGCGTGGTGCTGAAGCATGCGCTGCGCAACGCCATGACCCCGGTGATCACGCTGCTGGCGCTCGATTTCGGCACCCTGCTGTCGGGCGCCGTGCTGACCGAGCAGATCTTCACCATTCCGGGCTTCGGCAAACTGATCGTCGATTCCGTCTTCAACCGCGACTACGCGGTCGTCCAGGGCGTCGTTCTGGTCACGGCCACGGTCTATATCTCGCTCAACCTGCTGGCCGACATCGCCTATGTGCTGGTCAACCCCAGGCTGAGGGGCTGACGACCATGACCGCCGCCGCCCTCGATCCCATCACCGTCACGTCCGACGCCCGCGAGGAAAACCCCTGGGCCCGCGCCTGGCGGCGGCTGAAGCGCCGCAAGGGCGCCATGGTGGGCCTCGTCATCGTGGTGCTGTTCGTCCTGCTCGCCACGTTCGCCTCGCTGATCGCACCCTACGACCCCACGGCCACGAGCTGGAGCGCGGTGCGCAAGCCGCCGACCTGGGCCCATTGGCTGGGCACCGACGAAGTCGGCCGCGACGTGCTGAGCCGCGTCATCTTCGGCGCCCGCGCGTCGCTCAGCGCCGGCCTGGTCTCGGTCGGCATCGCCGTCGGAGTGGGCGTACCGGTCGGCCTGCTGGCGGGCTATGCTGGCGGGTGGATCGACTCGGTGATCTCGCGAATGGTCGACGCCATGCTGGCCATCCCGTTCCTGATCCTGGCGATCACCCTGGCGGCGTTCCTGGGCCCCAGCCTCTCCAACGCCATGATCGCCATCGGCGTCACCGCGACACCGGTCTTCGTGCGCCTCACGCGTGGCCAGACGCTGGCCGCCAAGGTCGAGGACTATGTCGAGGCGGCGCGTGCCGTCGGCAATCCGCGCTGGCGCATCGCGCTCCGCCACATCCTGCCCAACATCGTCTCGCCGCTCCTGGTCCAGGCCTCGCTGGCCATCGCCGGCGCCATCATCGCCGAGGCGGCGCTGTCGTTCCTGGGCCTCGGCCAGCAGCCGCCGGCGCCGTCTTGGGGCAGCATGCTGAACTCGGCCCAGCGCTTCATCGCCCAGGCGCCGTGGATGGCCTTCTGGCCGGGCTTCGCGATCTTCCTGGCGGTGCTGTCGTTCAACCTGCTGGGCGACGGCCTGCGCGACGCGCTCGACCCCCGGCACAGATAGATTCGGGCACAGATAGATCCAATCACGGCTAGATCCCGCTGGAGGCGCGGTCCCCAAGCAGCGCACCTCCAGCGGAGATCGGCCGCAGAAATCAATTCGAGGCGGTTCCCCGCGGCAGGCCGGTGGAGTCGAGTTGCAACTCGACGCCCAGCACGACGGATTCAGGGGCCTCGACGTCGGGCAACGGCTTGCTCGGATCGACGGCCTTGACCATGCCCACGATCCGTTTGACGCCCGAGCTCGACTCTTCGGACACCAGGCGCCGCCAGCCCTGCTTCTCCCAGTACTTCACGTCGCCCGGCAGCGCCTGGACGTAGAGCGTGTTGGAGCCACGGCCCTCGGCCAGCTTGCGGCAGCGCTCGAGCAGCATCTGCCCGATGTTGTGGCCGCGGAAACGCTGGATGACGGCCAGGCGCTCCGGCATGGCGAACGACTGGAACCAGCGCACGCGGACGGTGCCCACTGGCTCGTCGCCGACATAGGCGATGACGTGGGTGGCGCCGAAGTCGTGGCCGTCGAACTCCTCGGAGTACGGCATGTCGAGTTCGCCGATGAAGCAGGCCGCCCGCACCGCGAAGGCATGCAGGGAGTCTTCCATCCTCATGGCGAGCTTGGTCGTGATGGCCTCGCCGCCGATCGATTGCGCGATTGTGTTCATCTCACATCTCCTCAATTCACGCGTCTTTCGGGCCGCGGGGCGTGTGGGTTGGAAGCGCCCCGCGCTGCCGACTTCTCGAGGACGCCGAGCGCATCCAGCCGGTCTTCCGGCCGATTCATGACCATCGGCTCGGTGTCGAGCCTCACGGCGCCGGCCACCGGCTCGAGTTCGCAATAGACCGCGAAGTACTCATGGTCGGAGAAGTTGAAGACCCTGTCGTCGACCCGGCGAAAGCCTTCCTTTTCCATCATCGGCATGTGCCGCCGCTGAAGGTGGAGATAGACCTTGGTGTAGCCCTTGCGCCGGGCGAATTCCTTGCACCACGCATTGATCTCGTGGTGGATGCCGAGTCCGCGGAACGGCCGCAGCACGACGCAGCGCTCGAACTTGCAGAACGACTGGAACCAGCGGAGCCGCATGGATCCGGCCGGCTCGCCGTCGACGTACATGATGACGTGCGAGGCCGTGTAGTCGTTGCCGTCGAACTCCTCGCCGTACGGGCAGGCCTGCTCGCCCATGAAGACGGCGGCGCGCAGCATGTAGCACTGCATGAGTTCGTCTGAAGTAGATGCAAGCTTGATGGTCACGACGGGGTGGTTGCCCACCCCGACCGGCGGTTGCACGGTCATGTTAGTCCCCCTCGGTCAGTACTCCGTTGTCATTCCGAAAGCGGCGGCCCCCAGCCGTCACCACCGGAACATTTGCCGTCAGTTGCTCGAGCACGTCGGTTACGACGGCCGAGGTCATTCCCTTGGCGCCCTTGCGGATCGCCGTCGCCGATACGGCATCGCGGCGCAGCACGCGCCACGGATAGATCCAGCCGCATTCGTCGTAGATCTGACGCACCGTCATTCCGCCGGGATCGGTGCTGTGCAGTCCATGCAGCCGCACCCCGGGGTTGGCCTTCCAGATTTCGGCGATGACGCCCGGAAAGCCCTTCTTGTTGTAGGTCTCGCGGAAGAAGACGACTTCGACGCGATCTTGCATACCGGCCTCGGCCACCGCCAGGTCGATCAGCACTTTCCGCGTCTCGGGCGGCAGGAACATGCGCCCGGCGGGAAAGTAGTCGGCGTTTGAATCGGCTTTGTCGGTGGTCTCGTAGATCTGGAAGCCGTTCTCCAGCCGCGCCACCCGAATCTCGCCCTTGCGGAGCGCATCGACATGTATCCGTGGCACGAGGGTCGGATGGATCACGATCTTGTCGAGGCCGCGCTCGTCGATCGCGCGGCGCAGCAGGGCCAGGTGGGTGTTGTGGAAAGGGTTGAAAGTGCCGAAGAACAGCCCGATGCCTCCCTTGGGCGCCATCACGGAGCGGAGATCCGACAACAGCCCGACGCCAAACAGCACTGCGCCGAAACCGAAGCCCATGACCAGGAAGGCTTCGCGGACGATCGGCACGCCGGCCGTGCCGAAGGACGCCACGACGATGTTGATCGCCAGGCCCACCAGCACGTTGCGGGTGGCGTCGCCGATACCGCGCGAGACCAGGTACAGCCCGAGATACTGGATGCCCTGCGAGGCGAGCGTGACGACGAGTGCGGCCGAAGCAAATCCGCCCACCGATGCGACGCCCTCGCGGTTCAGCGCACCTCCCCACAGCAAGACCCCGAACACCGCCAGGTTGAACGCGTACTGCGGGGTGAACCGTCCGAGTCGGCCGGCGGTGATGAACCCGAACCGGTTGTTGGCCCACTGATCGGCTTTGTTGCTGAGCTTGGCGTAGCTCGGCATGAATACCCCGGTGAAGACTGACACGCCGATCAGGGCCGGGTTAGCCCAACTGCCGTGCGCGTATGCATAGCTCACGTATGAAAGAAGGGCGGCAAACGCCGCCAGGCGCGTCGAGGGACTGCGCACGTAGCGGCTGAGCCTGTCGATGGTCATCGACAGCTTCGTCGTCTCACCGTCTGAGCCTATTACGGCCACAGAAGCACCCTCGCCCGTTACGACCCGTCAATCGGGATATCCACAACAGATAGATTGACTAACGAATACGAGGGCTAAATAAGCGCTGCCGGGCCTATACGGCTGGTGAAAAAAGCCGTCTAATACCCTACGATTGAGACAGAAAACGACGTTTCATCCGCAATGGACTAAGATAAACCACGAGGCCTCCGCCAAGTAAACTTTGGGCCGCCAACCTTATTGTATCGATTGTTACGATGGTCACTGCTCCCCCACGCAAAAACAAAGCTCCGAACATTCTCGGCGACTGGGATGACGTGCGTTTTTTCCTGGCGGTTGCAAAAACCGGCAGCTTCAGCGCCGCCGCCGCCCAGCTCAATACCAAGCAGACAACCGTGGGTCGTCGGATCCAGGCGCTGGAGCGCCGGCTGGGAGCCAAGCTGTTCGATCGCCACCGTCACGGCATGGAAGTGACACCCGCCGCCCGCGGCGTGCTCATGCAGGCCGAATCGATGATGTCGAACGCCACCTCGATCGAGCGGCATCTGGCCGGCCTCGACCGCGAGATGGCCGGCATCGTGCGCGTGGCCGCCACCGAGGGCTTGGCCGCGCAATGGCTGGTGCCGCGCCTGTCCGAGTTGCGCCGGCTCCACTCCGACATCGTCGTCCAGGTGATCGTGGGCGACCAGGTGCTCGACCTCGCCACCCGCCAGGCCGACCTCGCCATCCGCTTCTTCCGCCCGACGTCCAACCAGCTCGTGGCCGCCCGGGTCGGCCAATTCAACATGTCGATCTTTGCCGCCCCGGCCTACATCGAGCAGTACGGCCTGCCGCAGAGGCTGGAAGACCTGAACGAGCATCACATCGTCGACCACACCACGCTGCACAGCCTGCCGGCGATGAAGGCGTGGACGGAAGTCGTCGAGCGCAGCGCCAGCGTCGTGCTACGCACCAACTCCTCGCACTCGGCGATGGAAGCGGTGAAGGCGTCGTGGGGACTGTCGGTCTTCCCGAGCTACAGCCGCAAGGGCGAGAACCTCATCGAGGCCCCCATCGACCTCAACATCACCCGCGATATCTGGCTGGTGAGCCACGAGGAAACCAACAAGGGCGCCCGCATCCGCGCCGTGATCGACTACATCCGCGAGAGATTCCACCAGGACGAGCGCGAGTGGTTCAGCCTCTCGCAGCACCGCACGGCGGCGCTGGTCGCTTCCTGATCTACAGCACTGCCTTCAGTCGCTTGTAGATCGCCTCGATTTCGGCCTTGTCGCCGGGCCTGTAATCCCAGTTGAGAGCGACGCCGTCATTCGGACGGCGCGGCATGATGTGGATGTGCAGGTGCGGCACGCTCTGCCCCGCCCCCTCGCCGTTGGCCTGCAGCAGGTTCACGCCATGCGGCTTCAACTCGCCGATGACCGCCTTGGCCACCCGCTGCGCGGTCCTGGCGACCGCCCCCAGCACTTCGGCCGGAATGACGTCGACCGTCGGCCAATGGCCCTTGGCGACGCTGAGCGCATGGCCCGGGTTGACCGGGTTGATGTCCATGAAGGCGATCGTCGTCTCGTCTTCCAGCAACTTGAAGCACGGGATCTGGCCCGCGACGATCTTGCAGAAGATGCAGCTTCCGTCGGTGGGATGGCTCATCGCGGTCTCTCCAGGATTTCCGTCAATTGGCGCAGGCGCTCGAAAGGCGAGGCATCGGACGACAGGATGCCGTCCATGGCAACACCCTGCAGGCGCTGCAGCCCACGCTGACCAAAACGCTCGCGGAAGGCCTCTAAGACCCAGCGCTTGCTCTGCCGGCGGCGGGCATCGCCAAGGCGGCCCTGCCCCGCCATGTGCACCCGGTGCTCCTCCAACGCGGCCATCAGCGCCTTGATTCCGATTCCGCTACGCGCCGAGACGGGCAGCGTCCGGAGCGGCCAGTCGTGCTGGTCTGCCGACGCCAGCGACAAGGCGCCGACCACGTCGGCCCGCGCCCGCTCCGCCACGCCACCGAGATCGGCTTTGGTAACGACCACGACATGCGGAATCTCGACGATGCCGGCTTTCATGAACTGCAGCGAATCGCCGGAGCCGGGCTGTACGCAGAACACCACCGTGTCGGCAAAGCCCGCCACGTCGGTCTCGGACTGACCAACCCCCACGGTCTCGATCAGCACGCGATCGAACAGCGCCCGCATCAGCACCATGGCCGGCAACGTCTGGTCGGCGAGCCCGCCCAGCCGCTCGCGCGCCGCCATCGAGCGCACGAACAGGCCGTCGTCGCCCCCGGTCTGTGGCGCGTCCTGCACGATGCGCACGCGGTCGCCGAGCAGGGCGCCGCCGCTTGCCTTGGAAGAAGGATCGACCGCGATCACGCCGACGCTCTTGCCGTCCTGGCGCCATGCCTGGACCAGCGCCGCGCAGAGCGAGGATTTGCCCACGCCTGGCGGCCCGGTGATGCCGACCACATGGGCCTTCGAAGTCCGCCAGGCCTCGTCGAGCAGGGCCAGGGCCCCGGCACTGTCACCGTCGCGTTCGAGGTCGACCAGCGCGGCCGCCAAGGCCCGCTTGCCGCCGTCACGGAGCGCGGCGAGCGTCATTCCGTCTTGAGCGAACCGCCCAATGCCGCCTGGGCCGCCGCGAGCCGCGCGATCGGCACGCGGTAGGGCGAGCACGAGACGTAGTCGAGGCCGGTCTTATGGCAGAAGAACACCGAGGCCGGGTCGCCACCATGCTCGCCGCAGATGCCGAGCTTCAGGCCGGGCTTGACCTTGCGGCCGCGTTCGGTCGCGATCTCGATCAGTTCGCCCACGCCCTCGATGTCGAGTGAGGCGAAGGGGTCTTGTTCGAGGATGCCGCGCTGCTGATATTTTTCGAGGAATGACGCCGAGTCGTCGCGGCTGAGACCGAGCGTCGTCTGCGTGAGGTCGTTGGTGCCGAAGGAGAAGAAGTCGGCATGCTCAGCGATATCGGCCGCCCGCAGGCACGCGCGCGGCAGCTCGATCATGGTGCCGACGAGATACTCGAGCTTTTCGCCCGACATCTGGCCAACTTCCGACGCGACCTGGTCGACCACCGCCTTCATCAGCTCGAGTTCCCTGGCTGTGGCCACCAGCGGAATCATGATTTCGGGGATCACGGTCTTGCCGTGCTTCTTCTGCACTTCCGCGACCGCTTCGAAGATAGCGCGGGCCTGCATCTCGTAGATCTCAGGGTAGGAGATGCCGAGTCGCACGCCGCGATGGCCAAGCATCGGGTTGAACTCGTGCAGCTTGTGGGCGCGCTCCTCAATCTCCTTGACGTCGACGCCGAGATCCTTGGCCACGACCTCCATCTCGGCCGGCGTCTTGGGCAGGAACTCGTGCAGCGGCGGATCGAGCAGGCGGATGGTGACCGGCAGCCCGGCCATGATCTCGAACAGCCCGACGAAATCCTGGCGCTGCATCGGCTGGATCTTGGCCAGCGCCGTGCGCCGGCTCTTTTCATCGTCGGCCAGGATCATCTGGCGCACCGCCACGATGCGGTCGCCCTCGAAGAACATGTGCTCGGTGCGACAAAGGCCGATGCCCTCGGCGCCGAACTTGCGCGCTTGGGCCGCGTCCGCCGGCGTCTCGGCGTTGGCGCGGATACCGAGCGTGCGGACCTCGTCGGCCCACACCATCAGCTCGGCGAAGTCGCCGGAGAGCTCGGGCTGCACGGTCGGGACGATGCCCAGGATGATCTCGCCGGTGCTGCCGTCGAGCGTAATGGTCTCGCCCGCCTTCACCACCGTGCCGCGGACGCTGAGCGTCGCGGTTTTGGCGTCGATGCGCACGTCGCCCGCGCCCGCGACGCAGGGCTTGCCCATGCCGCGCGCCACGACGGCGGCGTGGCTGGTCATGCCGCCGGTCGAGGTCAGGATGCCTTCCGCGGCGTGCATGCCGTGGATGTCCTCGGGGCTGGTTTCGCGGCGCACCAGGACGACCTTCTCGCCGGCCCGCGCCTGTTTCTCGGCGTCGTCGGCGGTGAAAACGATCTTGCCCGAAGCGGCGCCAGGAGATGCGGGAAGCCCCTTGGCGATGACCTTGCGGTGAGCCTTGGGATCGAGCGTCGGATGCAGCAGCTGGTCGAGCGAGGCCGGCACGATGCGCGCCACCGCTTCCTTCTTGTCGATCAGCCCGTCACGCACCATGTCGACCGCGATCTTGAGCGCGGCCTTTGCGGTGCGCTTGCCGTTGCGGGTCTGCAGCATGTAGAGCTTGCCGCGCTGGACGGTGAATTCGATGTCCTGCATGTCGCGATAGTGCGTCTCGAGCCTGAGGCGCACGGAAGCGAGCTGCTTAAAAACTTCCGGCATCACCTCTTCCATCGAAGGCGAGTCGGACTTGTGCGCGAGCTTGCCTTCGATGGTGAGGTGCTGCGGCGTACGGATGCCGGCCACCACGTCCTCGCCCTGGGCGTTCACGAGATATTCGCCGTAGAACAGGTTGGCGCCGGTCGAGGGATCGCGCGTAAAAGCGACGCCGGTGGCGCAATCGTCGCCCATGTTGCCGAACACCATGGCCTGCACATTGACCGCGGTGCCCCAGTTCTCGGGGATCGCATGCAGGCGGCGGTAGGTGATGGCGCGCTGGTTCATCCACGAGCCGAACACCGCACCGACAGCGCCCCAGAGCTGTTTGCGCGGCTCCTGCGGGAACGGCTTGCCTGTGCGCTTCTCGACGATCTTCTTGTATTCGGCCACGATGGCGCGCCAGTCGTCGGCCTTGAGGTCGGTGTCCATGGTGACGCCGAGGTCCTCTTTCTTGCGCTCCAGTGCTTCCTCGAAATAGTGGTGTCCGACGTCGAGCACGACGTTGGAGTACATCTGGATGAAGCGGCGGTAGCTGTCGTACGCAAAGCGCTCATCGCCCGACGACTTGGCAAGACCAAGCACCGTGCGGTCATTGAGGCCGAGGTTCAGCACCGTGTCCATCATGCCCGGCATCGAGGCGCGCGCGCCGGACCGCACCGACACCAGCAGCGGGTTGTTGGGATCGCCGAAGCCTGCACCCACGACCTTCTCGATCGCGGTGACACCGGCCTCGACCTCATCGTTCAACTCGGCGGGATAGGTTTCCTTGTTGGCGTAGTAATGTGTGCAGAGTTCGGTCGTGATGGTGAAGCCCGGCGGGACCGGCAGGCCGAGGCTCGACATCTCCGCCAGATTGGCGCCCTTGCCGCCCAGAAGGTTGCGCATCTCGGCGCCCCCCTCGGCCTTGCCATCCCCGAAACAGTAAACCCACTTGGACATTCTCAGCCCTCGATCTTCGAAAAATCCGCCACCTGGTCCATGGTGGCGCGAATCTGGTTGAGTAACTTAAGCCTGTTTAGCCGCAAATCAGGCCTATCCGTGACGTTCACTGTGACCTTTTCGAAGTAAGCATCGATCGGCGCATGCAGGCCTGCGAACGCTGCCATCGCACCGGCGAAATCCTCAGCGGCCAGCGCCGGCTTCAACGCACGTTCGACCTCGGCCAAGGCGACGACAACGGCTTTCTCTTCGGCTTGTTCCAGCAGAGCGACATCGGACGTCCCGGCAATCTTCACCGCCAGTCCCTTGTCCTTCTTTTCCTCGGCGCGGACGATGTTGGCCGCACGGCCATAGGCCGTGAGCAGATTCTTGCCGGCCTCAGTGCCGAGGAACGCCTGCAAAGCGTCGACACGTGCCAGCAGCCGGATCAGATCGTCTTCGCCGCCCCCGGTGGATCGGCCGCCGGCCGATCCACCGGCCGCGAACACGGCATCGACGACATCGTGCCGCCCCCCCTTCTCGCGCACCTGGACTTTCAGGCGGTCGGCGAAGAAATCCATCAGGTCGACCGCCTTGAAGAACGCGCCCAGAGGCAGACGGATCCTGTTCTCGACCACGATGCGGATGATGCCGAGTGCCGCGCGGCGGAGCGCAAACGGATCACGCGACCCGGTCGGCTTCTCGCCGATCGCCCAGAAGCTGGTGAGCACATCGAGCTTGTCGGCCAGCGCCACCGCGATGGACACCGGCGCATCGGGGCAGCGGTCGTTCGGACCGGCTGGCGCATAGTGATCACCGATCGCATCGGCCACCGCCGCCGGCAGCTTTTCGCCGAGCGCGTAGTAGCGGCCCATGATGCCCTGCAGCTCGGGAAACTCGCCCACCATACCGGTCACGAGATCGGCCTTGGCGAGGCGTGCCGCCTGCTCGACCTGCCTGAGATCGGCGCCCGGCACGAATTTGGCGATCTCGCCGGCGAGCTTGACGATCCGGTCGACACGTTCGGCCTGTGTGCCGAGCTTGGCGTGGAAGACAATGCCCTTCAGCGCCGGCAACCGGCTTTCCAGCGTCGTCTTGCGGTCCTGATCCCAGAAGAACTTGGCGTCGCTCAGCCGCGCGCGCAGCACGCGCTCGTTGCCGTCGGCGATCACCTTGCCGCCGTCGCGCGCCGCATTATTGGCCACCACGATGAAGCGATTGGCGAGCGTGCCATCGGTCTTGGTCGTCGCGAAGTAGCGCTGGTGCGTCTTCATGGAGAGGATCAGCACTTCGGGCGGCACGTCCATGAATTGCGCGTCAATGGTGCCGATCAACGGCACCGGCCATTCGACCAGGCCAGCCACTTCGTCGAGCAGACCTTCGTCCGCCTTCAGGGCGACTTGGGCGTCGGCGGCAAGCTCCTGCGCTCCGGCAAGGATGATCTTCTTGCGTTCCGCTGGATCGAGCACGACATGCGCGGCGCGAAGCTTGGCGGCATAGTCGGCGAAGTCCGCGACCTTGAAGTCGCCCTTGCTGAGGAAGCGATGCCCGCGCGTGGTGTCGCCGAAGGCGATCGGCTTCATCGCGCCGCCGGGCGCCACTTCGCCCGCCAGCGCCTTGCCGTCGAACAGCGCCACGATGGACTGCAGCGGGCGCACCCAGAGCATGGTGCCGCTGCCCCACTTCATCGATTTCGGCCACGGCAGTGCCTTCATCGCGGCATCGATGATCGCCGGCAGAGCGTCGGCGGTCGGCCCGCCCTTCTTGGTCACGACGGCGAACCAGAACTCACCTTTGCCGGTGTCGCGCTTCTCGGCCTGATCGAGCGACGAAAGACCCGCGCCCTTCAGGAAGCCCTGGACCGCCTGATCCAGCGCACCGACACGCGGCCCGCGCCTTTCCTCGCTCACATCCTCGCGGGCCGCCGGCAGGCCCTCGACGACCAGCGCCAGTCGCCGCGGCGTCGCGAAGGTGCGCGCGTCGGTGAACGAAAGGCCGGCGGCCTTCAGCCCGTCGCCGACCAGCCGCTTCAGGTCGTCGGAGGCGCGCGTTTGCATACGTGCGGGAATCTCTTCCGACAGGAGTTCGAGAAGAAGCTCGGCCATCTAAGCCGCCTCCTTCTGTGTCATGAGCCACGCCTCGCAGCACGCCTTGGCAAGCTCGCGCACGCGCAGAATAAAACTTTGCCGCTCGGTCACGCTGATCACGCCGCGCGCATCGAGCAGGTTGAAGGTGTGGCTTGCCTTGATGCACTGCTCATAGGCCGGCAGCGGCAGCTTCTTCTCGACCAGCCTGCCGCATTCCTTCTCGGCGTCGGCGAAATGCCGGAACAGCATCTCGGTGTCGGCATGCTCGAAATTGTAGGCCGACTGCTCCTGCTCGTTCTGCAGGAAGACATCGCCATAGGTCAGCGGCACCTCGGAATCGGCGCGGTTGTACGGCAGCTCGTAGACCGTCTTCTTGTCGAACAGGTACATCGCCAGCCGCTCGAGCCCGTAGGTGATCTCGCCCGCCACCAGCTCGACCTCGATGCCGCCCACCTGCTGGAAGTAGGTGAACTGGGTGATCTCCATGCCGTCGCACCAGACTTCCCAGCCCAGCCCCCAGGCGCCGAGCGTCGGGCTTTCCCAGTCGTCCTCGACGAAGCGGATGTCGTGCAGGCCGGTGTCGATGCCGATGGCGTCGAGCGATCCCAGGTAGCGTTCGAGGATGTCGGGCGGCGACGGCTTCAGGATCGCCTGGAACTGATAGTAGTGCTGCAGCCGGTTGGGATTTTCGCCGTAGCGACCGTCCGAGGGCCGCCGACAGGGCTGCACATAGGCCGCCCGCCACGGGTTCGGCCCCAGCGCCCGCAAGGTCGTCGCGGTGTGGAAGGTGCCGGCGCCCATTTCCATGTCGAACGGCTGCAGGATCAGGCAGCCCTGCCCGGCCCAATAGTCCTGCAGGGTGAGGATCAATTCCTGAAAGCACGTCGGCTTGGCGGGTGCGGACACCGGTATTCCCCGAAGCTCAGAAGGCCTTGTATTTCCTCGACTTAAGGCCGTTTTTGCGGTGCGGCAAAATAGGTGCGACCCCTACCCCGGTCAAGCACGCTGGCGGCCCGCTGCGGCCTTATGGCAGGGGACGGCCGCAACCGCCGCATTTCGCGGCAGCGGTTGAAACATAGGCACCGCAGCCCGCACATTGGACGGTTTCCTCGATCACCTTGGGCTTGGCCTGGGCCGTTTGGGGCGCCGGAGCCGGCTCGGGCGCACGCGGCGGCTCCGGCTTTTGCGGAACCGGCGGCGGACCGACGAAGCGGTCGTACAAGCCCTTCCAACGGGAGAAGGTTCTATACGCCGCGTAGAGCGCGACGCCGAGCAGCGCGAGTTTGAGCAACAGACCCATGGACCGCTTGTGCGCATACGCTGCATCCCGGTCAAGCAGAGGCGCGTCAAGCAGCCGGCTCGCCTCCCGCGCCGGCCCCCGCTATAGGATCGGGCATGGAAGCGAGGGAGGACGACCCGCTCGACCTGTTCGTGGTCGGTGGCGGGATCAACGGCGCGGGAATCGCCTGCGACGCGGTGGGAAGGTCGTTGAAGGTCGGGCTCTGCGAAATGAACGATTTCGCCAGCGCCACCTCCTCGGCCTCGAGCAAGCTGATCCACGGCGGCCTGCGCTACCTCGAGCAATACGAGTTCCGGCTGGTCCGCGAGGCCCTGATGGAGCGCGAGGTGCTGCTGGCCAAGGCGCCGCACCTGGCCTTCCCGATGCGTTTCGTCCTGCCGCACGAGCCGCACCTGCGCCCGCGCTGGATGCTCCGGCTCGGCCTCTTCCTCTACGATCACCTCGACTGGCACATGACCCTGCCCAAGTCGGAGGCGATCGACCTGCCGGCCTCGAAGTACGGCGCCGGGCTCAAACCGTCGTTCGAGAAGGGCTTCGTCTATTCCGATGCCTGGGTCGACGACGCCCGCCTGGTGATCGCCAACATGAAGTCGGCGCGCGAGATGGGCGCCCGCATCTTCGCCCGCCACCGCTGTGTCTCCGCCCGTCGCAGCGACGATGGCAAGCTCTGGCAGATCGAACTCGCCGCGCCCGACGGCTCGGCGGTGCATCTCGAGGCGCGCGGCCTGGTCAACGCCGCCGGCCCCTGGGTCAAACATTTCCTCGACGAGCAGACGCCCATCCACACCAACAAGCGCGTGCGCCTGATCAAAGGCAGCCACATCGTGGTGCCGCGGCTCTACGAAGGCGACCACGCCTTCATCCTGCAGAACAGCGACAACCGCATCGTCTTCATCATTCCCTACGAGCGCAACTTCACGGTGATCGGTACCACCGACATTCCCTCCGAGTTCGGCGAAAAGCCGGTCTGCACGTCCGAAGAGATCGCCTATCTCTGCGAGATCGCTGGCCACTACATGCAGAAGCCGGTGACGCCAGCCGATGTGGTCTGGACCTATTCCGGCGTGCGGCCGCTGTTCGACGACGGCGACGACAATCCCTCGGCAGTGACGCGCGACTATCACCTCGAAGTCGATGGTGCTGTCGGAACGGCGCCGCTGCTGTCGGTGTTCGGCGGCAAGATCACGACCTACCGCCGTCTCGCCGAGCATGCGCTGTCGGACCTGAAACCCCATTTCCCGCGCATGGGCGGCCCCTGGACGGCGACGCGGGCGGTGTTCGACGGCGAGCTGGCCGATGCGCCGACATTCGAGGAGGCATTCGACCGCTTCGTCGATGGCGCGGCCCAGACCAAGCCCCGCCTGCCCAAGGAGCTGGTCCGCGTGCTGGCACGCCGGCATGGCTCGGGGCTGGGCGAGCTGCTGGACCATGTGAAGGCGGTGGCCGATCTCGGCCGGCACTTCGGCGGCCATCTCTACGAGGTCGAGGTCCGCCACCTGATCCGCGACGAATGGGCGGTCGAGGCCGAGGACGTGCTGTGGCGACGCACCAAGGAAGGCCTGCACATGACGCCGGCCGAGCGCGAGGCTTTTGCCCGGTGGATGGCCGAGCTGCGCGCGAACAGTCCGGGAGCCAACTTTACATAACTTAACCTTCGCGGCGGGCACGTTCGGCCCGCAATGGCCGTATCATCGGAACGCTCCCTTTCCGGTGAGGTTTCCGATGTCCTTCCGCTTCCTGCTTCTGGCCACCGCTGCAGGCCTTGCCTTCGCAAGCCCTGCCTCCGCCCTCGATCGCGACAGCGACTTCGACATGCTCGAGATCGCCCAGGCCGCGCCGCCGGTCGCCGCGGCCGGCCGCACCTTCTCGCCCAAGTCGATGTGCCAGGACATGCTGGCCCGCCGCATCGGCAACCGCGCCTACATAAAAGCCCGACTGGAGCTGAAGCCGGAGCAGATGACCGCCTGGAACGCCTTCGAGAAGGCCTCCGACGAGGCCAACACCAAGTCGAACGCCCGCTGCGCCGCGCTGCCGGCCGAGATGAAGGACCGTCCCAACTACGTCGACCGCCTGTCGATGGAAGAGGATGCGATGAAGGCCCGCGTCGCCTCGATCGAGGCCGTGAAGCCCACGCTCACGGCGCTCTATGCCGTGCTGACGCCGGAGCAAAAGGCGATCCTCGACAAGCCGCGCATGGCCGGTGGCCCGGGTGGCCGCGAGATGCGCAAGCACGGCAGCCCGCGCTAGGGGCTCTCTACCAGTCGCTCGAGCGGACGATCTTCATCAGGTCGTCCGCCATGGTGAGCGCTGTCAGCACGCCGGTCTTGGGATTGTCCGGCATGGCCCGGCCGAGCCGATGCATCGTCATTTCGCCCGAGTCGGCCACCACCTCCAGGCGACTGGCGTTAGTGCCGGGCGGCAAGGTCGGATCGGCCACCAGTTCGATCTCGGTATGGTCGAGCCCGGCGCCGCACAGCGCCACCGTCACCGCGAGATTGGCATTCTTCGGATAGAGGAGGCCGGCATCGGCCGGCGTGCCGCGGAAGATCACCGTCGGCTCCTTGATCGACGGCAGGTCGAAGTCGGTCTCGGCCGGCGTGCCGGTCCAGGCATGCGGTGGCTTGATCGACACGTATTTCACCTTGGTGAGGGTGCCCAGCCGCATCGCCAGCAGACCGTCGAGCCCTGCGATCGCGCCCGACGGCAGGCGCAACCGCGCGCCGCTCTTTTCGGCTGCCTTAACATGGCTCTTCCAGAGCTTGGGATCGCCGTAGGCGCCGGTGGCGATCACCATGAAATCGACGCCCTTCTTCAGGATCGTCTCGCCCCAGTCGCGCACCGCCTGCTGGCTCGCCGCCTCGACCACGACATCGGGTTTGAGCTTCAGCAACGCCTTCAGCGAATCGACCACTGCGACCTTGGAGCCGAGCTTCTTCTGCGTCGCCTTGATGCGGCCCTCCCGCACCAGGACGCCCACGATGTCGATCGGCGGCTTCTTGGCGGCAAACAGGTCGAACAGGGTCTGGCCGATGGCGCCATAGCCGATCAGCACGATTTTCAGCCGCTTCTTCTTCGCCATGTGATCCCCGCAAATCCCCCGATTGGCAGGACTATAGCGGCCGGCCACGCCCCCCGCGACCATACTTGCGACCCCGGAAGGCCACGGCTATAACCCCGCCTCGCCAGCGGGCCGGAGTCCGCAAATCTGACGGAGCGTAGCTCAGCCTGGTAGAGCACTAGCTTCGGGAGCTAGGGGCCGGAGGTTCGAATCCTCTCGCTCCGACCATTTGGCGAAAGAACGGCGCGCAGCGATGCGCGCCGTTTTTCGTTCAGCCAATCAGCGGAAAGTGGCAAGCAACTTCGCGGCCGGGCGCGATCTCGCGCAGCAGCGGCACTTCGGTGGCGCAACGGTCCACGCCATGCGGGCAGCGGGTACGGAAGCGGCAGCCCGAGGGCGGATTGAGCGGCGACGGCGGGTCACCGGGCTTGAGCTTGGTGTCGCCCAGCGGGACGTCGGGGTCGGGCTCGGGGATCGCCGCCATCAACGCCGCCGTATAGGGATGCGCCGGCGTGGCGAACAGAGACGCCGAGTCCGCCACCTCGCACAGCTTGCCGAGATACATCACCGCCACCCGGTCGGACACCGACTTCACCACCGCGAGGTCGTGGGCGATGAACAGCAGCGTCAGCCCGAAGCGCGCCTTCATGTCGTCGAGCAGGTTGAGGATCTGGGCGCGGATCGAGACATCGAGCGCCGAGACCGGCTCGTCGCAGACGATCAGCTTGGGTTCGAGCACCAGCGCGCGGGCGATGGCGATGCGTTGGCACTGGCCGCCGGAAAATTCATGCGGCCGGCGCGTCCACACGACATCGGGATCGAGGCCAACCGCTTCCATGACGGCGCGCACGCGCCGCGTGCGCTCGGCTGGATCGCGCACGCCCGAGACGACTAGCGGCTCGGCCACGATCTCGGCCACCCGCCGGCGCGGGTTGAGCGAGGCGATCGGGTCCTGGAAGATCATTTGCAGGCGCGGCCGCACCGCACGCAACGCCTCGCCGCGCATCTCGGTCAGCTCGTTGCCGTCGAACAGCACGCTGCCGGCCTTGGGCGGCGGCAGCTGCAGAAGCGCCCGCGCCAGCGACGACTTGCCCGAACCGGACTCACCTACAAGGCCCAGTGTCTCGCCCTGGCGGACGGCGAGCGTGACATCGCTGACGGCATGGACGTGGCGGCCGCCCCCCACTGGGTATTCGACGGTCAGGCCGGTGATGTTGAGGAGATCGCTCAAGCGCCTGCCCCAATCGGATGGAAGCAGGCGTAGCCGCGCCCGCCCTCGCGGGTCTCCGCCGGCTGCGCCTCGTCGCAGCGCGTGTCGCGATAGCGGCAGCGCGGCGCGAAGGAGCAGCCGCCGGTGCGCCGCGCGAGATCGGGCGGCCGGCCAGGAATGGCCGAGAGCCTCGTGTGCGTGGGATCGCTCAGCCGCGGCAGCGAGCGCAGCAGCGCCTCGGTGTAGGGCATGCGGGGCGAGCGGAAGATCTCGCGGGTCGTCGCCATTTCGACGGCGCGGCCGGCATACATCACCATGATGTCGTCGGCGCGGCCGGCGGCGACGCCGAGATCGTGGGTGATCAGGATCATCGCCATGCCGCGCTGGCGCTGCTCACGCTGCAGCAGGTCGAGGATCTGGCGCTGCACGGTGACGTCGAGCGCCGTGGTCGGCTCGTCGGCGATCAGGAGCCTGGGCTCGCAGGCGATGGCGATGGCGATGGCCACGCGCTGGCGCATGCCGCCCGACATTTCGTGCGGATACTGGCTGGCGCGCCGCTCCGGCTCGGGGATGCCGACCTCGGCCAGCAGTTCGATGGCGCGGCGGGCGGCGGCGGCGGCATCCATCCCGCGGTTGAGCCGCAGGCCCTCGCCGATCTGGCGGCCGATCTTCATCACCGGATTGAGCGAGGTCATCGGATCCTGGAACACGATGCCGATGTCGCGGCCGAGCACGCCGCGCAACTCAGCGGGCGACAGCGACCGCAGGTCCCGTCCATCCAGCAGCACCTGGCCCGCGACCTCGGCACCTGACGCGGCCCCCACCAGGCCGATCAGCGAACGCACGAGGACCGACTTGCCCGACCCCGATTCGCCCACGATGCCGAGCGTACGGCCCGCCTGGAGGTCGAATGACACGCCGTCGACGGCGCGGAGCGGCCCGCGCGCCGTGGCGAAGCCGACTCGTGCGTCACGCACGGACAGGAACGGAGCGTCGCTCACAGCGCCGACCTCCGCGGATCGACCATGTTGCGCACCATGTCGCCCACGAAATTGAGCGACAGCACGGTGGCGAACATCACCGCCGCCGGGATCAGGGCGGTGTGCGGCGCGACGTCGAGCGCTTCGCGGCCGTCGGCGATCATACCGCCCCAACTCGGCTGCGGCGCCGGGATACCGAGGCCGAGGAAGGAAAGCGCCCCCTCCGCCACGATGATGACGCTGATCGCGACCAGCCAGAAGGCGAACATGGGCGGCAGCAGGTTGGGCAGGATCTCGCGCGTCAGGATGCGCCAGTTGCTGGCGCCGATGGTGCGTGCGGCCAGCACGAAGTCGCGGTTGGCCCAGGCCAGCGTGTTGGCGCGCGACACCCGCGCTGCAGCGGGAATGGACAGGATGCCCAGCGCCAGGGTGACGTTGAACAGGCTCTGCCCGAGGTAGGCGGTGAAGGTGAGCGCCAGCACCAGCGCCGGGAAGGCCAACAGGACGTCGATGAAGCCCACAGCCAGCAGGTCGATCTTGCCGCGAAAGTAGCCGGCACTCATGCCGATCGCACCGCCGATCAGGAAACCCAGGAACGGCGCGCAGATGCCGACGATCAGCGATGTGCGCGCGCCATAGATGATGCGGGACAGCATGTCGCGACCAAGGTTGTCGGTGCCCAGCAGGTATTCCAGCGACGGCGGCTTGCGGCGCAGGATGAGCTCCTGTGCCGCGGGATCGGGCAGGCCGATCCAGTCGGCGGTGACCGCGAGGAACGCCACCAGCACGAGCCAGCCCAGCGGCAGGGCGAGTGCCCAGTGCCAGCGGCGCCGCGGCCGCACGGCGGCGATGGTGGCGCCCTTAGCTGCGGAAGCGTGCATAGCGCACCCTGGGGTCGAGCACGGCGTAGAGCATGTCGACCAGGAAGTTGATGAGCACGAAGCCTGCGGCGATGAACGACACCGTGCCCTGCACCAGGATCAGGTCGCGGTTGAAGATGCCACCCAGCAGCAGGCGGCCGACGCCGGGCAGCGCGAAGATCTGCTCGACGATCACCGCGCCGCCGATCAGCCCGCCGATGTTGAGGCCGAGCACAGTGATCAGGGTGAACGACGAGGGACGCAGTGCATGCTGCAGCAGCACGCGCCACGGCGGCAGACCCTTGGCGCGGGCGAGCAGGATGAAATCCTCCTTGAGCGTGGTCAGCAGGTCCGAGCGCAGCACGCGCATCAGCACGGTCCATTCGATCAGCCCCAGGGTCAGCGCCGGCAGGGTCATCGACACAAGATTGTCCCACAGGCCTTCCGACATCGGCGTGAAGCCGGTCGCCGGCAGCAGGTCGAAGGTCACCGAGAACAGATAGATCAGCACGATGCCGAGCATGAAGTTAGGCATCGCCAGGAAGCCGAACGCCGCCGATGCCGACATGCGGTCGAAGAAGCCACCCGGCCGGCGCACCGACAGGAGTGCCACCGGCACGGCGATGCCGAGCGCGATGTTCTGTGCCATCACCATGAGCTGTAGCGACACCGGCAGCCGGTCGGCGATGGCCTGCGCCACCGGCTCGCCATTGCGGTAGGAGCGGCCGAGATCGCCCGACAGGGCCGAGCCTAGCCAGTCGAAGTAGCGCACCAGCATCGGCCGATCGAGGCCGAGGTCGGCGCGCAGGCCCGCGATGTCCTGGGGCGTGGCGAGCGATCCCAGGATCACGATCGCCACGTCGCCGGGCAGGATGTTGACGATCAGGTAGGTCAGCAGCGTGACGCAGAGCAGTACGACTGCCAGCCGCAGCACCTGGCGCGCCAGCCAATGCACGGGGCCGTCCTACGTCACGCGACTCAACGCCTGGCGGTTGGCTACTTGGCCAGCCACGCCGCTTCAACCTGCACGGCACCGCCGCGCAACGCCGGAATGCCGCGGACGTTGGCCCGGGTGATGGCGAAGTCGGTGTTGGAGCCGGTCCACAGCCAGACCACGTCGTCGTTCATGATCTTGATCAGGTCGCAGTAGGCGGCCTTGCGCTTGCTCTCGTCGAGGCTGGTACGGCCGATCAGGAGCAGCCGGTCGACTTCGGCATTGTTGTAGCCGGAGAAGTTGATCGGGCTCTTGGAGTGGAAGTTGGCGAACATCTGCGGATCGACGTCGGCCAGGTCGATGATGCGCCAGCCCGAGACCAGGAAGTCGCGGCTCAGCGTCTCCTTGACGAGCTGGGTCTGGTCGACCGGCTTGATCTCGACGTCAATGCCGATCTTCTTCATGTCGGCCTGGAAGACCTGCGCGCCCTCGCGGCCGCGCGGCGTCGCCGTCACGGTGTGCACCAGCTTGATCGGCTTGCCGTAGTCGGCCACCAGCTTCTTCGCCTTCTCCGGATCGTAGCCCAGCGAGCCGTTGTCCTTGCACTCGATGCCCGAGGCCGGGCCATACGGATCGTCATAGACAGGGCGCAGGCCTTGGCTCAGCACCGCCGCATTGCCCTTGCGGTTGAGCCCCATCGAGATCGCCTGGCGCACCCGCTTGTCGTTGAGCGGCTCCTTGACGGTGTTGAGCGGGATCACCAGCGCACCGCTGCCGACCCAGTTCAGCGTGATGAGGTTCTTATCCTTCTTGGCCTTCTGAATGTTCTCGGCGCGGTCTTCCCAGATCACCTGGACGTCGCCCTTCACCAGGCTGGCGTAGCGGGCGTCGGAATCGGGCAGCGGGCGCACGATCACCCGGTCGAGATAGGGCTTGTCCTTGTCCCAGTAGTTGGGATTGCGCTCGGCGATCAGCCGGTCGGCGGCGCGCCATTCCTTGAACACGAACGGGCCGGTGCCGATCGGATTGCGGTTGTAGTCGGCACCCTTCTCCAGGGCCTGCTTCACCGGGATGATCAGCGTCGTGACAGTGGGCTGCGCCAGCGTCTTGGGCAGGGCCGCATTGGGGCCGCGCATCTTGAACACTGCGGTCAGCTCGTCGGGCGCCTCGACCTTCTCGATCGCGAGGTAGGCGCGGCCGGCGAAGCGGCTGGCCGGGTCGAGCAGGCGGTTGAAGTGATCGGCCACCGCCTGGGCGTTGAACGGCGTGCCGTCGTGCCACTTGACGCCGGGCCGGATCTTGGCGGCCCACACGCTGCCGTCCTCGTTGGGGGTCATCGCCAGCGCCAGCCCCGGCAGGAGATTGCCCTTGTCGTCGAGCCGCATCAGCGTCTCGTAGAACAGCGACGCCGCCGTGACCGTCGAATTGGAATAGACGCCGGCCCTGACCGGATCGAAGCCCTCGAAGTCGCTTTCGACGCCGATGGTCAGCGTGCCGCCCTTCACAGGCGCGGACGCCGGCGCCTGCGCCAAGGCGGGCACCGCTGCCAGACCGGCGACCAGCGCCGCCACCAAACCGAACCTGCGAGAAATCATACCCATCGCTTCCTCCCTGATTTTCGCGCCGTTGACCGGCATCGCTCACTGGGGCGGAAGACTAGCGTGGCAGGCCGGCCGCCGCTACATGCAATAGGCTTGGGCGGCGACCACGGCGTTGAGGCCCATCATCTCGTTCTGGTTGAGGGACGAGGGATCGAGCAGGCTGCCGCTGACGGCAACCGAGGCATTCGACTTGCGGAGGCCAACGATGGCGTTGGCGCGCTGGTCGGCCGGAATCCGGCCGCTGATGCAGGTGCACATCTGCTGGGACGCGGTGACCATGCATTCCTTCATGAACTCGTCGGTCTGCGCGGCGGCCGGCAGGGCAAGGGCGAGAAGCGCGAGACTGGCGGCAGCGAAGCCGCAGCAAAAGATACGCATATGTTCCTCCAGAGTGGCGCGTCCGGCCGGATGATATCAGTCCGAAAGCCCCTCCCGTTAGTGGTCCGACTGCCGCAGCCGATGACGCGCGCCCTGGGATCAGGGGTTTCCCTGTCGCGCGAGGTCCAGGGCCAGGCGCAATTGCTCGAGATGCTCGGGGACCGGCGTACCCTCGACCCAGTAGCGCGTATGGGAGAAACACCAGGACTGACTTTTACGAAGTTCCTTCAGATCGACATCTTTCACACCGGGGCCGAAAATCGGCGACGCCGGCGCGGAAACGATGTCGCCGAAGAACACCAGCCGCGCGGGATCGTGGATGTTCGTCCACCGCACCACGGCGAACTGCGCCGCATGATGGAGTTGCCACTCGTCATCGTGGCCGAGCGAGAAGCAGAACAGCTTGGGCTCGGCATCGGCGTCGAGGAGACCGGCGTCCCTCGCCTCCTGCACCTTGTCCGAATCGACCGTTTCGCGGACAGGCGGGCAGCTTGCATATTCGCGCTGCTCGATGCGAGACTTCATGTCGGCGGGACTGCTTGCCAACAGAAAATCTGCGTGCCCCAGCGGGCTGCCGACGGTGACGAGGTCGGTGATGAGCCATCTCGTATCGCGTTCGGTCGCGGTGGTGGGCCCCGGCCGTGTGCGCAGTTCCCGACAGAGCGCACGTCGTGCCTCCTCGTATCGAGCCGACCACGTCGCGTTCATCTCGCCTTCCCGTTCGGCGGTCAACTTCTCCAAAGTGCAGAGGTGCTCGAAGGCGGGCGTCCCTGTCTTGACCGTGTGAGCGGCGTGGCGCATGGCCCAGAAATACGAGACCAGATCGTAGGCCAACAACGAACCGAGGCTATGGCCGACAACGATGATGCGGTCGTATTCCTCCTTGTGCAGATCGTCGAGCAGCCTGAGGCCGCGCTCTCGTATCTTCTTGCGCGAGGCGATGTTGTCGGGCACGGCGCGCGTGTAGCGAACCACCCGGCCGAAATACGGCACGATCAGATAGTTCATCAGCCATCCCAGAAAGGCGACGGTCGCCACCAATAGCCAGCTCGGGACTCCGACAAGCCATGCGAAGGGCGGATGATTCCAGAGCAGGAGAGTGTATCCGCCCGGACCTGCCTCCGGCGCGGGCAGCGCCGCCGCAATCACCAGCACCGCAGCGACCAGCGCAACCAGCCAGAGCAGCACCCAGGCCAGCCTCACGCTGCGAGGCACGCGCGTGGCCGGGTTGCGGAACAGCAGCATCGCGATCCAGTTCTTCACCTGGTCCCAGGTCGAGCCGCCGGACAGGTCGGCCCAATAGAGTTCGTAGAAATCCTGCCGCACACCTTTCAGAAATGCGGCGTTCGGTGTGCTCGGACGAGTCGTCAGACGCCTGAGCTCCAGCGAACCCGTCCGGGTATCGGGCTTGCTCCAGATTTCATAGGGATCCGCCTGTCCCTCGGGGACATCCTCGGTGCGCCACACCGCTCGGGCAAAATTCTTGATCGTGTCCATGGGCTTCTGCTCGCCCATGCCGTGGATCACCACGACCGCCTGCTTGGGGTAGTTTCCGACGGCTTGTCCGGTCAACGCGTGGGCTACGACGGGCGACGCTATCGTCATCTGAAATCCCCCGGATCGACACCCTGAACGGATGTGTCCTGATTTCGACAGCAACCTCCGGATGTGTCAATGCCCGTCTCGGGTTACGCCAACAGCCACTCGCGCAGCAAGCCGAACATGCCCGTGGCGAACAGGATGGCGAGCGCCACGTTGCGATAGATCCGCTCGCTGGCAAGGCCGTGGAACAGCCGGCCGCCGGCCCAGGCGCCCAGCACCATCACGGGAAACAGCACGATGGCGCGGGCCAGCGCCTCCCAGCCGGCAACGCCGGTCGCCAGCACGATCACGATCAGCAGGAACTGGGTCAGGAAATAATAGGTGACAATATTGGCCCGGTTGACCTCGGGCGAATCGTTTCCCGAGAGCAGGTAGAGCAGCACCGGCGGCCCGCCGACGGAGGTGGTGGCCATCATCGCGCCCGACACTGCGCCCACCGTCACGGTGGCCGCTGTCGAGCGCCGTCCGGTATATTTCCAGCCCGTCCACATCAGGAGCACGAAGCCCACGATCACTGCCGACACCGCCGTCACGATGGCGTTCTTGTCGACACTCGCCAGCAGCCAGACACCTAAGGGCATCGCGGCGCAGGCAGCGATGCTCATCGGAGTCAGCACCTTCCAGTCGGCATGGCGGCGGACCTGGGGGAAGAGTTGCAGCGAGACCACCAGCTCGATGGCCACCACCGTCACCACCATTTCGGCCGACCCGAACAGAATGGCGAAGATCGGCGCCATCAGCATGGCCGAACCGAAGCCCGCGAAGCCGCGCATCAAGCCGGCCACCAGGGTGACGCCGATCGCGGTCCACAGGCCAACGCCGGCGAACAAGGAGGTAACGTAGGGGATCATTGCCGGGAGAGTGGGCTCACGCCCGCTTGCCCTGGCCCTCGCCCGTCTTGTCGCGCAGCCGGCGCATGCCGCGCAGCCAGCGGTCGCGGTCGAGCTTGCGCGCCATATAGTCCTTCACCTCGGGATGCGTGAGGATCAGGAAGCGCTCCTCGTCCATCGCTTCGATCACCGTCTGCGCCACCGCGTCGGTGTTGAGCACGCCGTCAACCGAGGCCGCCGTGGCGCCCGCCATCCGCAGCATGTTGGTGTCGACCGCCTGCGGGCAGAGCACCGAGACCGCGATGCCGCGGTCGCCGTACTGGATGGAGAGATGCTCGGCCAGCGCCACGCCGGCATGCTTGGTGACGCCGTAAGGTGCCGAGCCCATCGACGCCAGCAGGCCCGCCGCACTCGCGGTGTTCAGCAGATAACCCGACTTGCGCTCCAGCATGCCGGGCACCAGCGCACGTGCTGCATAGACATGCGCCATGACATGGATCGCCCACGAATCGGCCCAGTCCTTGTCGGTGGCGTCCTCGTGGCCGCCGCGGCCGATGCCGGCATTGGAGAAGAACACGTCGATCGGGCCGTACTTCTTTTCGGCCTCGGCGATCAGCCGCTTGACCTCGGACTCCTTGCCGATGTCGCCCGCGACCGCGAGCCCGCCGATGTCCTTGGCGACCTTCTCCAGGCGGCCCACGTCCATGTCGGCCACGACGACGCCCCTGGCGCCTTCCTTGGCGTAGCGCCGTGCGATCGCCTCGCCGATGCCACCCGCCGCGCCGGTGACGACGCAGACCTTGTCTTTGACCTTCATGCCCATGACTCCTGGATTAGCTGAACATACTCGGCCTTGGTCGGCTGGCGCGGAGTCGACTGATGGCAGTGATCGCCCAGCGCGCCGTCGGCGATGGCCTCGACCACCTCCTGCTTCAGTCCCATGGCGGCCAGCCCCTTGGGAATGCCAAGCCGCGCGTTGAGCTCGGTCACGGCGTTGGCGACGCCCTCGGCACTGCCCTCGCGCTCCGGCAGCCCCATCACTTGGGCCACGCGCCTGTACTTGTCGCCCACCGCCGGCGCGTTGAAGCGCAGCACCGCCGGCAGGTAGACGGCGTTCAGCGTGCCGTGATGCGTGCGATAGCCTTTCAGGCCGCCGGTCGGATGGCTGAGCGCATGCACCGCACCCAGGCCCTTCTGGAAGACCATGGCGCCCTCCATGGCGGCCACCGCCATGTTGTAGCGCGCCTCGCGGTCCTGGCCGTCGCGGGTCGCGCGCTCGACGTACGTCCACGCCTTCTCCAGCCCGTCGAGCGCGATCGCATCGGCCGGCGGATTGAAGACGTTCGACAGATAGCATTCGATGTTGTGCGTGAAGGCATCCATGCCGGTGCCGGCCGTGAGATGCGGCGGCAGGCTGAGCGTGAGCTCCGGATCGATCAGCGCCAGCCTCGGGATCAGGTGCGGGCTGCCGATGGCGAGCTTGCGGCCGGAATCCATGATGATGACGCCGCCGCGGCTCACCTCGCTGCCGGTGCCCGACGTTGTCGGGATGGCCACGATCGGGGCCACCTTGGCGGTGATCCTAGGCGCGCCGCCCTCAACAAATGAATAAGTCTGCAGCGAATCGCCGGGATGCGTCGCCATGAGCGCAACCGCCTTGGCGAGATCCATCGGCGAGCCGCCGCCGATGGCGATGATGCCGTCGCAGCCCTCGTCCTTGTAGATCTTCAGCGCGTCGCGCATCGCGGCTTCGGTCGGATTCTCCGGCGTGCCGTCGTAGAGCGTGATCGGCATGTTGCCGGGCAGCTGCTCCTTCACCTTGGCCCAGAGGCCGGCGCCGATAACGCCCTTGTCGGTGACGATCAGCGGCCGGCGCATGCCGAGCAGCTGCAGTTCGGCGTCGAGCAGCTTCAGCGCGCCGAAATCGATCTGGATACGCGTCAGATAGGTGATGAGCGCCATTTTCTCCCTCGTCTTTGGCCAAAGGCTACGCCAGAAAGATCATATGAGCGACACTCTTGTCCTGCGCCCCGGCACGCGCGCCGACGCACCCGCCATCGCGACCACAATTGCCGCCGCCTTCCTGCAATACCGCGGCAAGCTGATCCCCGAATCGAGCGCATTCCGCGAAACGCCCGACACCATCACCGCCGAACTGGAGAACGGTGGCGGCGCCATCGTCGCGGAGCGGAACGGCCAGATGCTGGCCTGCGTGCTCACCCAGCCGATGGAAGGCGATCTCTATTTCGGCCGCCTCGCCGTGCTGCCCGAAGCGCGCGGCCTCGGCCTGGCGAAACGCCTGATTGCCGCCGTCGAGGACGAGGCCCGCGCCCGCGGCCTGCCCGGCGTCCGCCTCGGCGTGCGCATCGCGCTGGAAGCCAACCAGCGCCTGTTCAATTCACTCGGCTACCGCGAGATCTCGCGCGAGGCCCACCCCGGCTTCAACCACCCGACTTCGATCAACATGCGCAAGGCGCTATGAGTCAGGCGATCTTCATGCCCGGCGGCGGCACCGCCTGCTCCGGATCGACGGCGCGCACCACGTAGGCATCGACTTCCGGCTCGTACATCGACCACAGACGTCCAAGCTCCGCGATCGGCTGCGGATGGTCGTCGACACGAAGATCGACATAGGCGAACGATTCCTTGTGGACGACAAGCAGCGCCGCCGAAACGACCGGTTGCCACTCGCCGCCCGCTTCTTCGCCGGCCTCCAGCGCATCGAGCAGCCGGCGGGCCAGCGGCAGGTTGGGTGATTTCTCGAAAGCCGCCACCATGGCCGCCGGCAACGACGCTGAGCGGACAATGTTGGCGATGGCCGCGCAGTCCCTGCCCTCGGTCTCGCCCCTTTCGCCGCGGACGTTGGCGCCGGAATAGACGGCGGTGCGGCCCGCAGCATCGATCAGCGCCAGTTGGCGCCAATGGCGATGGGGCGTGGCGGCCACGACGGCCTGCATTGCTTCGGCGGCCGTAAACCCTTTGGCCAGAAGATCGAGCGCGAGCGGGCCCAGCCGTGGATCGGTGCGATGCTGGGTCAACGCCGCGCCAACACCGGCGCGGGCCGAAGGACACCGCGCGCCGACGGAAATCGCCGAGGTGGTGACGACCGCGCCCAGCATTCCGGTCCTGGCGCAGCGTCCCACGAGGGAGAAGGTCACGCGATGCCCGGCAGATTGAGGCCGTTCTCGCGCGCGCAGGCGATCGCATCCTCATAGCCCGCATCGGCGTGGCGCATGACACCGGTGGCGGGATCGTTCCACAGCACACGCTCGATGCGCCTGGCGGCCTCAGGCGTGCCGTCGCAGACGATGACCATGCCGGCGTGCTGCGAGAAACCCATGCCGACGCCGCCGCCGTGATGCAGCGACACCCAGGTGGCGCCCGAGGCACAGTTGAGCAGCGCATTCAGCATCGGCCAGTCCGAGACCGCATCGGAGCCGTCGCGCATCGCCTCGGTCTCGCGATTGGGGCTGGCCACCGAGCCCGAGTCGAGATGATCACGGCCGATGACGACAGGCGCCTTCAGCTCGCCACTGGCCACCATCTCGTTGAAGGCGAGGCCCAGGCGATGGCGGTCGCCTAGCCCCACCCAGCAGATGCGCGCCGGCAGTCCCTGAAACTTGATTCGCTCACGCGCCATGTCGAGCCACCGGTGCAGGTGCGGACTGTCAGGCATCAGCTCCTTCACCTTGGCGTCGGTCTTGTAAATGTCCTCGGGGTCGCCTGAAAGCGCGGCCCACCGGAACGGCCCGACGCCGCGGCAGAACAGCGGCCTGATGTAGGCCGGCACGAAGCCCGGATAGCTGAAGGCGTCGACGACGCCTTCCTCCAGCGCCACCTGGCGGATGTTGTTGCCGTAGTCGACGGTCGGCACACCGAGCTTGTGGAATTCGAGCATGGCGCGGACATGACCCGCCATCGATTGCTTGGCGGCCTTGGTGACGGCGGCGGGATCGCTAGTGCGCTTGTTCTCCCATTCCGCCAGTGTCCAGCCCTTGGGCAGGTAACCATTCACCGGATCGTGCGCCGAGGTCTGGTCGGTGACGCAGTCCGGCCGCACGCCGCGGCGCAGCAGTTCGGGCAGCACGTCGGCGGCATTGCCGAGGAGCGCCACCGAGATCGGCTTGTCCTCCTTCGTGGCCTTGCCGATGATCGCGAGCGCGTCGTCGAGGTCCTTGCCCTGCACGTCGACGTAGCCGGTGCGCAGGCGGAATTCTATGCTGCTGGGCCGGCATTCGATGGCGAGGCACGAGGCGCCGGCCATGGTCGCGGCCATCGTCTGCGCCCCACCCATGCCGCCCAGCCCCGCCGTCAGGATCCAGCGCCCGGCCAGGCTGCCGCCGAAATGTTGGCGGCCCATCTCGACGAAGGTCTCGTAGGTGCCCTGCACGATGCCCTGGCTGCCGATGTAGATCCACGAGCCCGCCGTCATCTGGCCGAACATCATCAGACCCTTGCGGTCGAGCTCGTTGAAATGCTCCCAGGTGGCCCAGTGCGGCACCAGGTTGGAGTTGGCGATCAGCACGCGTGGCGCATCGGCATGGGTGCGAAACACACCGACCGGCTTGCCCGACTGGACCAGCAGCGTCTCGTCGCCCTCGAGCTTGCGCAGCGCCGCCACGATGCCGTCGAAGCTCTTCCAGTCGCGCGCGGCGCGACCGATGCCGCCATAGACCACCAGCTCGCCAGGCTTCTCGGCGACGTCGGGATCGAGGTTGTTCATCAGCATGCGGAGCGGCGCCTCGGTCTGCCAGCTCTTGGCCGTGAGTTCGGTACCGCGCGCGGCGCGGACCACGCGGGCATTGTCGATACGGCTCATGACTATGTTCTCCCCTCAACTCCGGGCAGCACATCACGCCCGACGGCTTCAACGATTGCTCCACTGGTGATCAGCGCGATGGCCTTCTCGAGATCCGGATGGAAATAGCGGTCCTCGTCGAGATGCGGCACGGAGCGGCGCACCAGGTCGCGCACGGCTTCCAGCGGCTGGCTGGTGGCGAGCGGGCGGTGGAAGTCGCAACCCTGCGCCGCCGCCAGCAGCTCGATACCGATCACGCCGCAGGCATTCTCGGCCATCTCCAGCAGCCGGCGTGCGCCATGGGCAGCCATCGAGACATGGTCTTCCTGGTTGGCCGAGGTCGGGATCGAATCAACACTGGCCGGATAGGCGCGTTGCTTGTTCTCCGAAACGAGGGCGGCTGCCGTCACCTGCGGGATCATGAAGCCCGAGCCGAGGCCCGGATGCGGCGTCAGGAAGGCCGGCAGGCCGGACAGGGCAGGATCGACCAGCATGGCGATGCGCCGTTCGGCCAGCGAGCCGATCTCGCAGATCGCGAGCGCGATGATGTCGGCGGCGAAGGCCACCGGCTCAGCGTGAAAGTTGCCGCCCGACAGCGCCTCGTTGGTCTCGGGGAAGATCAGCGGATTGTCGGTGACGCCGTTGGCTTCGGTAGCGAGCGTCGCCGCCGCCTGGCGCAGGATGTCGAGGGCCGCGCCCATGACCTGCGGCTGGCAGCGCAGGCAGTAGGGGTCCTGCACCCGTTCGTCGCCGACCAGATGCGAGGCTCGGATCGCGGAGCCCGTCATCAGGCGGCGCAGCGCGTCGGCCGAATCAATCTGGCCTTGATGACGTCGCAGCAGGTGGATGCGCGGATCGAACGGCGCATCGGAGCCGCGCGCCGCATCGGTCGACAGCGCGCCCGTCACCAGCGCGGCGTGGTGGAGGTTTTCCGCCTCGAAGAGTCCGGCCAGCGCATAGGCGGTGGAGAATTGCGTGCCGTTCAGCAGCGCCAGGCCTTCCTTCGCGCCCAGCACGAGCGGTTTCAGGCCGGCATCGGCCAGCGCTTGCGCCGCCGGCACGCGGCCGTCGCCCACCAGGATATCGCCGACGCCGATCATCGCCGCCGCCATATGGGCCAATGGTGCCAGGTCGCCCGAGGCGCCGACCGAGCCCTGGCAGGGGATTGCCGGTGTCAGCCCCTTGGCCAGCAGCGCTTCCAGAAGCTTCACGGTCTCGACCCGCACGCCCGAGGCGCCCTGCGCCAGGCTGCCGAGTTTTAAGGCAATCATCAGCCGAGCGACGGGCACCGGCATGGGGCGGCCGACTCCGGCGGCATGCGACAGCACGATGTTCCGCTGCAGCGTTCCGAGATCCGCGGCATCGATCCTGACGCTGGCCAGCTTACCGAAGCCGGTATTGATGCCGTAGACCGGCGCGCCCTTCGCCAGGATGGCGGCAACGGCCTTGGCCGAGGCCTCGATGACGGGATAGGCGGCGGGATCGATAGCGGCGGAGGCGCCCTTATAAATCTCGCGCCATGCGACAAGCGGGACGGCGCCCGGGCTCAACAGAATCGTCTTCATCTTTCCCTCCGAGGCCCCGAGGCTAGCGACAGGCGCGCGCCCGGCAAGGTATAAAAGCCGCCATGACGACACGCACGCCCCTCGCCGGCCCCTCCGTTTGGCAGGGCACGGACATCAAGGACTCCCGCCGCTGGATTCGCGACCTGCCGGTCGAGGCGCTCGACGAGCTCGATGCCGCAGTCAAGTCGGTGCGCGGCATGCCGTGGCAGGAGATCACGCGCGAGGATTTCGCGCTGCCGACCATCAGCGACCTGCTCGACGACGTCGCCGACGAGCTCGAGAACGGCTCCGGCATCATAAAGCTGCGCGGCATTCCGGTCGATCGCTACAGCGAGGACGAGCTGCGCCAGATGTACTTCGGGCTCGGCACCCATATCGGCACGCCGGTGTTCCAGAACCGCAGCGGCGAGATGATGCGCGCCATCCGCGACGAGGGCGCCCATGTCGGCCGCACCTACGGCGAGACCAAGGACGAGAAGGGCTCGACCTTCCTCTCCTCCTACGCCCGCACGCTGACCAACGGCGGTCTTCGTTTCCACACCGACCGCACCGACGTGGTCGGCCTGCTCTGCGTGCGCCAGGCGCGCGCCGGCGGCGTCAGCAAGCTTGCCTCGACGCCCGCCATCCACAACGCCATCCTGGCCAAGCGGCCCGACCTGTTGGAAGTCCTGTTCCAGGATTTCTGGCGCAGCCGCTTCGGCGAGGAAGGTACCAAGAAGGACGGCGAAGCCACGACCCGCGAAACCGCCTATCCGCTGCCCATCTTCGGCCTGCGCGACGGCAAGCTCACCTCGCACTATTCGCTCACCTTCATCGAGGCCGCCCAGATGGCGCCCGACGTGCCCAAGCTCACCGAGGCCCAGCGCGAGGCGATCGAACTCCTGATGCAGACGGCCGAGGAACTCTGCTTCGAGATGACCCTCGAGCCCGGCGACCTGCAGCTGATCAACAGCCACGTCACCTATCACGGCCGCACGCCGTTCGAGGACGACGCGTCGAGCGGCCACGACCGGATGCTGCTGCGGCTCTGGCTCACCATGCGCAACAACCGCGCGCTGCCCGAGGGCCACGAGATCCTGTGGCAGGAGATCGAGGCCGGCCGGCCGCGCGGCGGCATCCGTCAGATCGCCATCTGACGGCGATGCCCAAACATATCGGCATCGTCGCCTGCTCGGCCGAAGGGGCAGCGCTTTGCTACCGGACGATCTGCACCGGGGGCGCGGCGTCGATGGGCGCCCATGCCCATCCCGAGATTTCCATGCACACGCCATCGCTGGCCGACTACATGGCCTGCATCTACCGCAACGACTGGCCGGGCGTGGCCGAGCTGATGCTGGCCTCCGCCGGGAAGCTCGCGAAAGCCGGTGCCGATTTCCTGATCTGCCCGGACAACACCATCCATCAGGCGCTGCCCCACGTGCTGCCGCGCTCGCCCCTGCCATGGCTGCACATCGCCGAGGTCGTCGCGGCCGAAGCCGCGGCCCGCGGCTACAAGCGCATCGGCATCGCCGGCACGCGCTGGCTGGTCGATAGCGAGGTCTATCCGGAGAAGCTTTCGGCGCGCGGCCTGGAATTTCTGCGGCCAACCGACGCCGAACGGGACGACACCAACCGCATCATCATGGACGAGCTGGTCATGGGCATTTTCAGGCCCGAGGCCGTCGCTGCTTACCAGCGACTCTTCGGCCGCATGAAGGACGCAGGCTGCGACGCCGTCGTGCTGGGCTGCACCGAGATCCCGCTGATCATGAACGACGGCAATTCGCCGCTGCCGACGCTCGACTCGACCCGCCTGCTCGCGCGGGCGGCATTGCGCCGCGCCGCCTGATCCTTGCCGCGCGTCAGTCGATGATCGCGGCCTGCACCATGGTCCGGAACTGATTGCGCAGCGCGACGCGATCGAGTTCGCTCACCTGCACCATGTAGATCGCGATCAGCTCTTCCTTGGGGTCGATCCAGAACACCGTGCCGGCGGCGCCCGCCCAGCCATATTCGCCGAGCGATCCGGGCAGCGCCGCCTCGCCTTCCTTGGTGCGGACCTCAAAGCCCAGCCCGAAGCCCAGGCCCGGCGTCCGGCCCGCGCGGGTGCCGGTGTGGTCGGCGGTCATGAAGGCGACGGTCTGCTTGCCGAGCAGGCGCTTGCCCTGGAACTGGCCGTTGTTGGCCAGCATCGCGGCAAAGCGCAGGTAATCGTCGGTCGTGCCGGTGAGGCCGCCGCCGCCCGATTCGTACTTGGCGCCGTCGTCGACCTTGAAGCGCGGCGTCATCGGCTGGCCGTTCGGGCGTGGGCCGGGCTGGGCGGCGCGCGCAAGCTTGTCGGCCGGCACCTGGAACTGCGTGTCGATCATGCCGAGCGGCTTGAAGAGGCGATCGGAGAGGGCGATGCCCAGCTTCTTGCCGTCGATCACCTCGACCAGGCGGCCCAGCACGTCGGTCGACACGCTGTATTCCCAGCGGGCACCCGGTGAGAATTTCAGCGGCAGTGTCGAGAGTTTGGCCACGAACTCCTCGTTGGTCATGCCGCGGTCGCCGATCTTGGCTTCGACATAGGCGGCGTTGATCAGCGACGTGCCGCGCGTGCCATAAGTCAGGCCCGAGGTGTGGCGCAGCAGGTCCTGCACCGTCATCGCCCGTTCCGGATCGCCTAGACGCAGCACCGGCCGGCCGTCGGGGCCCGTCGCCTCCGTGCCGACCTTCATCTTGCCGATCTCGGGCAGGAACCTCGCTACCGGATCGCTGACCTGAAGCTTGCCCTCCTCGACCATCTGCATGACCGCGACGCTCACGATCGGCTTGCTCATGGAATAGATGCGGAAGATCGAGTCGGGCTTCATGGCATCGCCCGCCGCGAGATCGCGCTTCCCGAGCGTCGCCTGCCAGGCGATCTTGCCGCGCCGCGCGACGAGCATGACGGCACCAGGCACGAGGCCTGAGTCAACGTGCTTCTGCGTCACCTCCTCGAGGCGCTTGAGCTGCGCCGAGGAGAGGCCCACCTCCTCCGGTGTGGCCGCACGCGGCAGCGCCGGGCCCTCGGCGTGAGCGGCAGCGGTAAATGCCAACAGGGCAATCACGTACAACGCTGGACGAAAACGGATCATGTGCGTTTCTCCCCAAGCATGGCGCGACTATATACTCAAGCGCGCGAGATGGGCCAGACGCTAGCTGTGGCCGAAGACTTCTCGCAACTTGAAGTAAAGAATGCCGCCCAGCAGCGCCAGGCTAACCACGTTTGCCACGACGATCACCGCGTCGTCTCGCAGGAAGCCGTAGCCGATCCACAGAGCAACGCCGGCGGCCAGGATCGAAAAGCCCCGCAACGAGAGGTCGCCTGCCGAGCCGGTTTCCCAGCATTTTTTGAGCTGAGGCAGATTGGAAAAAGTCGTGAGAATGGCGGCGACCGTGCCGACACCCGTGGTGAAGTCCATCTGCATCGTCAGCCCGCCCCGTTCAGGGCATAGAACGCGCCATTCAGGGCACTCGCGAAGCCGACCCACAGGACATAGGGCGCGAACAACGCGAACGACGTGCGGTCCTGGCGAAAGGCCATCGCCATGAAGCCCACGATGGACGCGAGGAGAAGGACGATGACGGCGAGAGCGAGGACGATGCGGTGAAGGGCAAAGAAAACCGGACTCCAGAGAAAATTGAGGCCGAGCTGAAGCCACCATAGACCCTGCAACGCAGCGGAGCCGGTTCGCCAGGCCCGCCAGCCCGCCACGGCGACGAGCACGTAGAGGACCGTCCATACGGGGCCGAATACCCAGCTGGGCGGGTTGAAGGAAGGCTTCTGGAGACTGGCGTACCAAGGGCCGGGACCGGTGAGCAATCCAATCACCGAGCCACCACCGACGACCAGCACCAGGAACGCTGCGAGCCAAAGGCCTCGAGAGATGCCGGATGGGAACGAAAAGGCCGTCCTCGACGATGTCGCTTTTCGCTGAGCTGTCATGGCAAGGCAACGCCGGGCATGCATCCCCGTTCCGGTAGAGGTGCTTGATTTTAGCGACCGGCTCGGACCGGACGGCGCACCGCTCAAGCAGCCCCGGACGGCACGTCCATCAGCTTCCGCCGTTCAGCTTCCGCAAGTTGGCGACCGGCACCGGCCGCGCCATGCCACGAAGCTCGCGTTCGCCCAGGTCCTCGACCTCGGCCACGCTCTCCGCCGCGGCAGCCAGCCGGCCGCCAGGTTCACGACGGCGCCGATCGCGATGTAGTCGAAACGATCCTCGAAACCGATGCGCCCCAGGGTGGCGTAGCCTTGGGCCATGCCGATGCCGAAGCCCATTCGGTGGCCGTGCCGGCGCCAGCCCGGATTGAGCGCCGCCACGGCGTCGCGCATCTCGATCGCCAGCCGGGCGGCGCGGTCCGGCGCATCGGGACAGGGCAGCGGATCGTTGAAGAACACCAGCATGCCGTCGCCGGTGAAGCGGTCGAGCGTGCCCTCGTACTTGCGGATCAGCGCCAGCGCGAGGAAAACGCGGAGATCGTCCCAGTTGGTTTCAATGACATCACCTTGATGTACGTAAATGTACACGCGGTCTTCCAAATTGTGGACTGACGAATATCGGCGTTCGGCCTAGCATGCCCTCATGCATATCGAACCTCGCCTCCTCGTCTTCACGAAAGGGGTGCGCCTGCGCATTGCCGGCGCCGTCACCATCGGCCTCCTCGCCGTCGGCCTGGGCATCGCCCGCCTCGGCCTGCTGGGCTGGCTGATCGGCCAGGTTTTCATGGGCCGGCCGCTCTCGGAACTCGTGCTGCCGGTCGTCCTGACCGCCGCCGTCATGGTCTTGCGCGGTGCCGCCGACCACTGGCGCGCCGTGGTGGCGCACGAGACCGCGGCGCGGGTGCAGAAGGCGCTCCGCCGCACGCTCTACGAAAAGGTGGCGTCGCTGGGCCCGGCCACCGTCGGGCGCCAGCGCTCCGGCGGCCTCACGCTCTCCATGATTGACGGCGTCGAACAGCTCGAAACCTATTTTGGCCAGTTCCTGCCCCAGTTCCTGATCGCGCTGCTCTCGCCGCTGCTGATCTTCGCGATCGTGTCCTTCATCGACCTGCCGGTGGCGCTGGTGATGCTGGGTTTCGCGCTGCTGGCGCTGTTTGCGCCCGCGCTCTGGCACAAATGGGACGTCCGCGCCTCGATCGGCCGCATGAACGCCTACAAGTCGTTCGCCGCCGAATTCCTCGATTCGATCCAGGGCCTCGCGACGCTGAAAGCATTCGGCCAGGGCAAGGCGCGCGCCGACAAGCTCGAAGTCGAGGCGCGCGATCTCTTCCGCCGCACCATGTGGGTGCTGGGCACCAATTCGCTGGCGCGCGGCATCACCGACGCCTCGATCGCGGGCGGCGCTGCGGCCGCGCTGATCTATGGTGCGGCGCGGGTCGAGGCCGGCGCCATGTCGCTCACCTCGCTGCTGATCATCATGATGCTGGGCATCGAAATTTTCCGGCCGATGCGCGAGCTCAGGACCGTGCTGCACCAGGGCATGGTCGGCCTCTCGGCCGCGCAGGGTATCTACCGCATCCTCGACGACGCGCCGTCGGTCGCCGATGCCGCGCCGGCCAAGCTCGGCACGGCGCTCACGCCCACGATCGCCTTCGAGAACGTGCGCTTCTCCTACCCGGGCACGCGCCGCACCGTGCATGACGGCCTCACCTTCACTGCTGCAGCGGGCGAACGGCTGGGGCTGGTCGGTTCCTCGGGCGGCGGCAAGTCGTCGATCGTGCGCCTGCTGCTGCGCTTCTATGACCCTGATAAGGGCCGCATCACCCTGGGCGGCCACGACCTGCGCGCGCTCAGCTTCGAGCAGATCCGCTCGCTGATCTCGGTGGTGAACCAGGACACTTTCTTGTTCCACGGCACTGTCGAGGAGAACATCCGGCTCGGCCGTCCCGCCGCTTCGCAGCAGGACCTTGAGGCCGCGGCCCGCGCCGCCAACATCCACGACTTCATCCGCAGCATGCCGCAGGGCTACCAGACGATCATCGGCGAGAAAGGCATCAAGCTCTCGGGCGGCCAGCGCCAGCGCGTGGCCATCGCCCGCGCGCTGCTGCGCGACACGCCAATCCTGGTGCTGGACGAGGCGCTCTCCGCCGTCGACGCCGAGAACGAGGCGGTGATCCAGGAGGCGCTCGACCGCCTGATGCGTGGCCGCACGACCGTGATCCTGGCGCACCGCCTGTCGAGCGTGATCGACTGCGACCGCATCCTCGTCCTCGACGGCGGCAAGGTCGCCGAGGAAGGCCGCCATAGCGACCTGATGGCCCGCGGCGGTGTCTATGCAACGCTGATGGCCGAGCAGGCGCGCGAGCAGCAGGCCGGCGACACGGCCGACCTCATCGAGGCGCCCGCGCGCGCGGAATCCGTCTCCGACACGCCGGGCGGCGCGGTCAAGGCCGTGACCGAAGGCATCATCAAGGCCGAGGGGCTGACCTGGTATCAGGTGGTGGTGGCCCTGATGAAGGCGATCATGCCGTGGAAGGGCAAGCTCACGGGCACTTTCATATTGGGCGTGCTGCGCGTGATGTCCTTCATCGGCATCGGCGTGCTGTCGGCGCTGATCGTGCTCGCGCTCAAGGACGGCCAGCCCTACGCCGGCCTCGCCATTGCGCTGGCCGTACTGGCGCCGGTCTCGGGCGTGCTCCATTGGTTCGAATCGTGGATGGCGCACGACATGGCCTTCCGCCTGCTGGCCGAGATGCGCATCGACGCCTTCCGCAAGCTCGACGCGCTAGCGCCGGCTTACCTGACGCGCCGCCGCACCGGCGACTTGATGGCGCTGGCCACGCACGACATCGAGCTGGTCGAGTATTTCTTCGCCCACACCGTGGCACCGGCGTTCGTGGCCATCCTGGTACCGGCCGTCGTCGTCATCGCGCTGGCCTCGGCCAGCGGCTGGCTGGCGCTGGCGCTGGCGCCGTTCCTGCTGGCCGTCGGCCTCAGCCCCTTCCTGATGAGGAAGCGCGTCGACACGCTGGGCTCCAAGGCACGCGAGGCGGCCGGTGAACTCGGCGCCTTCGCGGTCGATTCGGTGCAGGGGCTGGGTGAGATCGTGGCCTTCCAGCAGGAGCGTTCGCGCGGCGACAAGCTCGACGAGCTGTCGCAGCGCCACATCTCGTTGCGCCTGCCCTTCTTCCGCGAGCTCACGCTCCAGCACGCGATCCTGGAAGTGCTGACCGGCCTCGGCGGTCTCGCCGTGGTCGTCACCGGCGCGATCCTGGCGTCGCGTGGGGCGCTCGACGCCGGCCTGCTGCCGCTCATGACCGTGCTGGCGATGGCCGCTTTCCTGCCGGTATCGGAAATCGCCCAGATCGGCCGTCAGCTCGCGGATACGCTGGGCGCCACGCGAAGAGTCTATGCGCTGGCCAACGAGCCGATCCCGGTGCGCGACGGCAAGGGCGTGCCGGCACGCAAGGGCGCTGCCGCGCTCTCGCTCGAGAAGGTGAACTTCACATATCCCGGCCAGTCGCGCCGCGCGCTCTCCCAGGTCACGTTCGACATTCCCGCCGGCAAGACGGTGGCGCTGGTCGGCACCTCGGGCGCCGGCAAGACCACGACGGCGCAACTGCTGATGCGCTTCTGGGATCCCGACTCCGGCCGCATCACGCTGAACGGCGCCGATCTCCGCGACTACAAGCTCGACGAGCTGCGCGGCCTGGTGGCGCTGGTGGCGCAGGACACCTACCTCTTCAACGACAGCCTGCGCGCCAACATCCTGATCGCCCGGCCCGACGCCACCGAGGCCGAGCTGACGGCCGCCATCGAGCACGCCTCGCTCACCGAACTGGTCGCGGCCCTGCCGCAGGGTCTCGACTCGCCGGTCGGCGAGCGCGGCACCAGCCTCAGTGGCGGCCAGCGCCAGCGCGTCGCAATCGCCCGCGCCTTCCTCAAGGATGCGCCGATCCTGATCCTCGACGAGGCGACCTCGCATCTCGACGCGGTGAACGAGCAGGCGGTGCGCCGCGCGCTCGACGTGCTGAAAGCCGATCGCACGACCATCGTCATCGCCCATCGCCTGTCTACCGTGCGCGATGCCGATTTGATCGTTGTCCTCGACGCGGGCCGCGTGGCGGAAAGCGGCACGCACGCCCTGCTGCTTGCGCGTGGCGGACTCTACGCCCGATTGGTGTCGCGCCAGCTTGCCGCGGTCTACGCGCCGGCCGCACAATAAGGGCATGACGCGACCACGCCAGCTCCACCTCAATCTCTTCATCCAGAGCAGAGGCCATCACGAGGCGTCGTGGCGGCATAAGGACTCCTCGCCGCTGGCGCTGACCGACATCGACTATTTCCGCGACGTCGCGCGGCGCGCCGAGGCCGGCCTCTTCGATTCGATCTTCCTCGCCGACACGCTGGCGCTGATGGACACCGTGGCGCATGCCGCCAGCACCTGGCTGGAGCCGATCACGACCTTGGGCGCGCTGGCCGGCTCGACCACGCACATCGGCCTGATCGCCACCGCGTCGACCACCTACTCGGAGCCCTTCAATCTTGCGCGCCAGTTCGGCTCGCTCGACCATATCAGCGGCGGCCGTGTTGGCTGGAACATCGTCACCTCGTGGCTGGCGGCGGCGGCCCGCAACTACGGCGGCGAGAGTCTGGTCAGCCACGACGAGCGCTACGCGCGCGGCGAGGAGTTTGTGGCCGTCGTGAAGGCCCTGTGGGACAGCTGGGCCGACGACGCGGTGCTCGACGATCGCGCGAGCGGCCACTACGCCCGCGCCGAGCGCATCCGGCCGATCGACCACGCCGGCAAATTCTACAAAGTCGCCGGGCCGCTCAACATGCCGCGCGGGCCGCAGGGCCGGCCGGTGTTCGTGCAGGCGGGCTCGTCCGAAACCGGCCGCCGCTTCGCCGCCCGCCACGCCGAGGCGGTGTTCACGGCGCAGATGGAGAAGGCCACGGCGCAGGAATTCTACGCCGACCTGAAGCGGCTGGTGGTGGCGGAAGGCCGCGCGCCCGATCAGGCGCTGATCCTGCCCGGGCTCAGCCCGGTGATCGCGCCGACCGAGGCCGAGGCCCAGCGGCTCGCCCGCGAGCTGAACGATCTCACCGACCCCGAGGTCGGCCGCAAGCGGCTGAGCGGCCGTTTCGGCGGCCACGATTTCTCGCATCTGCCGCTCGACATGCCGCTGGCGCCGGAGGACTTCCCCGATCCCGGCACCGTGCAGGCCGCCCGCAGCCGCACCGAGGTGATCGTGGGCCTGGTGCGCCGCGAGAAGCCGACCTTGCGGCAATTGCTCGCCTACCTCGCCGGCGCGCGCGGCCACTTCACCACGGCCGGCACGCCGGAACAGATCGCGGCTCTCATAGAAGACTGGTTCAACGACGGCGCCGCCGACGGCTTCAACCTGATGCCGCCGCTGCTGCCCTCGATGCTCGACGTCTTCGTGGCCGAGGTGATCCCGCTCCTGCAGAAGCGCGGGCTTTTCCGCACCGCTTATGACGGCAGGACTCTGCGCGAGCATTTCGGCCTCGCCCGCCCGGCGGCCAGGCCCTAACCTTCTTCCGGGGAGGAAGAAACATGTTCAGCCACGTCACCATCGGCAGCAACGACCTCGGCAAGGCCAAGGGCTTCTACGAAAGCCTGCTCGACCCGCTCGGCCTGGTCCGCCACGCCGACTATCCCAACGCCGCCGGTTACGGGCCGGCAGGCGGGCGGCCGCAGCTCTGGGTCCTCAGCCCGGTCGACAAGAAGGCCGCCACCGTCGGCAACGGCATCACGGTCGGCCTGGAGGCGGCGAACCGCGCCGCCGTGGATGCCGCTTACAAGGCTGGCATGGCGGCCGGCGGCAAGGACGAGGGCGCGCCGGGCATCCGGGCGCATTATCACCCCAACTATTACGGCGCCTACCTGCGCGACCCCGACGGCAACAAGGTCTGCATCGTGTGCCACAAGCCTCATCCGTAACGCTGTTGTCCGCGTATCATTGGCGATGATAACGCCCCTCTCCCGCCGCTGGCTGCTCGCGACCGGTGTCGCCCTCGCAGCACCTGCGATCGCCCGCGCCCAGACCGGCCTGCCGCACAAACCGATCCGCATCCTGGTCGGCTATCCCTCGAGCGGCGGCTCGGATTCCCTGGTGCACATCATCTCCGGTGCCCTGCAGACCCAGCTCTCGCGCAACGTCACCATCGACTACAAGCCCGGTCCTTCAGGGGTGGCGGCCGGCGAGGTCCTCAAGAAGGCGACGCCGGACGGCAGCACCATCGCCTTCATGCCGAGTGCCACCATGGTCGGCAAACTTGTCAAAGCGAACTTCCCGTTCGATCCGCTGACCGATCTCCTGCCGCTGACGCTTGCCGGCACCTATCCGACAGCCTTCGCCGTCTCGCCGGGGATCGACGTCACCACACTTGCCGAGTATGTCGCCTGGCTGAAGGCGGGCGATGCAACGCGCGCCCGTTTCGGCACCACGAGTCCGGATTCCTTCACGCAGTATTTCGGCACCCTGGTGGGGCGCGAAATCGGCGTGCCGCTCGAGGCCGTGCCTTATAACGGCGCGCGGTCGCTGGTGGCCGACCTCGAGAAGGACCGCATCCCCGCCGGTACCGGCGGCATCACTTCTTTTCTCGTGCCCCAGCGCGGCGGCCGGCTGAAGATACTGATGACTTCCGCCGCCAAGCGCGGCCCGATCGCGCCCAAGGTGCCGACCGTGGTCGAGCTGGGGTACCCTACGCTGGTGCAGACCAACTGGTATGCCTTCTTCGCACCCCCCGGCATGCCGGCGTCGCTGGTCGCGGCCTGGACCGCGGAACTGCGGGGGGTGCTCCATTCGCGCGAAGTCTCCGAGCAGCTTCAGCAACTGGGCCTCACCGTCGAGACCTCGACGCCGGCCGAGATGGCGGAGCGGCTCGCCTCGGATTTCAAGGAATGGAAAGCGACCCTTGACTTGCTG
>Ga0163144_10002206_pt1 | contig 45425 bp, 40 predicted proteins | sample OliLak19BULKMAT1_FD_123175 | JGI IMG/M metagenome (GOLD analysis project Ga0163144, IMG submission 123175) | Freshwater microbial mat bacterial communities from Lake Vanda, McMurdo Dry Valleys, Antarctica - Oligotrophic Lake LV.19.BULKMAT1 | ecosystem: Environmental > Aquatic > Freshwater >... | reverse complement strand
GGAATCGTAGGAACGACCTCGGGCGGCAGGTACTCAATATGCGCTCCGACATCCAGGTGGATGTCGATTGGGAAAAACGAGAATCCAACCGCATCCGCAAATACCCGTCCGCCGAGGAAGTCATCGCGAGTGACGGTTGTTTCGCCCACGATTCGATACGTTTCCCGAATACCGGTTTCGGGTTGCATCTGGAGAATTCGGGCGCGCTCTGCGCCAGGCAGGGTGCGAACAAACCGGAGGAGGCGCATCAGCGAGGCACGCCCATGAATGTTCGCAGTACTTTTCCCACTGGCGGTGGAACCATCAATTCCGACGACATGCTGTCTGTTCGTACCACCGTCACCCAAAAAATCGAAAAAACGCCCGCCGGGGGAGGAAAAATCTCCTACCTGCAAAGCACCTCGTTCCAGTGCGGCCTGATACTGTTTTTGGACCACAGATTCGTCCATCGTGCCGGTCGAATAGTTTCCGATCCGAAAGATCAATGTACCTGGTTGCTTAACAGCACTCGCAATCCGCGGGTATCCGAGCATATCGACGATATCGGCATCGCCGGTGCAGTCGATCAGCTCCCTGCAGGAAATCACACGCCGCTGACCCTTGCCGGCGGTCTCGACCGACCATCCTTCCGCCAACGGCGTGGTGGTCAAGACCAGCTCGTGAAAGTGCAGCTCGACACCCGCGCTGAGGCAGGCCTCCTCAGCAAGACACGAAAGTAGAGCTGCATTGACGGGAACTGAATGCTGCCAGGGATTCCTTTTCGGAACCGTGAAATCCGGCATGGATCCTTTGTCCATCAAAACAGATCGCTCGACTAACTCCCAACCGATGCCGGCCGCGATCTGCCTTCCCCAAGCGTGAAAAAGCCCTGGGTACGCGACGCCCGCCACTGTCGTTGTGCCGCCCAGCATCGAGCCCAACTCAACGACCCCGACGCGCAGGCCAGCGCGGGCCGCTTGAATCGCGGCTACTACCCCGGCGGTGCCACCTCCAACAACAAGCACATCATATTCGGCGGTTAGGTAGCGCATACTTCTTTGGAGAATCAGTTGAGGGCGATGCGGTCCGATCGGGCGCGATGAGCGTGGTTGACCGAAGCGATCCGAATCACCTGAAAGGTGCTTCGCTTTGTCTTGAGGATCGTCTGGACATGCGCGCTGCCTAGAGCTTCACCCTGAATGAGAGAATGCTGCGGATGCCTTCCCCCCAAGAGATTTGTCCATCGAAGTAGTCGCGGACATTGGTTGCATTCTGGATATTGAGGGAAACGGAATAGTTGTTGCGGTTGTAACCGGCGAGCAGGTCGACGAATAGCCGGCCTTTATCCGTTACGGACTGCTCCCAACTTGGATGGAGGAAGATGCCGCCACGGTAGCGAAGACCGCCACCTACAAACACGCCTTTCATTGGACCGTTGCTGAACGTGTACTTGGTCCAGTAGCCTGCTTTGCTCTCGGGTGTATTGTCGAGCCGACGGCCGACTTGCGCTGGTTGCGATTCCGAGCGAGTCGTCTCTGCCATCCAGATATTGGAGTATGAGAAGAGCATCGTAAGGGAACTCGTCGGTGCATACGTGAGATCCAGATCGATGCCTTCCGATTCCTGCGCTTCGCCGCCAGGCAGGAAAATCGGGAAAAGATTCATTTCGATTTGTTTTCGGTTATCGATTGCAGCGCGTAGAAACGTGGCATTGTAGACGGAGGCGGTCGCAAACAGGCGACCCTCAAGCATCTCTACCTTGGCACCCAACTCATAGCCCTCGCCAACTGACGTGGGAGCAGTCTTTCCCGTAAGGGCGTCGATCGTGAAGTTCGGTTCGAACGTCTCTGAATAGTTTGCGAAAAGGGTGATGTTTTTGACCGGTCGAAAATAGCCACCGAACTGATTCGTGTTTTCACTGACCGAGGTTTTCGTGGCACGCCCGCTGGTCTCCTTTGTGTAGCGCGTACCCAATACCAGGCCCACACGGTCGTCCAAGAACTGAATTTGGTCGGTGAGATAGAGGGAGTCGACCTTGGAAAGGCTCCATGGAGCGCGATTATCAAAGAGTCCGTTAAAGCCGTTCGGGTTGGCTTGATTCATTTCCGAAGTAATGTGCCTCACCCCATCGCGGAACGGATTGTAGTTTACCCCTACACCCCGGAGGGTGATATTGCGACCCTCGACATCGTTGCGCTCATATCCGAGTAGCAGTTTGTGGGAAGTACCAGCGAGCTTGGCGCGAAGCGAGAACTCTGCCTCGTAGTCTTGCCGCTCCGTCCGAATTTGATTGTCAATGGCTCTGTTGTTAAGCCACGTGCCACCTGCTTCCCAGCGGAAGATATTGACCCAGAACTCCCGGAAGTGGCTCAACAGATCCTGACCGGATACACGCAGTGAGAGCCAAGGATTAATGTGCCAATGCATCTGACCCCGGAGGATGCGACCTTCCTGAGTGGTTTCGTTGTCCGGACCACGTGGGTTGAAGTAACGACTTGGAAACGAGAGGTCGGTTACAATCACCGAACCCGGTGGCTCAGTTCTTCCGATGTTGGTTGAAACCCAGTTTGGACTGGTCGTTCCGGCAGGCACTGCGCCGCGTTGGGCGGCGGCAACGAACGCGGGGTGAGAGACGATGATTTCTTGGCCTGGACGGTTTCGGCTAAAGACATCCTCATAACTCAATGTGAGCGAAAGCGCCGGACTGGCCCTGTAAGTGATTTTTGCCGCAGTGTATCTCGAACCCCGATCCTTGTACTCCATCATTGTGCTGTCCTCTTGAAAGCGGCTCGCGATGAACAGGTACGCGAGTTTTTCACCGTAAAGCGGTCCGGTGGTTCGAATCATGCCCTTGTAGTATCCGTCCGTCCCGACCTCGGCCTGAAGTACCGTTTCGCGGGAGAAGCTCGGTGAGTACGAAAGCTGGTTGATGATGCCGCCTGGCCGAACTCGGCCGTGAAACACCGCCGATGGCCCTTTCAGAATCTCGATCTGCTGAATTCCGTCCGTGGGGATGAAATTGAATGACGGCATACTGTCTCGCTGGGTGAGAGCATCAAATCCTCGAATGTTGATGCGCCCAAGATCGCGTCCTTGGCTTGTGACACTACTGACGAAATTCAATGCCTCGGTGAGGAACGTATAGTTGCGGTCCTGGATGAACTGGTCAGTGAGTACGGTGATGTTGATCGGTATATCGCGGATCTCGCTGCCAATGCCGGTTGCGGAGAGCGCATTTCCCATGATGTATCCTTGAGGGGCCAATACTTCGAAGGGAGCCAGATCGATTACCGTAGCGTCAGTCGGCTGGTTCGAGGATCGAGGCAAGGATTCTTGGGCGAACAACATTTCCGCGCTGGTAAGTAGCCCGACGGTGACGAAAAAAGAGCTCAATAAGGGAAGGCGCATGATTTGGAGCGTTTAATACGAATCTGAATCTGATGATGGAGGTGATTTCGGAAAAGAGCCAAAGGCGAGAAGCGGCACATCGTTTCTTGATGGGGAAGCAAGGTGCTGCATCTTGCGTTGGATGCTCAGGGGGTGATCGCTTGAAGGTAGTTCGGGCGAACGACCAAGGAAATGAAGGCTGGACGTAACTCAAACAAGCCGCCAATCAAGTTTACCTAAACCTGAGATGTCTGCCCCCCGCGCCCCAACTCTCGGTACGATCGCCGCGCTGGCCGGAGTGTCCCGCATGACTGTCTCCCTTGCGTTGCGGCGGAATTCACGAATTTCTTTGACTGTCCGTCAAAAAATTCAAGCGTTGGCGCGTCGCGTCGGGTACCAGCCCGATCCCGAGGTGTCACGTTTCATGACTTACCTCCGGTCGGCAAAACCTCATCAACGAGGGGCGGTGATCGGATTCTTGCACTGCCTGGGGGAAAAGTCGCCTTGGCGGCATGACCTTCGATTCGCCAAGTTCTACGCCAGTGCAGCGAAGCGGTGTGAGGAGCTCGGCTACCGACTGGAAGAGTACTGGGTGAGCGAGCCCGGGATGACCCCGCGCCGTCTGGGAGGTATCCTGCGCACCCGCGGCATTGAGGGTGTGTTGCTGACACCGCTGTTGCAGGGTGGCGGATACGCTGCCCTCGATTTTTCCAATCTATCCGTTGTGGCGATTGGTTATAGCGTGTTGAAACCCAAAGTGAATCGGGTGAGTGCAAATCATTTCCATGCCACGTCGCTCGCCCTTTCCAAGATTCAGGAGCATGGCTACAAAAAGCCGGGATTGTATGTCCGTGACGATGTTGACACCATTTATGGTCACCAGATTGTTGCCGCCTTTCGTTACCATGAGTTTCGGTTCGCGAAGGGACACCGTTTGTGGCCTTCGCTTGTTTCCCGAACCATGAATGAACTGGAGTTCATATCCTGGGTGGAGACGAGTCAGCCAGACGTGGTGCTCGGGCCCGGTGCGGAACCACTAAGATGGCTTCACCGGGCAGGCTGGGCGGTGCCGGGTCGGATTGGATACGTCGACTTGAGTTGGATGGAGAGCGACCCGGATTGCGCGGGAATTGCGCTTAATTATGAAGGTGTGGCCGCTTCGGCGGTGGATCTCCTCGTGACGCATATCAACCATCGACAAAAGGGAATTCCGGCGAGCCCGTTCAGCGTGCAGATCGAGGGAAGCTGGGTGGAGGGTAGAACTATCCGTGAACTCTACCGGCGGGCTTCGGCCCGCGAGAAGCGAAACAAGAGCAATCGCGCCACGGGACCTGTTCTGGACGGCTTTTCGGGTGCTGTCATGGGTGCGGAGTGAAAGACGATTCAAACTTACACTCCCGACGGCCTCTAGTCCCCCTCAGCGGAGCGGGTCTCAAGTTGGAAGTCCTGTTAAAGCGGGGAGTTCAATTGCCAAGGCCGGCAGGGGCGGCCTCTGTTCGAACTCGGCCGGGTGGTCTGCACAGCCATGGCGGAGGCAGAGATTCAACGGATCGCTCAGGAGATTGGGTCGGACAGTGAATCGATGTTGTCGTCACTCGTCCGCCGCCACCATTTGGGCGACTGGGGGGAGTCCTGCAAAGAAGACCGGGAACGAAACGAATCCGCAATCGGCTCGTCCGGCGGGCCCATTCAATCGGTTTATGACATCAAAGGAGCGACCTTTTGGGTGATCACCGATGGAGACCGTTCGGTTACCACGGTTTTGCTGCCGGACGATTACTGACTTCGATTGCGCAGTGACCTGACGGTCTTCGGACGGCGGGAATACCTTCGATTCCGACCCGTGGCATAGAACAGAGAATCGAACCCGATCCGCCTCGTCTCCAGGACCCACTTCTGGATTCCGGGTACGGTAGGTGTCCCGTAAGCCGGCGAGCCGGTGCAAAACGGATTGCGGTGCGGACATTCAGGCTTCCTCGGTATTCGCTTGAGGTTGTTCAGTGAGCCCCGACCGAGCCGTCCGGTTTCAGCTGAGGCTGCCTCGGACTCACCTCCTGAATCGTTCCTTTGGAATGTCGATCGCCGCGATCCAATCACATGTCGGGGTTTCCGAAATCTGCCGGCAACCTGTTTTCGTTGAATAAACACGTGGGTCTCCATCGATCCAGGCTTCATCCACACCCATGAGGAAACGACCTCAGCGCTCGTCAGAGACAATCTGCCCCGGGGACTCGCTCGCTCGCGAGGGACGTGCAATCCAAATTACGGCGGCCGGGCTGCCGAGGCGGTCGGTTTCCGAGGCGACTGGGTGATTGCACCCTGAAAACTCGGCGCACCCGCCCGACGCCCCTGAGTGTGGCGTTTGCCTCGTTTCGCCACACTCGCCCGGGCCGGAGGACCCCGTTGTGCGCGGGACTGTTGTGCGCGGTACGGGGCAGATCGTGAAGGGCGGGCCGAAGCAGAAGCGGAAAACGAATCGATTTCCTGCGGCGTGCGGGTGATCGGGCGCGGCTCGGTGCAGTGCGGTTGGCAAAGCGTCCGATGCCCGCTTGACGGCCGCCAACCAAGACACGGTCACCCAAACGATCTGGGGACGCTCACATCGAGAAGACCAGAATGCGTGGCACGAGCAGTCCCGGGGAAAAAAGTGAGGAGAAGCAAGGCGGCGTCGCGGCTCGCCGCCTCGAAGAAGACAAGGGCGCCGACCCGGGCGAAAGGGGTCGAGAGGGTCACGTACGATGGGGCGTCGTATCACTTGAAGCTGCATCGGGAAAGCGGAGATGGCTCGATCGTAGCCTGGCTCGGGCGATGCGCTTTGACGTCTGTCGATAGCGCTTCGGCCACCGTCTCAGCCTTTTTTGAGCAACCGGATTTCGCGCACAGCGACGCCTCCAATTGAGATTTCCTTGCTCCCTTCATCCGGGGTGAAACCAAGCACGCGGTAGAACTCCAGAGCAGGCGTGTTGTTTTCCAGGACCCACAGTGTCGTAAGTACCTGCGGACGGACGAACTCCTCCAACGCCGCGTGCGTCAGACGTTGGCCCACTCCGTGGCGCCAGCATTGCGGAGCGACATACAAGGCGTAAATCTCCAGAGCGTCCTGGGTGTCCTCATCGCGGCTGGGCCCTCCTGAAATCCAGCCGAGCACGGTGCCATCATGGACCGCCACGCGGACTAAGTTTTTTCCCTCCGCGATTTCCCGCTTCCAGAATTCAGCTCGCCTGGGGATGGAGAGTTGTGAGAGGAAGAAGTCCGGCAGGATGCCGGCATAGGCGGCGCGCCATCCTTCGACGTGGATCGCGGCGATGGCGTCGGCGTCGTCTGTCGTGGCAGCGCGAATAATTTCCAGCATCTCGCAAATGACTCCTTGCGCCGGGTCGCGGCGGAGGATCTGTGAAGGCCAAGTGCCCGGTCGCAAGGCTCTCAGGATATGGCGTGCCTGCTCGGCGGATTCGATATGGCCGCGGAAAAGCGGTTCGTCGTAAACGGGAGGTTTATTGTCATTGCCAAACAGCTCAAAGAGAACCGCTGTTTCGAGCAGACCAAACCAGATGGTCACGTAGTCTCCATCCTGACTGAGATAGAGGTTTAGCCGGTGGTAGTCGGGGACACCATCGGCCTGAGCATGGTTTCGATATTCGTAGAAGCACACGTCTCCGGCCGGCCGGTGGGCCGGCAGGAGGACGAATCCGTGAAGGAGGGGATCGAACGAATCGCTTGGGGGTGGAGAAATCCTAGCCTTCATCGGGATTCTCCAAGTGACGGGTAATTTCCATCCGTTCGTGGGGGAGACGGATGATCACGGTTTCGATGTGTTCGCAACGATACACGATGAAATGCCTTGGCTCGCGGACGACCTGTCCCTCGACCCGGGCGCGCTGGCGGCTGTGCCGGAGGTGGTAGAAGCGGATTCCTGGCTGGAGGCCAGAGAGTTCATAGGAATGTGTTCGGAGGGGATTCGTGGCTATATCCAGTAGCGCCACCTCGATCAGTCGTTTGTACCGCCGCAAGGCTTTTTCGCCAAAGTGGAGAAGGGACCACCGTAAGGCGTCTTTGATGTCGGTTCGCGCTGCGGGCTGGTAACGGAGCGGCATCAGCGAGTCGGACAAGATTTGGATTCGCTCAGGACCTCCGAGGCGCAGGCTTCCAGGAAGCCGCTCAGGTCCTCGATCGGGGTAGGCCGGCCGGAATCGAGCCCGAGCTGGATCTCTTGACGGAGCCGGCTCAGGCGGAGTTCGCGCTCTTCGTCCTCCCGGGCCAGGGCCGCCAAAGCGGCACGATGGACTTCGCTTGCGTTGTTGTAGGTGCCGCTCTTCACGGCGCGCTTCACGAAACGGTCCAGGGCAGGCGTGAGATTGACATTCTGGGTGGGCATGGAAGGAGGCTTACAGCATTGGCAAACCTTGTCAATCGGAGCCGATGATGGTTTTCTCCGAGCGCAGTGAATAGCCTGCTCGCCCGCAGTTGGACGACCGAGGCGCGTGGTTGATGGCCGTCAATGGCGGCTCACGAATCCTGTCCTGCGCGCTGCTTGTCGCTAACCCAACCGCAACCTGGTGCCGTCCTTCGCGGTCCCAATCCTAATAGGGGTCACGGGACGAAACGGATCCCCATATACGCTAAGCCAATTTGGGGCTTTTCCATCAATCACTTGCGAATTGTTCGGATGGTGTTACTCCCGAAAGGAAGTTGACTGGGAGCCTTGACGATCCCCTGTCGCTTTCCGACTGGCGCGCTGCCATGCAGCCGGAAGAGGGGTCTCTTCGGCGCGGGCGATTTTGCGCACACGCTGCTGATCTTGCTGGCGACGTAAAAGCTCACGCCCGAGTTCGGCGCGGGAAAAGCGGCCAGCTTAGCAATCCTTCTCTACGTGGGGTCCTTTCAGGATACGGATTATTATGCACGTTCAGGCTGAGTAGTCTGCTGCGCGTATCGTCTCATTCGAGACAAGCCGTCTCGGACACCAGCCCCGCCAAGCTGTATGCCGCTTCGTTGTCGGGATCGATGTACCGACCGAGGGTCGCGAGCGACCGGTGATTCGAAAACGCCTGAAGGGCGTGCAGCCCGAGGTTGCGGTCTTCATCAGCAGAGATGCTTTGGTGATCGCGGTGTGACGGATTCCATGAGGTCGGACGCGGCGCTCGAGCGGCGATCCGGCTCCCAGCTTCGTGATCATGTCGTGAAGGCCATCCCCGGAGAGCCGGTCCGGTCGCAATGCTCCCCAGCGATCGATCCGAACGAAGAGCGGCCCGCCCTACGTACCCCGAATCTCAATCCATCCATTGAGCATGACCTGGAGCGGTCCTGCTCTCGTCGCTCCAACGCTGAATGTCCAAAGACACGATCGATTCCCGGCGTAGTCCCAGATCGAACAGGAGTCGAAAGACTGCCTGATCTCGTCGCGCCGTCGGTGAGTCGGACTTCCCGACGGTCTCTCGCACTTCAGCCGGCGACTAATACCTAGGGATGCTTGCATGCGATGTCGAGCAACCGCAACGCCGCCCCGGTCGGCTTCCTGCTCCCGCGCTCCCAGCTCGCTACGGTCACCGTGGGGATGTTCATGATCGCGGCGGAAACCGGCTGGCTGACATTGAGCTTCTTACGGATTGCTCGCACCTGCGAGGGCGAGAGTGGTTTGACCGGCGGCGGCAACGGTATCGTCGCCGTGCGCAGAGTAAGCTTTTGCTTGCCCGTCAGGTGATGGGCGAACGCCTCGACCCTACCGACGAGGTCGTCGGCGTTGAACTCAACGGGGTCACTGTACGAAACGGAACCTCAAACACGCTCAGGAAAAGCTCCGAGAATGGCGTCGATCCGATATGAGGTTAACCTGCTATTTAGGAACGGGTTCTTCCTAATTCGCTGGGCCCCAACCTTTCGACGCCCCTTTGCGATCGGGCTTTATTGGCGAGTTACAAATCGAAGCAGACCATCCCGTATATCTCTACTTTGAAACAGGTTGAATACGCTAAACGTGCTTTAAGTTCCGTTTCGTGCGGTGACCCCGAGTTGATCCAACCTTGCGCGAATCCAAGAAACGCACTCCCTCCAAATCAGAGCAAAGACTTGCCACTCCATCACATTTTTCCGATATTCTCCTATTGCAGTATTATCGGTTTTAAGTGATACTCTTAATGCGAGGAAAGGATGCCCAAAACCCTAGTAATTTTATATCAGGAGAAAAAGAACGAAGTCCCCGTCTTGGAGTGGCTGCGCGCACTAGCCAAGTCCAACGCAAAGGCCCACGTAAAAGGACGCGATGTCATTAGACTTCTCGAAGACTTCGGCCACGAACTGCGAAGACCACATGCCGATTTGCTTCGCGATGGCATCTACGAACTGCGGTTCAAACTCGGTCGCGTGAACTACCGGATTTTGTATTTTTTCCACGTCAGATTGGCCGCCATCCTTTCCTCCGGTTTCACCAAAGAGGCCGAGGTGCCGGTGGTCGAAATTGAACGGGCGCTCGAAAGGAAGAAGAAGTTTTTGGCGAACCCCGAGGCTCACACCTACCTCGGCACAGAAAGTAAGGGCGAAACGGTGCCCACATGAGGATACGGATATGAACAAGACAAAACATTCAAAGCCACGCAGCGCCACAGAGATCTTGGACGCTGAAATTCCGCCGAGCCCCGAAATGGACGCCTATAGGAAACAGGTTCGCGTCGACAACGACGTAGCTCAGAAGATTTACGACCTCCGCAAAAATGCAGGGCTAACCCAAAAGCAGCTCGCTGCCCGCATCGGGACACAGCAATCGGTCATCTCTGACTTGGAAGATGCCGACTACCAAGGGCACTCCTTGGCGATGCTCAACCGCATTGCTGAAGCCGTGAACAAGCGCGTCGAGATCCGCTTTCTGCCAGCCAAGAGGAAGCTCCAACCGGCTTAAAAGGACCAACAACAGGATAACTGCAACGAGGAGCAAATTTTAGCAGCTCAATGCGGTGGCTCAGCAGCTTGCGTGGCAGGTTCGATTTTGCGAATCGAATTCCTTCGCGGTCCCTTTAGGATGCGGATTATAAAGCGCATTCAGGCTGAGCAATCCGCCTCGCGTTCCCGATCGTTCCAGAGGGGACGCTCACGATACCAGCTCCGCAAGGCTGTACGCAGCCTCGTTGTCGGGATCGAGGTACCGGAACGCGGCGAACAATCCCCGGCGGGGTGAAATCGTTCACCAAAATCGGAACGTCGCTCAGCCCCGGGCCGCGACCGGACGGGGCACGCCGCCGAAACGGAGCAGCATCAACGCGAGCGGGTGGAGCAAAAGCATGAATTCGAGAGCGGGATCGTAGGAGGCGTTCGTAACCGGGGCACCGACCGCCCGATTCATCATCATCAGGCCCCTGAGGGTACTGCCGGCTGCGACGAGCGCGAAGATAAAGCCGAGCAAGGCGCGGGGGAGGAGGTCAATCACGAGCGAGCTGAGATTAACCAGCCAGGCGAGATGGGCGAACAAGGCAAGCCTACCGACGGCGAGGACGAGGCTGACGGAGCCAAGATGCGGAATTGAGGCGGCGAGGCGAAAGAGCGCGGCGCAAGCGAGCATGATCCAGAGGCGGATGCGTGCGGGGGCAATGTCGCGCGCGGACAAGAGACACGAGAGCCAGCCGCCACCGAGCACACCGATGTTGGCCGCGAGGTAGATGACGCCCCACGTGACCGTGAGTGACTGTTGGTCGATGCCGCCACTGGTGAAAACAGGCTTCACAATCGCCTTCTTGGCGATGACCTCAAACAGGCCATCCAACCGGGGTCCAAAGTGAAGATCACCGCGTCGTGCTTCCCGATCTACGCCTTTGAAGCCCTCAGAGCCGAGCTGGGGAAGATAGACTCTTTGGAATTCATTTTCACGTCGCCGACGTTCGTCCCCGGTGAAGTCACCGATCGACTGAAGAAGGAGCACCGCGAATTCCACATCCCGAAGCTCGAACGCGAGCGGAGCCTTTACGGCGGCGAGTCCGAGGTGCGTCTTCGCAATGAACTTACCCAGCGGGCCATCGCCAAAGAGGGTGGGGAGTGGATGCGGAAAGAGGCAGTCTTTCGATCGAATCGCGAACTACGTGAAAACGCACGGCGACCTCGCCGGCCTGCCGGATGGCATGCACTCGGTCGTCCCTGCCGCTCCCGAGCGCGGCCTCGTGTCCGGCGTCATCTTTGCCCCGCGAAACCGCAACGATGGCGTGAACATTAACCGGCAGAACCGCCTGCATCCCAACTCATGGCATTTGTCGTAGTCCAGAACAAAACTTGATTGCGACCCATATTCCCACATTATTACCCATATATGAAAACGACGCTCGAACTTCCCGACGATTTGCTCATTGCGGCCAAGACCGTTGCCGCCCAGCGCCGCACCACGCTCAGGGCGATGGTGGAACACGCACTGCGGCGCGAATTGGCACCTGCCGAAGCTCTCGAAAATCCTGATCCGGACAAATTCGAAATCGGGCCCTTCGGCATCCTTCGCCTCAAGCGGCGGCCCGGAGAAACTGTCACGCGGGAGCAGATCAAAGCCATCCAGGACGAAATCGATGAAGACGAACTCCAGCGCGCGCTTCACCCTAATCGCCCATGATCACCCTCCTAGACGCCAGCGTCCTCATCGCTCTGGGAGATGCCGGACACGATCATGAAGCCGCTGCTCTCGACTTTTTCCATCACCACGCGGTCCCGGGCGGTTGGGCGACCTGCCCCCTCACGGAGAATGCATTCCTCCGAATTCTCACTCACCCAAGATACCCCCGCGCCTTGGGCACTCTCGGCGAAGCCCGCCGCGTGCTGGCTCGCCTGCTCGCCGCTCCGGGCCATCAATTCTGGCCGGATGATTTGAGCCTCTGTGATGCCACTCGCTTTCCCTCTCCTCCGCCATCGAAAAATCTCACCGACATCTACCTCCTCGGTCTGGCTGTCAAACGCGGGGGCAGACTGGCCACCTTTGATCAACGGATGAACCCTTCCCTCATTCCGGGCGGCGCTGCCGCACTCCACCTGCTTCCGAGCTGAATCACGCATGTTCGCCTACCCGAAACAAGCCGAGTTCAACCGAGTGGTCCCGAAGAGCAAAATCTACGCGAGAGCTTGTGCCGTCGATACCAGCACTCCCGCCGACCTTCCGCGCCGCGCAAAAATATCAACAGGTTCGGTTTGACCCATTCGTTCCGGCTTCATGCAGGACGAAACCTTTGCTCAGTTCGACCAGGTCGAATAGCCGGCCATGGGGGACGGGATCTACGGTGCCGGATCTAACATGATTCCGGCGATGCTGCCTCCGCGCGAACCGCCGTTCTTCGCGGCACCTGGCATGCCGAGCAACTGGATCTTGATGAAATCGCCCGCGACGAACTTGTCGTAGCGATAGGTGTAGACGTCCGCGGTGCCGTTGAATCCACTGGCTCCGGGGGCCGGAAAGGTGTCCGGCTCGCATGAAGGTGCTTCATTGCCGGATCGTGACGTCGGGGATGATCACGCGGCCCGAGATCACCTCGCGGGTTCGTTTGAGAATAAAGTGGATACCCCACGGCTCAACGGGGTCCCAGCCAAAGGCCTGGCCTTCCGCGGGGATGGGCAGGGTGGAAACCCATTTCAAACTCGCCCCGGCTTCGGGGAAGACGAGGACATGGAGCTCGGGTTCGTCGTGTCCGGTGACGTAGAGCCGGCCATCGGGTCCGACGGCCCCGCCCGAGAGGCTGTATCCATTTTTTCCAAGCTGAGCGACCAAGTCGGGAGGCAGTCCCCAGCCTCCGATTTCGCGCCATTCGTCGTCGTACTCGACCAGCCGGGTCCATTCCGGACCGCGACCGGGTTCGCCTCCCCTTTTTGCATAGTGGACAAAACAGGCGATCCATCGACCGTGACGTCGGTCCAGCCAGGTGAGCGACCCGTCGGTGCGGCCAAGGCTGCGCGAGCTGACGTGGTGAAGTGTCTTCGTATCCCAAATTTCAATGGAGCTGAGGTGAGGAACACCGGGGTAGTTCGAATGAGCGCAATAGAGACGGTCTCCGATCACGATGCCCGCGTTAAGGTGGATCAGCGGCTCTCCTTCCGGGCACTCCCAAGCTGAGACCCGTTCGCCGTTGGCTTTGCGGATCTTGCTGATCGCGTGATTGCTGATCACGTAGAGAAAGTCGGCGTCGGCCGCGACGCCTTGACGCGCTTCCGGTACGGAAATCCGGCGGTTTTCCTCAAAGCGCCCTGCCTCTTTTCCAAGCAGGGCGGTGATCGCCGTGAGAAAGAGTGCTCCGAATAAGCAAGTGTTTCGATTCATAGAGTCGGGAAGGGAGTCAGGCTGTTTGATTCACTTGAACCTGGCGTCGATCCCGCGGACGCGGGACCGCCCTCCACCTAATCCAAGGCACCCCCGATATCTCCGCTTCGCGAAACGTGCGGGTCCAGGGGGCGAAGGTGGGTGCGGGCGGTGAATTGTCCGGGGGAATTGGCGGGCACTCGTGGGACGATCGTGGGCGTCGTCGCGGGACCCGTCTGGGTTCTGGCGGATCGATGGTCAGGGCTTTGCAGCCTGGGGAGGCACCGCTGGGACAGGTGGCATGGCGGTCTGCAGGCTGGCGAGCCTCCACGATCCCGATTCATTCCGCCAGACCGCCTGGAAGAGGAGCCGGGCGTCAGACCATTTTCCGCCGCCCAGTTTTCGCTGGTTGATTGAGCCATTCAGGACCACGACCTCGGGCGTGACGACCTGTGCATGGAGTTGGCTGAGTTCGAAGCGCTCATAGGCGACCTGCTTGGAAGTGAACCCCTGGATGACGGCTGCCTTGTCTTCGAGTTTCCCAGTGCTGTGGGTGTAGCGCAGTTCGTTGGAGAGCAGCGCGGACAAGGTCGCAGTGTCGCCGGCGAGGAGTGCGGCGCCGCGTGCGTGTTCAGCGGCAAGGACTGCGTCGGTGGGTGAGGCAGCGACACCGGTGGCGGTGGTTGCAAGGAGGGAGGCAGCAAGGATCAGGGATTTCATGGAAGAGACTGTGGAGAAAAGGGGGTTTCAAGGCGAGACGAGGTCGAGGCTGAACGCCGAAGAGAGTGGCTCGGTTTGTGTTTGATTGTCGGACCCCTCTTGAGGACTTGGGTCGGGTGATCGAGCCGTCCGGTGGGGTAGGGTAGCGTTCCCCCGGGGTGGCGTCGAGGGCCGCTTGGATTGAGAGACGGGAGGCCGCGTCAAGGCTCGAGGCACGTTTGGGCGTGGCGCACAGGAACGCGGCCAGGCTCAGGAACTGGAGGGTGCCGGGCGCGTCCGGACGTGGATAGCGAATGCCATTTTGACGTTGTCTTGATGTAATTTTTAGAAAACAGGCTCGGCATGGTGCCGCCAACGATCTTCAATCGGGGAGTGATGGAGGTCTTGAGAATCGTGATTTTTGTGCTTCTGGGTGCCTGGTTCTGGCATGGGAGTCCCGTGACGGTCTGGGGGCAGGTGGCGCATGCGGACGATCCGATCAATCTCGACCCGGTGATCATCGATGCGAAGAACGATCCAGGCGAATTCGATGAGACGGGCATGGGGGCGCATGATGCGGAGCTCAAAGACCCCCCTTTCTCCAACGATCTGATCACGGCTTCGAGGGAGGACTCCGAAGCCGTGGGGGAGTTGAACCTGGAGCTGGGTTTGATTGCCACGCCTTCGCCGGCGGATCTCGTTTCGGGCTTGAATCGTCTCAACCTCCGTGGGTTTCCGACGCCGCGGCTGCGCAACGGTTTCATTCAACTGGGGGTGCCGGAAGTGCTCAACGCCAGCGGTGGGGAGCGCATTCAAGGACCGTTGACGCCGGTCACCGGCAAGGCGGCCCCGGGAGGCATCGAAAATGTGGCCACGGCGCGCCCGCGGGCCACGCCCCTGCGTCGCTACCTGTTCGCCGCCACCAGTGCGCGCGACCGTTCGGGCCTGATTGAGTACCATGCGCCCATCGTGCCAAAGAAGGCCTGGCAGCGCCTGGCGGTGAGTTGGCGAAACAAGAACGGCCCCGAGGCATTTTCGGTCAATGAATTGCTGACGATCAGCGGTGCGGTGACGGTGAAGCATTCCCGGTCGGCCAGCACGATGTTCCAGTTGGATTATTCTGAGACGGACGCGAACCCCGGATCCGGGGTTCCGGAGTACCGGCTGAGCCGGACGAGTCCGGTTCTTGGGCCGTACCGGCCCCTCGCATTCCTGCACGTCAACGGACCGGAAGGCCGGATCCAGAAGAAGGTGGCGAGCGCCAGCGCCCAGTTTGAAGCCCAGGTGAACAAGGCCGTCAGCCTTCGGGCCGGAGCGCAGTGGTTCTGGCGTTCCCTGGTGGACGAACGTTTCACCAAAGGTGAGTTCCTGCTCGACGAGCGGGTCTTCGCGGGAACACGCGAGCCGCAGCACCAGGAACAGCCTTTGGAGGCGATCAACGGGGGGGTGGAGGTCACGACCCGGTTTTTTGCCGCCAAGGCCGATCACAAGCTGCTGGTTTCACTGGAAAGTTCGCGGGTGGACAATACGCGGGTGCAACGGGGATTGGATACGGCGGAGCGGTTGGCGCTGCCTCTGAGCGTGCGCCGATTCGATCCTGCGGAACCCGACTACTTCCGTCCCGCCTTTGGACCGGACAGCTTTCGCCGGATCATCGCGGATCGCACGGAAGCGACCACCTACACCGCGTTGTCCGTGACCGAGCGCATGGCCTTGTCGCGGGGACGGACGGTGCTGACCGCCGGTTTCCGGCATGACACGGTGGATCTCGAGATCAGCGACCGCCGGCCCGGCGCGGCCAAACCCACCCTGGCCGACAGGACGGCGCAGGTCACGTGGCTCACCGGGGCCAACCACCAGTTGATCCCGGGACGGATTCTGCTGTTTGCCAACACGAGCACGGCCTTCGAGCCATCGACCCGGGTGGACGCACGCACCAGCCGTATTCAAGGAAATGAGACGACGCACGGGTTTGAGGCGGGGCTGAAGAGCCTTGAGCTGGGGCGCCGGCTGAGCACCACCCTGCTTGGATTCTGGTACCTCAATGACAACATCTCACGTCGCAACCCGCTGTACGACGATCCGATTGCCGACGCCAATCAGACCCAGCCGCAGCTGGTCGCCGCGGGCGGAGAACGTTTCACCGGCGGTTCACTCGACGTTCGCTACGCCTTGGATGCGAATTGGGTTTTCACGGGCCGCGGTACTTACACCCGTGCCATCACCACCGCCTCGCCGGACATTCCCGAGGAAGTGGGTCGTCCCCTCACGCGTCTCCCGGCCGAAACCCTCGCGCTCGGCGCGCGGTACCTGGCCAGCAGCGGACGGTGGAAAGGTCTGACCGCGTCGGGCACGCTGACGTACGTGGGCGAGTTCGTGGCCAATTATGCAGATCGAAACCGGGCCGATCTCGAGTATCCTTCCTACACGCTGGTCGGTGCGGCCGTCGGATATGGCTGGACCCGCCGGAAGACCGTGCGGCACAGCGTCTCGGTCGGGTTGCGCAATGTCTTTGACCGGGACCTTTTGGAACTGCTGGCGCGGCCCGGGCAGGGACGCACGCTCACCACCAGTTACGGGGCGACCTTTTGAGGCGCGCCGCGCGGTGGTGCGAGATCGTTCCTTTTCGCGCCGCATTTCCCTGATCGGCTGCAGACGGTGGGGCCGACGAGGCGGCTTTGATGGAAAAATGCGCGCTTGTGCATCGCGCGGCAGCGCGGATGCTGAAGTGTCGCTCCATCCATTCATGTCGTCGCGTGGAAAAAAGATTGTTCAGGCGTTGCTTGAGTCGCCCACTCAAGGGCTGATCGAACTTGCCCATGATTGGCGGGCGCGGCATCCACCGTCATTGGTTCTTATGGGCGAACACGCCCCGAAGTTTTCGGCGCTTTCGCGTTTGCCCGACTATGTGTTCGGTTGTGCCAGCGGTTACTTCGTCAACCGGAAGGACGAGATCTATTTTTTGGTGAGGCTGTCGGACCAGCCGGAGCTCGCGGCGGATCCGGGGGAGAAGTTATACCTCGCGGGTGATTTCAACGGATGGGAGCCGGTCGGTCAGCCCGATTGGGAGCTGCGCGCGGCCTCGTTGGACGGGGAGCCGGTGCTGCTCTGGACCGGTCGGGCGGCGGCGTTTTTCGACCATCCTGGGATGCGCTTCAAGTTTGTCACGGGTGGGCATCGCTGGCTGGAGGTTCCGGCGGATGCTCCGAATGTCTCGTTTGACGACTTGGGTAACCGCAACCGGGCGATTGATCCGGAGCGCACGGGGCAGCACCTGTTTCAGTTCACGCTGGCGGCTCCGATGGTGCTTTCGGAATCGTGGGAGGTGGGCTGGAGTGACGGCTCCGACGAGGGCCATCGTGCACCCTTGAAGCCCGGAAGGTTTTTCTTCGAGCTTGCGGCGGAAGGACCTCTCGGCGCGAAGGTCACCGGCCAGATCACGACTTTTCGGCTTTTCGCACCGCGGGCGAGAAAGGTGGAGCTCTGCGTGACCGATGATTTGGATCTCCTCGACGCAGCCATGCGTTATCCGCTGGAGCGGCACGACGACGGAACGTGGGTGGTCGCTCTCGACCAGAATGTACATGGTTGGTACTATTGGTATCATCTCGATGGCCCGACGGATGCCTTCGGACTGTTTGTGCCCGATCGCCGGGTGCTTGACCCTTACGCGTTGGCCACCGTCGGTCGGGATGGCCCGGGCATTGTCCTGTCCGAGAGCTGGGTCGGGCAAGCGGCGGATGGTTTTGCCACTCCAGCCTGGCACGATTTGGTGATCGTCGAGGCGCATGTGCGTGATCTGGCGGAAAAGGCACCCGTGCGCGGCGGCGCGTTGGAACGTCGGGGATTTGTCGGACTGACTGCATGGGTCCGCAGCCCTCAGTTCTACCTGCATGCCCTCGGGATCAATTGTGTGGAATTGCAGCCGGTTCAGGAGTTCGATAACCAGACTCACACCGAGTACCATTGGGGTTACATGACGGCGAATTTCTTTGCTCCCGCGAGCGGGTATTCGACCGCCCCCGAAGTTGCTTCCGGGGTCCAGGAGCTGAAGGACTTGGTCGCGGCTTTCCATGAACGGGGCCTCGCAGTTCTTCTCGACGTGGTCTTCAATCATGTGGGTGAGCCGGCGCACCTCATGTTCATCGACAAGCTCTATTACTTTGAGCAGGACGGTGCCGGTAATCTGTCGAATTGGAGCGGCTGCGGCAACGACCTGCGAGCCGGCTCGGCGATGAGCAAACGTCTGATCATCGACAGTTGCACGCACCTGCTGCGCACGTTCGGAGTGGATGGATTCCGCTTTGATTTGGCCGAGTTGCTCGGCACGGAGGTCCTGCGCGAGATCGAGGCGGCGCTCAAGGTGGTCAAACCGGACCTGATCTTGATCGCCGAACCCTGGAGCTTTCGCGGACACATTGCCGGCGCCCTTCGCGACACGGGCTGGGCTTCGTGGAATGATGGTTATCGCGACTTTATCCGCGAGTACGTCCGGGGAGGCGGGTCGCACGGGAGCTACGAGTATTTCCTCAAGGGTTCACCTTGGCACTTTGCGAAATGGCCGGCGCAGACGGTCAATTACACCGAGTCGCACGATGATCGGGCGTGGATCGACATCATCACGGAGAATCACAATTACGATGGATTGGTACCGACAGCCAACGATCGCCGGCGAACCCATCTGATGGTGGCGATGTTGATGATGTCCATTGGCATTCCCATGCTTGGACAAGGACAGGATTTTCTCCGATCCAAGGGTGGGGTAAACAACACCTACCAGCGGGGTGATCTCAATGCCCTGGATTACCACCGGATCTATCGGTACCCGGCCACGCACGCCTACTTTGCGGATTGGGTGGCGTTTCGACGCAGTCCCGAGGGAATCCTTCTCCGTCATTTCTCGCGAGCCAGTGAAGGCTTCTTTCGGTTCTTTTTCGCCCCTGAGACCAGCGCGGCGGTCGCACTCTACAACGCGGATCTTTCGCAAGGCGCTACACGGCTGATCTTTGCGGTAAATCCGACCTTGGTTAACGTAAAGATCGTCCTCGATATGGAGATTTTTTCCGGAAATCCTTGGCAGGCCGTGGCGGACTCGGAGCGCTTTTACCGTCCAGGCACCCGCGGTTATCCGCCGTCGGTGGCACCGACGTTGTTGCTCCCGCCGCTGAGTTGCATGCTCTGGATGAGCCCCGCTTGAGGGGGAGGCGGGCCATTTTTTCCTGTGCGGGCCTTTGCGGAGAAACCAAGAAGTGCCTTTGCTTTGCCACAGTCTGCGCAGCCAAAACCCTTGCCTTTGCGTGGGGCCCCCCTTTGGTTGGCCTCCCCCGCGTCCGCAGGATGCGGCTTCACCTAAAACAGCTCATCAACACCTAGAAATCGGAGAGTCCCATGGCAGTTAAAGTTGCAATCAATGGCTTCGGCCGTATCGGCCGCCTCGTCTTCCGCGCCCTCGTTGAGCAAGGCCTGCTCGGCTCGACGTTCGACGTCGTCGCGGTTGGAGATATTGTTCCGGCCGACAATCTAGCCTACCTGCTCAAGTACGACTCCACCCAGGGGAAGTTCGACGGCACGGTTTCCTCCAAGAAGTCATCCGCTGACAAGCTGGAAGACGACGTCTTGGTCGTGAACGGCCACGACATCCTCGTGGTCTCCGCCCGTTCCCCCGCCGAGCTGCCCTGGGGCAAGCTCGGGGTTCAACTGGTCATTGAGTCGACCGGTCTCTTCACCGAGGCAGAAAAGGCCAAGGGCCATATCACCGCGGGTGCCAAGAAGGTCATCATCTCGGCTCCGGCCAAGGGTGAGGACATCACCGTGGTCATGGGCGTGAACGACGACAAAATCGATCTCGCGAAGCACCACATCATTTCCAACGCGTCCTGCACGACGAACTGCCTCGCGCCGGTCGCTTACGTGCTGCTCAAGGAAGGCTTCGGCATCGCCGAGGGCCTGATGACGACGATTCACGCCTACACCGCGACCCAGAAGACGGTCGATGGTCCCTCGAAGAAGGACTGGAAGGGCGGCCGGACGGCGGCGCAGAACATCATCCCGTCGACCACCGGTGCCGCGAAGGCAGTCGCCCTCGTGTTGCCTGAAGTGAAGGGCAAACTCACGGGCATGGCGTTCCGCGTGCCGGTCCCGACGGTTTCCGTCGTCGACCTGACGTTCAAGACGACCAAGGACACCTCGCTCGAAGAGATCAAGGCGGCGCTAAAGAAGGCGTCCGAGACGTATCTCAGCGGCATTCTCGGCTACACGGATGAAGAGGTGGTTTCGTCCGACTTCATCCATGACAAGCGTTCATCGATTTTTGATGCCGGCAGTTCGATCGAGCTGAATAAGAATTTCTTCAAGCTCGTCAGCTGGTACGACAATGAGTGGGGCTACAGCAACCGTGTGGTCGATCTCTCCAAGAAGATCGCCGTCGCGCTCTAAGTTCCGCTGAGTGGTGTTGCCCACGGAACACTCGGATTCCACGGAAAAATGATCCCTTCCGTGTCTCCGCGGGGTCCGTGGGCACTTTCTTTTACAGAGGTTCATTATGCCTAAATTCAAGACCATCCGAGACCTCGATCTTGCCGGGAAACGCGTGCTCATGCGCGTCGACTTCAATGTTCCCCAGGACAAGACGACCGGCGCGATCACCAACAACCAGCGCATTGCTGCCGCGCTTCCGACCATTCGTTACGCCTTGGAAAAGGGCGCATCGGTCGTGCTTGCCAGCCATTTGGGGCGCCCTGATGGCAAGGTGATCGAGAAATTCTCGCTCAAACCGGTCGCGGCCGAACTCGAGAAGCTTCTGGGCAAGCCGGTGGCGTTCGCCGGCGATTGTGTCGGTCCCGTGGCGGAGAAGGCCGCGGCGGCCCTTCAGCCTGGCGAGGTGCTGCTGCTCGAGAACCTGCGCTTCCACATTGAGGAGGAAGGCAAGGTCAAGCTCGAGGACGGCACGACGCTCAAGGCCGACAAGGCTGCGGTGGAGTCCTTTCGGAGCAGCCTGTCGAAGCTGGGTGATGTCTACGTCAACGATGCGTTCGGGACCGCGCATCGCGCTCACTCATCGATTGTGGGGGTCAATTTGCCGCAGAAGGCCGCCGGCTTTCTGATGGAGGCGGAGCTCAAGGCGTTCGCCGCCGTGCTCGATCAGCCGCAGCGTCCTTTGCTCGCGATTCTCGGCGGGGCCAAGATCGCGGACAAGATTCCGCTGATCAAAAACCTGCTCGAAACGGCCGATGAGATCATCATCGGTGGAGGCATGTCCTTCACCTTCAAGAAGGTGATGGATGGGATGGAGATTGGCACGAGCCTCTTTGATGTCGAGGGTGCCAAGCTGGTGCCCGAGTTGGTCGCCAAGGCCAAGGAGCGGGGCGTCACCCTGACGTTCCCGGTTGATTACGTGGCGGCGGACAAGTTTGCCCCGGATGCGGCGACGCAACCGGCCACGGATGCAACCGGAATTCCTCCGGGTTGGATGGGACTCGACGCGGGCCCCAAGTCGATCGCGCTCTACCGTGAGTCAATCCTCCGTTCCAAGACCATTGTTTGGAACGGTCCCGCAGGCGTCTTTGAGTTCGAAGCCTTCGCCGGTGCGACCAAGGCCATGGCGGCGGCGATTGCCGAAGCGACGGCCCAGGGAGCCACCACGGTCGTGGGCGGGGGCGATACCGCGACGGCGGCCAAGAAATTCAAGGTCGCCGACAAGGTGAGCCACTGTTCGACCGGTGGCGGAGCCAGCCTGGAGTTCCTCGAAGGCAAAATTTTGCCTGGTGTTCAGTTCCTTGAGTCCTGATCGGTGCCTGCGCGTTGACCTCAACCCGCTTTCTCTGCTTGATCCCTTAGGCGCGCCGAGGTCGGTGCGCCCCTCATTTTTTCTCTTATGTCCTCCCGCAAGAAACTCATCGCCGGCAACTGGAAGATGAACAAAACCTCCTCCGACGCCGTGGCGCTCGTGCAGGAGATCGTCGCCGCCATCGGCAAGCAGACCGACGTTGATGTCGTGGTTTGCCCGCCCTTCACCTCCCTCGAATCGGCCGGCAAGGCCCTCGACGGATCCAATCTCAAGTTGGGCGCTCAGAACGTCCACCCGGAGTCCAGTGGTGCCTACACGGGAGAGACCTCGGTCGGCATGTTGCGAGCGCTCTTCGCCAGCTATGTGATCATCGGCCATAGCGAGCGCCGGTCCTATTTCCACGAGACCGACGCCTTCATCAATCAGAAGGTGCTGGCCGCACTCAAGGGGCAGTTGAAGCCGATCCTTTGTGTGGGCGAGACCCTCGGCCAGCGTGAGGCAGGCGAGACCCTGCGGGTCGTGCAGACCCAGCTTGAGGGCGGTCTCGAAGGCGTCGCCAAAGACCAGGCGACCAGCGTGGTCATCGCCTACGAACCCGTCTGGGCGATCGGTACCGGAAAAGTGGCGACAACCGAACAGGCCCAGGAGGTTCACGCCTTCATCCGCAGTCTGCTCGCGAAGAACTTTGGCGACGGTGCCGCCGAAAAGGTCCGGATTCTCTACGGTGGCTCGATGAAGCCATCGAACGCGCCGGAACTGCTCGGCCAGAAGGACATCGACGGCGGCCTGATTGGCGGCGCGAGTCTTGAGTCGCGCAGCTTTGTCGAGTTGGTCAAGGCCGCGTCGGGCGCGAAGTAATCGCGAGCGGTGGAAACTGCCGGTTCACCCGCCGCTCGTGGCGGCAGGTGAACCGATTTCAGAAATCAAGGCGGGGGCAGCGAGGGCGAAACCGGGCGGAAGCGGGAGCTCGTCTCCACTCGAGCCGGCGAAAAAAACGTCCGGATGGAGCTGCGGGCGACCCAGCCGGTTCGCAGCAGACGGAACGTCAGCAGGGACGTGCAGACCATCCACGTGATCGGGTCGATCAGGTAGTCCCATGCGTTGTCCGACTCGAGCGCGCTGAAGGTGAACGCAAGCAGGGCGAAGAGGAGAATCACGCCCATTCGATTTCCCGCGGCGAGGAATGACAGGGAGAGGACGGCAATTGTCCAAATGGCGGCCGTGTCGAGCCAACCGAGGTAATACAGATCGGCGGTGCTGGACCAGAACGTGTGCAGGTAGAGCACGCTGCCGGCAATCGCTCCGTAGATCAGCAGTGCGCGGAGGTCTGCCGGCCTCAGCAAGACGAGACCGAAGAGGCGGTGTACGAGGGCCGCGACGATCAGGCCGACACCCGGAAGGCTGGGGTTGGGATGAAAACCCTGCGCCCAGCATCCGACGGACGCTCCCTGCACGGGCAGGAGGAGAATCAGGCCGGTGACCAAGCCGGTGGTGAGTTTTACAGCCAGGGGCGGCGTCTTGCGGCTGATGCGGGCATGCGTCCAGAGCAGGATCAGCCAGGTGCAGGCACCCAGTGCGACCGGGTGAAACAGGGAGGCGATGACGTCGCTCATCGGAGGGCGAGCGCTTGCACCGGCGTGGCTTGATTGAGCCAGGCGAGGTTGAACTCGACGTGTTTGATGCGTTGCCGCTTCCACGTATAGGTGACGTGGATTTTCCCGGTGGCGTCCTCGAGCAGGGAAGGGTACGAGAACTCTTTGAGCGCCTCATGCTCCAGGACCGGCCCTGGATTCCAACTGTGGCCATCATCGTTCGAGATCGCGAGTCGCAGGGTTTCCCGTCCGTGCTCGGCGTCATTGTAGACCAGCAGGACGCGCCCATCTCTGAGTCGGAGTGCGTCGACCGCCGCGTCGGGGTTGGGAAGATTGCTTTGGCCGGGCTCCGACCAAGTCCAGCCGTTGTCCCCCGAGTACGCCGTGTGCAGCACGCGATCCGGACCGCCATCGCGGAGGACCATCAGCACGCGGTCCTGACCGAGCGGCACCAAGACTGGCTGAATCAAATCGTTTTGGGTGGGCAGACTGCGCAGCTGGTAATTGCGCATGGTTCCATCCGCGGCGGGCGTGAACCAGAGCATCTGCGGGTACTTCAGCGCCATTTCGTGGTATACCGGCAGTCCGATCCGCCCATCGGTTGCGTAAATTGGCTTGCTTCGAACGAGGGTGCTCAGGTTCAGAAACGGATTAAGGTTGAGCCGCTCACTTTCCCCCCACGTCAGGCCTTGGTCCATCGACGATTTGACGTTCAGGGTGCAGCCCGACCACCCGCCGACCATCACGCTCACATAGACCATCCAGAGGGTTCCATATTGGTCCGGAAAGACCACCGCATTGCCGATTTTCTTGATTGGCCGCCCCAGTTCTCGTTCAGCGCTGGCTTGGTCAACCACCCGGGCGGGCGGGCTCCAGGTCTTCGTCGGATCGGACCAGCGTGAGGTGTAGACGGCGACATCTCTTGAGCCCTCGCGTTCACCACCGTACCAGACGGCTAAAATCTCTCCGTTGGCCAGGGTCGAAAGCGTGCTGCAATGGACGGTTCGCGTGTGACCCGGCGGCGAAATCCATGATTCTTGGTGGTAGGGCGCGTCCCCCGAGGGCCGAACGGAGAGCCGGGTGGACGCCGGAGTGATTGACCTGAGCTGTTCCGGCGCGGAACTTTCACCGCCGGTGACCTGCATCGTCGCGAAGTGGGCGACCGTGATCGTGGCGACGGCAAACGCGGCGCGCTTGAGGGGTGTCAGCGAACGATCACCCGCATCGGGCGACCCCTGTACGCTTGAAGCACGAAGAAATGGCATGGGCAACGGAAAGAAAGGTCCGAATAGCCGCGAGGGGCGCGCGGGAAGTGGGAGGACCCCGGGAGATTCCCTGGTCTTGCCATCGGGTCAATCCTCGTTCTTCGGATCTCAAAAGAAGTACGACTTTTGGAGGAATAATCTCCAGTGAACCCGCTTTCGCCGGCCCCGAAGACGCAAGGAATTGTCGAAGCGATCCGCGGGGCGGGTGCTTCGAACAATTTCGTTTATGCTCGGCTACCGGCCACGGGGTCCCTCGATGATCAGCCGGATGGAATCCAAACGCAGGCGTGCGGCCCGGATTGCTTCGCGCGTCTGGAGCAATTGCTCCTGGGCGAGGGCGATCTCCTCCGGGCGTATGTGGTCGTTGAGAACCCGAAGGTCGGTGAGTCGTTGGATTTCCGCAGCCAAGATGCTCACGGCTCGTGCCTCGGCTGCGTCGGTGAGGCCGCGGGCCGTGTCGGCCGCCCTTTCTCCGGCACCGGCAATCAGTGCCTTGAGGCTGGCGGCGTTAAAGGCCGCCTTTTCGAGAAAGCGGCGCAGATCGGAGTCTTCAACCCCGCCCGCGATGGCGAGAGCTGAACGTGATGCGCTGTGATCCTGCCCCCGAAGATCGACCAACACCCTGACCGGGGTGGGGGCGAGGAACTGATCGACGTGCCAGCGGGAGTCGGCGACGGTTTCGAGCAGGAAGACCGCCTCAAGCAGCAGGTTGGGGGTGGTCGAGGGAAGGAAGCTGAAAGCGGTCGTGCCCGCCGGTGAGTCGACGAGCAGATCCATCGCGTCCCGGATGAGGGGATGATCGGGGGAGAGGAACCGAATGTCCTCTCGGGCGATCGCCCGGGTGCGGCTGAACGTCGCGAGCATGCCTTCGCGCGGAATCGAGGGAAACGCTTCGATGTAGGCATGGCTTGGGTCCAGGAAGACATCGCCCTCTTCATGTTCCTTGATCCGGACCCCGAAGTGGTCGAGCAGCTCGGGCAGAAAGGAGCGCAGAAAAGGATCCGCGTCGACCGAGCGCACCTGCTCGATCACCTGTTGGGCGGTCGCCGAGTCGAACGAATTGAGCTCGAGCAGTCGATCGCGGCCCTTGCGGAGCCGGATCGTGAGTTTTTCGCGGAATTCGACCGTCTCGGAGATCAGCGCTTCCCAGGAACGTCCCCCGACGGCACCCTTCTTTGGCGTCTCCGTGGTGAGCGCCAGCAGCGGTTCGCGGAACCGATCCTGGTACTCGCTGCCGCCGGCCTGTGGGGTTTGAAAGGCGTCGAGACCGCGATGATACCAGTCCAAGACGCGGGCTTCCGCCGATCCTTCGATCACGGGCGCGTAAATCCGAATCGTCTCGGTCTGACCGATGCGGTCCAACCGCCCGATCCGTTGCTCCAGCAGGCCGGGATTGATTGGCAAATCGAAGAGCACGAGGTGGTGGGCAAACTGAAAGTTTCGCCCTTCACTCCCAATTTCGGAGCAGAGGAGGATTTGGGCGCCGTCCGGCTCGGCGAACCACGCGGCCTGGCGGTCCCGCTGCACGAGCGGCAAGCCCTCGTGGAACAATCCGATCCCGGCGCTGGTGTGTTCCTTGAGCGCGGCTTCGATCGCAACGACCTTGCGGGTCGAGCGGCAGATCAGGAGCACTTTGGACGGTTGGAGGCGGCTGAGCAGATCCAGCAGCCACGGAATCCGCGGATCATCCTTGAAGGTCAGGCGCAAGGAGCCGTCAGCTCCGGTCTCTTCGGCCAGAAATTCGCGGGTGGTCCGGTTGAGCAAGGCCGGACTGGTTGCCGGCAGCGGCACCGCGTGCAATTCCCTCCGGGGAAATCCGGAGATGGCGGCCCGGGTGTTGCGGAAGACCACCCGCCCCGTGCCGTGCTGGTCGAGCAGCGTTCTCAGCAGTGCCTCCCGCGATCCGGATTCTTGACGGCTGAAGGCTTCCAATAGTTCGTCCAGTCTGGCGGCATCGCGGTCAAAGATGCGCCGGAGCGCGGTGACCTCCGCGGGTGCGAGCGAGGTGGACTCAATGATTTTTCCGGCAACCTCGGCCACGCGGCCGTAGGCCTTGGCCTCTTTCTGGAAACGAGGGTAATCGTTGTAGCGTGCTGGATCGAGCAGGCGCAACCGCGCGAAGTGACCCTCAAGGCCGAGCTGGGTGGGGGTCGCGGTCAGGAGCAGCAGTCCCGCGCTGCGCTGCGCCAGACGATCGACGATCGCGTATTCCGGACTGGCGGCAGTTTCGCTCCACTGCAGATGGTGCGCTTCGTCGACCACGACCATGTCCCATCCGGCCGCCAGGGCTTGTTCGCCGCGGTCCGGCCCTGCAGGCACGTCGGCGGGCGTCGTCGCGTCACCCTCTGCAGTCACCCTGTTGTTTTCACCCGCAAGAAAGGCCACGCTGCAGAGCACGAGTTGAGCGGCGAGGAATGGGTTCTGCCCGGGATCACTTTGTTCGCAGGCGAGGCATCGCGGCTCGTCATAGATGCTGAACCAAAGATTGAAGCGACGAAGGAGCTCGACGAACCACTGGTGCGTGAGCGACTCCGGCACGAGGATGAGCACGCGCTGAGCCCGCCCGACGGCGAGCAGGCGCTGGATGATCAGACAGGCCTCGATCGTCTTCCCGAGTCCCACCTCATCCGCCAGGAGGACGCGCGGGACTTGCCGGGTGGATACCTGCTTGAGGATGTAGAACTGGTGGGGGATCAGCTCAATGCGCCCCCCGAGGAACCCCCGCACCTCGGACTGACGGAAGCGAGCCTGCGCGTGGAGCGCGCGCAAGCGGAGATCAAAGACTTCCCCTGGATCGACCTGTCCCGCCATCAGCCTCTCCGGCGGCAGGCCGACGCTGGTGACATCGGAGATTGCATTTTCCGCGACGCGCCGCCCGCCGCCCGTGTAGAAGAGGAGCCCGTCCACGTCCTCGACCGCCTCGATCAGGAGGGGGCTGCCGGTGCGCAGCGCGATGGTCTCGCCGGCGCGGAACTGGACCCGCTTGAGCACGGAGGTGCCCAGAGCGTAGAGCCGCTGTTCGCCGCTCGCGGGAAAACGGACACCGATCCGCGAGCGATCGACACTCATCACCAAGCCGAGACCGAGCTCGGGCTCACGTTCACTGAGACAGCGTTGACCGACTACACCAAGAGACATAGCGCACCATGAGGTGCCAGGTCGGTTCAACTTGGAAGCGTGAATCGCGGCGACCGGCACCGCATCCTTCGGCGCGACTGCAGAGTCGGATTGCCATGGTCAGCCTCTTGGGGAAGCGTAGAGGGCTCTATTTACTCGATGCGCTGCGCTCCTCTGATCCCGTCTCGTTTTTTCATGGGTTGTCTGGCCGCTGTGGTCATTGGCCGAGGTCTGGCGGCAGACGCCGCTCCGCCGTCCGCCGCCTCTGCCGCGCGTCCGGTCCCGGGAGCCAAGCCGCTGCGGGACATGCTGATCGTGAATGAGGACAACAGCCATTTTTTCTCTTCGCGCACGACTGGGGCGATGACGGTCGAGGGGGTGCAGGCGATGGTGGATGGTTATGCCGGCGGTGCGGTCACCCATTTTTTCCTCAGCCCCAATTCGATGCGGGCCAGTTTTCGCAGCCGAACGCGCGACGCCATTTGGGATCCGGTGGACGGTGTGGAAGCCGATGGCCTCTGGCCGCAAAATGCCAAACGACTCGATCAGGCCGGGATCGATCCGTACGCGATCTGGATTGATCGCTGCCGCACCCAAGGGATCTCGCCGTGGATCTCGATGCGGATGAATGACGTTCACGGGGTCAACGAACCGGGGAATTTCATGCACTCGACGTTTTGGCGGACCCATCCGGAGTTCCGGCGGGTTCCCGGCGGTCTCGCAGCAGCTTGTCTGGGCGGAGTTGCGCGTGAATGAAGAGTCGGCGCTCCGGCCCTAGACCGGCAGTTGCCAATCGATCGGAGGCAGACCGGCCTCGGTCAGGTGGCGATTGACGGCGGAGAAACAACGACAGCCGAGAAACAGGCGGGCCGACAGCGGGGAGGGATGGGCGCAGGCGACGACCGCATGCCGCGGGTCGGTGATCAGCGGGCGTTTTTTTTGCGCTGCATTTCCCCAAAGCAAAAAGACCACCCGCGTGGACCGGGCGTTGAGATGCGCGATGATGCGGTCGGTGAAGTGTTCCCAACCCCGGGCCCGGTGGGAGTTGGGCTCGTGGGGACGAACGGTGAGCACGGTGTTGAGCAGGAGCACTCCCTGTCTCGCCCAGGCCTCAAGATTGCCGTGAGCGGGAGCCGTGAAGCCCGGGATGTCGGCGGCGAGCTCCTTGTAGATGTTGCGCAGCGAACGCGGGACGGGGCGGTCGCGACGGACGGAAAAGCAGAGCCCGTGGGCGTCACCTGGAGTCGGATACGGATCCTGGCCGAGAAGCAGCACCCGGACCTGGTCAAAGGGAGTCAGCTCGAGTGCGGCGAACATCTCGTCGGGCGGTGGCAGAATGGACCGGCCCCCGAAGAGTTCGGTGGCAAGAAAGGCGTCGAGGGACCGGAAGTACGGCTGGACCGTTTCCGGGTGAAGCAAGGGACTCCACGGGGTGGGCAGCGGGGGAATCATGGCGAGCCGGGCGCGGCCCGGGGCGGGGACGATCCCGGTTTGGGGGCGGGCGCGCCAGCTGAAAAGGGTGGAAATGGGACGCTTGCAGAAGCTCTTGCCGGCGGCTTGCCCTCAGGAGCGGCATGTGCAGCCTGATCCCCACCCATTGAAGCCATGAATCTGAAATTCTCCCTTGCCGCGCTGGGTCTGCTGGCCGGCGCCCTCGACACTTCCAACGCGCAGGAGGCCTCGCCGGCTCCCGCCCCGACCGCGGCCGTTCCGGCGGCGGTCACGCCCGCGTCCGAACTCAAGGAGCTGGTCGCGCGCGTGACGGCCAAGATGCGTGCCGGTCAGCGCAAACCGGCGGATCTGGCGGGGGAACTTGCCGAATTCGACAGTCTATTGGTTAAATATGCCGCGGATAAGTCCGATGATGCGGCCCAGATCCTCTTCATGAAGGCGGCTCTTTACTCCCAAGTTTTGGAGGATCCGACCAAGGGTACCGAGCTCTTCAAGCAAGTGATTGCGGACTACCCGGGCTCCAAGATCGCAACCAATGCGGAGCGGACCATGGTCCAGATGGAGCGTTCGGCCAAAGCCAAGCAAACCCAGGCGGGCCTGGTCGGCAAAGCGGCTCCGAATCTGAACTTCACCTGGCGCAGCGACGAAGGCCCAAAGACCCTCGCGGAGTACAAGGGCAAGGTGGTCATTCTCGATTTTTGGGCCACCTGGTGCGGACCCTGCATCGCTTCTTTCCCCAAGATTCAGGAACTGATTGAGCACTACAAGGGTTCCGAGGTGGTCGTGATTGGCGTGACCAGCCTGCAGGGCTTCGTCGCCGGGCTTGAGGGCGGTCGGGTCGATACCAAGGGCAATCCGGAGAAGGAGATGGCGCTGATGAATGATTTCATGAAGGCCAAGTCGATGACCTGGACCGTCGCTTTCAGCCAGGAGGAGGTCTTCAACCCCGATTACGGCGTGACGGGAATCCCCTACGTGGCGATCATTGCCCCCGATGGAACGGTGCGGCACGCCGGACTGCACCCGGGCAATCCTCTGGCTGAAAAGGCTGAGAAGATCGATGCGATCCTCAAGGAGTTCAATCTGAAAGCCCCCGCCGCCCCCGCCAAGACATCATGATGCCCTCCTCCTCCCGTCGCCAGTTTCTCCAACTCTCCGGCGCGGCCGCGCTGCTTGCCGCCGCCCCGGGATCGTTGACCGCAGCTGCGGTCGCGGCCGCTCCGTCGCCCTTTTCCCGGGCGGGACGTCCGCGCCTCCGCCTGAGCCTGGCGGCGTATTCGTTTCGGGATTACTTTCCGGTGATGCGGGGCAAGCCCAACCTCAAGGTGCCGGCGGGCCGGGCGATCGACATGATCCAGTTTGTCGACTATTGCGTGGCCCAGGGATGTGAGGGGGCGGAATTGACCAGCTACTTCTTTTCCGAGGAAACCGAGGCCTACATGCTCTCGCTGCGACGCCACTGCTTTCTTCGCGGCATGAGCGTGAGCGGCACGGCGATCGGAAACAACTTTTCGCATCCCAAGGGCCCGAAGCGCGATGCGGAGATCGCGACGACCAAGCAGTGGATCGACCGGGCCGTGCTCCTCGGTGCTCCGCACATCCGGGTGTTTGCCGGGGTGACCACGGAGCAGCCGCGTGAGGTGGCCGACAAGGAGGTCATCAGCGCGTTGGAGGAGTGCTGCGATTATGCCGGTCGCCGCGGGATTTTTCTCGGTTTGGAGAACCATGATTCGATCGGTACCGCGGCCACGCTCCTGCCGATGGTCAAGGCGGTGAAGAGCCCGTGGATCGGGGTGAATCTCGACTCCGGCAATTTTCGGACGAACGACCCTTACAAGGACTTCGCGGAATGTGTCCCCTACGCGGTCAACGTGCAGTTCAAGGTGGAAATGGGCAAGGACGCCGCGGGCAATCAGCGGCCGGCGGACCTGAAGCGTCTGACGCAACTGCTACGGGACGGTGGTTATCAGGGCTGGGTTGCCCTGGAGTATGAAGCCAAGGAGGATCCGTGGGTCGCGGTTCCCCGGTATCTGGGCGAGCTTCACCGGATCATTCAGGCTTGACCGGGTGCGCCCGCGTTCTCCCCTTCCGGGAAACGCGGGCCGCGGGCGGGCGTATCCGCCGGGCCCGCATTCGGGGCCGCCGAGCGCTCAGGTGTCAGGCCGCGGGTGCGGACTCGCTCGGGGTGATCACCGCCGTGAGGGTGTCTCGCAAGCCATGCAGCCGTTCCGGATCGGAGATGGCACCGTGGGACGCATCCTCGATGTAGAAGGTGTCGATGGCGACCCCGCGTTCCGTGCCGATTCGCGCGAAGGTGATGTCGAAACCTTGATCGCTGATCGTCTTGGCGAGCCGGAAGAGCAGGCCGATTTCGTCGCGGGCCTGGATTTCGATGATCGTGCGCTGCATCGACAGTTCATGATAGACCTCGACGGTCGGAGGGAAGGACGTATGCAGCGCATCGCCCGCCTTGGAGGCGCTCGTATAGCGCGTGGAGGCGGCCACCTTCTTCGCCTGGGCCACAATTTCGGGAAACAGATCCTTGTTGTGCACCAGGGCGGACTCGACGGTGCGGGCGAACGTTTCCTGCGCGGAGGTGCTCTGCACGACCCCACGCCCCGGCTCGACGACGTAGAACGTATCGATCGCGATGTGATCGCTCCGGGAGATGACTTTCGCCCCCAGGATCGAGAGCCCGGCCACACTGAAGGCCCCGGCCAGTTTGTAGAAAAGGCCGGCGCGGTCCCACGTCACGACATTCACCACGGTCAGCGATCGATTGAGATCGTCCTTCCACTCGACCACGGGTTTGAGCGAACTCACGGAGTCCGCCGCCGTGATCGAGTGCAGGAGCCGGTTGACCATCTGGATGTGGAGAGCGATCTCCCCGGTATCCGTGTGGATGAAGTAACGCTCGGGCAGCAGGTTGAAGTGCGCGGCGATCTCGTCCTGGCTGATGCCGGGAATATTCTTGGAGGCGAGTTCCTGGAAGGTCATTTGCAGGCGTTGCGAATTGCGTGTGGCAAGGGCGTCACCATGGATGAAGTGCTCCATGGTGGCGCGAAAAAGTTGGGTGTGAAGGGTGTCCTTGTAGCCATTCCAAAGGCTGGCCGACGTGCCGCGGGCGTCGCAGAAAGTGTGGACATACAGGTAACGGAGGCGCTCGGCATCACCGACGGCTTCAGCAAAGGCGGTGGCGGTATTGGGATCATCGACGTCTCGCTTCTGCCAAAAGCGTGCCATGATGAGATGATTTTTGATCACGAACATAACTAGTTCGCGACTGGTGGCATCAATTTCGAGTCGATCGAGCAAGGGGCCCGCGATTGCAACCCCACTTTCCGCGTGCCCCTTGATGCCCCTTGCCTTGCCGATATCATGCAGGAGCAGAATCAGATAGAGCAGGGAAGGGGAGGCGGTTTCGTGGAGCGTGGAGCGGTACTTGAGGGAGACCGGAGTGGCATCGGTGAAAATATTGTCCAGTTCTCTGATCGCGTGCAGCGTATGGATGTCAGCGGTGTAGCGGTGGTAGAATTCGTGCTGGACCAGACAGGTGAGCGCGTCGAATTCGGGAATGAACCGTCCGAGGACCCCTAATTCGTGCATCAGGGACAACGTCGGATAGACGGCGCCGGCCTCCTCGAGGATCGATCGGAAGGATATATTGGCGTCCGGGGAGCGCTGAATGTGACGCGTCAGCAGGGGCAGGGCTTCCCGGATCAGTGCCTGGAGCGCAAAGTCGGGTTTGGCTCCGAGTTGCTGGCAATGGCGGAAAACCCGGATGAGGCGTGCCGGATCCTTTTTGAAAACGTCGGTTGATTCAGGCGCGAGTTCTCCGCTGCGGAGAATGAAGCCGTCGATGCGTTTGGTGCGCTCCATTCGCCGTGCGCGGATGGCGTCGCGGAACGACACTTTGCTGCCGTCCGGGGTCTCAAGGGTGAGGGCGAGCCGGTTTTCGATCAGTTTTGAGATCCGGTAAATCGTTTGCGCGGATCGGTAGTAATCGCGCATGAACTGTTCAACGCGGCCGAGGGCCTCGTGGTGAACGTAACCGAGGCCGAGCGCGATCCGCGCCTGGATGTCCAGGGCCAGCAGATCGGTGGCGCGTTTACTTTGAAAGTGGAGTTCGTTGCGAACGCTCTGGAGGAAGGTGTAGGCGCGTTGGAAGTCGCGCACCTCATTGCGTCGCAGGTAGGATTGGTCGGCAAGTTCCTCCAAGCCGGTGATGCCCAGCTTCACCCGCGCCATCCAGAGCGCGTTTTGATAGTCCCTGAGTCCGCCGACGCCGTTTTTGATATCCGGTTCCTGGAGGAAAACCGTGTCGCCGTACTTTGCCCTGCGCGCCGCCTGATCGGTTAGTCGGGAAGAAATATAGCCGCGCGAATCCTCTTCCCTGTAAAAGGCCCGATAGGCGGATGCAAACGTCTCGTAAAGTGAGGTCGTCCCGGCGATCAGGCGGGATTCCAGCAGGGCCGTCTTGGTCTGGATGTCGTTCCTCGCTTCGGCGAAGGTTTCGTCCACCGTACGGGTCGCATGTCCGACCTTCAACCCGCAATCCCAGAGGATGTAGAGAATCTCGTTGGTGAGATGTTCCTGCAGCGGTTTGACGACGGCGGGTTTGGCTTTCGACGGAAAGAGGAAAAGTAAATCGATGTCGCTGAGTGGGCTGAGCTCGGAGCGACCGTAGCCGCCAAGGGACACCAAGGCGACCGGCGAGGGCATCTCGCCATGCTTTTTTACGTAGGCGGACACGGCGTAATCAAAGAGATGGGCGAGAAGCACATCGATCATGGCCGATCGGGCGTGAGCGGTGTCCAAACCCGACGCCCCGGCGTCGTGACGCATTCGAATCATCGCGCTCTCGAGTCGCAGAAACGTTTTGCAGGCGGCCAGGCGCTGGGCCACGGGTACATCGCCCACAAAGTTGAGGCGCTCGCGAGCGTGTTTTTGGAGGCGACCGGTCATGGAATGGGAGACGGCACGAGGAAGGCAGTCAGGAGCATCGCCCGGGCGGGGCGCGACGTTCAACGACCAAGTTTGAGCCGCCGAGGCCTTCCCGCGGTTGATTCAGCGTTGGCCGGTGGGACCGCCGGTGGAAAGGGATGGTTCGAAGAGCCCTGGGGTCCGTTCGTCCTCCGCCGTGGAAGCCGCTTGCTTCGGAACGACCGGCGCGGTTGCCTCCCCGGTTCAACCGAAACGCCCATGCCCGAGATCACCAAGAGTTACGAAGCGCACGATGTCGAAGACCGTTGGTATGCCGCCTGGCAGGAAGCCAAATGCTTCGCGGGCAAGGCCAAGCCGGGGCAGGAAACCTACACCATCGTCATCCCGCCACCGAACGTCACCGGCATCCTGCACATGGGGCATGTGCTGAACAACACCTTGCAGGATGCGCTGATCCGTCGCGCCCGACTGGAAGGCAAGGCCGCCTGCTGGATTCCCGGCACCGACCACGCAGGCATCGCCACCCAGACGATGGTGGAGAAACACCTGAAGAAGACCGAGGGCAAGGGGCGGCGCGACTTGGGACGCGAGGCATTCCTCGGACGCGTCTGGTCGTGGCGCGACGAGAAAGGGGACATGATCCTCAAGCAATTGCGCCAGCTCGGTTGTTCCTGCGACTGGGACCGCACGCATTTTACGATGGATCCGGGCTATAGCCGCGCGGTGCTGACGGCCTTCGTTCACCTGTTCGCGAAGGGTCAGATTTATCGTGGCAAACGCATGGTCAACTGGTGTCCGGCCTCGTTGACTGCGCTCTCGGACGAGGAGGTGGAAATGCGTCCGACCAAGGGCTTCATCTACAAGCTGCGCTACGACCTGGTCGAGCCGTCGGGAGGGACGACCCATCTCGTGGTGGAAACGACCCGCCCGGAGACGATCCCGGCTGACGTGGCCCTGGCGGTGCATCCGGACGACGAACGCTACCGGCACCTGATCGGCAGGACCGTCTGGCGCCCCCTCGGTGAGCGGGTGGCGATACCGATCGTGGCCGACAGCGCGGTCGATCCGGTTTTTGCCGCGGGCGTACTCAAGGTCACCCCGGCGCATGACAAGGTGGATTTTGAGATCGGCCAGCGCCACCGGCTGCCGATCATCGACGCACTCAACGCCGACGGAACGTTGAACGACGCGGCCGGCCCTGAGCTGGCCGGCATGGAGCGCTTTGCCGGCCGCAAAAAGGCGGCGGAGCTGCTGCGCGAGCGCGGGGCGCTGATCGAGGAGAAACCCTACGAGAATAATGTCGGCTACTCGCAGCGGGCCGGCGTGCCAATCGAGCCCCGGCTGACCCAGCAGTGGTGGCTGCGTTATCCGCGCGTGGAAGAGGCCAAACAGGTGGTGCGCGACGGCCTGATCCAGTTTCATCCCGAACGCTGGAGCAAGGTCTACCTCAACTGGCTGGAGAACATCCAGGACTGGTGCATCAGCCGCCAGCTGTGGTGGGGCCATCGCATTCCCGTCTGGTATCGCAAGGGACTCGACCGCGAAAAGCTGACCGAGGCCGATCTGCTTGATCCGACAAAAGTGCATGTCTCGCTCGACGGCCCGGCGGATCCGCAGGGCTGGGAACAGGAAGAGGACGTTTTGGATACCTGGGCCTCGTCATGGCTCTGGCCGTTTGCCACCCTTGGGTGGCCTGATCGCGACGCGATGGCGAAGGCGGGCTATGATTCCTTCTACCCCACGACCACCCTTGCGACCGGTGCCGACATCATCTTTTTCTGGGTCGCGCGCATGATCATGGCCGGACTGGAGTTCACCGGGGGTGACCTCCAAACTGAAACGAACAAGGACCGGACGGGAGTGGTTCCGACGCCTTTGTCGCCTGCGGAAATCGCACGGCGCATCCCCTTCAAGCACGTTTATTTCAACGGGATAGTGCGCGACAAGAGCGGGCGGAAGATGTCGAAGACGCTCGGCAACTCGCCGGATCCGCTCGACCTGATCGCCAAGTACGGCGCGGATGGCCTGCGCTTCGCTCTGCTGCAGATCGCGCCACTGGGGCAGGATGTGAAGTTTGACGAGGACCGGATCGAGAGCGGAAAGAATTTCTGCAACAAGATCTGGAATGCCTGCCGATTCCGGCAGATGAGCGGACCGATGGCGGACAATCGCACCCTGGAGTCGATCCTCGGCCGGATGATCCCGGCGCAGTTGGACGATGACGACCATGCGCTGCTCGCGGCGCTCCTCGACACGATGCGCATCGTCGAACGGGGCTTTGCCGGGTTCGAGTTCGCCGGTGCCACGCAGCGGCTGTATTCATTTTTCTGGAACGACTTTTGCGACTGGTACGTCGAGGTCGCGAAGACGCGGGTGCAGGATCCGGCGGCGCAGGCTCACGTGCTTGCGATGCAGGATCTGGTGATTCGCGAGTTTCTCCTGCTGTTCGAGCCCTTCGCCCCGTTCATCACCGAGGAACTCTGGCATCTCCTGGGTTATGGCGGGGAGGGCTCCTTCCTGCAGGACACTCGCATCGATCTGGCCGATGGGCTGTGCGCGCAGTTGACCGCGACCGGAGTCCTGATCGATGCCGCCGCGACCAGCCGGGTGGAGACCCTGAAGCAGGTCGCGAGCCTCGCGCGCCAACTCAAGGCGGACCAAGCGGTCGCGCAGAAACGCGATGTGGCCTTCCTCGTGCTCGCGGGCGACGCCGACTGGGCGCACCTCTCGGCGGCCGGAGCCAAGCTGACGCGCTTGGTCGGTGCCGCGACCCTCACCCGCACGGCAGACAAACCGGCGTTTCCGGCGATGGTCACGCCGCTGGGCACGCTCTTCCTTGATACCGGCATCAAGCTCGATGCAGCGGCGGAGAAGTCCCGTCTGACCAAGGAACTCGACCAACTGACGAAGCACATCTCGGGAACCGAGGCCCGCCTCTCGAATCAGGCATTCGTCAGCAAGGCGCCGCCGGCGGTGCTCGAGGGTGCCCGGAAACAATTGGCCGACCAACAGGCCAAGCGTGCCGAGATCGAACGGTTACTGGCCACGCTCTAAGGGGTTAGAGACGCGAACCGAGCTCTATTATACGAAGTGGATGTATTTACTAGTATTTAGGTCGGAGTTGGGTAAAGTCAGCGGATGACCTTATCCTTGGCCACCGCCTTCGCGTCCCCTGTGTCGCTGGATTTGGAGGTGGCCGGGGCCGAGACGCGAGTCGCTTGGGCGGTGGAGACATTTGGAGATAAGCTGGTGATGACCACGAGCTTCGGGATTCAGTCAGCGGTCATGTTGCACCTGGTGACCCAGGTGGTGCCACAGATGCCGGTGATCTTCATCGATACCGGTTATCTGTTCCCTGAAACCTACCGATTCGCCCGTGAGCTGACCGAACGGCTGCGTTTGAATCTCAAGACCTACGTTCCCGTGATGACCGCGGCACACCAAGAGGCGCTCCATGGCCGACAGTGGGAAAATGACTTGGAAGGGCTCAAACGCTACAACTTGAGCAACAAGGTGGAACCTATGGACCGCGCGGTCCGCGAGCTGGGGGCAACCGCTTGGTTGGCCGGACTGCGGCGGAGCCAGGCGAGCACCCGCGAGACGCTCAGAGTGGTGCAGTTGCAGAACAAGATCACCAAGGTCCATCCGATCATCGATTGGGATAGTCGGCGGGTTCACCGTTACCTTACCGAGCATGCGTTGCCGTATCACCCCTTGTGGGAACAGGGCTACGTTTCCGTCGGCGACTGGCACAGCACGTCGAAACTCGAGCCTGGGATGTCAGAGGAGCAGACTCGTTTCGGCGGATTGAAGCGCGAGTGCGGTCTGCATGAGACCAGCGGCAAGGACGATTTTCAGATCTAGACCCAGTGTGGTAAGAAATCGGACGAAATGACCTTCGCTCGTTTGTAGGTGGACCCGCGTACGCGTGACCGCGGGGATTGGCATCGCGATGACAACGCGGAGGACGGAGGCGGGACCGGACGGTCCCGTCGCGGCCTCAACGAGACCGCCTACAACACGGAGGCGGAACCAGTCGATCGCGTTGCGGCCTTCCCGCAGTCGCACACATGGGCGTCAATGGAAGTCTGATCGTTGTAGGTGGCCTCGCTGAGGCCGCGGGGATTGGCATCGCGATGACAACGCGGAGGAGGGAGGCGGGACCGGACGGTCCCGTCGCGGCCTCAACGAGACCGCCTACAACACGGAGGCGGAACCAGTCGATCGCGTTGCGGCCTTCCCGCAGTCGCGCACATGGGCGTCAATGGAAGTCTGATCGTTGTAGGTGGCCTCGCTGAGGCCGCGGGGATTGGCATCGCGATGACAACGCGGAGGACGGAGGCGGGACCGGACGGTCCCGTCGCGGCCTCAACGAGACCGCCTACAACACGGAGGCGGAACTCGTTTCCTCTCGACGAGAAAGGCTTCGAGCCCCGGGTGATCCTAGACCGTGTCGACGATGCGATCGGCCAGGCCGTAGGCGATTGCCTCCTTGGCGGTCAGGTAGAAATCGCGGTCGGTGTCACGGTTGATCCGATCCAGCGGCTGTCCGGACGCGTCGGCCAGGATCTGGTTCAACTCGGCCCGGAGCTTTTCCATTTCCTGGGCCTGAATGTTGATATCCGTCGCCGGACCGCTGAAGCGGCCGGTGATCAGGGGCTGATGGATCAGGACCCGCGAATGCGGGTATAGCAGACGCCGGCCTTTCGGGGCGCCGCTCAACAGGATCGAGCCCATGGAGGCGGCCATGCCGGTGACCACCACGGTGATCGGTGAGGTGATCAGTTTCATCGTGTCATACACCGCCATGCCCGCGGTGATCGACCCGCCCGGCGTGTTGATGTAGAACGTGATCTCTTTGCCCGGGGCCGTTCCCTCGAGGTAGAGCAGCGATTCGGTGATCTGTTTGGCGGTGGCGTCGGTGACTGCGCCCCAGAGGAAAATTTTCCGTTGTTCGAGGAACTTTTTGGCGATGATCGTGCCCACGGAGGCCACGGTCTTCTTGTCGCCGGATTCTTCTTCTCCCTCGTCATCCTCATCGTCGTCGTCGGCGCGGGGAAGCGGGGCGGAAAGGTTGGCCTGCAAGTGGTCGAAATGCATAGATATTCCATCTTGGTGGCGTTGGTCGCATTGGCAAGTCCGTCGGCAGCTTTGGAGCATTGGACCGCGGAATCCGGCCTTCAGTCTTCGGTCAATGGTCCGATGCCCGGCATGACGCTATCATGTCATCCGGTTCTCTCACTCCCCCGTCCTCAGCTGCACTGACCCCCGAGAAGATCGTTCAGGAAGTCCGGGATCTGCCGGCTTCGCCCAAGGTCTTGCCGAAACTGCGAAAATTGCTCGATGATGGGAATTCGTCGATGGACGAAATTGTCGGGTTGATCCGCATTGAACCGGGTATCGCTGCCCGTTTGCTTCAAGTGGCGAACAGTGCCTATTTTTCCAACGGAGCGAAATGTTCGGCGGTGGATGAAGCCGTGGGTCGGGTCGGTTACGCGCAAGTCTTTGAGATGGTGATGCATGCGGTGGCAGCCCAGGTGCTGGTTCGGCCGCTGAGCACCTACAACCTCGAGTCGGATACCCTTTGGCGTCATTCGGTGGTGGGTGGGCTGGCCGCGGAAATGTTGGCGACGCTTACCGGAGAGTGTCGCGAGACGGCGTACACGCTTGGGCTGCTGCACCAGATTGGCATGGTGGCGGTTGACGGTTGGGTTCTGCGCAACAATCCCACCCTTGGCCTTACCTTCAGGCCGTTTCCGAAGGAGTACACCCAAAGTGAACGGGCCCTGCTGGGATTCACCCATGCCGATGTGGGTGCATTGCTGCTGCGTCGCTGGGATTTTCCCGAAGAAATGTGCCTCGCGCTCCGTTATCAGTATGCGCCCCTTGAGGCGGGCTCCGCGACCCGTCTGGCGAGTTTGCTTTACGCGTCCAAATGGCTGCGGAGCGTGGTCTGTCGGACGGAAGAGGAGACGATTCCGCCGCTGGAAGCATCCTGGCTTGAGCCGCTGCAGGTCGATCAGGCGCGGATGGAGCCCCTCGCGGAGGACGTGCGTGCGCGGGTGGCGGAGATGCAGGATCTGATGGATTTGGAAGGCTGAGGAAAATGTTTCGGACGAGGCACCGGCGTGCGGTTGAATTCTGCTCCGAGGGATGAATTGCGTTGCGACATCGACCGGAGATCGGTGTCTCTCGCCTGACGTCATCATGACCAAAGCGTTCGTTTTTCTCGTTGTTCTTCTGCCCTTGTTGGCCGGCTGTTCCTCGCTTTCGCGTCAAACCGCCGCCGGAGTTGACCTGAGCACGATCAAGCGGGTCTTCGTCGAGCGTCGCCTGGCCGATAACAACAACGTTCGCGATCGGCTGGTGCGGGCGCTGCAGGCGAAGGGGTACGAGGCGGAAGCCGGACCCTTGACCCTGATGCCCGAAAAGGGGATCGACGCCGTCTTGATTTACGAGGACCGGTGGACATGGGATTTTCGAACCTACATGGTCGAGATCAAAGCGGAATTGCGGCACCCGCGGACCCAGGCCCTGATGGCCAAGGCTTATCTGCACCGGGCGCCGTTCGCCGGGAAATCCACCGACGGCATGGTTGAAACCGTGGTCGAGGCGCTTTTCCGGGCACCGAAGCCTCCGAAAAAGTAGAACCGGTGGCCGGGATCCAGCGGCGCGAATACCGGCTCAATCGACCCGCTGCGTTTCCACCCAGCGCACGGCGTGGCGCACCAGGGAGGTCGCGTCCTTGAGCTCGAGCTTTTCCTTGATGTGGCCTCGATGAACGTCGACGGTCTTGGCGCTGATTCCCAGTTGCGCGGCGATTTCCCGGGTGCTCTTGCCGTCACCGATCAGCTTGAAAACCTCAAATTCCCGGTCGCTCAGTTTTTCGATCGGTGAAGAGGAGCCGCGCGGCTTCTTGCCGGAAAGATTATCGAGAATCTTGGCGGAGAGTTTCGGGCTGACGTAAACCTGCCCGGAGAGCACCTGACGAATTGCCGCGAGCAGGTTCTCCCCCCCCGCCTCCTTCATGATGTAGCCGCGACCTCCGGCCCGGAGAACCCGTTCGGCGTAGATCATCTCGTCGTGCATCGAGACCACGAGAATCGCCAAATTGGGATGGAGGGCGAGGATGTCCTTGATGAACTCGATCCCGCTGCGACCCGGCATGGTCATGTCGGAGAGGACCAAGTCGACCGGGGACTTCGACATCTGTTGGAGGGCGGTGGTCGGGTCGCCGGCCTCCCCGCAGACGCAGAGGTCAGGCTGTCGGTCGATCAGTTGGGACAAACCCGCCCGCATGAAGGGGTGATCGTCGACGACAAGGACTTTTCGTTTCGCGACCATGGAGACTACAGGTGTGGGTGATGCGTGGACCGGGACGCCGGCGCAGGGAGGGTTTTCATGGAAGGGTGCGGGAGACGATGCCGGGGGAGCGTCGCAGGGTACAGACCACGGCGGTGCCCGGTGCGCGTTTCTGATCGAAGGTCAGATCGGCACCGATCGCATTGGCCCGGTGCCGCATGACCTGGAGACCGATCCCCTGACCGGATTTACGGGACTTGGTCAGCCCGCGGCCATCATCAGAAATCTCCAGACGGAGCAGATCCTCCTGTGCGGATAGCGAGATGACGATTTCAGTGGCTCCGGCATGTTTCAGCGCGTTGCCGACCGCCTCTTGGGCGATGCGATAGAGATGACCGGCCGCCTCACTGTCTTTGAGCAGCACTGGCTTGGGACAGGCGAATCGGCAACTCATGCGACCCAAGGAGTGCGTTCGCTGCGCCAGCTCGGCCAAGGCGGCCTGAAGACCGGTGGCATCGAGCATGAAGGGGGTCAATCCGTGGGCGAGCGACCGGGTCTGGGTGATCGCATCGCGCAGGAACTGGCACATGCGAGAAACCTGCTCGGCCAAATCGGGTCGGCTGACGCTCAAGTCGCCGCGAAGGGACTGACACATGAACTCGATCGCGGTGAGCTGCTGTCCGAGACCGTCATGGAGATCCTGCCCGATTCGCCATTGCTCGCGATCGCTGATTCGGAGTACTTCCTTCTCAAGTTGCTTGCGCTCGGTCACATCGGTCAATGCCCCGGTGAGGCGAAGAGGACGGCCCTTTTCGTCGCGGACCAACAAGGCGCGAGCCAGGACCCAGCGGTACGTGCCATCGCGATGGCGGAGCCGGTGCTCCAGGCTGAAGACCGGATTTTCGCTCTCGAGGAAACTCTGATAGGCGTGGTTGAAGCGCTCCCGATCCTCAGGATGAAGCCGGTCCCGCCACTCCGAGAGATCGTTGTTCAATTCGTTGGGCCCGCAGCCGAGGAGGGCTCCGAATCGGGCGGAGAAATAGACGAACTGGTCCGGGAACAGCACCTCCCAGACGCCGTCATTGGTGGCGGCGACGGCGGCGGCGAAACGCGTCTCGCTTGCCTGCAGTTGTCCTTGGGCGGCGGCGAGGGCGTGGTCGCGATCGGTCGCCTCCAGCGCTCGTTTGACCACGCCGGGAAGCAGGTCGAGCAATCCCGAGTCCTTCATCACATAGTCGAGCGCGCCTTGTTTCATCATTTCGATCGCGACCTTTTCGTCACCCTGCCCGGTGACGACCACAAAAGGCACGGGGGCGACTTCACGTTTGAGGCGTTTCAGCAGGGTGGTTCCACCGACCTCCTTCATCTTGAGATCGAGGAGCATCAGATCAGGGGTGTTTTGGCTCAACCAGGTGAGTGCCGCGGCCCCCGAGTTCATCGTGGTGACCCTGTGCCCCTCGGCTTGGAGCATCTCCGAGTACAGGATGAGCAGCCCCTCATCGTCGTCCACGACGAGGATGTGTCTGGAAGGGGTCGGCTGGGTCACGAGCTGAAGCAGATTCGCCTAGCTGCGGGCGCCGTTCACCGGTGGCACCAGCAACAGGGTGAGGAACTGACCGAGCCGGCGGATCGCCTCGGCGAAGCGATCGTAGTCGACCGGCTTCTGAATGTAGACGCTGCAGCCGAGTTCGTGGCAGCGCTTCACTTCGCGCATGTCATCGGTGGTCGTGAGCATGATCACGGGCAGCTTCCGCAATTCGTGATCCGTCTTGATTCGTCGCAGCACTTCAATGCCGTCCACCTTCGGCATGCGAATATCGAGGAGCACGATGTACATTTGCTCGTGTTCCCGCACAACGCCTCGGCCCTCGCGAAAGAGGAAGTCGAGCACGGCTTGGCCGTCGGAGAAGTGCTCGATGCGGTTGTTCAGTCCCGCGAGCTCGAGATTCTCACGAACAAGAATCGCGTGACCTTCATCATCTTCGACAATCAGAATGACCGGGGCTGCATTCATGGGCGGGGGAGTGGAGTGGATGTGCAAGTGGGGAGCGAAACAAAAAAAGTCGAGCCGACGGCTTCCTGACTCTCAACCCAGATTTTGCCACCCTGGCGTTCAACAATGCGCTGGGCAATCGTCAGGCCGAGTCCTTCCCCGTTGCTGTCCTGCGGGTTGAGACGATGAAAGATCTCGAACGCCTTGGCCTGGTGGTTGGGAGCAATCCCCAAACCATTGTCCGCCACCGCATAGACCACCTGTGCGCCCTCGACCCGGGCGGAAACCCGCACGGAGAGCCGGCGGTCGGGGGCGCGATATTTCAGCGCGTTGTCGAGCAAGTTGGCAAAGATCTGGTTCGTCTGTCCCGGGTCACCCAGACAACCGGGCAACGGTTCAACCTGAACCTCGGCCTTGGCCTCGCGGATTTGAAACGTCATGGCGGCGACGATCTCCGCGAGCATGAGATCCATGTCCAGGGGTTTGATTGTCAGGGTGACACGTCCCAGCCGCGAATAGCGAAGCAGACCCGCGAGCAGCATTTCCATTCTGCTGACACCGGCGTGGATGAAGCGGAGCGCCTGAGGGATGCTCGTTTCGACGGGCGTTTTCAGATCCGCCACCGGCACGCACCCCTCGGCGGCGGAAGTCATGGCGACCTGGATTCGCTCACAGGCACGCGACAGTTGTTTGCTGAAACCCTGGACATTGACCAGCGGGGACCGGAGATCATGCGAGACCGTGTAGAGGATGGTCTCCAACTCCTTGTTGCGCTCGGAGAGGTCGGTCGCGAAGCGGCGAAGATTCGACTCATCGTTCTTGCGTTGAGTGATGTCGGTCCGGATGGCGATGAACTGCTCCGGCTCTCCGGCCGCGTTCAGCCGCGGAAAGAGCGTGGTATCCACCCAGTAGAGCGAACCGCCCTTGGCGCGATTGCGGATTTCCCCATGCCAGACCTTCCCTGATCGGAGGGATTGCCAGAGGTCGCGAAAGAATTCCTTCGGATGGTGGCCGGAGTTGATGATCCGATGATCCTGGCCCAGGAGCTCCTCGCGCGAGTAACGGGAGATCGAGCAGAACTTGTCGTTGACGTAAGTGATCCGGCCGTTGGCGTCGGTGATGGCGACAATCGAGTGCTCATCGAGCGAGGCCTTGATGTCGCGCAGCTCGGCATTCGTGGCGAGCAGTTGGTTGTCGAGACGTTTGCGCTCGGAGCTGTCCTGATCGTGCCGGGCGAGGCTCTGCTCCAGCGCCTCCACTCGGGCGATCAATTGTTCCTTGGTCAGCTCGGTTAGGGGAGTCATCAGCGAGAACGAAGACCGTAGGAAGGTGGGGGCGCTTGAGGCAAGGGTGGAGCTGAGGGCATCCCTTGTGGCCGCTGGCGGATTCCGCTAAGGTTCTTCGCTGTTTTCAATGGATCGGAGCGTATGGACTGCGTGGCCGACAACCCGGACTGCAAGCCGGCTCGGTTGTAGGTGGCCTCGCCGAGGCCGCGACGGGACCGCCCAGTCCCGCCTCCGCCAAGAGAGCGGTTTCAGAACGTCGTTGACGCCAAAACGCAAAAACCGCGATGCGAGGTTCGGGGGTTGCGGCTTCGAGTTGGCAATTCTCGACCAAGGCAACGATCCAGCCAACAAGGTGCCTCCACCCCCAGACCTCGCAT
>Ga0163144_10002205_pt1 | contig 45436 bp, 42 predicted proteins | sample OliLak19BULKMAT1_FD_123175 | JGI IMG/M metagenome (GOLD analysis project Ga0163144, IMG submission 123175) | Freshwater microbial mat bacterial communities from Lake Vanda, McMurdo Dry Valleys, Antarctica - Oligotrophic Lake LV.19.BULKMAT1 | ecosystem: Environmental > Aquatic > Freshwater >... | reverse complement strand
TTCACAAACGGCAACGGGCATATGGTTCAGAGGAGGAACTGCTGGCCTGGTGCAGCGCCCGGAACTGGAAGCGAGTCGGGGATCTATTGTCCGGTTGAACTGCAATGTTCTGTGCTTGCAGGAGCGGCGGGGGCGAACGCACTTTTTCAACTGATTGGAGCCCCTTTGCACGCACTTGAGGAAATTTGGGCTCTACCGGCTATCGATTGGCTCCTTGATCACAAGTTATCAAACTGAAGATCATCGGCGTTGTGCGCTCGGTGTCCGTCCCACCGTGTGCTTGTTAGTCGAGGTGTGTCCTCGTTAGAAAGGTGAGGTGTGTCCTCGTCAGGAAAGGTGTGTCCTCGTCAGGAAGGAAAGGTGTGTCCTCGTCAGGAAAATAGATTGTTGAAGCACCTCGGCTCGTTGCTGCTGCGCGATTCCTTGAGACAGCGCGCGAAGATGGGCACTCCAGCCGCGATCTGCTCACGGGTCAGATGCCCGAAAGCCAGGCGCACATAAGATGCGTTGATGCCCTTGTAGTGAAAAGCGCTCCCGGGAATGTAGTTCACGCCGGAAGCCTGGGTGCTTTGCCACAACTTGCTGCGGTCCACATCATCCGGAATACGCACCCATATGAAGAGACCGCCGACCGGGTTTGACCATACACAGATGTCGTCGAGATGTTCGGCGAGCATTTGCACGGTCAGGTCGCGCTTGCCTTTCAGGACGGGATTGGCGATCGCTGCGTGAGCCGCGATGCCATCCTTGTAAAACTCCGCGACCACGGCAGCCGCAAAGGTATTGCTGCCCGCATCAAACCTTCGCGCCAGCACCCTTTCGAGCATCGGTGGTCTGGCGAGGATGTAACCGAGCCGCATACCGGGTGCCAGGATCTTGGAGAGAGAGCACAGATACAGATGGTTCGGATCATCATCGAGCGCGTAGATGGCAGGCTCTATTGGCCCGTCGTAGTGAACGTCGCCATAGCAGTTGTCTTCGACGATGGGTACGCCAAAGCGTCGTGCCAGAGCAATCATCTCCATCCGCCGTGCTCTGGGCATGACAAAGCCGGTGGGGTTCTGATAAGTGCTGATGGCGTAAATGAACTTCGGCAGTCGCTTTTCCCGCTGCAATCGGAGTAGTTCGCTCTCCAGATGATCCAGACACATTCCGCCTTCGTCGAGTGTTATGCCGACCATCTCGTACTTGAGTCCGCGATAGGCCGACAGTGTGCCTGGGTAGCAGAATTCCTCGACGATCACCGTGTCGCCGTGATGCTCCTGCAGCGCTTCTGCGGTCAGCGTCACTGCCTGCATGGAGCCGTTGCAGAGGATGAGGTGCGCCGGGTCGACCGGCACATGCTCGCGTTCGCTCTCCCGTCGTGCCATTGCCTTGCGCAAGCCTTCGTGGCCGAGGTTGCCCGGATATTTCGTCAGTTCCAGGCCTTCCCTGTCGAGCACCCGCGCCACGGCTGCCTTCAGCGCCTGGGTCGGAAACGTCTCCGGGTCCGAACGACCGGAACCGAAGTCATACAGAATTTCAGGCATGGTGTCCCGCCAGTTTGTTTGTTGTGAGGTAAACAAGGCTGTCTGTGACGGCGGTCAGCATATCGGTAGCACAGGCATCGAGTTCGACGATCGCCCATTCCAGTACGTCACGATTCGCGGCTGCCAGGATGCCGGCAATGTCCTGGCGACCTTGCCCGAGTGCCACCATCGGCTCGCCTTTGATCAGAGGACCGTCTTTCAGATGCAGAAGTGGTGCACGTGAGCTGATACGCAGGAGTTCCTGTGCCGGGTTGCAAGCGCCGAAGTTGGCTGCCCAATAGGTATCCAGTTCGAATTCCACACGCGGGACGAGTTCCTGGAACAGATGGTAGGCCGGGCGACCGCCTAGCTCAGCAAATTCCCACCAATGGTTGTGCAACGCCAGGGTCAGGCCGGAAGCACTGAGATTGTCGATCAGACGGTTGGTGCAGTCAGCCGTACGCCTGACTGCATCAAGATCCTGGAAATCAGCGGGCGCGTAGCCGCCCAGTGCGCGCTTGAGACCCAGTTCGCCCAGTATCTCGGCCGTCTGGCTCACCGGCGCCCGATTGGCAAACGGGTAATGACTGGAAGACACCTGCATGCCAAGGGCTTCCACACGATTGCGGAATGCGGCCGGTGTCATGCCAAAGAGATTAAAAGGCTCGACACCCTGATAACCGGCCCCCGCCAATGCAGTCAGAACGCCATCGAAGTCCCGCTCGCTTTCGGTGCGCAATGAATACAGTTGTACCGATACTGGCAACATGGCTCCTCCCCCTCTGGTTGGTTTATCGTAGCCCACATGGGGAAGATGCAAAAACTTAAGTTTGGGCTCATCGGTGGTGGCGAAGGAGCCTTCATCGGTGCGGTTCATCGGCTTGCGGCTGAACTGGATGGAGAAGCCGAACTGGTGGCGGGTTGCTGTGGCAGTACCCCGGAACGCGCGCACGCCGCCGGCATACACCTCTATGGACTCACGCCCGAGCGGGCATACGGATCGGTAACGCAGATGCTGGCCGGTGAACGGGCACGTGCGACCGCCGAACGCATGCAGTTCGTGATCGTGGCAACGCCGAATCATACCCATGTGATCATTGCTGAAGCCGCCTTGAAGCACGGATTTCCAGTGGTTTGCGACAAACCCGTGGCCACCGATCTTGAATCGGCGAGGCGATTGGCAGCGGTAGTTCGAGCCACCGGCCTGCCACTGGCGGTGACCTATAACTACACCGGTTACCCCATGGTCCGCGAAGCCAGGGCGTTGATTGCAGGCGGTGTACTTGGCCGGGTGCGCCGGGTCCAATGTGAGTACATGCAGGGCTGGCTCGCGACGCCTGCCGAGGTGGATAACAAGCAGGCCAACTGGCGTACAGATCCGGCACAGGCGGGAGGCAGTGGATGTTTTGGAGACATCGGCAGCCATGCCGAGAACCTCGTTCATTTTGTGACGGGCATGCCGATCAAAAGTCTGTGCGCCGATCTCTCCACCTTTGTCCCTGGCCGGCGACTGGATGACGATGGCAACGTTCTGCTGCGCTTTGAAGGGGGTGCACGTGGTGTCATCTGCGCGAGCCAGATCGCGGTTGGCGAAGAAAACGCATTAAGTATCCGGGTTTATGGCGAGCGTGGTGGCCTTGAATGGCGACAGCAGGAACCCAATTCGCTGATCCTGCGGTTGATCGACAAACCGATACAGATCCTGAGGGCAGGGGGCGGCAGTCTGGCGCCAATCACAATCCGCTCCACGCGGTTGCCCGGTGGTCATCCCGAGGGCTTTCTGGAAGCGTTTGCAAACATCTACAGGGGGTTCATGGCCGACGTGCGAGGTGAGGGGAATTTTGAATACCCTCGCATCGAAGACGGTGTTCGGGGCATGTTGTTCCTGGATCGTGTTGTCGCCAGTTCGCGATACGGTGGCCAATGGCTGGACATGGAGGCGGTGTCATGAAAACCCTGAAAGGGCCGGCAATCTTCCTGGCTCAGTTCATGGCTGATGAAACGCCGTTCAATGGCATTGATGCGATGGCCCGATGGGCGGTCAGGCTCGGCTTTGTCGGCATCCAGGTGCCCATCGGCAATCCGGCGTTCATCGACGTGTCACTCGCAGCGGAAAGCCAGACTTACTGCGATGACCTCAAAGGCAGGGTTGCTGCCGCCGGACTGCAGATTACCGAACTGTCCACCCATCTGGAGGGTCAGCTGGTTGCTGTGCATCCCGCGTATGACGAACTCTTCGACGGGTTTGCGGCGCCGGCAGTGCGAGGCAATCCCAAGGCGCGCACCGCCTGGGCGGTCGAGCAGGTCAAACTGGCGCTGCATGCAAGCGCGCGGCTTGGACTGACGGACCAGGTGGCTTTCTCTGGCGCTCTGTTGTGGCCATACTTTTACCCTTGGCCACAACGCCCGGCCGGTCTGATTGAGGAGGGTTTTCGCGAACTCGCGCGCCGCTGGCGACCTATACTCGACACCGCCGATGAATGTGGTATCAACATCTGCTTCGAGATTCATCCCGGCGAAGACCTGCACGATGGCGTGACTTTTGAGCGCTTTTTCGATGCGGTGGGCCAGCACCCGCGCTGCAACATTCTCTACGACCCCAGTCACTTCGTTCTGCAACAGCTCGACTACCTCGGTTTCATCGACGCGTATCATGAGCGCATCCGCATGTTTCACGTCAAGGATGCGGAATTCAATGTGAATGCACGCAGTGGGGTATACGGTGGTTACCAGGGCTGGCTGCAACGTGCTGGTCGATTCAGATCGCTCGGTGATGGTCAGATCGATTTCAAGGGTATTTTCTCCCGACTCGCGGCTTACGATTACCCGGGATGGGCCGTTCTGGAGTGGGAGTGCTGTCTCAAACACCAGGAAGATGGTGCGCGTGAAGGCGCCGCTTTCATCCGCGATCACATCATTCGGGTAACCGACAAGGCCTTCGATGACTTTGCGGCCACCGGGGTGGATGCAGCGCGCAACCGGCGATTGCTGGGTCTTGATTGAACAGACGTAAACCAGGGGGACGGCACAGTGATTAACAAGCAGATCGACGCAGTGGTGGTTGGTGCGGGGTTTGGTGGACTGTACATGCTGCACAGTTTGCGCAAGCAGGGACTCAAGGCGCTGGTGGTAGAAGCTGGTGACGGCGTTGGTGGTACCTGGTACTGGAACCGTTATCCGGGGGCCCGCTGTGATATCCAGAGTCTCGAATACTCCTACCAGTTTTCCGGCGAGCTGCAGCAGCAATGGAACTGGAGCGAGCGTTATGCAACACAACCGGAAATTCTGCGTTACATCAATCACGTGGCTGATCGTTTCGATCTGCGCAAGGACATTCTTTTCAACACGCGGCTGGCCGCAGCAGAATTTCAGGAGGCTGGCCACCAATGGCGCCTGAGCACGGATACCGGTACGGTGCTGGAGGCTCGCTTTGTTGTTATGGCAACTGGCTGTCTGTCCTCGGCAAACCTGCCGCAGATACCCGGGCTTGCGTCCTTTCAGGGTGACTGGTATCACACGGGAAAGTGGCCGCATCAGCCCGTGGATTTCACCGGCAAGCGGGTGGCGGTCATTGGCACGGGCTCGTCCGCCATCCAGAGCATTCCGCTGATCGCCGAGCAGGCCGCGTCGTTGACCGTCTTCCAGCGGACACCAACCTACACGATACCTGCTCACAACCAGTTGCTCGATCCTGCGTTGATTGACGATGTAAAGGCGCGTTATCCGGCATATCGGGCTGCCAATCGACAGACCGCGTTTCATGCGGACTTCGACTACAGCGAGCGCAATGCACTGGATGTCAGTCCAGAGGAACGGCAGGCCGAGTATGAGCGACGCTGGCAACGAGGTGGTCTCCCCTTCATGGCCGCGTTTGCAGATCTGATGTTTGTTCCGGAAGCCAATCAGACGGCGGCCGAGTTCATCCGTGGCAAGATTGCCCAGATCGTGAAGGATCCGGAAACCGCTCAACTGCTGACGCCGAAGGGTCTGGTCGGTTGCAAAAGGCTTTGTGTTGATACCAACTACTACGCCACCTACAACTTGCCCCATGTCTCGCTGGTGGATGTGAACGCAGATCCCATCGACTCCATCACGGCGACGGGACTGCGAACTCGCAATCGCAGCTTCGAGTTTGATGCAATTGTGTTTGCGACCGGCTTTGATGCGATGACCGGATCAATGACCAGGGTTGATATTCGTGGTCGCAACGGACAAACGATTCAGGAGGCGTGGGCAGAAGGGCCAAAGACGTATCTCGGCCTGTCGGTGCATGGCTTTCCCAACCTCTTCATGATCACCGGGCCGGGCAGCCCTTCAGTACTGACCAACATGCTGCCATCAATCGAACACCATGTGGACTGGATAGCAAATTGCATCAGTTGGATCAGAAATCAGGATGTGGTCGCAATCGAAGCCGATGCGGCCGCCCAGGAGGCGTGGGTGCAACACGTCAACGAGGTCGGCAATACCAGCGTCTATCCACGCTGCAATTCCTGGTACCTGGGGTCCAACGTACCGGGCAAGACGCGGGTGTTCATGCCCTATCTCGGATTTCCTCCCTACGCCGAGAAGTGTCAGCAGGTTGTTGATGCAGGTTATGCCGGCTTTGTCATACAGAAATCTGTCGCATGACCTCGCGCCGCGTACAGGAGCTGTTTGATCTCACCGGGCATGTGGCCGTGGTAACCGGTGCTGGACGAGGCATTGGCGAGGGCATCGCACGGGCATTCAGCGAAGCCGGTGCCAGTGTGGTTCTGGCCGCACGGCGGACTCGTGAAATCGATGCCGTGGCTGCATCGATCAACGCGGCGGGTGGCAAGGCTATCGCTGTGACCACAGACGTCACGAAAGACGATCAGCTGGATGCGCTTGCTCGCGCGGCGGTCAACGCTTTTGGCAAGATTTCCATCTGGGTCAATAATGCCGGTGGTTCGCCAATGCGGATGCCGCTCAAAAACCTGCCACGGGAAGAATGGGATCGAACCATCGCACTCAACCTCACTTCCATCTACACCGGCTGCATCACTGCTGCCCGCTACATGGAGACCGGCAGCATCATCAATATCACGTCCGGCGCCGGTACAGGACCTGTACCAGGCAGTGCGCACTATGGTGCTGCAAAAGCCGGCACCAACTCACTGACGTGGACTCTGGCCGCAGAATTTGCGCCGAAGATTCGTGTCAATGCGGTAGCTCCTGGCGCGATTCCCACCGAGGTGATGCTCAAGGCGATTGGCAAAACGGAACAGCAACTCGATGAAGTGCTGGCTGAATGGAAGATCCCGCTGGGCCGTCTTGGGACACCGCAGGACATCGCTGCAGCCTGTGTGTATCTGGCATCCGATGCAGCAAGCTGGGTAAGTGGCGAGATCATTCGTGTTGGTGGTGGTGCACGACCTCGCTGAATGGCGAGGAGACGCTTAGACGATTGGTGTCAGGGGCTTGACCATGATGTGTCGCGTGAAACGACCCACCCAGTGTGGGATGGTTGCCACAGGGCGATAGCCCAGCTTCTGGTATATAGCCGCATTGCGGTCGCTGAGCGTTTCGATCAGCGCATCCTGACAACCACGTGCAACTGCTTCGGCTTCGATACGACGGAGTGCTTCAGAACCCAGACCCTGGCCACGAAGAATCGCCTCGACCCATAGATGACTGATGAACAGCCTGCGGTATTCGGTCCTGCCGGTCGTCCCTGCAATGATCGTGCTGGCTTCACGAAGAAAACAGGCGATCGGTCTGCTGTCGCTGTCGGCAGCTTCGCTGCGACCAAACGTGAAAACACCGTCGCTGATGATTGCAAGGTTGGTTGCGGCGGCGTTTTCTTCGGTGGACCAGAAGCGTGACATAGAGGGGAGGCTGTGGGGGAGCACGTCCGTGCGCTCCCTGATCAGCCCGGAGTCCTGAAGGGCTAGAAGTACATCCGGTACATGACGCCAAACGTACGCGGAGGGTTGGTGTGGAAACCAAGCCGCGCCCTGCCACCACGCTCACGATCAAAGGCGAGGTCCGCGTTTTCATCGGTGACGTTGTTGACGTAAACCAGCGCTTCCCAGCCTTCGGTCGTGAAGCCTGCCTGGACGTTGCCGATCGTGTACGCATCCAGCTCCAGATCGATGAGGGTAATTTCATTCCCGGTGGCGCCGGCAAACGGGAGGCTGGAGCGGAAGGTGCCTGCACCTGGAGACTGATCGCTCGGCTGGGTGATGCGGTCACCGACGTACTGCAGTACTGCCGACACGAAGAAGTCGGAATTGCCAAACAGCTGCGTTGGGAGGGTATAGGTCGCGGATCCGGACAGTTGTTTTTCAGGTGAGGATGCAAAACGATTGCCTTTTTCCACGCCGCCGAGGATGGAGCCCGCCGCAGAGCGGACCGTCGTGTCGAATTCCGAATCAATGAAGCTTCCCGACAAACTCACTTCAAGTTGCTCGAAGGGTTGCGCGGTGATTTCAAATTCAACACCTGTTGAGTGGGCCTTCTCAACGTTGAAAGAAATACGTGATGAACACGAACCTGCGTCGAGTGTGACCTGGAGATCTTCGATATCAGAGTAGAAGAAGGCGGCCGAGAACGTGATGCCGTTGTCGAACGCACCTTTCACACCCATCTCGTAGTTCCACATGGTCTCGTCGTCGTAGGCCTGGAAGCTGCCAAATGTCGCCCGGTCGCCGGGGGTACACAGGGTTGCATTGAGTGGATCGTTTACTCCACCCAACCGGAAGCCTTGAGCTGCCTGTGCATTGAGGGTGACGTTTTCGCTCACGGCGTAACTCGCGAGTACCCGGGTGTTGAAGCCATCCGAAGACGTCTCGTCTACACGATCCAGGTCGCCATTGCCAAACAAGCCACCGGTGGTGATGGTTCGTTCTTCTTCAAAGTCGTAGTAGCGGCCACCGACAGTCACCGACAGTGCGTCGGTCACTTCATAGGTCACTTCGCCGAACAGAGCCAGCTGCTTGATGTCATAGGGCAGGTCGGAGTTGAACGGCGAGTCAACGCCGAAGCCGTTGGCGACAGCCAGTGAGGTGCCTGCACCCAGTACCGCATCCGTTGCTGCGTCATAACCCGGCGTTGGCAGACGCTGCGCATAAACGCGCTCGGCGTCCGAGTAGAACGCGCCAGCCACCCAGTACAGTGGACCTTCGCCGTTGGAACTGAATCGCAGTTCCTGGGTCAACTGTTCCAGCTCGGTGGTGTCGAGCAGATTCGAGGGAAGCAATATGGCGCTGGTCGGATAACCCAGATCAACCGAGACGGAGCCTGTCAGTGCACTGGCGTCACGGCTGACGAGGATGTCGCGGTCGAGATAGCTGGTCACCGAAGTGATGTCGAACACGTCGAGACTTACTTCAACCGTCAGATCGGTAAGCATCGTCTCGTCTTCGAACCCTTCTTCGAGGCGCAGAAACTGCTGCCGCTCGCCCAATTGAATCGCCGGGCGTGTGGTGGTGAAGCGGTTTGCATAGAGGTTGAATGACTCCTGTCGGTTGAAGCCGTCGGTGTCGATCTCCTGATAGATCACCCGTGGGGTGATCGCGATGGACTCGGTGGGCTCAAAACGCAGCGAAGCGCGGATACCGTTGTTGCTGCCGCTGTTGACGTCACTGCGACCGCCGTTATCAGTAACTGCATCGATGAATCCAGCGTGCTGGTTGGTGTACCCGACAACACGTAGTGCAGCGTTGCCACCAATCGGGACGTTGACCATACCCTTCGCGGTACCACCTTCTTCACCGCCCTTGACGGTATTCAGGCTGGCTTCCACCGAGCCCTCGAATTCTTCCAGGTTGGGCTGATTGGTGATGTAACGAATGGTACCGCCGACGGAACCTGAGCCAAACAGAGTGCCTTGCGGACCGCGCAGGGTTTCCACCCGATTCAGGTCGTAGAGATCGAAGTCCGGCGTAAACAGGGACAACGAAATGACTGATTCGTCGAGATAGACACCGACCTGTTCCTTGACACCAGGTTGATCACGAACGATCTGACCGGCCGATACACCGCGAATCGCAACCTGGCTTTGGCCTGGACCAAGGTTCTGGACGGTAAGGCCAGCGATGTTGCGTGACAGTTCCTCGATGTTACTGGCGCCCGTGCGCTTGATGTTTTCTTCGGTCTGTACGTTGAGTGAAAAAGGAACGTCCTGCGCGCTCGTTTCCCGCTTGGTGGCAGTGACGACGATTTCTTCCATCGCGGCATTTTCCGCGAACACGGCTCCTGGCAACACGAACCCGAGAATCAGCACTGCAGATCTGAGTTTGGCCATGGCTGGCTCCCCCGACTGGTAATGAATTGAAAGCCGACCGGGTTGGTCGGTCGGTGAGTGGGGCGCATCATAATCGAGTTGTTACAAATTGCTACTACTGACATCAATGACGATAACGGCAGGCAAATTGACGCGAGGTGTGCGCAAGCCGATGTCATGAATGTCAGTTGACCTGAGGTGTGTCCAAGCCGGTTGAGCCATGAATGTCAGTTGACGCGAGGTGTGTCCAAGCCGGTTAAGGTGTGTCCAAGCCGGTTATCCAAGCCGGTTGCTGACCCTGCGTCACTTCGGCGTCAATCTGTCGATCGACGTTCTTTGGCTCTGGCTATTTGTCAATGAGCTACCTCAGGAATCTGCCAGTGGATTTTCTGAAGATCGACAAGACCTTCGTAGTGGACATCACTCACTAGCGCGAGGATTCAGCGATCGTTGCATCGATGATCACGCTGGGACATAACCTGAGTCTCAAGGTCGTCGCCGAGGCGGACGAGGACGAACCTGCCCTCGAAGTGCTCCGCGGGCCGGGTTGTGATGTCGTGCGAGGTGATCTGCTGAGCAAACCGGTCTGTGCCATCATGGCAACCTCAATACTGGAAGAGGCAAAGGTTGATTCGGGGCTGTAGTAGCCTGGGAACCGCACCGCTGTCCTGGCTGTTGCGCTACTGAAGGCCCTCGTTAGCCTTCTCCTGTTGTGCCCACTCTGCAACATTGCGTCCGTATTCCACCATGACGTGCTTGCGGTAGGCGGGACGCTCCTGCAGACGTGCATACCACGCTTCCATGTTTGGCAGCGCCGGTCTTTGGATCTGCATCGTGAAGTAGCGATACATCATGGTCCCGTTGACGATGTCGGCCATGGTCAGCGTGTTGCCGGTCATGAATTTCCGCCCGGCCAATTGGCGATCAAGCTGGGCGAATATCCTGCCGGTGTCTCGCGTGGACTTTTCGATCTTCTCCGGTGTCGACGGAAACCCGCGAATAAGCATCTGAAAAAGAGGAAAAAACGCATTGGAGATGTCGCTGCGATGCCACTCCATCCACATGTCGGCGGTGGCAAGCGTTGCCTTGTCAGCTGGCCAGAGTGTGCCCTGGCCAAAGGTACGCGCAAGATATCGGACACAGGCGTTGGATTCCCAGATGACCAGATCACCATCCCTGATGGTTGGCACTACCTTGTTTGGATTCGGATAGTCGTCCGGATAGCCAAAGGAGCCACCGATATCCCGGCGCTCATAAACAATGTCCAGTTCGCCCAGTACCCACATGACCTTTTGCACGTTCAGCGAGTTGCGGCGACCGAGTACGGTAATCATGGACGGTGAACCAGCGTGGGCCTGACGGATGACTATAGATGGAGAGCCGTCCAATTGGCAGGCTATACTCACGCCACTCCTGAATCGAGTTACCCATGGAACTGCTGTTGATACGGCACGGGCTTCCCGAGCATGTTGAAAATCGCGATGGCAAACCAGCCGATCCGCCCTTGTCCGAACTTGGTCGGGTTCAGGCGCGTCGAATGTCGGAATGGCTGGCGAAAGAAAAGATTGATCGGCTTTATTCCAGCCCCATGGCACGTGCGCTGCAAACGGCCGAACCACTCGGAGAGCGTCTGAATCTGGTGCTGGAACTGGCGGAAGGTGTGGCGGAATATGACCGCAACGCAAGCCACTACGTCCCCACGGAAAAGCTCAAGGAAATCGACTACGAGCGTTGGAAAAACCTCATGCAAGGCAGCATGGACGAAAATTTTCACTCGTTTGCGAACACGGTAATCAGCAGCCTCGAAGACATCGTCTGCACCAATGCCGGCAAACGGGTGGCGGTGACCTGCCATGGAGGCGTGATCAATGTCTGGACGGCGCACGTCATCGGGATGGCACCACGAATGTTCTTCAATCCCGATTACACCAGCATCCACCGGTACATGTGTGCAGGCTCAGGTGAGCGGACTATTCGAGTGTTGAATGAGGCAGTCCATCTGCGTTCAACACCACCACGTTCCTGATGCGTGGCGGTCGCTACCACGAAGTCGGCGGTTATCAGGTCCGGAATTTTCTGGCCATGCGCCTGTAGTTGTAAAATTGGGTAAAGTTGGGTCAGGTTGAGTCAGGACTCGGCAAGGAGACAAGCTCATGGCCAGCAACCCCGAATTCCGTTTCAACGGCATTAATCACCTCGCGCTGATGTCATCCGATATGGATCGCACAATCAGGTTCTACCGCGATATTCTTGGCATGCCACTGGTAAAAACCATAGATTTCCACAATGGTCGCGGCAAGCACTACTTCTTTGATGCCGGCGGTGGTGACTGTGTTGCGTTTTTCGAGTTTGCCAAAGCGCCGGCGAGCGTCGACAGCAGGACGCATACCCGTATGGCATCGACGCCGGGGATGATGAATCACGTCGCGTTCGACGTCTCCAATGACGATATCGACCGCTATCGGCAGCGGCTGATCGATCTGGGCATTGAAGTCACGGAAGTGGTAAACCACGACGACACGGAAAGTGGCGCCAGCCACGGGATGAATGAGTCAACGTTTGTTCGTTCGATCTACTTTCGCGATCCGGACGGCATTCAACTGGAGTTCGCGGCCTGGAGTCGGGCGTTCACTGTTGAAGACGTCAAAGCGGAGTATCGAACTGCCGGTCAGGACAGCAGCCGCGCTGGGTAACTCAGCCGGCGCTGATGTTCACCACATCAACCAACTTGTTTTTCACCAGCTCTTTCTCGCGCTTTCGCTCATACTTCTTTGCCGGTGTGTTGACAATCGGCGATAGCTCCGCGGCACCAAAACTGCGCTTGTGCAGGGTTTTGTTGACGTCCCCGTAGACGGTATTGCGCTGCCGCGGGGAGCGATTGGCGCTCTTGATGATGCGGGTCATTTCTTCGGGCGACGTCTCCTGACCATGCAAGGTACCGGCCGCTCGTGAAATGCTCTCGTTCATCAGCGTACCACCGAGATCGTTGCAACCTGCATTCAGACAAGCCAGCACACCGGCGTGACCCATCTTCACCCAGCTGGCCTGGATATTGTCGATCTGACCATGGAGCGCGATGCGGGCGACGCTGTGCATGAGCAGCGCTTCGCGGAACGTCGGTCCCTTCCGCGCCTTGCCCTTGAGGTACATGGGGGCTTCCATGTGGACAAAGGGCAAGGGAACAAATTCGGTAAAACCACCGGTCTTGCGCTGCAGATCGCGGACGCGCAGCAGGTGCCGCGCCCAGTGCACTGTTTTTTCGACATGCCCGTACATGATCGTCGCGGTGGTTCGGAAGCCGACGGAATGGGCGGTTTCCATCACTTCCAGCCACTGTGCGGTGTTGATCTTGTCGGCACAGATGACGGCGCGTACCTCGTCATCAAGGATTTCTGCAGCAGTGCCCGGCAGCGTACCGAGACCTGCTTGTTTCAAACGTTCCAGATAAGGGGCGAGCGGCATATTGAGGGTTGCTGCGCCCTGCCACACTTCAAGCGGCGAGAAGGCATGAATGTGCATTTCCGGCACCGCCCGTTTCACGGTATGCAGAATTTCCACGTAGGTATCGCCGGTGTACTCGGGATGGATGCCGCCTTGCATGCACACTTCGGTAGCACCACGATCCCGGGCTTCGGCGACACGCCGGGCAATTTCTTCAGGATCCAGGTTGTATGGCTTGCCACGCAGGTTTTCGCTGAGTTTGCCTTTCGAAAACGCGCAGAACTGACACTTGAAGTAGCAGATGTTGGTGTAGTTGATATTGCGATTGACGGCATAGCTCACCGTCTCGCCATTCACCCTGGCACGCAGCGCATCGGCCATTCTGACCACGGCGGAAAAGTCATCGCCACGGGCGGCAAATAACCGCACGACGTCTGCCTCTGTCAGCAGATCACCTTGCACCGCACGATCGAGGATGGACTGCAGATCCGGGGAAACGTGGCGTGGCTTGTGAATCACCAGATCAAGCACGTCCTTCGGCGGATCGATCGGATCGCCTGGACACCAGGGATCGATGCGCGGGAAGCCTTCGGCATCGATCAGATTGAGCACGGGTTCATGCAGGTCGGGATGAACCCAGGTATCGAGGTCTGTCGCATACCGGGGATAGATGGTGAGTCGTTCGGTCAGAAACTTTCCGGCGCTGGCAGTTTCGCGTGTGAGTTCATCCAGATGTGGCCATGGCGCTTCCGGATTGACGAAGTCGGGTGTCAACGGCGACACACCACCCCAATCGTTGATGCCGGCCTGCACGATTTGCGGCAACACACCAGGGCTCAGGTTGGGCGGTGCCTGGATGCTCATCGTTGCGCCGAACAGGATTCGCGCAACGGCGATGGTCCACAGCAGTTCATTGAGGTCCGGCTCCGGCGCGTTGACCATCTTGGTCTCGGCCTTGGCACGGAAATTCTGCACGATGATTTCCTGGATGTGGCCGTATTCCTGGTGAATGGCGCGAATGGCAAGCAACGACTCGATCCGTTCCAGACGTGTTTCGCCTATGCCAATCAGGATACCGGTGGTGAACGGGACCCTGGCAATACCAGCCTGGCGGAGCGTTTCGAGGCGAACCGACGGGATCTTGTCGGGTGAACCGTAATGCGGCATGCCTTTTTCTGTCAGGCGATCTGATACGGACTCCAGCATGATCCCCATCGAAGGAGACACACTTTTCAGCCTGGTCAGCTCTTCGGCAGACAGGTTGCCGGGGTTGAGGTGAGGCAACAGGCCGGTTTGTTCGAACACGGCCTTGGCCGCTGCGAACAGGTAATCAACCGTTGTTGCATAACCCATTGCATCGAGCGCTTCACGCGCTGCCCTGTAACGAAGTTCAGGCTTCTCGCCGAGGGTGAACAAGGCTTCTTTGCAACCCAGTTCGGCGCCGCCTTTGGCAACCGCGAGCACCTCGTCGATGGTCATGTACGGGGCTTTGACCTTGCGCGGAACCTGCGCAAACGTACAGTAGTGGCAGACATCCCGACACAGATGGGTGAGCGGCAGAAAGACCTTGCGGGAGTACGTGACGACGTTGTGAAACCCCTGATCCCGCAGTGTTGCGGCGACGTCTGCCAGGGCACGGGTATCGTCGAATTCCGCCAACCGACGAGAATCGTCATCCGAAGGTAAAACGCCGGCGAGCGCCTGCGCCAGCAGGTGATCAAGCATTCGAGGTCCCCGGTTCACTAGTTGTAGGTCCGCTATTATGGTTATTGGACAAGCGGGCGGCTATACCCGATTTGTCTAAGTACGTGCTGGTCTGTGTATTTTTCCCATCCTTGAGCAGGGCGGAGAGGTCGCCTGGTGTGTCGATATCGAGCGCAAAGCCCTTGATCGGCAGGATAGACGGGCTAATGCCGCGTGCTTTGGCGGCTTCGATGTGCGGCCGGAAACTCTTCCCGTCAAACAGGAGCGGTATTGCGTCACCCGGCGCAAGGATCAACCCGTTGGTGCCTATCTCCTCATCGTCCGGCATGATCGTGACGGTACCATGCTGCTCGAGCGCGAGGTCCACATCATCGGCGCGCAGCAGCGGAATGTCGGCCGGGACGATGAACACGCCATCAGCCCCAAGCTGGTCATGCAGATAGGCAGCGGCCTGAGTCAGTGCCTCCGACAGGTCGGCGTCGGGTCGTTCCGCGAACCGTTCAGTGCCAAAGGCCTGGGCCAGCGCATCGGCTTCTGTAGTCCGCGAGACGATGAGCGTGCCGGCGAGCCTGGTTGAGCGGGCCAGGGCGGTCAGGACGTCCCGCGCCATAGCCAGCATGAGCGATCGCCGTTCTTCAGCCGACAGGACGCTGGCGAGCCTTTGTTTGGCTCGTTCCAGGCTTTTGAGCGGAACGATGGCCCAGATGGCCCTTCGCGGAGCAACTGCGTGAGCAGTGGCAGATTGACCGGACTGCACGGGTGGCTCCTGTCGCTGATTGGCCGCGGGACGGGTTTATCGGCTCTTCAGGTCGTCCAGAAAACGCAGGGCAACGCGAGCCAGATCGATCCTGTCCTGTAACGTTAGCATGACACTTTGAGTCACTACAGTTGGCAGTCCCAAACACCCGTGCAGTGCTGCGTCAGCCTGATCGAGTATGAAGCCGTCCAGCAGATCACCGTAGTGGCTGGCCACCTGTGCTGCGGTCGCCGGCACCTTGAGTTCTGCCATCATTTTGGCGGTGGGTCCCTTGATTGCCGTACCGCCAACAATGGGTGATACCGCGACCACTGGCAGCTTCAACAGCGCCTCCCGCATCCCCGGCACGGCGAGTACCGGGTCGACCGAAACAAATGGGTTCGAAGGACAGATGATCACGCCGTCGCAGTCCCGCAGCCACTCGAGGATAGCTGGAGCAGGACGTGCGTGCTCGATGCCCGCAAAGCGGAAACCGGTCACCCTGGGCGCGCAGCGGTCTCGGACAAAATAGTGCTGGAACGCCAGCGGGCCATCCGTCGTTTCAACCACCGTGCGTACCGGTGAGTCGGACATTGGCACAAAACGATGCAGGATCCCGAGGTGTGTCCCCGTTTCCGCAGTCACTTCGGAGAGGGTTGCGCCCTGTTTCAATCGTTGGGTGCGCTGGATGTGCAGTGCGAGGTCACGATCGCCGAGCCGGAACCACACTTCGCCACCCAGCGCGCTCAGCGTGCCCAGGAAGTTCCAGCTCTCATCAGCTCGCCCCCAGCCCAATTCCTTGTTCGATAGATCAGCCAGCGTGTAGGTGAGTGTGTCGAGGTCGGGGCAGATGGTCAGTCCGAGATGCTCGAAGTCATCACCGGTATTGACCACAAACAGGACTTCTTCGGGTGCCAGGACGTGCGCCAGACCCAATGCCAGTTTGGCGCCACCGACACCACCGGTGATAGCCAGATATCGGCCCATCAACGAAACAGGTCTTCTTCAAGCGGCCGATTGATCATGTGAGCGGTGTCCTGTGTTTCGTCAGCGGGCAGGCCGCGTACGAGCACTGCAGGCAGGCGCTCGGTTGTTTCGCCCATCATGAGCGTGGCTGCTGTTGCGATTGCATCGGCGCGGTTGATCAGGGTTACTTTCAGTTCCCGGCCGAAGAGGTCCTGGCCGCCACGATGATCCTGGAGTACACGTACACCCGCTGACCCGATTGCGGATCCGATGGTACCCAGGCGCCAGGGTCGGTTGTGAGAATCGGTGATGATAACGGCGAGTTTGCGACCGACGGCCTTCATCAGTTGATCACGAAGCCGTGCCGCAGAAGCGTCCGGGTCTTCGGGCAGGAGCAGAGCGGACTCACCGTCACTGTGATCAATATTCGACTGATCGATCCCGGCATTGGCGCCCACAAATCCGAGTTTGTGCCGCACGATCAATGCACCGGGTCGTTTGCGCAGGATGTCGGTGCTTTCATCAAGAATCAGCTGAACCATGCGCGGGTCCTTGTCCGATTCGCGACCCAGGGTTTCGGCTTCCGGACCGGGAGTCACGTCGGACAGCTTTACCTGACGCCCTTCTGCCTTGGAGACGATCTTCTGTGCCAGACAGAAAATGTCGCCATCGACCAGTTCGATACCCAGTTCGCCAATGGTGTTGAGGAGCAGGGTGGCGAGATCATCGCCTGGCTGAACCATCGGCAGACCTTCGAGTGCGATGACGTGCATCGGCATGTCAGTGATCCGACTGACCGACGATCTTGATGCCCGCGTGAGAAACGATGCCTGAGCGATTGATCTGGATCAGGATCGAAGTCAGGGCTTCGGCGGCAGCCGAGTTCTCGATGGGGCCTGCATGCCAACCGCGCATGCCCGCCTCGGTGATCAACTCAATCACACGTTCGCGAGCAGCTTTTTTGTTGCCAGCGACCAGTACATCGCACTCGATCTGCACGTCTTCCTGCAAGAGATGTGCGGCGATGTTCTGGAATGCGGTGACCACTGAAACCTCTTCGCCGAGGAACAGCTGCGCGCGTTTGCCTGCACTGCCTTCAGGGGGCATCTGCACGGTCCCCACCTTGGGCGGCACCAGCGGAACGGTCACGTCGATCAGGATCTTGCCTGTCAGGTGTTCCTTCACGGAACCCAGTGTCGAGAGCTGGTGTTCGGCAGGGACGGTGAGCACAACGATGTCGCCGGCGGCGGCGGCGTTCGTGTTTTCCATGGCTTCTGCCGGTGTCAGCGGGCTGATCTTCTTCAGCGCATCGACGGCAGCCTGGGCCTTTTCCATCGTGCGTGACCCAATGACGATCTTGTAACCTGCCTTTGACCAGCGAATGGCGAGACCGGTACCGAGATCACCGGTACCGCCCAGAATGGCAATCGTTTCTTTGGCCATGAATTCCTCTGTCAGCGAAAGGCGCGGGATTATGCCCGGCTCAATCCCATACGGCTACGGGCGCCATACCTCGGCCGCCTTACCCTGCGCCATCGCCGCCAGTGACCATATCTCAAGGCGCCAGGGAGTCAGCTTCAGGGCACCAAAGTTCTTGTCCGTAAAAGAGGGCCAGAAAAGGGCGGGATCATAACCAACCGGTTCGGGCGTGGTCTTCAGCAGCTTCCACAACCACTCCCGGGTTTCCAGATCATCCTGCCACTCGGCCTTGCAGTCGATCATGGTCTGTTCGTGCTTCGGGTCCCAGTAGGTCAGGGAAACAAACGGGTTGGCGGTCAGGTGTTTGGCCTTGTGGGAGTAGCGGCCGGTGGCGATCCAGCCAGTGGACCCATCCCAGACGGGATGCAGCATACGGGAGCGTGGCCGGCCCCTGGTGTCCACTGTCGCGACCGTACACCAGACAATGCGCTGCGTGATCTCGTTGAATTTTGCTTCGAGGTCCTGGAACTGGGTGGTCATGGATACTCTCCTTTTGAAGCCCTGAATTGTGCGGACTTCGTCGCTTGTGGTCGAGTGACTTGCTGTGGTCGCAGGCGCGGACCATGACCGTTCAGGAAGATGGGAGCTAAAAGTTCGCTGGATCGCGCTGCGGCGGCGATTTCCAGCGCCTGCCTGGCGGGACTCGATTAACATGCTCGGGTCGGGCCAGAAAAAACCATCTGATGACAGAACAACAAACGGTAATCGTAACCGGTGCCGGCAGCGGGATTGGTCGTGCCACTGCGCTGCGGTTTGCGCGGGCTGGGTTCACTGTAGTCGCCAATGGACGACGCCAGTCAGCGCTCGATGAGACCTCGGCAATGGCTGGTGAACATGGGGACCGCATCGTCGCGCAGAGTGGTGATATCGGCCTTGAAAGTACCGCCCGGTTGCTTGTGCAGCGCGCCTGTGAGCTGGGTGGTTTTGGCTGGCTTGTCAACAATGCGGGTGTCGGCTGGAACTATGGCCTGACCAATCCAGGTTCCATGTCGGCGCTGAAGGATACGACGGCAGCACAATGGCGCGAGGTACTCAGGATCAACCTGGACTCGGTGTATTTCCTCTGCCATGCAGCTTTGCAGCATTTTTGCGCGCAAGCCAGCGGTAGCATCGTCAACGTGTCGAGTGGTGGCGGCCTCCGGGGAATGGATGATGCGCACACCTATGCCACGGCCAAAGCAGGCGTCATCAACCTGACACGCTCACTCGCGAAGACCTATGGGCGTTTTGGTGTGCGCAGCAATGTCATTGCACCGGGTTTTGTAGATACGGATATGGTGAGTTCGGTACTGGAATCAGAACTCAACCCGTTTGCCAACGAGCTTACCCGATTCATGGTGTCACCCATGGGGCGCCCCGGCACGCCCGACGAAGTTGCCGATGCGATCTATTTTCTCGGCGTTGAGGCAACGTATTGCAATGGTGCCGTGCTCTCAGTTGACGGTGGATCACTCGCATGACCTGGCAACACCTGTCACCCGGCCAGCTGACCTGGCGGCCCACTGGCGCGGGGATACAGGAACTCGCCCTGCTGACCGACCCGTTTCCCGTTTCGGCCATTCGGTTGAGTCCCGCGGTCACCAGTGATTTTACCGGTTTTGCCCTGGTGCAGACCGGCACTGCGTCACTGGCGGATGGCACTCAACTGGCTCGCGGAGATCTGGTCTGGCGCAGGAATGCTCTGAGCATCACTGCGGGTGACTCCGGTTGCACGTGGTCCCGACTCGAATTGCCTGAGGACCTGCAACCCGGGAGTGTTTCCCTGCACATATCGGCCGATGCCAGGCCGTGGCAGGCGTTTGTCGATCCCGTTGGTCGACCGACGCAGCCCGTACAGGTGCTTCTCGAAGGCAGACTGTCTGCCTTGCGGACCCGATTTGAGCCTGCATACACGGCTGGCGAACACTGGCATGACTTCGACACGCTCTACTTCATCATGGCGGGTGACATGCGATTCGGTTTTGAAGGGCAGTACTACACCTTCGATATCCGCCAGGTGAAGGGGGGTTTCAGCTACGGCCCGGAAGTACCAGGACCCGACGGTGTCGAGTTTGTGCTGTTCAGCTGTGGGGGTCCGGTGAACCTGCATTGGGCAGATCTGGAATCAGCGCCTCATGGGTCGCTGCAACCTGAATGAACACCTGTTCGAGACCCCCTGCGGCCTACCTTCCTGCCCGCGATTGGGCGATGTAGACGCTGGCGCGTCTGGCCTTGTTGATACAACTCGGAAAGCGCTCGATCACCTGCTGTCCTTTGGCTGCCGCAATCAGGCTCGCCGCCTTGGTATAACTTACCGTGCCGTCGAGGCCTTGTGCCTTGGCCAGATCCAGCTCTTTCCATGCCGCATCGACAAGATTGTCGCACTGGACTCGTCCGTCCATCCGACCTGCGCAGGCACTCAGAAACACCAGCGCGGTAACCAGGGCAATTGTCTTCAGAGCCTGCGACAGGTGAAGTTTGCTGGACATGCGGGTAGTTCCGGGTAACGAGGTCAGGTCATCAAAACACACTCTGCCAGGTCCTGCCAGAAGCGAATCCGGCATGTAGAATGCAGCGTTTTTGCAAACCGGGAGCAACCGTGAACCGACTTTTTGAACCGCTGGGTTTTCCACGCGGGCCGGCGATGAAGAACCGCTTCATGCTGGCGCCACTGACCAACAGTCAGAGCCATGCAGATGGTCGACTGTCCGATGAAGAACACCATTGGCTCACACTGCGCGCAAAAGGCGGGTTTGGCGCGACGATGACCTGTGCCGCGCATGTGCAGGCGGTTGGTCAGGGGTTTCCAGGGCAGCTCGGCATATTTGGTGAGCAGCATGTCAAAGGCCTGACAGATCTTGCCCGCACCATCAGGGGTCATGACAGCCTCGCCATCGTGCAGTTGCATCACGCCGGCAATCGTTCGCCAAAAGCGCTGGTCGGATTGGATCCGGTTTGTCCTTCTGACGATCCTTCCACAGGCGCGCGCGGTCTTTCAACGGCGGAAGTCGAGGCTCTTGGCGCTGATTTCATTGCCGCGGCCAAACGTGCTGAACAGGCAGGTTTCCATGGTGTCGAACTGCATGGAGCGCATGGTTATATCCTGTGCCAGTTCCTCAGTCCTGAAACGAACCAGCGCACTGATCGATTTGGTGGCTCCCTTGCCAATCGAAGCCGGTTGATCTTCGATATTCTGCACGGTATCCGATCAGTGTGCCGGCCTGACTTCAATGTTGGTATTCGCTTGTCAACAGAGCGCTTTGGCATGCAACTCGGTGAAAGCCGGGCGCTCGCGCAGCAGCTGATCGATTCAGGGCTGGTCGACTATCTTGATCTCTCCCTGTGGGACTGTTTCAAATTGCCAGAAGAAGAAGCTTTCAAGTCTCAACCGCTGATCAGCTGGTTTGCAGATCTTGACCGGAAAGGTGTGCCGGTAGGGGTTGCAGGCAAGATTCATAATCCCGCTGATGCACAACGGGCACTCGATCATGGCGCTGACTTCGTGTTGCTCGGCCGGGTCGCGATACTCCATCACGACTATCCGGCACAACTGCAAACCAATCCTGGCTTCATGCCTCGCCGACCACCCGTCAACCGGGCCTATCTTGCCAATGAAGGTCTGAGCGCACCATTCATAAACTATATGAGTGGCTGGAAGGGATTTGTCGTGGAAGAAGTGTTGGCAGGCTGAAGTCTGCCAACGGGTTCACAGAGGGGTTTTTTTTCAGTCGGAGTTCCCCTGGCCGGGTCTATTCATGAATGTTCATGAATGTTCATGAATAGACCTCGAAGCGGAAAGCGGCGCCGTCGCGACGAACGTGCCCACCGGTGGGTGCCGCGAAGTGAGTACCAATGACGAGGATCGGCTGGTCGGCAACGGTTTCCATCACCACCCGGCGCATGCCTGCGCCGGCGACGGGATCACTGTCGAATGTCGGTGACCACTCCGGGTGACCAAACTGGCAGGGATGGTGGAGCATGTCCCCGGTGATCATGGCGCGCTCGCCCCGGGATTCGATCAGGACGCTGACGTGACCAGGCGTGTGGCCGGGTGTCGGTGTCAGGCGGATTTCCGGTGAGATGACGTGATTCATCTCGACCAGATCCACCAGCCCCTGATCAAAAATGGGTTTGATGGAATCGCTGAGGATTGTCTGCTGCTCCTCATCACCCTCGGCGCTCCAGTGTGCATACTCCTGCTTGCCAATCAGATAGCGGGCGTTGCCAAAGGTTGGTACCCACTTGCCATCCACCAGCATGGTATTCCAGCCGACATGATCAACGTGCAGGTGTGTGCAGATGACTGCATTGACAGACTCTGCAGGGCACCCGGCATCCGCGAGGCTCTTGAGGAAGCCAGTATGCAGCGACTGACCGCCCAGCAATGAACGGGGTTTGTCATTGCCGACACAGGTGTCGACAACGAGCCGCAACCCAGGCGCTTCGACCACAAGTGCGTGGATCGACAGTTTCAACGCACCTTCTTCAGTCACGAAGTGCGGGAACAACCAGGGCATTTCCCGCAGGACTTCCGGCTTCGCTTCTTTCAGAAACGCGTGTTCAGGATGGTAGGGGACCGGCATTTCCATTTCGACGACGCGCTTGATGGTGACGTCGCCAATCTTCCACTGGATCATTTGTCAGTTGCTCTGGTTCTGAGGTTCGGGGCGAGCGAAGTATGCCGTGATTCAGAGATTGAATCCTGGTGAAGATGCAGGGCGATCCAAAGGGTCTGACAGCGGCTTTCCGTCCTGAACGCGAACCGATCAATGCAACAGGACGTCCAGCATCCGCTTCAGCGCGAAGTGCCTGTAGCTGTCGATCACCAGTGATTCAACCTCATCCCAATTCACGCTCCGTTCGGCATCCAGTGCAATCCAGCCGTTGTGCCCCATGTAGCTGGGCACTGAATAACGAGGATCGAGGATCAGCGCATCCTGCCGGTCGGGCCCTGCCCAGAATGCCAGTTTCAATTGCCCGTCATAACGCCACGCCTGTGCGAAGGTTTTTTTACCTGCCACCCACACCGGGTTGCCAAAGCTTGTGGAGGCGCTTGTTTCCGGCAATGCAAGACAGATGCTTGCCAGCCGCTTCACAATCTTCTGTATGCGGGCCGGGCTCATCGGATCGATATCGCTTGCAGTCATCGGTTTGGGTGCAGTAATCCGAATGACCGGCGGCATGTCCTCTTTCAACCGCCGTGGAGCGATCCACTCATAGGTTTCCCATACCCGCCGGGCGACGGTCTTCCACGACAGACCCCTGTTGAGTTCGATCCCTACCCATCCACGCGGCCCGACATAAGGTGGCACAAAATAGTATTGGGGTTCGAGGGTGACGTGGTACATCTGTGCACCCGGACCCATCGCCAGCAACAGCGCAACCCGACCATCGCCATGGTGATTCACCGAAAAAGTGGCGAAGGTCTTGTCAGCAACATGAAAGTTGGGAAAACCGTGGGAGACAACTTCGGAGGTTTCCGGCAGATGCAGGCAAATTTCCCGTACCGCATCGAGAACGGTCTTGACGGGCTTGGGGTTCCTTTGTGCCAATTTGTGTCTCGCCGATGAATCTGGCCTGGACAGATTACTCCAGCGGGTGGTCGGCCAGCGATACGTCAAAGTCTGAAAATGCAGTACTCTGCCGCCCATGGTTAACGTCTACTGGCTTCAGGTTTTCACGCAGGAGAGTTGGGAATGCGCATCGGCATCATGATCGGGGCGGATGGTACACGGGCGACGATTGACGACGTGGTGGCCAGGGCCAAAGCCGTGGAGGCGGCTGGGCTTGACGACGTCTGGCTTGCCAACATATTTTCGTTCGATGCGATCACGACCCTTGCGATCATCGGACGTGAAACCTCCCGGCTCGGGCTGGGCACGGCCGTGACCCCGACGTATCCGCGCCATCCGACGGCGATCGCCCAGCAGGCCATGACGGCGCAGGCCGCAAGCGTTGGACGCTTGACGCTCGGGATCGGGCTGTCACACAAGGTGGTCATCGAAAACATGCTGGGATTTTCGTACGACCAGCCCGCCAGACACATGCGGGAATACCTGAAGGTGCTGATGCCGCTGATTCGTGGCGAAACCTGTGACTTCGATGGTGAGCAGTATCGGGTGCATGGGTTGAAACTCGATATCCAGGGTGGCACCAACCTGCCGGTGGTGGTTGCGGCGTTAGGGCCTGCGATGCTGAAAGTGGCCGCCGAACTCTGTGCTGGCACCAATACCTGGATGGTTGGTCCGAAGACCATGGAAGGGCACATCATCAAATCGCTTCGACAGGCTGGTTTGACCTCCCCGCGGGTAGTGGGTGGATTTCCCGTACTGCTGACCAACAAGCCTGACGACGCGAGGAAAGAACTTGGTCAGATGCTGACGGTATACGGTCAGCTGCCCAGTTATCGGGCGATGCTGGACAAGGAAGGGCTGAAAAACCCCGAGGACATTGCAATCCTCGGCGATGAAAATCTGCTCCGCGGGCAGATCAAACGACTCGCCGATATGGGCGTAACGGATTTTAATGCGGCGGTGATGTCATCTGATCCGGCAGCCTACGGCCGCACACTCGAGTTCCTTGCCAGCATCGTCAGAAGCTAGGCATGCCTAACGCTGCACCGCACTCACCGTAAGACCGGCACCCTCCTCAGGATATGCCGGCAACAGGAATTCAGGGGTTTAAGTGCGGTGTCATGGCAGCCGGTGTACTGCTGCTGTCGCTCGCCCTCCCACCTGCGCAGGCGGCAGGGCGAGGGCCCGACCTGGGTCGGCGAGCTGACGCGCTGTTCGAGCAGTACACGAAGGCAGGTTCGCCAGGTCTTGCGGTTGCGGTCATTCGCCAGGGTACGGTAGTTTTTGCGCGGGGCTACGGGCTTGCCGATGTCGAACGCGGGACGCCGATCTCGACGGCTACGGTCTTCAACGTCGGCTCCGTCTCGAAGCAGTTTACGGGGCTGGCCGTCGCCATGCTGGTGAACGACGGCAAGCTCTCGCTGGATACGGATATCCGTACCCACATCCCGCAGATGCAACCGGAACTGCCACGAATCAGCCTGCGCCAACTGTCACAACATACCAGTGGACTTCGCGATTTCATCGGTGCCTTGCGACTGGCTGATGTTGACCCGCGTGATCCCATCTCCTTCGACCAGATGCTGCATCTGGTGACCCGCCAGAAAAGCGTGAATTTCACGCCTGGCAGTGAATTCAGCTATTCCAACACCAACTACGCGCTGCTGGCGGAGATCGTCGAGCGTGTTACCGGCAAGGATTTTCCTTTGTGGATGTCGGAGCAGGTGTTTGAACCTTTGGGGATGACACGTTCACAGTATCTGGTCTCACCGATATCGGTCGCGCCTGCCAACGTTCCGGAGCGCGCAATGAGCTACCTGCGTAATCCCGAGGGAGAAGTGCAATTTGCGCCTGATAACCTCGCGGTTCATGGATGCAGTTCCTTGTTGAGCAGTGTCGACGACCTGGTCTCCTGGGTCAGGAACTTCTCCACAGCGCGTGTCGGGGGCCGCAATTCGATGACCATGATGCATTCGCCACCGGACGCCATCAGCGCAGCGGACATGACGTATGCGCTGGGTCTCGAGCATCAAACCTATCGCGGTCAATCAACGGTTGAGCACTCGGGTGGATGGGCTGGCTTCACCAGCAACGTGATGCACTTTCCAGAACACGATTCAGGTGTCATTGTCCTGAGCAACTTCGGGGAAATTCATCCGGTCAATACAGCGCGGGCACTTGCGGATCTCTTTCTGGCAGATCTGTTGGCACCCGTTGAAAGGACAGCCTCCGTCCCGACTCGCAGGTACAAGGTCAGGCCGGCGAATCTTGATCGATATTTAGGTGCTTATCGGCTTGGCGCCGGATGGTATGTGCGCATCTCACGTGATGGCCGCGCTCTGGTTGCGGGTGTCTCGAGCAGGCATAAGGCCAGGCTGACAGCGCGTTCGGAAACCAGATTCCTGCTTGCGGACTACGCGGCGGAAATCGACTTTGTGGTTGACGCACCGGGTCCGGCCTCTGCGTTCATGTTCAGGGATAAGCAGGCGCTTCGTGTTGATGAAGACGGTTTCATACCACCTCACGACCTCAAGGAATTTGTTGGCAACTATTCTAGTGACGAACTCGGTGTTACCTATCCGATACGCCTTCGATCCGGGTCGCTGGTGCTCCTCTCCCGATCTTCAGGACCGGTCAGCTTGAATCATGCCTGGCGGGATGACTTCCGGGGCTCGTCCTACCCATATACTTCAGTTGCGTTCGAGCGTGATGGCCAGGGCCGGATCCAAGGTCTGCTGATCAATGCCAATGAAAGAAATCGTGAAGTTCGATTTGTCCGCAAGACCGATGCATCCTGACATGCTCGACGTAACGGTCAACCCGCTGTCCGCTGGCGAGGTGATGAAGCTGCATGTCGAAACTGGCTATCAACACGATGGTAAAAGCCGGCTGACCGCAATCAATGACCGGGTACAACGACCAGTCCCGCGGTACTGGCTGGGACGGAGCGCCGAGGGTGTCATGTGGCGCTTCCGTCACGATCTGCCTGACCTTCTCTGCGAGGAGTTGGAAACCATCAGTCGCAATGAAAAAACTCGCGAAACACCCTCTGATTACCTGTTTGGGCCAACGCTTGATGCAGCGAAATATCAGGCGATTCTGGACAGACATGAGCAGACGTCAACGCTCTGGAATGGACCTGTGTAATGGTTTTCTGCTTCACCCGAAGTGCGGGGTGAGGCGATGCGGGTGAGTCAGAGCAACGACTACCTTCTCCGGGATGGCCTGGCGCCATGGCGTGCGGAGGTTCCGCATCAGCATCCCATGGTGGTCGCAGTTCAAGACGGGAAGGCGGTATCGGTGTGTGCCAGTGTTCGCAAAACTGCCACTGCACACGCGGCTGGAGTCGAGACGCTCAGTGAGTATCGCCATCAAGGTCATGCGGCGCATGCGGTCATCGGATGGGTGATGGCCGTTCAGCATATGGGTTGTATCGCGCTGTACAGCACGTCCTGGACGAACCAGGCTTCGCGGCGACTGGCGGCGACTGGCGGCGAAGGTGGGAGCGACGCTCATCGGCGAAGAGCTTCACTTCACTTGAACACCCGGGCACTAGAAATCCTGACGACGCTGCCAGAGGGTATCGATGAACTCGCGGTATCCGCAGCACGCGAAGGATTTCGTTTCGTGGACCGACTGATTCAGGATTATCGATCAGGAGAAAACACTTTTTCGAAACCGGGAGAAGTATTGTTCGTGGTACGGGAGGGTGGTCGAGTCAAAGCGACAGGGGGCCTGAACATCGATCCGTTTGACGCATCCGGCAAGACCGGACGTCTGCGCCGTTTGTATGTTGATCCGGCTTGTCGAGGCAACGGTATGGGACGCGCGCTGGTAGACGCTCTGGAAGGCGTCGCCGTGCAACATTTTCGTACATTGCGATTGTTCACCGATAATGCCGATGCCGTCAGGTTCTATCTGGCGTTGGGATATGTGGCCGTGCTGTGCGATGCCCATGCCAGTCACCAGAAAATATTTGAGGAATACCAGTTGGACACCAGGAGAAGCCGATGTTGCAGTCACTGAAAGGAAAGGTCGCGTGGATCACGGGGGCAGGCTCCGGTATCGGCGAAAGCGCTGCGCTTGCCCTGGCGGATGCCGGGATGAAGGTCTCTTTGTCAGGTCGTCGGGCTGACAAGCTTGCCGACGTGGCGGCGAGGACCGGCGGTGAGGTTCTGGCGCTTGACGTCGCTGACAAGACTGCAGTCCGCAAGACAGTTGAGACCATCATTGCCCGACATGGTCGCATCGATGTGCTCGTCTCCAGTGCCGGTATGAACGTGAAGAACCGGAACTGGAAGTTCCTGACGATGGAGGATTGGGATCAGGTGATTCGCATTGACCTCGACGGCGCGTTCTACTGCGCAAATGCGGTTCTACCCCACATGATTGCGCAACACGATGGCCTGATCATCAACGTCTCTTCATGGGCGGGAAAACACGTTGGCGCGGTCACCGGGCCTGCCTACTCGGCTGCCAAGTTTGGCATGAACGCGATGAACGAGAGCATCAATATCGAAGCGGGTTTGCATGGCGTCCGGGCGGTTGCCTTTTGTCCCGGTGAAGTTGCGACCCCGATCCTCGACAGCCGTCCCGTCCCGCCTTCCGCAGAAGACCGCGCGCGCATGGTGCAACCGGAAGATTGCGGCGAAACGATCCGCTTTCTGGCCATGTTGCCAAAACACGTGTGCATCAACGAACTGACCATTTCACCCACCTGGAATCGCGGCTATGTTGCTCAGGCGCGCTCGATTCCGTGAAATTGGCCTACGGGCGATTTTTGCAGGGCGGAAATCACCGGTCCGGGCCAGGCGATCTACTCGTTACCTGGCGCGGATTTCCTTTTTGAGAAATTCAGCCTGCTCTCTCGGAATTCGCGTGAAGGGACCGAGACTGCAGGTTGCACTGAGTTTATCGACGTAAAAACGCCTGACTTCGATGGACGTAACACTATCGAGATTGCACACCCGCGAACTCAGGAGGTCGAGGCGGAGTACGGCATTCTTGCGCAGGCCAGGGCATTCGCTGCGCAGTTTGTTCAGCCAAACCTTGTCACCTCGACCCTCAAACAGGAGGTGCTGTTTGTCGAGCACGCGAATCTTCTGGTAGTCGCTGATCTGCACGCAGCGTTCCGGTTTGCCGTAGTCGGATTCAGTCAGGGTGCTGGCGAGTATTGACTCAACGGATGGTGGTGGCGCCTTTTTCTCTGCCTTGCCTGCGCAGCCAAAAGCGGTGAGGACCATTGCGGCAACCATGGCCAGCATTGCAATCCGCATCTCAGACCTCCGTAGGATTCAGGCCGGGCAATTGTGCGCTCGCAGGAATGGATTGCATCAACCTTTTGCTCTCTGGATGCCTTCCATGATCTTTTGCCTGGCGACCTCGGCGTCGGCCCAACGGTCGATCTTCACCCACTTTCCCGGCTCCAGATCCTTGTAGTGTGCGAAGAAGTGCTCCACCTGCTGCACCGTGATCAGGGGCAGGTCGGTGTAGTTGAGCACATTCTCGTAGCGCCTCGTCAGTCGCGACGTGGGTACCGCGATGATCTTTTCGTCGCCACCCGCTTCGTCTTTCATCAGCAGTACGCCAATCGGGCGGCAGCTCAGGAAGGCGCCGGGTGTGATGGCACGAGTGTTGACGACCAGGACGTCGACCGGATCACCGTCATCGGACAGTGTGTTCGGAATGAAGCCGTAGTTGCCCGGATAGCGCATGGAGGTATAGAGAAAACGATCGACCATCAAGGCGCCGGATGCCTTGTGCATTTCGTATTTGATCGGTTCACCGCCAATCGGTACCTCGATGATCACATTGACGTCGTCAGGTGGATTGCAGCCGGTCGGAATGGCGGAGATGTTCATCAGGTTACGTCCTTGTCCCGTTACTTCTTGTTGAGCGCCGATAGTTCAGGCAGCAGCTTTTCAATCATGAGTTTAGTCTGGCTCAGCATGTCTGCCGTTCCGTTGGCGATAGGCCGCAGTATGAACTTGCGGACACCAGCATCGAGGAACTGGTGTGCGAGCGCCAGCATATCTGCGGTGTCGCCCACTGCCGTGAACCCTTTCGCTTCCTTGCCCAGCCGCTTGCTCAACAGTGCGTTGTAGCGCGCCACCATGGGTTCATCCGGGCTGCCAAAGCGAAAGCCGAAACCAGCGCCAAAATGGTCCGGATCCATCCGACGTCCCAACGCCTCGGCGCGTTCTTTGATACCCGCGATCACCGGGCGTATATCGTCTGCGTTTTCGATACCCGCCTGCCAGCCCGTACCCCAGCGGGCCGTGCGTTCAATGGCTTGTTGCGCCGAGCCGCCCACCCACAGCGGCATGGGACGCTGGACTGGCTTCGGAGCGATGGAGGCCTCCTGCAACTGGTAGTGTTTGCCGATGAAGGTCACGCTGTCTTCGGTCCACAGTCGGGTCAGGATTTCCAGACCTTCAGCGGCCCGCTCACCGCGCCCCTTGGTGGGAGTGCCGGTTGCGAGGTAGTCCCGCGATACGGCGCTGCCGACGCCAAACGCAGGCAGCAGGCGACCTTCGGAAAGTACGTCGATCGTTGCGCAGGCCTTGGCCATGATCACGGGATCGCGAAGTCCCAGGCTTGCCACGTTCATGCCGAACTTCAATTTTCTGGTTCGTCCTGCCAATGCCGCCATGACACTCATGCACTCGAGATTCGAGTCGGTCCCGATTATTCGATCACTCTGCCAGATCGAGTCGACACCACCGTTGTCACATAGATCAACCCACTGCCAAAAACCCCGCGCATCATCAAACGTGAAGTTGGCGATGCCGATGCCGGCTCCGATACCCATGCTGGTGTCTCCTGGTCATAAATTTCGCCGGTAAAGTCGCAAGGCTTGCCGGGCAGGTTGTCGAGAATGCTGTCGTGAAGAGGTGCAGAGCACAACCCCTCTGTGAACCGGCGCCGAAGGGGACAACTTTGGTCAGTGACGACGAAGATGTGGATCGAGCGCATCCCGCAGCCGGTCGCCGAGCATGTTCAGTGTCCAGACAGTGACTGCCAGGAATACGGCAGGATAAAGGAGTGTCCAGGGTGCCGCTTCCATGTTGCCCGCGCCGTCGGCTATGAGTACTCCCCAACTGGCGGCGGGTTCCTGCACACCGAGCCCGAGAAAGCTCAGAAAGCTCTCGGCCAGGACGATGCCAGGTACGGTCAGGGTGGCGTACACCAGGGCAATGCCTGCGACATTTGGCAGCAGGTGACGCAGCACGATCCAGCGGGTCGACGCGCCCATGCCACGGGCGGCGGTGATGTAACCGGCACTGCGAATCCGTAGCGTCTGACCGCGCACGATGCGAGCGATATCCAGCCAGTAGACTGCCCCAAGACCGGCAAACAGCAGCCAGGTGTTTCGTCCGACGACCACGACCAGCAGGATGACAACCAGAATGAACGGCAGTGCATATAGCGTATCGACAAATCGCATCATCCACTGGTCGACGCGCCCCCCCAGATAGCCGGCAAACGCACCGTAGGGAACACCGATCAGTACGCTGATCCCAGTCGAAAGCACTGCGATGCCAAGCGACAGCCGTCCACCTTCGGCGATGCGGGTGAACAGGTCGCGGCCAGCCAGGTCGGTACCAAACCAGTGGCTGGCACTGGGTGGTGATTCGAGCGCATCCCAGTCGACGGCCTCAGCCTCCCAGCCGGACAACAGTGGTACAAACACGACGAACGCAACAATGCAGCAGAGCAAGGTGGTCATGACCCGGGCGGTTATTGAACCAAAGAGGGTTTGTGTGAGACGACTGGTCATACGGGGATGCGTGGATCGAGCAGGCGATAAACCAGGTCGACACAGAAGTTGAAGATCAGGATCAGCGCTGCAAAGACCAGTGCCACGCCCATGACCAGCGTGTAGTCGCGATTTATGGCCGCCTGTACGAAGTAGCGGCCGATTCCTGGCAGTTCAAACACCTGCTCGACCACCACCGTGCCGGTCAACAAACCCGCCGCGAGCGGCCCGAGCCAGGAGACCAGCGGTAACGCAGCGACAGGAAACACATGGCGAAACAGCAGCCGGGATGGTGGCAGCCCTTTGGCGCGCGCGGTGAGTACATGGGGTTCCTTGAGTGCTTCGAGCACGGCGCCGCGCCACAGGCGTGCAATCGCAGCGGCATAGGGCAGCGCTGCCGCGATGATGGGCAACACATAATGTTGCGGGGTGCCGATGCCGCCTGCCGGCAACCAGCCCAGCAACACGGCAAACACGAGAACGCAGATTGGCGCGACGATGATACCGGGGATCGCCAGGCCCAGATTGATGAAACCCATCAGTGCCACGTCGATGAATCGACCAGGGTGCAGGGCCGCAAAAGTCCCGGTCACCATTCCCAGGAACAGGGCCAGCACCAGCGCAGAAGCGCCGACGATCAGACTGACCGGCAAACCCTGCGCAACCAGTTCGTTCACGGTGAAGTCCTTCTGCCGGAACGAGGGCCCCAGATCACCCTGCAGCAGTTTTGCGAGATACAACCCGTATTGCTCTGCCAGCGGCTTATCCAGATGGTAGGCGGCGCGCAGGTTGGCTTCGACCTCGGGTGGCAGGGCCCGCTCACCGTCAAAAGGGCCGCCTGGTGTCAGCCGAAGCAGAAGGAAGATCAGCGTGACGATGACCAGAAAGGTCAGGCCAACGGTGACCAGTCGTCGGGCAATCAGGTGCATGCTGGATCAACGCTGCAGAAAACGCGCCGGATGAGCGTCACGCGGGTTTTCATGCCAGCCACGCAGATCCGGCCGGACGAGGCGTCGTGTGGCAAGCGCAAACAGTGGCATGACCGGATAGTCCTGCATGGCAAGGATCTCCGCATCCCGCAGCAATGCATGGCGAGCCACGATGTTCTTCTGCCCGCGAGCGTCGTTCAGGAGTTTGTCCACAGCCGGATTGTGGTAGCCGCCGTAGTTGGTGTCGCCGGTGCTGCCGTGCAGAAGACCGAGATAGTGTTCCGGATTGCTCTCTCCCAGCCAGCCGGCCTGGGCGACCATGAAGTCTCCCTGACGCAGGTCGCCGTAATGCACCTTGAGCTCTGCCTGGTGCAGTTCGACCTTGACGCCGATCTGCTGCCAGAACGCGGCCGTGGCCAGATTGGCTTTTTTGCCGTCGGTGCCAGTGGCATACCGCAGCACGATGTTGAGTGGTTTGTCAGGACCATAACCCGCTGCGGTGAGCAGGGCTCGCGCCTGCACCTGGCGCTCGCTAAGCGGTACGGTTGCCTGTGGGAGTGCCGGGTGATCGTAGTTGGCCACCATGGGCGGCACAAACGAGGTCGCGGCTACATCGCCTGATCGAAGTACCTTGTCGGTGAGTATGGAGGGCTCGACGACCATCGACAGCGCCTTGCGGACGCGGACATCATTGAATGGTGGCAGCCTGGTGTTGAAGACGAGGTACATCATCGACAACTGCGGCGAAAGTCGCAGCTCAGCAGCGCGGGTGGTGCTCAGATTTGCCAGTTCGCCGGCGGGAAATCCGGCAATCGCATCCATGTCACCGGCGCGATACCGGTTGTAGGCGTTCTGCCCATTGGCGAGGCTGTGATAGAAAACGGACTGTGTCGCGGGCGCCGGGGTGAATTGGGGGTTGTGGGCAAGTTCGATGTGCTGCTGCGGCTTCCAGTCGCGCAGGATGTAGGCTCCGTTGGACACCCAGTGTTCGGGTTTCACCCACCTGTCGCCCACGCGGTCGATAACATGTCTGGGCACCGGGAACGCGGTCGGGTACAGCAGACGCTCCGGCAGGTGCGGATACGGGAGGGCCAGGGTCAGTTCAAGCGTCAGATCATCAACTGCTCTGGCGCCCACGTCACGGAGTGGCGTTTCGCCCTTGCTCGCGGCTTCCGCGTTTTTCAAGGGGTACATGAAGTAGGCCAGACTCGCAGCGGTCTTCGGGTTGAGCAGTCGCTGGAAGGCGTACACGAAGTCGTGTGCAGTAACCGGCTTGCCATCCGACCAGCGCCCATCCGGGCGCAGGTGGAAGTTCCACGTCAGGCCGTCCTCGCTGGTGTCCCAGTGTGTGGCGGCACCGGGCATGATCTTGCCTTCGGCGCTGAATGTCGTGAGGCCGAGAAACAGGTCGCCCAGCACGGACTCTTCAACACGAAGGTTGTAGCGATGCGGGTCGAGGGTGGCAGGTTCACCAGCCAGCCCCAGATGTACCGCCGGGACGTCAGCAAGAGCGTTGACACCAGCGCCTGTGAGCCAGCTGGCCAACAGGAGCAACAACAAGGTCTTGAGTACGAGTCGCCTGGGAGTCTTCATGGGGCGAACGATAGCCCATCCCGCCTTCGATCTGCACCCATCTTGAAACCGGCTGGTCGGCCCAGAAGTGCTTTGCGCTGGATCTGGCGCGAGATCTTGCCATGATCGAGAATGTCAGCATGAAACACTATCTGGTGATTGGTGGTCTGGGCCTGGTGGGGAGGGCGGTAATTCACGCACTCGAGTTGGCCGGTGACGTAAAAATCACCGCAGTGAGCCGCCGGACTCCGGACTTCGCCACACGTGCCAGCTGGCTGCAACTTGATCTGTTGCAACGGGAAACCTGCGCATCAGGATTTGGCGCGCTGCGGGATGTCACGCATATCGTCTATTGCGCGCTGTTTGAGCAGCCAGCGCTGATTGCCGGATGGAAGGACGATGAGCAGATCCGGATCAACACCAGAATGCTGGCCAACGTGCTCGATTTTGTTTCACCGATCTGTCACCTGACAATGTTGCAGGGTACCAAAGCTTATGCTGCCCACTACCGCGCAATGAGTTTGCCTGGCAAGGAGTCGCAGCCGCGGCCACCCGGCGCAAATTTCTACTGGACCCAGGAAGACATGGTGCGCGAGCGGCAGCAGCGCGCCGGCTGGCACTTCACCATAGTGCGACCACAGATCGTCTGTGGCCTCGCCGTTGGCAGCCCCATGAACATGGTGGCAGCGATCGGCGTCTACGCAACTTTGATGCGGGTACTTGGCAGATCTGCCAGCTATCCGGGTGGCAGTGGTTTTGTGACGGAAGCAACCGATGCTGATCTGTTGGCTGAAGCCATTCTCTGGGCTGGTCAATCCAAACGTGCCCGCAACGAAACCTACAACGTCACCAACGGCGATGTACTGGAGTGGGCGGCGCTCTGGCCGGAGTTGATGGATATGCTTGGCGTTGCGGCAGGTCCTGCGGAGAAACAACCCCTGCGCCTGGTGATGCCACAACACGATGGCCTGTGGAGCAGACTGGTCAGGGAACATCGGCTGCAGCCGTACAGCCTGGCTGAACTGGTGGGTTCCTCCTGGGAATTTGCGGACGCCGTATTTGGCACGAGCGGTGGCGCTACCACGCTCCTCAGCACAATCAAGATTCGTGAACATGGCTTTGCTGCCTGCATCGATACGGGCCGTATGTTTGCCCGGCAGTTCGCCGCAATGCAAACCGCCAGGCTGCTCCCATGATGGCGCTGGTAGCCGACATCGGGGGCACCCATGCGCGTTTCGCCCTCGCCGATGCAGCGGGCGAAATTGGCAGGTCTGTGGTCCTCGCGACACAGCAGATGGGCACCGCTGGCGAACTGATCACACAAGCCTTGAAGATGCTGGACGCCGAAGTCCCGGAACGAATCTGCCTGGCCGTTGCCGGGCCGATTCGTGATGGCCGGGTGCGGGTCACCAACCATGGTGCTGTTTTCGACAGCGCTGAACTGGGCCGGACGCTTTCGACCAGTGTTCTGCTGGTCAATGATTTTGTTGCTCTTGCGCACTCGGTTCCGCATCTGCGCAATCTGCGCCAGATCGGTGGTGATGCTTCGCCCGCCGCACACGGTGTGAAAGCACTGATCGGTCCCGGCAGTGGCTGTGGAATGGCGATGCTGGTGCCGATCGCCGGACAGTATCGGGTGTTGCCCAGTGAAGGGGGGCATGCTGATCTGGCGATCACCAACGCGCTGGAGGCGGAGCTGTGGGCTTCTTTGTCACGGCGGGTTCCGCATGTCTGCTGGGAAGCGGTCTTGAGTGGCCCGGGGCTGGTCAACCTGTATGCGGCGCTGTGCGAAGTCTGGGGTGTTCAGCCCGGTGACCTGACTGCGGCGCAGATCAGCGCTGCAGGTGTCGACGTTGCCGATCCGATCTGTCATCAGACACTGGAACTGTTTTTCGGCTTTCTTGGAACAGCTGCGGGAAATCTCGCGGTAACGACACTGGCGACAGGCGGAGTTTATGTCGGCGGCGGGATCGTGCCGAGGCTCAAGGAGTTTGCCGTTACCAGTCCGATGCGCAGACGGTTCGATGAACGCGGCATGCTGACGGAAGTAGTCCGTCAGATCCCACTCTATCTGGTGCTGGATGACCTGCCAGGGCTCGCCGGTGCGGCGCGCTACCTCACGCAGCAGCCGCTGGACTAGCCCGGTCTATTCGTGAATCTTCTGCTGCGGCCGCCGTTATACGTGAAAACACAGCCCGTGCTCCTTCCAGATGCTCGCCGTACTGTTCGTACGACTGCGCGCCTTCCAGTGCGCGTCACACTGTCTTTTCGCGCATCTCGTCACCCTCGCGACGAACCTTCATGAATATTTCGGGCGAGACTGCAGGCCTATCAGGTTCCGGTTCGGGTCGCGTTGAAACGTCGTGCGAGGTAGGACTGGAAACCCTCCAGAGGTGCGGGCATGGACAGCAGGTAGCCCTGTACTTCGGTGCAGCCGATGTCGCGCAACACCTTGAGCTGTGATTCCGTTTCCACGCCCACTCCGACCGTTCGCAGGTTGAATCGCTGGCTGAGCTGGCAGAGTTCAGCGGCCAACGACGTCGCTGCGGAGTCAACGTCGATCCTGGAGATCAGCGAGCGATCCAGTTTCAGGGTATCGGCAGGGCAACGGAGCAGCTTGTCCGCTTCGATCAGACCGGAACCCAGTCCATCGATGGCGAAACGCACCCCGAGATCCCGCAATTTGTAGAGGTTGGTGCGCTGGTTGTCGACCAGGTACAACAGGTGTTCGTGTGAGAGTTCCAGCTCGAGCATGGAGGGGTTCAGCCACCGCTCACTCGTCAATCGTTCGATCTGCTGATTGATTACCCCTTTTTCGAACTGTTGGGGTGAAACGTTGATGGCCAGGATGATGGGCTGGAGCAGGTTTTCAAACCACGTGGATGCCTCCCGACAGGCTTTTTCGATCACCCAATCACCGATTCGAGCCATTTGACCGGTCTGCTCGGCGATTGGAATGAAGTGACTGGGCGCAAGTTCGCCCACTTCCATTCCCTGCCAGCGCAACAGCGTTTCAACGCCGGTCATGTGTTCGCCATCTGCGGTCCATTGTGCTTGCAGCAGCAGCGAAAATTCTTCTCTTTGCAGGGCCTGGGGAATTCGCGTACTCAGCGCCGATGGGGGTGCACCGATGACACGATCTCCTCCCTGGCTGGCGGCGAGTGCTTTGGCAGCCCATGCCGCGTGCCAGAGGCGTTCCGGATCGTTGCACCGCGATTCCACGCAGTACCCGGCACTGGCGGTGACGTGCAATGTGCCACCTCGATAGGCGATGCCCGGGCGAAATGCTTCAACCAGGTTCGCAGCGCAGGTGTGTGCCATGGGTTCGGTTGTGGAAGGCAGCAACACGAGGAAACAGGTTGCGTCAAAAAAGCCCAACTGCTCGCCGGCACCGAGTTGCGCCTGCAGGAAGTCCGCCAGATGGCCCAGCAGGTCGGTCTTGCTGATGGGATCAAGGTCAGAGTACAGAAACTCACCGTGATCCAGTTGGACAACCACCAGACCCACACTGGTGCCTGCACAACGTCGCGCCTGTTCCAGTACTTCTGTATGGCGAGGCAGACGAGTGATCGGCTCGAGTTTTTCAACATGACTGAACTGTTGTCTGAGCCTGGCGACGCTGGTTGAGGTCATGACGCTGTTGCGCAGCCCTGTCGAATCATCCCGCGTCACGTGACCAACACCCGGTGGCAGCTCGCGAAGCTCACCAATGTAGAGGCGATGGCTGTCCGAACCTCCTGCCACCAGCAGCGAGGCGAGATCATCACTGATGAGCAGTTCTGGTGGATTGACACTTGCACACAGGGCAGCAAATTGGGCCAGCGTTTCGCACTGGATATAGAGCCAGTCCTGCGCACCCATGACCGCCGCCACGAAGGCACGATTTCGGGTTTCCTTGAAAAAGGCAGCGATACGCAAGCGAACATCCTGTTCTGAAGACTTATGCGGAAAGTCTAGCAGCGGATCTGCGACACGAACGTTGGCCAGTTCGCCTTTCACTGCGTCAGGAAACTGCTGTCAACGCCCTGTGGCAGCCAGCTCGCGCAGTTCGAGTTCGACCCGCTTGTGGTCAGACTGAACCCTCAGAACCCTGTCCAGAGGTCCAAGCCAGGGGCTGTCGATGGCATCTGCATCGTTGATTTTATGCACTTCGACACGTCTTCGCAGCCGCGCCAGGTGGACCAGCACCGTCAGTGCCTCGTCAATTGAGTGGTGCTCCGGCGAGATAAAAAAGCGCAGTATCTTGCCGCCGTTTTCGACCACCAATACCAGATCCTCGCCGACAAACGCCAGATAGTTCGTGCCACGCCGCTGGGGCAGTTCCGGCCAGTCCAGACCCAGTCCACAGGGAGATGCGCAGTCGGTTGCATTCACCCACCAGACCGACGTCGAAGGCATCGATTGTCGCAGCCGGTGCAAGGTCGCTGGCAAGGCGAATTGCGGGCCAGAAAGGCCCAGGAAAAACAAGCCACTGGAGACTTCGCCGGCAAGCTCCATGATTCGCAATGCTCGAAAGCAGGGGCCCCATGACTGCCCTTCCCGGGTGACCAGTTCCCGGCTCAGGAATCCATATCGATCCAGCAGGATCCGCACGCGCATCCTGGTGTCGTCAAATGCCTGCAGAGGACTGTCGATGCTGGTTTTCTGCAGCAGGCGCCAGCTGCCAGGCCAACCAGCAGCGATGCCACGAATTCTTCTGCGCAGCGTTGACACGGTGGTACCGGTGGGGGCATCGGTCAGCTGAAATCTGCGTCGGGCGGCTTGTTGCAGCGAAGTCCAGTCGTCAGTGGCCAGCCAGCCGCCCCACACCGCCTGCCACCAATGACCGTTCAGCGTTTCGGCGCTCTGCTGGCTGACGTCGCTGATCTGGTTGAATGAATACCCGGCGCTGGGGTCTCGAAAGGCCGAAAAAAGGGGCTGCAGGTTGGTGTCAGGCGGATTGGCGGGTGCAAACAGGTTCGTTTCCTCGGAGGTTCCAACCTGTATTCGTTCGTTGCCACTCCCGCGCCAGTGCAGCTCTTCCATGGCCATGACTTCGGCCAGTTCCCCGTCGGTGCCGTCACCATTGCGAGCGGCCAGGAGATCCTCCAGCCATACCGACACCGGCGCCGTGAACCCGGCGAGTCGCTGCAGGTGGCTGGCCATGACGAGGCGTCGATCAGCAGCGTGCGTGACAGGAGAATGCGCAAGGTTGTGCAAACGCGCCAGAAACGCCGGCAGCTTCCTGGCCGCCAGCGGCTCAAGCGCATAGCGCTGCTTCGATCGTTGTAACCGGAAGAGGATCTCGAGGTTTTCCCGTTCACACCAGTGTGGCTCTGAACTTCCCTCGACAACGACGTCGGCGATCAGTGTGTCGTGGTGCCACAGTGCGTCCGGTGCTGTTGGCAGGAGCGACTTGATGTCGCCGCGTGTTAACGGCCCATAAAAGGACAGGACCTCAATGTACAGATTCACCAGGTCGATTCCGACCGGTGCAGGGTGTTCATGGATTTGGCCGGCAGTGTTGCCCAGGGCTTCCATATGGTCGGCAAGCGGTAAAAAGATGGCCAGAAAGTCGCCATGAGTGATCCAGCGCCTGGAATCGAGGTGAATCCGGAACAGCCTGTCGCAGCTTTCTGGCGCCAGTCCCGAAAGGCTCAACAGGCGCGCCCATTCAACTTCCGCGATCAGCACACGTTCACGGACCCAGGCGTCAAGGTCATCGGCTTCGATGGGAACATAACCGGGCAGCAACCGTTGTCGCTTGAGTACAAAGTCAGTGATGCCGTTTTTGGCCAACCGAGGTCGCAGTTCTGCATGGGCCACCGCACTGGCGATCAGATCCTGCCGTAAGCCGCTCGCGCCTGGATCGTCCGGTTGGTCAGTGTCGTACATCAAAGGACTGATCTGATCAAAACGTACGCTACTGGCAAAGGGGCTGGGTGCGTTGGTCTGCACGGCTGTCCAGCGAATTTCGCCGCTTTGCAGTTCATCGAGCCGATCACGTAATGCCGGCAGATCGAATTCGTCCTGCAGGCAGGTCCGCCAGGTTTCCAGCAACACCGGAAAATCTTCGAACCGCTTGACTGTGGTAAGCAGCTTTTTCGCCTGCATGCGACTCATCCAGAGCGGCAGTCGCTGGTTGAAACGTGGTTTTGCCAATAACAGGCTGCGTTGCGCACTCTCCCTGAACCGTGCCCCAAAATGGCCGGAGCCCTCAAGGGATGCCCGGAGCAGCAGGTCGAGGTTGCCGGATGTGACGAGACCGAGGATGTATGCGGCGTCGGGCCAGTCACGACACTGCACAACCACGGCGTCATTGTCCGCATGGACTTGAGGTTTTTCCCAGCCTTCGTTGTGGAGTGCGGCGCGCAACGCCAGTGCAAAAGGTTGATTGAGTTCACCACCCCAGAGGGTATGCAGTATCAGCTGGCGAGGTGAGTCGGGCCCACGATAACCATCCGGTCCACCGGCGGCCAACTCGATCAGCAGATGATAACGATCCGGAAGGGGGGCGCCGGTGAACTGTCTTTGTGATACCAGAAAGTCGGTGAGCGCGTCAGCACCGCTCTCATCAAAACCCAACGCCAGTATGCTCGTGCGCAAACCATTGGCATCGCGCTGTGCAAGAAACTGTTCGGCAGAGCCCAGAAATCGACCAATGCGCTCCGAAAAGTGGTTGTTGCGGAAGATCGTTTCACTGCGCCAGAAAGGCAGCGAGGGTGCGGAGGATGATGCTGGTCGAACCAGTACATCGTTATGCGTGATCTGCTGTATGGTCCAGCCCTGTGTGCCCAGTGTGAATGACTGACCGATGGACGCTTCCCAGACAAATTCTTCATCCAGCTCGCCGATGACCGCACCACCATCCGACAGGCGCAGCGTGAAGTAACCCCGGTCCGGGATACTGCCGCCGCTCGAATACATGGCGAACAGCGCGCCTTTGGCGAGGCTGACGGTTTGGGTCGTATGATCAAGATGAACGCGGGGCCGCAGTTCGCGAAGACGGGTGCCAGCAAATCGACCGGACAACATGTTGATGACCAGCATGAAAAGGGTGTAGTCGAGTTCGCGGTAGGCCGACGCTCGTGTGATGACGTCGAACAGCGCTTGCAGTTGCCAGGTTTCGTGTGCACACATCGAAATGATGATCTGCATCAGGATATCCAGCGGCGCCTGCTGCAGACGAATCGGCTCAAGTTCGCGATCCCGGACTGCCTGGGCGAGTACTGCGGCATCAACCAGATCACGGGAGTGACTCGGGAACAGGGTGCCGTGGCTGGTGGCGCCAACCTGATGTCCGGCGCGGCCGATGCGTTGCAGTGTCTGCGCGATGCCGGGCGGGGATTGCACCATGACTACCTCATCGAGAGTGCCGATATCGATGCCCATTTCCAGCGAGTTGGTGGCCACGATGGCGCGCAACTCGCCTGCCTTGAGCCGCTGCTCGACTTCGGATCTGATCTCGCGGGAGAGGGAGCCGTGATGGGCGTAAGCCAGTGTCGACCCGGCTGAATCGTTGATGTGCAGCGTGATTTTCTCGGCAAGCCTTCGACTGTTGGTAAAAAACAGCGTGGATCGATTGTGTTCGACCAGTCTTGCGAACTCATCACCGAGCGGCTCCCATATTTTTTTGCCAGCGGCTGCCGCCTGACGCGCAGCAACAGGAAAACGCACACGAAAATCGATTTTCTTTTCGGCGCTGACAGCAATGGTAGTGATCTTTCGAGGTTGATGCTCGGCATCGGACGCAGCCACCCAGTTCGCAACCAGATCGAGAGGATGCACGGTGGCAGAAAGCGCGATGCGCTGGAATTCACCGGCCAGCAGTGTCAGGCGCTCCATGCTGACACTGAGTTGTGCACCGCGCCGATTGTTCACCAGCGCATGAACTTCGTCGATGATCAGACAGCCAACCGACGATAATGCGACGCGACCGCGAACCGTCGTCAGCATCAGATGCAGGCTTTCCGGTGTGGTGATCAGAATATCCGGAGGCTGGCGCAACATGCGCTGCCGGTCTGCGGTTGAGGTATCGCCGGATCGTACGCCGACCGTGATGCGTGGTAGACCGGGATCTTCCTGCAGCGCCTGCAGTGGTTGGGTGAGATTGGCACGAATGTCGTTGTTGAGCGCTTTTAGTGGCGACACGTAGACGACCCGGGTCTGACCGGTGGTCATCTCGCCGGTCAGGAAGCGATTGATCGACCACAAAAAAGCGGTCAGCGTTTTGCCACTGCCAGTCGGCGCGGTAATCAACACATGCCCACCTTTGGCAATGACAGGCCAGCTATCGGCCTGCACGGGGGTTGGCGCAGGATAGCGACTGGCAAACCAGCGCTGGATCGTCGGGTGAAAAGGAGCGGGCGCAGAGGGTTTGGACATCCCGGGATTATCGCGACTTGAGCGTCCATCGCGCCAGCGCAGCGCGGCACCTGGATTGTTATAGTGCCCCGATGTACCAGCTTCTTCTCTTCCTGCGTACCGCAATCGGGCTTCTCACGGCGGTTTTGACGACTGCTCTGCTCAACCAGTATCAGCTGGTACCCGCTGTGGCGGCTGCGTGGTTTGTCCCGCTGATTGCCGGAGCTGGCGGTGGGCTTGCCTGTTCATCGCTCTCGCCCAGTCAGGGTGTCGAGCTGGCCGCGACGTGTGGCGCCATTCTTGGCCTGGTGATGCTGGTGCCGTGGTCCGGTGGTGGTGGATGGAATTGGCATGCGCTGCTGGTGGTGCCAGGGTTTGTCACCGGAGCGCTTGGCTGGGTAATGATGGCCCGCTGGTTACAGAATCGATGACACAGGTCGCATGAGGCGGGTTGCGACAGAATTCAACACGGCAGGATGCAGAAACAAGGCGAGGGGGGAACGTAGAACCATGGTTGCACTGGAGGCGCATCTTCGCAGTGGCGACAGGATTTTTGTCGTGGGCAGTGCCAATGAGCCTTGCGGGCTGTTGGCTGCGTTGAAATCGGTAGAGCTGCCCGGGAAACTCCATTTCATCCAGTTCCCCATTGCCGGCTATAACCGCGAAGACTTCACGGCCTGGCACCCGACGTTCGAACAGACCACGTTTTTCATGACACCCACGCTGCGCACTGCCGCGCCATCGCGATTGCACTTCCAGCCGATGCAGATGCGCCATGTGTACGACTATCTGTCGAGCGGGGTCGATGTTGTCCTCGCACAGGCGGCCCCGGACCGTCACGGCAAACTGCGATTTGGTCCGAATATCGACTTTCTGGAGGCTGCCATGCAGTCGGCGCGTGTTGTGATGGTCGAGGTGAATGACGCCATGGTGGCACCGGCAGGCGGCCTTGCAGTCGATCCGGATCTCGTTACGGCAACGCTTGCGACCCATCGTCAGCCGTACCACGCACCACCGGTGGCGATCGACGGCATCTCACGTCGCATTGGTGAGCTTGTGGCAGGCCTGGTGCGTGATGGAGATTGTCTGCAGACTGGTATCGGCGCGATTCCTGCGGCGATTCTCGATGCCCTGGGTGATCGAAACGATCTTGGGCTGCATGGCGGTTTGATCGACGATGGTGGTATGGCGTTGATCCGACGGGGAGTGGTGACTGGCAAGCGCAAGAGTATCGACGCCAATCAAACCATTACCGGCATGGCGCTCGGCTCTGCGCAGTTGTACGAGTGGCTTGCCGATGAGGAGAGGGTTGTCTTCCGTGGTGCCAACTACACGCATGAACTGAGTATTCTGCGCACCATTGATAACTTTGTGTCGGTGAATTCTGCGGTAGAGATCGACTTGTTTGGCCAGGTCAACGCAGAGTTCGCCGCCGGGCGTCAACTCAGCGGTACCGGTGGCGCGGTCGATTTCATGCGTGGCGCACGGGCGAGCCGTGGAGGCAGGTCCATCGTCGCCCTGCCGGCGACAGCGAAGGATGGCGAAGTTTCACGGATTGTGGCCAAGGTTGAACTGGTGACTGCGGCGCGCACCGATGTCGATATCATCGTTACGGAGCATGGCATCGCACATCTGCGGGATCACTCGTCTAGGGCACGGGCGGAAGCACTCATTGAAATCGCTGCACCCCGTTTTCGTGATGCGCTGCGAGAACAGGCGCACGCAATTTCCTGAACTGCGGGTAGCTCATCACAAAACGCTCAAGCGCAGTCTATCCAGTTCCCGAGGTGTCCCTACAATCGACCCCATTCTCGATTCTAAGCCAGACAGGGAGTCTGCTTCGCCATGGATTACGTCGGCATCGATCCGGTAGTTGGGCTCGAATGCGCCAGTTGCAAGGACATTACCCGTCTGCCTTACAGTGAGCTGTTGCGCCTGGTAGGCGACGCCGAGCAGGTGGAATGCAAGGCATGCCATCGCAAGATGCTGCATGACTGGACCACTATCAATGTGGTCCAGAACATCATCAAGAAACGCATGCGTCAGGCTAATGAGGCCAAAGAACGCCGCCAGCGTCAGCAGAGCAGTTATTGATCAGTCAGGCAGACCGAGCACCCGCTTGGCGATGATGTTCCGCTGAATTTCGTTGGAGCCGCTGTAGATCGACGCGGCGCGGTTGCCAAGCCATGTGCGTGTCCACTCGAGATCATTTGCCAACCCTACGCCGTCTGCTGTCTGGAATCCTGCAACCCCCTTCAGCTCACACATGAGTTCCGATTTTTCCTGCTGCAGTTCCGTGCCATACATCTTGAAGATCGAAGTCGCGGCGCCCGGCGTGCTGCCGTCCGAAGCTTCCTGCACGGTTCGCATCTGCGTCAGTCGAAAGGCGTGCTGATTGATGTGGTGTCTGATGATGCGCTGCCGCCAGGCGGCATCATTGATCCGCCCTGAATCTTCGCCAACATACTGACGCGCCGTATCGAGCAATGAGCCGCTTGGTCCGACAGCGCGTCCGCCGACCAGTGAGGCCATCCCACTACGTTCGTGTTGCAGGAGACGCTTGCCTACCGTCCAGCCACGATTGAGTTGACCGACCAGGTCGTCCTTGCGGGCGATGGCATTGTCGAAGAACGTTTCACAGAAAGGCGAAACTCCGTTGATCAGCCGTATGGGTCTGACACGCACTCCCGGCTGGTTCATGGTCAGCAGAACGAAGCTGATGCCGTCATGTTTTGGCACGTCCTGATTGGTCCGGACCAGGCAGAACATCCAGTCTGCGTACTGGGCGCCGGAGGTCCAGATTTTCTGACCGTTGATAAGAAAATGATCACCGGCATCCTCCGCGCGTGTGCGCAGACTGGCGAGGTCGGAACCGGCGCCGGGTTCGCTGTAGCCCTGGCACCACGCCAATTCACCGCGGGCAATGGGCGGCAGATGGCGTGCCTTCTGTTCTGTTGTGCCGTGTTCGAGCAAGGTCGGACCGATCATGATCACACCCATACCGGTCAGCGGTGGACGCGCGTTGATGCGTCGCATCTCTTCAGCCAGGACAACATATTCCTGCGTGGTGAGGCTGGCGCCGCCGTATTCGCATGGCCAGGTGGGGGCAGTCCAGCCTTTTTCTGCCATGCGTTTCAGCCACACCTGGGTATCCGCGTCAGCGACCTTGAGTTTTGTGCTGCCGGTCGGTATCGGGCCA
>Ga0163144_10002204_pt1 | contig 45436 bp, 31 predicted proteins | sample OliLak19BULKMAT1_FD_123175 | JGI IMG/M metagenome (GOLD analysis project Ga0163144, IMG submission 123175) | Freshwater microbial mat bacterial communities from Lake Vanda, McMurdo Dry Valleys, Antarctica - Oligotrophic Lake LV.19.BULKMAT1 | ecosystem: Environmental > Aquatic > Freshwater >... | reverse complement strand
GCGCCCCATCGTTGGGCTCGACCCACCACCAGCTCCAAGGCCAGAAATCATGCGCCCCGCGCGCTCGGCGCTGCTGACGAGGCTGTGGCGCAGATGGGGGCTCATCGAGCCCCACGAAGTACCGGGAAAGCACCGATGGCCGCCACAAACGTAGAACCCGAAGCAGGCGACGTGGAACAGATCGAACGCGTCACTCTGGCTTGTGTCGCGCCTGCTCGACTCGAAGAGCTGTCAGTGACTTTCGCGCTGCCCTTCTTGGCGCAGCGCGCCGGCGAGACGTCTAGACCTCGGTTCTTCAGTTCGAAGCGGACAACGCGCCAGCGCTCGCCCTCTACCGCCGTGCTAGCTTCACGGCGCGTTGGCAATATTGCTATTGGACGCGCGACTGAGGGCGCAGCGAGGCCCAGACGCGACTGAGCGCGACTGAGGGCGCCGCGAAGCCCAGGCGGGATGGAGAGCGCGCCGCGGCCTTGGCTACACGAGAACGGACGGAGCTCGCCGGTGCGCTTTTCAGGGTTTCGAGGGCGCAGGTGCGGCCGGAGCCGCGGCGGCCTTCGGGGTCGCGGCAGGCGTCGTCACTTTAGGAGTAACGGTCTTCGGTGCTGGAGTCGTAGGCGTCGTTGTGGCGGTCGCGGTAGTGGTCGGCGTCGGCGTCGGCATCGGCGTTGAGGGTGCAGCGCCTGCCGCCGGGGGCGTGGCCGCTGGCAGGCTGGGCTCGGCAGGCACGCTTGGTGCGGCGGGCGCGTCGACTGCGGCTGGCAGCACGGGGACCTCTTCGGGTTCGTCGACGCTGCTCCGTGTGATGGCCACAGGCTCGAGATCCGCGGGCAGTTTCTCGTAGACCGGACTGGAAAGGGGAGGGGTCGCCGGAGGGGCAGCGCAGGCGGTCAACGAGCCAGCGATCAACGAGCCCAGTGCGAGAGAGCCGGCGTGGAGCCAGCGCGAGTTCACGACTGCAACGGTACGAACGAACATGCGGCGTAGCCTACAGGACTCGAGGACGAAGCGCGATCTCGCCGGACACCAGCGCGGTCTTGCCGATCACGCGGCCCAGGAGTGTGTTGCCCGCCAGAACGGCCTTGCCTGCGGCGTCGCGAGGAGCGATGTCGTGCTCGGCGAGCGGCACGTTCTCGACGGCGCGCAAGCGGACCACGATGGCGGACGGAGACTCGTCTGCCTGCGCCACGGGCCCGAAGCGAAAATCGATCTCGATCGGGACGCGCCGCGTTACGGCCAAATTCCGGATCACCAGGCGACCGACAGCGACCGCTCGCACGGTCAACACGCGCGCTTTGCCGTCGGTCGTCGCGATGGCCTTGCGGACATCCAGACGCGCCGCGCTCAGCTCGTGCAGGGCGTCGATCTCGAAGCGGCCGAAGCGGCGCTTGCGGCGCTCGTCGTTGGGAACTTCGTTGCCGAGACCGAGCCAGTTTGCCGCTTCGAGCGTGCGCTCCGGGTCGTCGCCGCCGCGGTCGGCTGCCACCGTCAGCGTGGCTAGATCGAACAAGACCGTGCCGCGCGTGCGGCCCCAATCTCCAAGCTCGACGGTGAACGCTCCCCCCAGACCACCCACCGAGCCGCGGGCCGCCGCTTCTTTGGCAGGCAGACGAAACTGCAGACGCGCGTCGCTTGCGACGTCGCAGATCAACGTTCGAGCGGGCTCGCTGTCGCTGGATTGCTTGCTCGGACGCGCCAGCCAGGGTTCCGTGGGCTCCGGCGGAGGGGCGGGGTCATCGCACCCGCCGAGTGCAAGCGAGAGCAAGAGGAACGCCGACGGCAAGCTGGGCCACCATTTCTTCATCATCAATAGAACCCGCCGATTCCGAGACCCCAGTTGAAGTAGTCGCGACTCGTGTCGACGCTGGTGCGCAGCCGCCAGACGTAGCTGTCGGGCCAGGCGCCCCATACGTTCCAGTTGCCGAGGCGCAAATCGGCTCCGACCGTAGCATGCAGGCGCGCCCCCGCGTCATTGGCCGAAAATCGCGTCGGCTCCAGGTAGGTGCCGGCTCGCAAAATCACCCAATAAGGGATGACTTCGCTTTCGATGCCCAGGCGCGGCGAGACAGTCGCCGATTCGCCCGAGCGATTGACGACGCGCTCGAAGAACGACTCGATGCCCACCGCATTGCTCACCGCGCCGTCGACGAAGAAAGCGGCCGAGACCAGGAGGTAGCGACGCGTCAATGCAGCGAACCGCTCCTTGAGCCGAAGTCGCGTTTCTCTCTCGACGCGCATGAGCTCGGCCTCGTCGCGGGCGGCCTCGTCGGCCAAGCGCGCATCGAGTGCAGCCAGACGAATGCGGCGTTCGGTCAAGCTGCCACGCGTGTTGCGGATTTCCTGCTCGCGCAAGGCGTTGCGCTTGCCGGCGCGCACGGCGTGCGTGTCGCGCAGCGGTCGGGTCAGCGCGCTGGGATCGAGCCACTCCGGGTTGAAAGTACGACCGGAGCGGTAGGCGACGCCCAGCCCTAGCTGCCAAGGCGTCGACACACGACTAGGCAGGTACAGCGGTGTGGCCGAGTCCGGGTAGAGCACGTTGTCCAAGCTGGCATCGTTGCCCACTCCCGAGTCGAGCGGAGCGCGAAAGGACGCGCCGAACCGGTAGTTCTCACCGTTCGGCCGGTAGAGGAGGCCGAGTTCAGGCGAGATGCCGAAGCTTTGCAAGATCGAGCCGGCTGTCGATTGTCTCGTGTTCGTGTTGAACACCGACATCGACCCAAGTCGCGCGCCCACGCCAAGCACGAGCTGACCTTCGTAGAAGGCCCGCGCAACTTGCAGATTGTAGACGCCGAGCGTCGTACGCAGTCGGTCGCTGGACCCCACCGACGACTCCAAGCCGTACTGCTGCACGGAACTCGCCGCGCCGATGCCCCACGGACCGAGCTGCAGGTTGCCCGAGAGCTCGAAGAACACGAAGCCGTCCTGCGCCGTGGATGGCAAGCTGGTGTGTGATTTGCCGGTGTTGAAGAAGTCCGTTCCCGTGATCGTGCCCGGAAAGGTGACGCCGACACCGATGTCGTAGTCCAGGTGGTCGTAGCTGTAGTCGGGACGGACCGCGGGCGCGGCCGGGTTTTGCGTATTTCCCTCGACGAATTCGGACACAGCCACGTAAGCACCACTCATGCCCGTGACGCGCGGGCTGGCGAGGACGGGACCCTGGTAGGTGTCGATGGCGTAGTCGCCAGTGGTGATGGGCGCGCCGTTGGGGCCGAGCTGGGCCCCAGCGCGATGGACCATGAGACCCACGCCGAGCGTGCCCCTCAAAAAGGCTACTTTCCACGCCCGCACGAGGCCATTCCGCTCGGCAGAGCGACAAAAATCAAGGGGTGGCCTGCCGGTGGTTTGAGAATATAGTCCGCGCCGTGCAGTACTCCGCAGTATTCAAGTGTTTTCGTGGTTGCGAGGGCAGCTGGGCCGTCACCGAGCCGATCTACACCTGTCCCACTTGCGGAGGTTTGCTCGAAGTCTCGCACGACATGGAAGCCCTGAAGGACCGCAGCGGTCCGGCCTGGATGCGCCTGTTCGACGAGCGCTACCGCCAGAATCAGTGGCCCTACGGCTCGGGCGTCTGGGGCAAGCGCGAGTGGGTGATGCCCAGCGTCACTGACGCTGAGATCGTCAGCATGTACGAAGGCGGCACGAACCTATTCTGGGCCGACCGCTACGGCAAAGAACTCGGCATCGACGACCTCTGGGTCAAGCTGTGCGGCAACAGCCACAGTGGCTCGTTCAAAGATCTGGGCATGACCGTGCTCGTGTCGGTCGTGAAGAAGGCCATTGCACAGGGTCAGAAGATCAAGGCCGTGGCGTGCGCTTCGACCGGTGACACCTCGGCAGCCCTCGCTGCCTTCGGCGCGGCTGCCAACTTGCCTGTCGTGGTGCTCTTGCCGCGCGGCAAGATCTCCACGGCCCAGCTCGTCCAGCCGATCGCGCACGGCGCACTCGTGCTTGGCTTGGACACCGATTTCGACGGCTGCATGGCGATCGTCAAGCGGCTCGCCGAAGAAGGCATCGTCTACTTGGCCAACTCCATGAACGCCCTCCGTCTCGAAGGTCAGAAGACAGTCGGCATCGAGATCGTGCAGCAGTTCGGCTGGCAAGTGCCCGATTGGATCATTCTGCCTTCGGGCAACTTGGGCAACGCTTCAGCGCTCTACCAAGGCTTCCGCATGATGAAGGAGCTGGGAGTCATCCAACGCTTCCCTCGGCTCGTCGTCGCCCAAGCCCAGAATGCCAACCCGCTTTACCGCGCTTGGAAAGCGGGCAAGACCGAGGTCGAAGCCATCACCGCGCAGCCGACGCAAGCTACGGCGATCCAAATCGGCAATCCCGTTTCCGCGCCGCGCGCTTTACGTGCGCTCCAGGAGATGAATGGCATCGTCGAGGAGGCCAGCGAGCAGGAGTTGTCCGATGCAGCCGCCCGCGCCGATCGCACCGGCATGTACACGTGCCCGCATACGGCGGTCGGCCTGGCCGTGCTCGAGAAGCTGCGCAGCAACGGCACCATCGGCTCGACCGACAAGGTCGTCTGCATCTCCACCGCCAACGGCCTCAAGTTCACCGAATTCAAGGTGAAGTACCACGAGGAGCAGATTGCGGGCGTGAGCTCGAATCTCAAGAACCCGGCCGTGCTCTTGCCTGCCGACTTCGGTCAGGTCGTCGACGCCATCAATCAGCGTTTCTGATAGAGAACAGGCGCATTTCGCCAGTCACGGCGAAGGGCTCGGCGTACAGAGCACCGGCTCCGTGCTCGAGCCGATAGGGCAGATATACGTCGAAGCATTCGCCGTTTTCGCGTTCGAGCTGCGCGCATATGGCATCGCTGCTTCCAGAGTCGCCCGGCAGGTCGACGTGCACGTCGGCGCACATCCCTGCTGCTACGATGTCACCGGCCGCGACCGCGCGCCGCAATCCCTGCTGGATGGCTTCGACGAAAATCGGGACTTCGATTTCGTCCTCGGGTTCGGCGTCCAGCAACGAGAGGCGCCCTTGCACGTCGACCACGGCCGCAAAGGGCAAGAACCGACCCTCGGCGTCCAGCATGCCGCGGGCGCTGTCGAGCAACAGAACCAAGATTTTTTCGAGATCGGGATGTGCCATGGAGTTCCACGAAAAGAGGCGCCTTGCGGCGCCTCGAGTGCCCCGGGGGGCTGGGGACTGAGTGATCGGCAGCTCAGAAGCTGAGCTGCGCGCGTGCGCCGCCACCAGTTGGACCACCGTAGGGCGCGACCAAGAGGCGCCCCTTGTTGACGGCTGCGGGCTTCTCCTCGGCTTCGTCCTTGGCCGTGATGAGCACCACGCCGGTGATGCCGAGCGTCAGGGCGACGCCGAAGCTCATGTCCGCAATCAGCGCGTTGCGCTCGACTTCGTCGGCGCCGGCCGTCGTGGGGTTGGCGTCGTATTTACTCTTGGCATCCAGCGCCAAAATGCCGAACACCGTGCCGGTGATGAGGCCAGCCGCACCGAGACCCAACGTCACGTAGGCGGGAACCTTGCTGCGCGGTTGGGGCGGAACCGCCGCGGGCGCAGCCACTACGGTCGCAACCGGCGCGACCTTCGTGAGCGTGAGCGGTTGCTCGACCAGACTGCCACCTTCGACCTGGATCTCGACCACCGAAGTCTCGTAGCCCGACAGCGCGACTTCGATCTTGTGGGCGCCGGGCGCCAGCTGCACATCGAGCGGAGTGGCACCAGTCTGAGCTGCACCATCGATGGTCACTGCGGCGCCAGCGGGCGACGTCGTGAAGGTGTACTTGGCCGGCAGAGACTTCTTCAACTCGGAGGCGCGAGCCTTGGCTTCGGCCACTTTGTCTTCGCCCACGTGCGAGGCGCCCGGGTTGGACAAAAACAGCTCGTAAGCGGCGACGACGGTCGCAGCATCCTTACCCTGCTTGTCGAGGGCGCTGGCAATCCAGAACTCGGCGTGCGGGATCGGGATTAGCTCGTAGGCCTTCTTGAACTCGGCCTCGGCCAAGACGAAGTCACCCGCGTCGTAGGCCTTCTTGCCTGCCTCGAAGGCAGCGCGCGCTGCCGTCTGCTGCTCGGCGGTGGGTCCAAGCGGTGCGGCCGCGGGCTCGGTCGTGGTCGTCGCGCTGTCCCTCGCCTTGGAGCCGGGCGCAGCCGGCGCAGCTTTGGGGGCCGGCGCAGCTTTGGGGGCCGGCGCCGCAGCCGGGACCGGCGCCGCAGCCGGGACCGCAGCGGCCTTCGGGGTCATTGCAGGGGCATGAGCCACGGCGGGGGTCTGAGCGACCGCATCGGGGCAACCGAGCCAAGTTGCCACCCAGAGGGGGCCCAGCGCGACCAAAATACGGCGAAAGGTCGAAAGTTTGTGCATGTTTGGTGTCTCCTCGGGTTCGAATGCGCCGAACCCTCCAGGCTCCTGTCCGGAGGCTAAACGCCACAATCTCGGGCCACAAGCCCAAGTTGGATATGATGGCGGGTGGGGCCCGTACCGAGTGGCCTTCGTTCGCTCGTCGTCATGGATAAGTCACACAAAGATACGTCGACACGGCCTCGACGCCCACGCTCCGTCCCGCCTCCCGATCTCGTCGAGCTGGGCGTCGAGTTGCCTGGATTGCGGTTGACCGGTTTCGCTTTGCCGCGCTTTCGCGGACAGCACGCCCCGCTCGCGGCCCTGGCGGCGCAGCTCCGCGGCGCGGACGCACTCCGCGACACCGAAGCGGCGGCCATCACCGCCGGACGCTTGGCGCGCCAGCTCGGGCGACGCCAAGTGGAACTGCGCGAAGTTCTGGGCTTGGCCGAGAAGGCGCTGTCGATGATCGACGATCTGAGTCTAGCCGAAGATCTCGCCGGCTGGTGGGCTCTAGCAGGCGACCTACCTCGGGCCGCGGCTCTTCTGCAGGGCACGATGGAGCGACGCAGTGCGGAGGAGCGTCCGGCGCTCTTTCGTCGCATCGGCGAGTGGTACGCACGGGCAGGCAAGGGCGGACCCGCAAGCGTGGCGTTGACGCGCGGCGCGCGCGAACCCGCGGCCGACGCCCGCCCGCTCGAGTCGCTCGGTGCACTCGGTTTTTGGGCGGAAATGGAGCCTTCCGTCGCAGCCGAAGCCTATCTGCAAGCAGCGTTGCGCCGGGCCGAAACCGGCGACGACACCGCGGCTTTCGAAAATCACCTTCGCGCCTTCGAGGTCGATCCGGGCAGTGCTGCGGCTGCCGAAGGTTTGGCGCGTGCTCTCGGGTCCCGCGGACGGAGCGGCGCCGCCGAAGAGGTCGTTCGCGCGCACCTGCGCTTGGGACCTACGGCACGTCGCGTCGCCCACTACCAGCGGCGCTTCATCGCGGCCTTGGAGCGCGAAGACTGGGCAGTCGCACTCGGCGCAGGGCTCGAAGCCGAACTCGACGTCGAACTCGATCCGGAACGGCTCGTCGAAGTCTTGGCCGACCCCACGCTGCCACCTCGAGATTTCGAAGGACTGCTCGTGCGACTGGGGCGCGCGCCGCTTCTAGGCGATCCCGAGGTGTTCGGGCTTTGGCTCAGCGCGCTGATTGAGTTTCACGCCTTCGACTGGGGCAACGATCTGGTGTCCCGGCTCTCAATCGAGGCTCGTCGTAGTCTATGCATTTCCGAGCTGCCCGGTGCAGAGATGCCTATCTTAGGTGCAAATTTGCGCGAAAAACGGCGCACACTGGCGACCGAACCCGACTCGGCCAATCGCAGCGCCCTGCGTTTGGAAGTCGCACGGCTGGAGGCGGCTGGAGGTGCTTTTCAAGAGGCGCTGGCGGCGCTCGAGTCGTCGCTCACCGAAGCCGACGGGCCACTCCTCGGTACTGCGCTCGGCTTGTTCGTCGCTGGGCGCTCTCGGGATTCGGTCGCGCGCGCGCGAGCTTTATCCAAGCTCGCAGCCGCCCTGCCGACGCCAGCCCAAGGTGAGCTGTGCGCACTGGCCGCAGAGAGTTTGATTGCCGAAGAGCTGGTGACCGAAGCGCGTGCCGCGTCCGAACTCGCGTGCGCTGCCGCACCTGCTGGCGAACGTGCTGTAGCGGCGCGTGCGCTCGTGGCTCTGCGCGCTCCCGAAGAAGCGAGCCCCGGCCAGCTGGAGGCTTCGTTGTCGGTCCTGGTGGCGCGGGCCGAAACCTGCTTGGTGCTCGGTCGCGCGGCAGAAAAACGCGGCGCGCTCCGCTTGGCGCTGACTTGGGCCGAGCGAGCTCTCGATCTCCGCCCGGGCGACGCGCGTGTGGCCGGCGAGTTCTTGCGGCTGGCCATCGAGCTCGGCGAGCCCGAGTCGCTTTCGGACAGCCTGCTGCTGGTGGTTCGGGCGCCGTTGCCGCTCGCGGACATCGCCACTGACCTAGCCGCAGCCTTGGGCGCGCTGGCGGGGCTGGATCATGAGCGAGCACTGACCGCGGCCCGCAAGCTCTTGGACGTGGGCGCGCGCGCCGAGGAGTGTCGATACGCAGTCGGCCACGTCGCACGCACGCTCGGCGCTCCGGATTTGCTCGCTCAGGTCCTGGAGCGCGAACTCGTCGTCGCGCCGGCGTCTCTGCGTCCCAATCTCTTGCTCGAGATCGGTCACGCGCGCTTGACTGCCGGCGAGTTGGCTGGTGCTGCGCGGTCGGCGAGGAGGGCACTCTCGCTCGGGGCCGATCCAAACGCAGTCGAAGCGTTGCTAGCTCGACTGCCGACCGAACTCGAACCCGATGGCCTGATCGCCGTCCAGGAAGCCCGAGCCGACCTGGCCGAACTGCGAACGCCCGACGAACACGTCGCCCGCGCCGAACTGCTCTGGCATCTGGGGGTACTCCGCTGGGACGCCGCCGAAGACACGCCCGGCGCCGTCGCCGCGTTCCAAGAGGCCGCCGATCTCGAGCCCAGCGAAGGCCTGAACAAGCTGGCTTTCTGCCTCACGTCCGTGGCCGGATCTGAGGAAGCGGCGAGGGAACTCGAACGTGCTGCGCGAGACACCGAGAACCCCGAGCGCTCGGCTCGTCTCCTTGGCCTCGCGGCGCGCGCCATGCTTGACGTCGACAAGCAGAGCGAGGCTTTTCGGTTGGGGCGATTGGCACTCGAACGTGCTCCACTGTCGACGGACATTCTCACTGTCGTCGAGCGCGCAGCGGGCCCCGAGCAAACGGCCGAACTCGAGAGCATCTACGCCATGCTGGCGGAAGCGACTATGGGTTGTTACGCGGAGCGCGCCGTGCGCTACCGCGCGGCTCGCCAGCTCGAGCGGCGAGGGGCCCTGGAAGCTGCGCTCGTTCAAGCCTTGGGCGCGTTCCAGGCTGTTCCTGCTGAGGGCGTGGCCTTCGTCATGATGGCGCGACTTTCCGATCGCTTGGGAAAGAATCCTGACGTCGTGCGCCTGCTCGAACAGGTGGCGTCGCGAGCTCCTTACAACAACGAACGAGCACGTTGGCTCGAAAAGGCCGCTGCCCTGGCCGATACATCTTCGGTTGGCCGCCGCCAACGCGTCGACATTCTGCTCCGTGCGGCGGGCATGCGCCCCGAAGAATCGACGCTGCGCTCGCTTTCGGCGGCCATCGGTCAGTATCTCGAATACGAGCCAGGTTCGAAAAAGGAACTCAGTGATCGCTTTCGGCTGGTCGTCGGCGAAGCCATTGCTGTCGCGCGTGGCGCCTATGGCGCGCAGCTCGCCATCTTGCTCGCCGAAGCCGCGCTCCTGCATTTCGACGACCACGATCTGGCCCTCGCGTGCCTGAAGCGTGCGGTCGAGTCCGACCTGGATATCGCCGAATACAGGCGCCTCCTTCCCGACGCAGCCAAACTGTCCAGCAACGCCGAGCAAGCCTGGGCATTTCTCGACCAAGTGCGACGCCGCTACGAACAAGAAGGCGCCCCGCTCGGACGCGGTCTGGCCGAGTTGGCCGGTACTTGCGCAGAGCTGCTCGGCGATCTCTCGCTCGAAGCCGAGATGTTCGTGCGTGCGGCCACCGATGCACCATCGGACGGCGAGCTGGTCGCGCGCGCGCGCCAATGTGCTCTGCGAGCGCGTCGGGAGGATTTGTTGCAAATCGTCGAAGACCTGCTGCCCGTGTCCGAACGAGCGCGCTCGCTCTTGTCGCGGATCGAATCGATGGGTGTGGAGGAAGCGCTCGATGCCTTGCTCGAGATAGATCTCGAGGCCGCCGTCCCCGAGTTGCGCGTGAAGATCTTGATCGTTCTGGCGGACCGGCAAGAGCGCATCGGTCGGCTCGCCGACGCGCGCGACTCGTTCAAAGAGCTGCTCTCGCTCGTGCCGGGCGACGAAGTCGCGCTGCGGGGCCTCGAGCGCATAGCCGAGCGCGAACAGGACCACGAAGAATTGGCTCGTGTGCTGCGTCTGCGCGCGGAAGCTGCTCTCGATCCCCAGGACGCGCGCCGCATCCTGTTGCGTCGTGCTGTCGTGCTGGAGACACAGCTCGGACGAGCGGTCGAGGCGCGTTCCGTGCTCGAAGAACTGCTGAAGAGTTCGGGCGACAGCTGGGCCGTGCTGCGCGTGCTGTCCGATTCTTGGGAGCGCGCCGGCGACTACGCCAAGGCGGCCGAACTGTGGCTGCGAGCGCGCTCGGTTTCGCCAGACGTCGAGTCCGTGCTCGACGTCACGTTTCGCGCCGCTCAGGCCTATTTCGAGGCGGGCGAAGCACGAAGGGCGCGCGAGGCGCTCGTCTTGGCCGGTTCGGCATCGTCGGCCGTGCTCGAGCTGCGCCTAGCCGTCGAGCGAGCGCTCGATGACCCCCGCCCCGTGATGGAGGCGCTCGGTGCCTTGGCGGAGTTCGGTCGCGACGAACCGGGTCGCGTCGCCGGTTGGTTCATGGAGGCCGCTGAGATTGCGCTCGAGCTGCGCGAGTTCGATCGCGTCGAAGAGTTCGTGCAGGGAGCGTTGGTCCAAGGCTCCGATTCCCCGCTCGCGCGCCTTTTGGCCTGCCAGATGCGCGTCCGTCGCGAAGGCATCTGCACGACGTCCGACGCGCAAAAGGTGGTTGAAAGTCTCAAAGGCACGCAGACCCTCAAGTCTGCCAAGCACCGCGAACTTCGCAGCTATCTGCTGGCCGAGGCCAAGGACGTATTGGAGCCGAATGGGGCCTCGGTTCGTGAGCTGGAGAGTGCCTTGCTCGAGCAGGGAAAGCGGCCGCTCTTGGCCGTTGCACTCGCTGCACGTCTCGCCAACGATCCCGCGCGTGCTCTCGATCTCTACGAAACGGCCATTGGCGGTGACCTACTACACATGAAGCGAGCGGGCGACGTGCTCTTGGCGGCCGGTACGCTGGCGCGCGAGCAGGGCCAGCTCGATCGAGCGCAGACACTGCTCTCGGCGGTGCGGGACGACGATCCGCGTCGTCCCGATGCGGCGCGCGAGCAGGAGGGGATCGCACTCGAACGGACGCGTGCGGAGCGCAAGGCGCGTGAACAGCAGGCAGCTCGCGCCAAGCAGGCCCAGCTCGAAGAAGCCGAGCGCCAAGCGGAAGCGCGCCGCTTGGTCTTCGAGGAGGCTGCGCGCGTCCAAGCCGAAGAGGAGGCGGCTCGCGCGCGAGTCGAAGAAGAGACGGCTCGGGCGCGGGTCGAAGAAGAGGAAGCGCGGGTCGTCGCCGAGCAAGAACGCGCTGAGGTGGAGGCACGTGCCAGCGCCGAGGCCGCACGAGGGGCACGCGACGCCGCGCGAGCAGTGGAGGCAGCCCAAGCCGAGGCCGCAGCGGAACAAAATCGTATCGAACTCGCTCGAGCCCGCGCCGAGACGACCCGGCTGGCGCGCGAGGCCGATGCCGCAGCTCGCGCCGAGATTTCGCGTGTGGGACGCGCCGAACGGGCTTCGCGGCGCCCCCCTGCGTCGATGGCGCCCGCCGAGGGCCCGTCGTCGCTCGACGCAACGGCCATGCAGCAAGCGCTCGAGAGTCCCGCAGTTCCCTCGTTCGATGCCGTAGCGCTGGCCACTCTTGCGCTCGACGAACCCGATGTTGTGCTCGACGCCCCAGTTCCCAACGCGGCACCCGCGGTTGCTCGTCCTCCGGGTGCACCGGCGCGGACCGAGGCGGACTTGGTGTCTGCACTCGAAGCGGGCGACGTCGAAGCGGGCCAGGAACTCCTCGAGTTGCTGCGCCGTAACCGTGCCCGCTCGCGTGACGCAGTCGTGGTAGCGAGCCATCTCGTCAATCTCCGGCCCGGTGACGCCGAACTGCTCGGTCAGCTCGTAGCTGCGGCCACAGGCAATGGCGACGAAGCGCACGCTTTGGCCGTACGGCATGTGCTTGGTGCCTTCGGCGCCGGGGAGCCCGTCGCACCGCCAGCGCTCGCCGACTTGCTCGAACAACCCGAAGCGACGCAGGCAGTGCTGTGGCGCGGTGTGCCACGTGACTCCGCAGAGATCCTGGCCATCGTTTGGGAAAACGCCGCCAAACTCTTCAAGCGCGAGTTGAGCCACTATGGACTGAGCGGCGTCGAACGACTCGCGCCAACGTCGCCGCAGCCCCTGGCTTCGTCCTTTCGCTACGCATCGCGCGTGTTGGGTTCGCGCGCGACGTTGTATCGCTGCCGGCCTCGAGACGAAATCTCGTTGCGCGTGATGTTGACGATGCCGCCGGCGCTACTCGTCTCGGGTCCCGTCGACGAAATGTCGGCTGACCTCACCTACCACTTGGGCGCCATGCTCGCGGCGGCCACGCCTGAACACGTCCTGTTATTCGGCGCCGAGCCGGCGCTGCTCGCCGATCTGTTGGCTGCGTTGCAACTCTCGTTCGGCACGCGCGACAGTCGGGGGTCGCAGGTGAATCCCGAGGTGACGCGACTGGCGGCACTGCTTTGGGAAACGATCCCCGCGCGCTTCCAGCGTAGGCTCAGCCAGCTGTGCGCGGATGCGGACCTGCTATCGGTTCCGCTCATGGTCGAGTGTTCGCGCCGCGTCCTTCGTCGCGCCGGTCTGGTCGCATGTGGCGACGTGTCGGTGGCCATCGCAGATGCCTGTCAGGAAGAAGAGCTGCGGGCCCCTCGCACGCTGCCCGAACTGCGTGAACTCTGTGAGCGCAGCCCGCTCGCGCAAGATCTATTGGGGCTATCGCTCTCGGCGGAATATGCCGAACTGCGCTTTCGCAGTGTGTCGCTCAACGGCACGAACCTCGTCGCCACGCGCCGCGGCTGATCGCGGAGTGTCCGGCTGACGTCGCCATGACGGGTCTGTCGCGGTCGCATGACCGACCCCGAGCGTGGCAGCTCGGCAACCCGCGGAAAAAGGTGCATTTCTCGATTGGCATGGTAGTTGCCAACTCAGTCGTTCGAGAGCCGCCGTACGTAAGCGACGGCACGCTACCCGAACCATTGCCATGTCGAAGTCGCAGCGTTTGATTCGTTTTTGCCGCCTGTATTTCGGAGCACTCGTGCTTTCGGCGTGTAGCGTAGGCCAGGAATTCGCCGGCATCGACGGGCCAACGGCCAAAAATCAGTGCTCGGGTGATTCCGCATGTGCCGATGGCGTCTGCCAGAACCAAATGTGCGTCGCCCTGTCCGGCGACCTTCGAACGCTGCTGTTCGAGGTCACCCCGCCAGCCGGCGCGGGTTCGCTCGACGAGAACTCGGGGGGCACGCGCATCGCGGGCGTTCGCTTCACTCAAGTCGTACGCCAGATTGACGAGAAGCAAGGCGAGCTACATCTGACCCTTGGTTTCGTCAGCAAGATCCGCGGGACGGTTCGGGCTGCTCCGGTTGCGACCGAGGCGTGTGTCGCTGGGGATCCACTCGAAACCGCGCCGTTGCCGAGCGAGGACGGCACGCTGCCGGCACGCGTCACGCTGATTCCGCGCGAGCGGTTGCTCGGCCTTCCCAATCCCGTCCACACGACGGCGGCCGCGCTCGTGGATGGCGCGTACCGCTTCGCGCTCGAAGTGCCGCCGGGTGACTACGACGTATTCGTCGAGCCACTCGGCGGTGATCCAGATTGCGTGCGTTCGCCCTATTTGGTCGTGGGTCAACGCATTCCGGCCCAAGATGTCGAACTGAATATCACTCTGCCTGTGCCGGATTCACTCGCCGTGCGCGTCCGCTGGCCATCGAACGCCGACGAGCTGACTGGCTGGACCATCGACATCGTCGAACGGGATGCTGGTCGATTGCTTTCCAACCGAGTCGTGCTCGGCGATCCCGTCGAAACCGCAAACGGCATCGAGTACCTAGCCGGACTGGCTTTCTCGGGTGTTTCGGGAGACACCAAGGCCCAGGTGGCCGAAATCGTGCGCCTGTCTCCTCCAACGGATCGAGTAGCGCCGACGATCTTCATTGAGCGCAGCGTCGTCGAATTGTTCCAAGGCGGGGAAGGTCTGATTGATCAGATCAACGATCTGCCGACGGCCGTGCGCCTGGCCGGGCAAGTCAACCGCCAGGGGCAGACCGCAGCCGTGCCGTCGACGGTGACCGTGATCGCCACCTCGATTGCAGGGGTGAACGCGGGTACCGTGGCCGCATTTTCGCGGACCGTCACTTCGGAGCAGGACGGTTCGTTCGAGGTCGAACTCTTGCCGGGTGAGTACCGAGTGTTGGTCGAACCGGTGAAGGACGGCCAGGCCGCGACCGAGCAGCGCCTCACGGTCAGCCCTGCTGCCACGTCTCAGGCGGGGTGGGTGTTCGAGGTTCCGACGCAAGGAAAGCTGACTGGCAAGATGCTCGACTACGGAGGTTCAGCCTTGGAAGGCATCTTGGTCCAAGCGACTTCACCATCTCCCTCGTTCGCAGGCAGCGTGATCGACTTGGCGCGCGGCGAAGGGAATTTGCAGCCTCGGGCGATAGGCGTCGCCAGTGGCGTCGATGGTTCGTTCGAATTGTTTGCCGATCCCGGCCGCTTCGATGTCGTGGCCCAGTCTCAGGACACATCGGGTTTCCCCTGGGCGGTGCGGCTCGACGTGCCGGTCTCGTCCGAAGGCAAATCGCTGGGTTCTTTGCGTATGCCCTTGCCCCAAGTCCTCGTGGGCAGCCTTGTCTCCGAGGACATCGGCATCGTGCCTTCCGCGCTCATCCGCGCCTACGCCTACGTCCGCATGGGAAAGCTCACGGCGGAACCCAGCGAGGCGACCAGCGTCGTGCCAGTTGCTGAGACGCGCGTGGATAGCGATGGCAACTATCGCTTACTGCTGCCCTCGACCTTCAAGTGAGAGCGGAAAGGCGCGCACCTTGCGAGCGGTGTCAGGCGCCGTACTGGTCAGATCGAGCACGTGGGGGTAAGATTTTGGCTTGATTACGTGAGTACGCACAAGCTCAGTGCACCTCCGCCTTCCTCGGGGCGCGAGTCCAGAGACGCGCAGGCGAAGGACGAGTATGCCTTTGCGTTGCACGAAGTCTCGAACGCTCTCACGGTGGTTTTGGGCTGGCTCGATCTCGGCGCGCGCGCCGAAAGTGAAGACGAACTCAAGCGCGCCCTCGGCGTCGCTCGCGAGCATGCCAAGCGCGGTCAGATCTTGGCGCGTCGAGCCATCGGCGCGGAAGCCGAGTCGACTCGAGGCGGGCGCAGTGCGCGCGACATCGTCGAGTTCGTCGCCGTCTCGCTTCGCCCGGCAGCGATCGAGCGCGGCATCTCAATCGAATGGAATGCGCAGCCTGGCACCGATGGAACCGTCAACGACGAGGCGAGCCTCGTGCAGGTGCTCACGAACCTCCTGCTCAACGCCGTCCAATTTTCGCCCGCGGGCAGCGCAGTCCAGCTCACCGCTTCGCGCCGCGGCGACGAGGTGGCCTTCGTGGTCCAAGACCACGGGCCGGGAATCGAGTTCGAACGGCGCGATTGCCTGTTCTCGCGACCGACTACGACTCGCGAAGGTGGAGCAGGCCTCGGCCTCGCTCACTCGCGCGCGCTGGCGCGCGATCGCAACGGCGACCTCAGCTACGTACCGACGCCCCAAGGGGCGTGCTTCGAGGCAAGATGGCCCATCGCCCGGTCCACTGCCGTGCGTCCCAGTGTCCGCGCCAGCGCACTCGATGCTCTCGTCGGAGCGCGCCTCTTGTTGATCGAGGATGACCTGGCCGTGAGCTCGCTCGTCGAGCTGAGCTGCGAAGCGCGCGGCGCTGAAGTCATCGCCGTGCACGATGCCGAGCAGCTCTCGTCCGTCCTCAGCGGCCGCCCAGTGCTCGACGTGGTGCTCATGGACCTCTCACCCATCGAGCACTGCCTGGTCGAGTGCCTCGACGAGCTGGCCGAGTTGGCTCCGGGGGCGCCGATCGTCTTGATGAGCGGCCAGCCCAACGGTGTCCCGGCAGGCGGCGAAGGTCGCTTCGCAACCTGGATCCGCAAGCCGTTCGACATGGAACAGCTCATCCAGTCCGTCGCCGACTTGCTCCGGGAGCGCCCGGCCTCCGGCTGACGTCTGCCGTTTCTCTTGACAACCCGGCGTCTCCGCCTAACTTCCGAGGCCCCGACGGAGACCGGCTTGCCGCTCCTTCTGGGCGAAGGGCGTCCTCAAACCCTTCGGTGAAAGCGAGCGAGCGAAGGTGGCGGAATGGCAGACGCACCAGCTTGAGGTGCTGGCGGGGTAACTCTCGTGGAGGTTCGAGTCCTCTCCTTCGCACAAACTCAGGAATCCCTGAAGATTCCGACCCGGATGGGCCCGCCGCAAGGTGGGCCTTTTCCGTTTCGACCCTCGCCGCGCGCGTTAACGTGCACCTCCGGAAAATGGGCTTCGCAGTAGGAGCGACCTACCCGTACCCGACGACGACGCGCGCTGGCTCTCGAGCCTCAAGACCGAGATCCAGGGCGCGCGCACGCGGGCCGTCCTCTCGGTCAATCAAGAGCTGGTGCGCCTGTACCACCGCATCGGCACCGAAATCCTCGACCGGCAGGAGCGCCAAGGTTGGGGCGCCAAGGTCATCCAAATTGGGCGGCAACCTGCTGCCAACACCGCATCGAAGTCGCCGGCGACGAATTCTTCATCGACCTGCTTTTCTACCACACGCGCCTCAAGTGCTACGTCGTGGTCGAGCTGAAGGCGACGGCGTTCAAGCCGGAACACGCGGGGCAGCTGAACTTCTACTTGGTACTTGGCGGCGGTGGATGCGCAGATCAAGGCGGCGGATGATCAGCCGACGATCGGGCTGTTGCTGTGCAAGACGAAGAATCGGCTGGTCGCGGAGTACGCGCTTTCGGGGATTGCGAAGCCGATGGGAGTTGCGGAGTACCAGCTGGTGCGGGCGTTGCCGGAGCCGTTGGATACGAAGCTACCGAGTATTGAGCAGCTCGAGGAGGAGTTGAGCGCAACCCTAACCACTGGGGATGTTGATGCTTAACCGAGTCCCGGTGTACTGACCAGGCAGCAGGCAGCCCCACCGCTCCAACTGGGCGCGATCGTTCAGACCAGCTGCGAGCGGAGCGCTTCGAGCGGGTGCTGCGGCGCGAACTTCGAGAAGCGCTTGACCTGGCTACGGCATGAGTGGCCCGTGGCCAGGACTCGCGTTTGCTCGTCGGCGCCCTCAGGGAGCTTTTTTTGCCAACTCATGGCGAACACGCCGCGCGACTCCTCGTAGTGCTCTGCTTCGTGGCCGAACACGCCGCACATGCCGCAGCAGCCGGTTGCCTCCAGAGTCAGCTCGGCGCCCAGCGCCTGGAAGACTCCTTGCCACTGCGCCTGTGAGCGCGGCTCCGCGGTCTTCTCGGTGCAATGGCCAAAAAGGCGGAAGGGTCCGCTCGCCCGGGGGGCACTTTCTCCAAGTTGCTGCAGCATGCCGGGTAGCTCGCGTGTCAGGTATTCCTGCACCAGCTCGATGCGGAACGTCACGGCCTCCTTGCCGAGCACGTGCGGGTACTCGTCTCGATAGGTGAGGGTGACGGCCGGCTCGAGGCCGATCACTGGAATGCCGAGCGCGCCCACGTCCGTGTAGAAGGCCGTGTTCTTCTCGGCCAGGCGTCGGAACCAGCGGAGGAAACCCTTGATATGGAGCGCCTTGCCGTTCTCGCGAAACGGCAAGAACACGACCCGTCGGCCGAGCCTCGTGAGTACGTCGTAGGCGGCTAGGGCCACGTTTGGTTCGTAGAAGGTGGTGAAGGCGTCTTGCGCCACCAGCACGTTGCGAGCCTTCTCTTCGGGCGAGAGGCGAGCGAGCTTCTCGCGGTCGAACGCCGGCGCGCCTCTTTCCTCGAGTCCTCGAGCCAGGGTTTCCTCGGCCAACTTCGGCGAGTCGACGATGCCGACCCAGCGGAGCAAACGCTGCGTCAGGCCGAGGTTCATGAGCCAGTTCGACAGACGCGGCCAGAGCACCAGCACGCGGAGCAGTGTCTCCAGTGCTGCAGTGAAATAGTCCTTGAGCGGGTGGCGGTAGCGCGTGTGGTACTGCTCCAAGAACTCGGCGCGCAGGTTGGGCACGTCGACCTTGATGGGGCATTGAGTCGCACAAGCCTTGCAGCCCAGACAGCCGCTCATGGCGTCGTAAACCTCATGGGAAAAGTCGCTGGGATCGGTGCTGCGGCCCTCGAACAAGGCGAGTTCGGCGGCCTCGCTGGACCCAGCGCCAGCGTCGTGCCCGCTCTGGGTCACGAGGCGAAGCCACTCGCGCAGGACTCCCGCACGTCCCTTGGGCGAGTGGATACGATCTTGGGTCACTTTGGAGGACGGACACATGACCGAGTCCGGGTTCCAGTCGAAGCACGCGCCGTTGCCGTTGCAACTGATTGCGACTTCGTACTTCTGCTGGACCGGCTGGGGAATTTGCCTATCGAACGCCCCACGCTTCATCGAGTCGACGCTAACCAGTCGGTCGCGGCTGGTCGAAGGCGTGGCCAGTTTGCCGGGGTTCAATTGGTTGTGGGGATCGAACGCGCCTTTGACGTGCCGCAGCTCTTCGTACAGCTCGGCGCCGAAGAACGAGGGCGTGTACTCGCTGCGGTAGCCGCGGCCGTGCTCGCCCCAGAGTACCCCGCCGTACTTTTTCACCAGCGCAACGACCTTGTCGCTCAGCTGGTGGAGCAGCTCTTCGTCGGCGGGATCCCGCATGTTCAGGGCCGGTCGCACGTGCAAACAGCCAACATCGACGTGTCCGAACATGCCGTAGCGGAGGCCATGCGAATCGAGCAGCGCCCGAAACTCCTGGATGTAATCGGCCAGGTTTTCCGGCGGCACTGCCGTGTCTTCGACGAACGGAACCGGCCGCCGCTCGCCCTTGGAATTGCCTAACAACCCGACGCCCTTTTCGCGCAGAGTCCACAGAGCGGCGATGTCCTGCTTCTTCGTGGCGAGGGTGTAACCGCTGGCCTTGCCTGGCCGACCGCGCTCCTCTTCGAGCACGGCCAAGAGCGCCTGGACCTTTTCTTCGACGACGGCCGGGTCGTCTGATTCGAACTCGACCAGGTTGATCGCAGCCGCCGGAGGCTCGTCGGCAGGGCCCACGAGCTGCGAAATCGAGTGCCAAACGACATCGCCCTTGGCCAAGCCCACGATGGTGTCGTCGACCGTTTCAATCGCGCCCGGGTTGGCCTGCACCAAGATGTTGGCGTGGCGCAGCGCCGCGTCGAAGTCCGTGTAGCGGATGGCCACGAGTTGCTTGTGACGCGGTAGCGGGGTGAGCCGCACCTTGGCCTCGGTGATGAGGCAAAGCGTTCCCTCGGAGCCAGCAATCACGCGCGACAGGTCGAACAGTCCGTCGGCGCGCTCGATGTGCGCCAGATCGTAGCCCGTCAGAAACCGCTTCAAGCGTGGCAAATCAGTGGCGATTTTGTCGCGACTGCGATCCAGCATGGCTCGCACTTCGCGGTAGATGTGACCCGCCAGGCCAGGCATCTTGCATGCAAGTTCGAGCTGGCTTTCGTCCAACGGGCGGCTGTGGAGCATCGAGCCGTCCATCAGAACGCTAGTCAGCTCCAGGACGTGCTCGCTGGTCTTGCCGTAAATGCGCGAGCCTTTGCCGGAGGCGTCCGTGTTGATCATACCGCCCAGCGTGGCGCGATTCGAAGGTGACAGGTTCGGCGCGAAGAACACGCCTGCCGGGGCCAGCTGACGATTCAGCTGATCGAGCACGACACCCGGTTCGACGCGCGCCCAACCTTGCTCGTAGTTCACCTCGAGCACATTGCGGAAGTGGCGCGACAAATCGACGATCACGCCATTGGAAAGCGATTGCCCGTTGGTGCCCGTGCCACCGCCTCGAGGGCTCAGCTTGATCGAACGGTAGTCGATGCGATGGGCCAGGCGCAGCAAGTGCTGTACGTCCGCTTGGTTGCGGGGGAACACCACGGCCAAGGGCAGGATCTGGTAGACGCTGTTGTCCGTCGCGGTCACCAGGCGCGTCGCGTAGTCGGTGCGGATCTCCCCAGCGAAGCCCGCGGTCCGGAGCTCGCTCAGGTATTTGCGATAGAGTTCGGGAAGGTGGTCGCCCGAAGCGAGCCGCGGAATCATGTCGGCGAGATAGTCGATGAAGTCGACTCGCGCCAGCGGACGCGCCCCGGGCGAAGTCCGTTCTCGCTTGCAGCGCGGCATTTCGTCCATCGTCGCCACACGTGTGTAGAGTGCAGTCGGTGTCGACTTTGGTCTTTCCGCTCCTTCTGCTCGGCGACGGGCGTGTCGAGTCCATCGCCGACGCGGACGACTTCCGGGTGCTGCTCGAACTCTCGTCCGGCGTCGATCTGCGCGGTGGCTTTTACGAACGGGCTCGGTTCGTCGACGCGGAGAGTCGCGTGCACTACGTGCGCAAGCTGGTGCTCACCGCAGGTGGCTTTTTGACGTGGATGAAGCGACGTCGCATCGAGAAGCTCGAAATGGACGGGGATCCCGAACCGCTCGCACTCGACGAGCTTCGCCGCTGGGTGCTCGTGGAGATCGAACGCGAGCCCGGGCTCTGGTCCAGCACTTGGGATCTGGGAACGGTGGTCAGCGACGTCTCCGCCGCCAGCTCCCTGTCCGAACTCAGGGCTGTGTTCGCGAGCTGATTGGCTGCCCGGCACGGGCCTTGCTGTAGCTGCGTCATGGTCGAACTGCGTCGCAGCGAGCAACAGCCCACCAACCTGGATCTCCCCGAGATCGGGGCGAATGACGTGGTCCGTCGGGAAGGGCGCGGTGAGCCGAGCGGCACCAGGCGGGGCAAAGTGCTCCAGGGGCTGCTCACTGAGTTGGACCTGGCCGCTCTACGCCGGGTGGCGCGCGGTGTTCAGTCCGCCGGCCCGCGCTTGTTCGAGCAGGGGTTGGTCTATCGCGGCACTGAAGGGCTAATGCTTTCGCTTCGCGGTCATGACGTACTCGAATTCGCCGATCCGCTCCAAGGCGAGTGGACGCATCACGTGGACGTTCGAGTCGTGGGTTACGCCTGGCCCGTGAGCAAGGACGTCGTCGGAGAGCAGTGGAGGATCTGAAATGCGTGTACGAATCGCGCTGTTCAGTGTGGGTATGGTTTGGGCAACAGGCACGACAGCCTGCAACTTCGAGCCCGGACACGAGCGCCCGCCGCCGCTCAGCTTGGGCGGAGGGGGCCAAGGGGGCGCTCCGGCCGGAGGTGTTCCAGTCGTCGGCTCGACTGACGACCAGAGCGGCAGCGGTGCCGACTCCGGCTCAGATAGCGGCTCCGACTCGGGCAACGGCGCAGGCACCGGCAGCGGGGGCGGTTCGATCGCGACGGGTGGCGCATCGAGCGCTGGAGGGGCCTCGGGAAGTGGCGGCGCGATCTTCAGCGGAGGGACGACGAGTGCCGGCGGCGCGCCGTCGAGCGGCGGAACCATCGATCCGGGCGCGGGCGGAACGATCATCTGAGATCAGGAAAACTGCAAGTTCAACTGCGATGGCGACTGCGCCGTGCTTTGCGGCGATGGCACGTCAAGCAACTCCAGTTGTCGGATCAATTCGTGCAAGGCGGGCGAGCCCGTCGTGTGCCCCTACGGCAAGTATGTCGTCTGTGGTCGCGAGCGCCCGTAGGAAGCGCCCGAAGGCGAAGGGTGAGGCGGGAACTCAGACCGTCGTCTTGGGCAACCGAACGAAGGCCAGAATGGCTCCGAACAGCGCGAGGGCAGCCACGTAATGGGCGTGAGCGAGCTTGTCGGCGTTCAACCAGATCCGCAGGACGACGGGCGTAAGACCGCCGAAGACGGCGTAGGCCACGTTGTACGAGAACGACAAGCCGCTGAAGCGCACGGCAGGCGGGAACGCACGAACGAGTACGTAGGGGATGACACCGATGCTGCCCACGAAAAAGCCGGTGATCGCGTAGCCGGCGAACAATGTTCCGGTGGCGGCCGGGAGGCTGCGGTAGAACATGGAACTGCTGACGAGCAAACCGATGCTGCCCAGGCCGAGCGACCACTTACTGCCGATGCGATCAGCGAGCATCCCGAAAACGATGCAGCCTGCGGTGAGGCAGACGATGGCGACGCTGTTGGCCTGGAGCGACGAGCGCGGAGACACTTGAAAGGTCGTCTGCAAGTAAGTAGGGGCAAGCAGGATGACGACGACAATCGCCGCCGAAAGAACCCACGTCATCGACATCGACAACAGCACGGCCGGAAAGTGGCGCGTGACGATGGTCTTGAGCGGAAACTCGGCCGACAGAGCCTTGTTTTGGTGCAGTTCGCGAAAGACCGGCGTTTCTTCCAGGAAACGCCGCAGGTACACGGCCAACAGGCCGAAACCGCCGCCCAGCAAGAAAGGAATGCGCCACGCGAAAGCATCGACCTCGGCGGGCGAAAAGGCGGTGTTCACACCGGTAGCCACCAGCGATCCGAGTAGGATACCTGCAGTGAGCCCTGCGGTCAGCGTGCCGACGGCGAGCCCCGTGTGTTTCTCGGGGACGTGCTCGGACACGAACACCCACGCTCCGGGCACTTCACCGCCGATGGCGGCGCCTTGCAGGATGCGCAGGGCCAACAGGAGCAGCGGCGCCGCAAGCCCCCAACTAGCGTAGGTAGGCAAGAGACCCATGCCCAATGTGGGCACGGCCATGAGCATGATACTGAGCGTGAACATCTTCTTGCGACCGAGCAGGTCACCGAAGTGCGCGATCACGATCCCGCCGAGAGGGCGCGCCAAGTAGCCCGCGGCGAAGATGCCGTAGGTCTGCAGCTCGCGCATCCAGGCCGGCAAATCCGCAGGAAAAAACACGCGACTCAGCGCGGCCGTGAAAAACACGAAAACGACGAAATCGTAGAACTCGAGCGCGCCACCGAGCGCAGCCAGGGCGAGTGTCCGGTAGTCGCGTCCGGTCAGAGTCTGTGACGAAGTTGTGCCCGAAGGTGAGGTTCCCATGAACGTCCGAACCCAGTCGCACGGGTTTGCTTGCCGACGCAAGATCGTTCTTCTACGGGATGCGCGCCGTGGTACGAGGCCGGCCATGCGGACCTCGGGCTACCTGATGTACACGGCGGGCCAGCTCGGCGTGATGATGCTCACGCGCTATTTCTTCCAGTGGATCATCCGCTTCACCGAGGGCGACGGCACGACCGTGGCGCTCTTGTCAGCTGGTGCGATGGCGCTGATCTTGCCGTGCTTTCGTGCATTCGACGCCGTGATCGATCCGGTCATTGGCGCCGCGGGCGATGCATGGGTTCGAAGCGGTCGACAGCGCAGGAAGCTGCTGTGGCTGGCGCTGCCCTGGCCGGCCATCGGGCTCGGTCTGATCTTCGCGCCCAGCGTCGAGATGCTTCCCGCCTTGCGCTGGGCGTTGTTTGCCCTCGGTATGTTCCTTTTCTTCGCCGGCTACAGCTTCTACGCGATTCCTTTCTGGTCGTTGATCGGCGACTACGCACAGGGCGACGAAGCCGTGCGCACGCGACTCTCGAACGCTCAAGGCGTGGGCTTGCTCCTGGCCACAGCCGTCGGTTTCATCCTGAGTCCTCTAGCCGTGGCGCACTGGGGGTTTGGAGGCGGAGCTATCGTCTTCGGTCTTGCTTCGCTCGTGCTCATGACTTTGCCGTACTTCGCGGCGCCGCCCGGCTTCTCCGGAACGAAGGTAGCCGTCGACTTGGCCAAACTTTCTCCCTGGTCTGCCATGGCGCGGGCTTTTCGGGACAAGCGTTTCCTCGGGGTGATCGTGCTGTTCACCGGCGCGCAAATGTCGTTCACGATCATGACCAGCGCAGCGCCCTTCATCGCCGAAAAACTGCTCGGCGGAACAATCAAGGACACAGCGCTCCTGCTCGGACCGTTCCTGCTGTCGACGCTCGTGTTCTTCAGCTTCGTGCGCAAATGGTCATCGCGCTTCGGTTGGGAGCGCGTCGTGCTGTTCGGAACTGTGGCGCTCGGCGTCGCCTACGGCGGAGCTGGCTTTTTGGGGCAGGCCATCATCGGCACGCCGTTCACGACGGCCATGTGTGTATTCGCTGCGGCGGGACCGGGAGCCGCCGTGATTTTGGGACTCGAGGCCGAGGCCGTGGCGCGTTGCGCGAGCGAGGCCGAGCACGAATCGACGGGCAGCTATTTCGGCCTGTTCAACATGGTGGTCCAGGGGTCGAATGGCTTGGCGCTGACTCTGGCCACCATGCTGGCCGCCGCCTCGAGGACCTCCCTGTTCGCAATCCGCGCCATGCCCATGGTCGCAGGTGTGCTTTGTGTGCTCAGCGTCGTGCTCTACCTCGGGTTCTTCGAGAAGCACGCTTCAGCGCCGCCCGGCGCGGCCGTCTGATCGCAGGGACGTCTGGCGCTCCCAGTTGAGTGAATCCGCTTCCACCCCTGCTTTGTTGGGGTATTCCGAGTTCGCGGTCTCCCGCGTCGTTTCGGAAACACGCCGAAAACATAGGACCCTTACTTTGAAGGGTGCGGAGACGCATCATGACGGCCGGAACTGCTGTGACCCCAGATTTCCCTCGGACTCGCCTTTCATCGACCCCTGATTCGGAAGCACCCGGGTCGGCTGGCTTTGCTGTTCGCTTGGAGGGAGCGAGCCTAGTCGAACTCATCCAGATGGAGTGCATGCGCGGCATGCGGCGCATCATCCGCGTCACATCGCAAGGCCGCGTTGGGTATTTGTTCTTCGACCAGGGGCAGGTCATGCACGCAACTGCAGCCGGTCGAATCGGCGAGAGCGCCGCGATGTGGCTCTTGAGCTGGAAGAACGGCACGTTCGAAACTGCCGACCAGCCTTGGCCGCTGCGCACCACGATTCACTGCAACTGGCAGAAGCTCGTGCTGACCGCGGCGCAGAGGGAGGACGAAGCTTCGCGCGATTCGCGACCCGAATCGGGCGAGATGCCGGTCGGAGCGAAATTGACTGCCGTGCCCGACGTGTCAGAGCGGTTCAGTGGGGCGCACGCCAACCAGCCTGCCAACGAAACTGGAGCCGCCGTGCCTGGTTCTGATGCGCCTGGTTCTGATGCGCCTGGTTCTGATGCGCCTGGTTCTGATGCGCCTGGTTCTGATGCGCCTGGTTCTGATTCGACAGAGGAGACTCACGAAGTGGCGAGCCCTGACGACCGGGAACAACAACCCACCGACCCCGAAGTTTTGCGAGCCGTCCGATTGGACGCGGATGGCAACGTGCTCAGTCACGTCGGCGCGGTCGGTGAATTCGCCGACATATCCGCTTACGCCGTGCGCCTGTCCGCCTTGATCGGTGAAGCCCTCGGCTTGGAGGGGTTTCAAGGCATCGAGTGCGTGAGCGAAGAGAAGAGCTTCCTGGCGTTCTGGGACGACGACACGATCGTGGCGCTCGAAGCCAAAGCTGGCGCGGACATCGACCAATATCGCAAGCGGGCGGGGCTCTGACATGGGCGCCAACTTGAAGCTGGTTCTTTCGTCGCTGCGCGACGTCGAGGGCATCGTCGGTAGCTTCGTGGTCAATGCCGATGGCGACGTCGTTGCCCAGGATTTGCCCGCGTACTTCGATGGCGTGGCCGAGCAAGTGGCGCCGCGTGCCGTCCGGTTGCGCGATGCGTTGTCGCTGTCGGAGGGTTCGGTCTCGACCTGCACCATCCGCTACGCCGATCACAAACTCTCGCTCCGCTCCGTTCACGGCGCGCTGCTCGCTGTGCTCGGCAACTCGCAGGTGAATGCGCCGGCGCTGCGCATGGCCATGAACCTCGTGGCGCGCAAGTGCTCGCCGCAAGAGTTGGCCAGCGCGGCATTCACGACCTCGCCGCCGCAGGTGGCCGAAGTGTCCATTCCCGCAACAACCGTAGCCTCGGCACTGCCGACTGCTTCAGCGAGCGGTTCGCCTCCACCGCCCGTTCACTCAGCGCCCATGCCTCCTCCTCCATCGGCTCGAGCGGTCGGCGCTTCGACGATGCCGTCGGTGACGGCTCCAGTGACGATTCCAGCCACGCCCTCGGCGCGCCATGCCTCGACTGCCGTTCCTGACATGGGGGAGACGGCAACGCGCAAAGAGCGAGCCGTTTATTTCCGCGGCAAGCGCGTCAACTGAGCTTCTTGGAGGAGGGTTGTCCCCCCCAGCTCATCCACCCAGTCCGGTTGCGCCCTCAACTGCTGTAGAACCGGGGCATGAGTTCGGGTTCTCCGTTGGACGATGTGCTCCTGGGCATCGAGAGTGCTATTCACCTGCGCAAGCGCGACGTAGGTGGTCTTCTTGCGCCGATCGAAGCAGCCCTCGCGGCCTACCGCTTGGCCGCGGAGACCGAAGCAGCGCGCGAGTACTGCGCGGCCCATTCGCTGCCGGCTCCGCGGGGCGCGGTCCTCTCGCGCTCGCTTTCGGCGGAGCGCTTGGCTCAGGCAGTGGCTGCCTTGCCTGAACTCGCCAGCGCACTTTCGTCAGCGGTCTCCGCGCCCGCTTCGTCCGAACGCAGCTCGACCGACCCGCTTGCGGCACCAAGTTCCGCCCACCGCTCCGAACCACGGGCAAGTGCGGTGCCTACATGCGTAGCCGCAGCGCTCCCGAACTTGGTTCGGGCCGTGAAGAACGGACGGCTCGTCGTGATCGGCGCCTTCGCGGGACGCGTTCGAACCTTGCCCGAGCCCCTCGGCACGGCCACTGACTTCATCGACACCGCGCGGGACGGTGTGCATGCCGTCGGCAACTTGCCCCAGCGCCTCCGTCAGGGACGCATCGTGGGCGTCGTCATCTGCGATCTTGCGATCTCGCACCAGCACTCCGAGCCGGTCGTGCATGCAGCGCGTGCGGCTCACGTCCCGGTCGGGTTTGCCGGCAAAGGGGGTAACGCAGCTCTGGCGCGCGCCCTCGAGTCGCTCGAGGCGCAACTCGGGGGCTGAAAGAGCGCGGTCGCTATCAGTGCCAGACGACGGCCGTGAGCACGCGTTCGCGGGTCCAAACGAAGCGCCCTTCGAGGGACAGCGGTCCGCCGCGGCTCGCGCACCGGGGCGACGACGCGCGAAAGGCGCCGCTGCGTTCGGCTCGGCCATCGAAGTCGGCGAGGAGCTCGAAATGGACTTCGGCGAATTCGAGGAAGCTACGCGTCGTGGGGTAGACGCATTTGTAGAAGGCTTCCTTGGCCGAAAATGCGAGCAAACCGAGTTCTTCGAGTGGACCGCGCGCGCTGAGCACCTTCGCTTCTTCTTCGGTCAGGATGCGCGCGCATAGGTCGCTGCCGAGCGGGCGGGTCTGCTCGGCGTCGATGCCGAGTCCGCGTGCGCCCCGGAGAGCAGCGGCCGCCGCAAAGGTGCGTCGACCGCCCGTGTGCGTAATGCTAGCGGCGACGCCGACCGGGTAGCTGGGCAGGCCATCTGCGCCCCGCACCAGGGGCTGCTCTGGAAGACCCAGTTCGGAGAGCACACGTCGCGCGACTTGGCGTCCGGCCCGAAACTCGCGCCAGCGCTTGGGCGCCCAGCGTCCGGAGGAATCGGGGCCTTCGCCCGGACGGAGCGGATCGAGACGCTCGAGGTCTTCGTCGCTCACCTCGACACTCGCGAAGCGCGCCTCTCGGGGCAGCAGGTGTCCAAGTCCAGAAGCTGCCGTCATGTCCGGTTCAGTCTTCGTTCCAAGGGCACGAAACGACGCAAGCGTTGATGCCACCCACTCCCATGGAAAGCTTGCCGACCGGCCCAGGTCCGATCGAAACGGCGCGATCGAGCACCACGCGCTGTTCCAACTCGGCAATGGCGGGGTGCAGCTCGCTCTTTTCGAGCGTCGTTGGGTAGAGTTGGCCTGACGCCACACCCAAGTACTGCGCGGTGAGTTCCCAGCCGCCGCCGACCCCCATGCCGTGGCCGAACGTTCCTTTGCGAGCGCTGATCAGCGTGTCTTTGCCGACGACAGTCTGCAGGTTCTGGACCTCGAGAAAATCACCAGGGGTCGCCGTGGCGTGCAAGTCCCAGGACACGATGTCTTCGGCTTGGACCTCGGCCAAACGAAGGGCCGTTTGCATGGCTGCGCGGGGACCCTCCGCGGAGGGCGTGATGATGTGGTCGGCGTCCGACGAAACACCGACTGCCAAAGGCTCGAGGCCGAGTGGCTTGAAACCGTGAGCCAGACCGTATTCGAGGTCGCCGACGATCCAGATGCACGCTCCACCTGCTACGTGCGTCCCCTTCATACGACTGAGCGGTTTGGACGCAGCGCCGTCTGCGGACAGCACTCGAGCACTGTAAAACGCGCCGACCGTCATCGGATGGGGCGGGGGATCGGCCGAACCGACGACGACCATCTTGGCTTCGCCGCGATCGATGGCGTCGAGGGCCAATTTGAGTGCGATGCCGAAGGTCGAACAAGCGGCGATGGGCGCGAAGGCGAGCCCGGTGATCTTGCCGAGCATCGAGATTTGGGACGCGGGCGAGTTCGGAATGTTCCAGAGGAGGTTTGCCGAAACCGAGTTCCAGGGAGGCTCGGGCGCGCACCACTTTTCCTGCAAGGCGGTCAGACCGCGGCGCTTGTCGCGCATCACCTTCATTTTACCCGAAGCGACGTCGCCCTCGACCCCCGGCTTTTCGATCTCCGCAAGTTCACGCAAATATGCGACCAGTGCGTCGGAGCGCTCTGCCCAGTGCGCGAACCAAGCGTCTTCGGCCTCCTCACGCGCGTCCGGGTCGGTGAGCGAGCTGGGGCGGGTCAGCGAAAGATCGCTGTCGTCACCATCACCTTGTTCGAACTTGCGGAGGGCACTGTTGCGCTCGGGATGACACCAGAAACGGTTCCAGCGGCGCTGGGCGCGGTAGAGTTCGGTGGCCGTGCGGTAGACGGTTGGGTAGGCGCCGAGCGCGTTGCCGACGTAGACGTGAGCTTGGCTGCCAAGCTGCTGGAGCACCTGCTCGATGCCGGGGTTTTGCCCGAGGGCCTGGATGAACGAGCCGACGGCGTAGAGCGATGTGGGGTCGATCTTGTCGGTCAGCTGCTTGGCGCGGCTCGGCGCGAAGCGTTCTGCAAGCCAGCCCTCGTAGGCGCTGAAATCGAACTTGGGTCGGCCGACCAGGAAGTTGTCGGGTCCAAACTCACAGAATGGCTCGAGCTGTGAGCCACCACCCGAAAGGTTCTTGGTGAACTCGTCGATGTTGGCGGCACCTGGAGCGACTAGACCCCATCCGAATACAGCAACTCGTTTCATTTCAATCCAGCACGGAAGGTCGCACGCCCGCGAAAGCGGGGCTCGAGGGTCCGCCCGCGCGACTCTGCCAGTGAGCGCCCGGGAGTCAATGGCGGAGCCGTAAAGGGCTGGGCCTGGAGCGGAGGCGCCGAACGCCCGAAAAACATCCCGATTTCATGGAGATTTGGTGGCGATGCGGCCCAGCGATTGGCGCTCGGCCAGAGCCTCTGGCTATAGGACCCCGGTGACTGTCCCCCAGCCTCCGCTGCACCCCATCGACGAAACGGCCGCCGGCATCAGCGGCATGAGCCTCTACGTACCCACCCCCCGGGTCCCACTGGAGGCATGGTGCCAGTGGACCAACAACCCCTGGGACAAGGTGAAGAACGTCGTCGGTCGCAGCTTCCGCGTGCCCGCCGCTCACGAAAACGTCTACACGATGGCGGCCAATGCCGTCCTGCGCTTGATTCGGCAGTACGACATCGATCCACGCGCCGTCGGCTTTCTGGGCCTGGGAACCGAGTCGAGCACAGACAATGCCGCCGGAGCCGTGATCGTGCGCGGCATGGTCGATCGAGCGCTCGAACAACTGGGTCTGCCGCGTTTGTCGCGACAGCTCGAGGTGCCCGAGTTCAAGCATGCCTGCCTGGGCGGCATCTACGCGCTGAAGAGCGCGCTGCGCTACGTCTCGTGCGACGGTGCGGGGCGTCTGGCCATCGTCGTCTCGGCCGACGTCGCCGAGTACGAGCGCGGCAGTTCGGGCGAACAGACGCAAGGGGCAGGCGCCGTGGCCATGTTGGTCGAGCGACATCCCAAGATGTTCGCCGTGGATCTCGGGCGTTCGGGTTCGGCCTCGGACTACCGGGGACCCGACTTCCGCAAGCCTTTTGCAAGGCATTTCTTGGAGGCGTACGCCACGCGCACCAAGCGTCTCAGCGACTTCCCCGTCTTCAGCGGTCGCTACTCGACCTATGCCTATTTGGACGAGACCGTGCAGGCTGTCGAAGCCATGCTCACACGGATCAACGTGAGTGCCGGGGCCTACTACCGGAGTGTACGGGCGCTGTTCTTTCACCGGCCGTACCACCACATGCCGATTTCGGCGATGAGCTTTCTCTACGTGCGCGGGCTGGGACGGAGCGATCACCATCTGGGCGAGCTGTCGGCCTTGTGTGAGGCGGCGGGCGTCGAGCTCGAAGCCGTCTTGAGCGAGACTCGCAGCAGCCCCGATTTGTACGGCCGCGTACTCGATGGCAGTGCCGAAGAAGATCCGTATCCGGCGACGGGCGCGGCAGCGGGCGCCCTGCGCAAGCATCCCGAATTTCGCGAGCTGCTCGAGACCAAGATGAGCCTGGGCGGAAGTCTGGTTCGTGACTTGGGCAACCTTTACAGCGCAGCGTTGCCGGCGTGGATTGCTGCAGGCTTCGAGGAAGCTGCAGAAACCGGCGTCGAACTCACGGGAGCCTCGATGGTCATGGTCGGCTACGGCAGCGGCGACGCGGCAGAGGCCATTCCAATGACGCCCGTGGCTGGTTGGCAAGAAGCCGCCAAGAAGATCGCGTTCCGAGCGTCGCTCGCACGCGCGATCGATCTGAACCTCGAGCAGTACGAGGCGCTGCACGACGGCCGGGATCACAGCGGCCTTGCGCTCGAGCCTCAGGACGAATTCGCCATTCTGCGCGTCGGCGAGAACTACGGTCCCAGCTTTCAGGACCTGGGCGTCGAGTACTACGGCTACGTCACCCGCGCCCCGGCCTGAAGCTCGACCGGCCGAGTCTCATAGCCCAGGCAAGCGGAACTGCAGCACCGAAAAGTAGGTGAAGACGCCCTGTGCCACGAGTACGGGCGGCAACCGACCGCTGACGCGGCGCACGAAGCCCAGCGCAAGACCGCCCAGGAGCGCCGCTAGAAAAAGCAGAGGGTTCAAGCCCACGCCTTCGGCCCGCAGGGTCCAGAGCGTGGGACTGGCGACGAAGGCATAGGCGAGCGCCGCGGTGATCCAGCCCCAGCGCGCTCCCCAGCGCTCTTCGAAGACTTCCTGCACGTAGCCTCGAAAGATGACCTCTTGAGCGACAACGATCGCGGCGAGCAAGACGGTCAAAAGCAGAGACGACTGCAAGCGGTTGGGGTCGCCGAGCTGCAGGTAGAGGCGAAACAACCAGAGCTGGCTCGGCGAGCGCAGGGCGGCGAACTGCGTGCGACCGAACCAAGTGGCGAGCAGCAAAAGGATCGCGACGCCTGCACCCAGGGTCAGATCGCCGCCGCGGAAGCGGAGCAGCGGGCCGAGGGCGCCGGCTCGGCGTAGCTGGTTCAAGGCGAATGCGCCGGCCAAAATGAGGGGTATGCCGAGCAAAACCCAGAACAGGGTCGTGTCGGCGAAGCGAGGATCGAAGGCGACGCCCAGCGCAACGGTGAGCGAGCCGAGCAGGCCGAGAACGGCCTTCACGCGCTGAACTCTCCGGACGTTGGCGAGGTGTCCAGACGATCGGCGATCCACTCGAGGACGTAGGTCGCGACCACGGGCTTCGGCAGCGGCCCGAGCTTGCGGCAGTCCTGGGCCGACACCAAAAGCACTGTGTTTTCGTCACGACCCAAGCTCTCTTGGGCGGAGTTGGCGACGATCAGATCGACGCGCTTGTCGATCAGTTTGCGTCGTCCCAGTGCTACCAAAGCATCGGCCGGCGCGGTCTCCAAAGCGAAACCGACCAAGACCGGGCTCTGCCGGCTCCGTCGTTTGCCGATCGTCGCGAGGATGTCCGGGTTGGGCACCAGCTCGAGCTGGAGCGCATCGGGCCCCCGCTTCAGCTTTTCGTCGGCCGTCATCCGAGGGCGGTAGTCGGCGACCGCGGCGGCCATGATCAAAACGTCCGCCTCTGCCAGATCGTCACCCAGCGCTCGATCGAGAGCGACGCTCATTTCGAGGGCGGATTCGACGTCGATGCGGGTCACCCCGGCCGGCGTTGGCAGGGCCACGGGGCCAGCGATCAAGGTCACACGAGCGCCCTGGCGCGCGGCCTGCTCGGCTAGAGCAAAGCCCATTTTTCCTGACGAATCGTTGGTGAGCGCGCGCACAGGATCGAGGCGCTCTTTGGTCGGTCCGGCTGTGACGACGACGTGCTTCCCGTGCAGGAGGCCGGTCGTCGAAAACGCAATTTCGAGTTCCTGCACAATCCGCTCGGGGTCTTCGAATCGACCTTCGCCGACCGCGCCCGAAGCGACCTCGCCGTGCGCCGGTCCAATGAAGCGCGCGCCGCGCTTTTTGAGGCGCGCGACGTTCTCTTGCGTTACCGGGCTCGACCACATGCTCGGGTGCAGTGCAGGCGCCAAGAACAGCGGCGCGGTACTGCATAGCACGGTGGCGCCGAGGAGATCGTCCGAGCGACCCTGCGCCAACCGCGCCACGGTATCGGCCGTTGCGGGTGCGACGACGATACCGTGAACGCTGCCGCCGAGTTCGACATGGAGTTCGCCTGGCGTCGACCACATGTCGCCGTATACGCGCGCGTCGAGTCCCGCGAACGTCGCCTCGCCCACGAAATGACGCGCGGCTTGGCTCAGGACGACGTCGACGCTTGCCCCGGCTTTTTGCAACAGGCGCAAGAGCCCGGGCGCCTTGTACGCAGCGATGCTGCCGGTCACCGCCAAAAGCAGGCGTTTGTTGGCCAGCGTGCCCAATGGGCTGCTCGGGATTTGCGCCATGACCCCTTCGTTTATCACGGAGGCGTCTGCGGGTCGAAGTGTGAGCGCACGGCGCTGGGGCTCAGAAACCGAGCAACGAGCCGCCTTGGTAGACGATGAAACTGCACGCGTAGGCAAGCGCAGTCATATAAACGAACAGGAAGGCGGGCCACTTGTAGCCGTTCGTTTCTCGCTTCACGACGGCCAAGGTGCTCATGCACTGGCACGCCAGGGCGAAAAAAATCATCAGCGAGAGCCCGACGAGTGGCGTGTAAACCGGTTGACCGTCCGCGCGGCGCTCCTGGCGGATGCGATCACGCAGAGGCAAGGCTTCGTCGTCGACCTCACCGATGCCGTAAACGAGGGCCATGGTGGAGATGAACACTTCACGCGCGGCGAACGCGCCGATGATGCCGGTCGCGATTTTCCAATCGAATCCGAGCGGCGCGAGCGCGGGTTCGAGAGTCTTGCCGAGGCGCGCGCCATAGCTGTTGTCGAGACGGGCGCTCTGCCGAGAATTGCTTTCAGCTGAGCAAGCGGGCAAGGGGGCCCGCGACGAACTCTTCGCCGTTCCCGCGAGTTGGCTGGGCCGACAGTCGCTGGCGACGTTTTCTCCCGCACGCGGGAAGCTGAGTAGCGCCCAGAGCACGATCGTAGCGGCCAGGATCACGGTCCCCGCTTCGCTCAAGAATTGAGCGGCTTTCTCACGCATCATGCGCACCGTCGGTCCCAGACGTGGCCGGCGATAGGGCGGCAGCTCCAAAATCAACGGCACGGCGCGTCCGCGGATCGCCGTGCGGCCCAGGACCCAAGCGGCCAAGAACGAGATAATCAGTCTGAACACGTACATGCCGACCATCAGCAGACCCTGGGTTGGCAACCCGACGAAGCTGTCGACCGGAAACAGTGCGCCGATGATCAGCGTGTAGACGGGCAATCGCGCACTACAGGTCATGAGCGGGACGACCATCATCGTCAGCAACTTGTCCCGTTTCCGCTCGAGCGTACGCGTCGCCAAGATCGCCGGGACCGCGCAGGCAAAACCGCTGAGCAGCGGGACGAAGGCGCGACCGTGGAGGCCCAGTGCTCGCATGATGCGATCCATCAGGTAGGCGATTCGCGCCATGTATCCGGAGTCTTCCAGCAAGCCGATGAAGAAGAACAGCAGCAGGATCTGGGGCAAGAACACGATCACGTTGCCGACGCCAAGCACGACGCCTTCGACCAACAAGTCCGTCAAAATGCCATGAGGCAGTGCCTCGACCAAAAATTGCTGCAGGCTGCTGATGGCCCGTTCGATGAGGCTGATTGCCGGGTCGGCCCAGGCGAACAGCGTCTGGAAGACGACCAGCATGGCCAGCAAGAACGCAACGAAACCGGAGACGGGGTGCAAAAGCACGCGATCGAGGCGTTCGGTGACCTGCAGGCGCTGCTCGGCATCGCCGAGCTCGAGCTGAGCGAGCAAAGCGTCGATGGCCCCGTAGCGGCTCGCGCTGATTTCGAGGTCGACGTCGCGCCCCGATGCGAGCACTTCGGTGACCCGGTCGCGCAGCTCGACGGGGATGTCGACGAGCTCGTCGTGCTCGTCGAGACTCGAAAGCGCCCACAAAGCCAGTGCGCGGTCGCGCTCGACGTTCGAGCGCCAGGCCGGGGGCAAACTCTCGACGACGCGATCGAGATCGCGGCGCAGCGCTTCGGGGTAAGGCACGTGGAAAAGAGGCAGTTGCGGCGGGCCCAGGGCGAGTTCGGCCGCGCGGCGCAGGAGTTCTTCGCCCCCGAGCCCCGTCTGGCCGTTGGTCGTCACGACGGGCACGCCCAGTAGGCGTTCGAGCGCTGCCGGCTCGGGCGCAGCGCGGCCCGCCTCGTCTGCCATGTTCAGGGCGACGACGAGCGGGATCCGGAGTTCGATCAGCTGCGCAACCAGATAGAGGCAGCGACTCAACTGGGCGGCGTCGACGACGGCGACGAGTACGCTTGGTCGAGCCTTGCTGCCCATGCCCAGCACGGCGCCGAGTGTGATCTGTTCCTCGTGCGAGCGTGCGGCGAGCGAGTAGGTCCCCGGAACGTCGACGAGTTCGAGCTCGCGCGTAGTACCATCGGCGAGTCGTGCGCCGGCACGACCCGAGCGGCGATCGACCGTGATGCCCGGGTAATTGCCGACGCGCGCGCGCGAGCCGGTCAGGGAGTTGAACAAGGAGGTCTTGCCGACGTTCGGGTTGCCGACGAGCAAGAGCACGTCGGGAGCGGTCGGGACGACTTGGTTCACGACGGACCTACCGCTGTGACACGGATCTCGGCGGCCTCTTTGCGTCGAATCGACAGACGGCAGCCGCGCGCTCCGAGCTCGAGAGGATCACCGAACGGAGCGACGCGTAGGACGCGCACCTCCGTACCAGGAACGAGACCGAGTTCGAGCAGGCGACGACGAAAGGAGCGCTCGCCAGAAACTTCCTCGACGCGCCCCAGCTGACCGATCTTCAGGTCCAGGAGAGTCACGGCTGGTCTCTAGCAAACTGAAAACGATTTTCAAAACGGAGGTTCACCTTCCCAGAACGCCGCTGAGCACGCTGCGCAGCAGGTTGGGCTGAACGGGCTTGTCCAACGTGGGGTTGTCCACGGACGCCAAGAAACGGCGCGCTTGCTCGGTGAACGCCCCACCGGTCAAGAACACGAAGCGGCTCGCTGCCTCCGCGTCGCGGCGGGCGATCTCGGCATGCAGCTCCATGCCGGTCATGACCGGCATCATCAGATCGCAGACCACCAGGTCGAAGGGCCCGAAGTTGTCCATCATCGCCAAGGCCTCTTTGCCGTTCGTCGCAGTCTCGACGTCGTGCTGGTCCTGGAGCAGGCGAGCCACGCTGCGCAAAATCAGCGGTTCGTCGTCGACTACGAGCACGCGTGCGCGCCCTACGGGGTTGTTGGAAGGAAGGCGGTGTGCCGAGCGCGGCGCTTGGTCCTCGCTTTTGACCAGCGACACCCGAAAGCAACTGCCTCTGCCGGATTCGCTCTGCACCGAGAGTGTTCCTTCCATGGAATAGACGAGGCCGTGGCAGATGGACAGACCGAGGCCGGTGCCGACGCCGACCGGTTTGGTGGTGAAAAAAGGATGAAAGATGCGGTCGAGGTTTTCGGGCGTGATGCCGGTTCCGTTGTCCTCGATCTCGCATATGGTGCGCGTACCCTCGGAGAAGGCGCGTACCGTGATGCAGTTGCTGTCGGGATCGTCGGAACGAAACGATTGAGCGGCATTGATGATCAAGTTCAGGAACACCTGGACCAGCCGCGTCTCGTTGCCCCAGACGACGCCAGCGCCTTCGAACTCCTCGATCAGTCGCGCCCGGTAGCGAAACTCGCTCTCGCTCATGTGAATGGCGGTGCGCAAAGCCGATGGCAAATCCACTGGCGCGTCGAGTTTGCTGTCTTCACGCGTCAACGCGCGCAAGTCGCGTACGATCGTCGCCACGCGGGTCGTGCCTTGATGCGCTTCACTCAGCGCTTGCGCCATCGGCTTGAGCATGGCGCGAAGCGCCTCTGGGCTCTCGATGCGCACGCTCTGGCCTTCGAGCAGCGCTTCGATGTAGCGAATCCGCTCGACGCAATAGGCGATGTTGGTCGTCACGTAGGCGAGAGGATTGTTGATTTCGTGGGCGACCCCTGCGGCCAAGGTGCCAACTGAAGCCATGCGCTCGGCGCGCGAAAGCTTCTCCTGCATCGCGCGGTCGCCGCTCACGTCGCGGGCGGTGATCATCACGCCTGGGTCGCCTTCGAAGCTGATGGCGTCGTAGTAGAAGCGCACGATCACGCGCTCGCCCTTCACGGTGACAATCGTGCGCTCGTCTTCGAGGTGACTGTCGTGACCGCGCAGAACGCGGAGCAAAAGAGCCAAAACGGGCCGGCGATCGCCCTGTACGGTGTGCCGCGTGAGGATGCGTCGCGGCCGCTGATCGAAGAAGTCGACTTTGTCTGCGTAGCCGAACAGCTCGCTCAGGGCGTCGTTGGCGTAGGCCAGCCCTCCGGCGGTGAAAATGGTGACACCGTCGTGAAAAGCGTCGATAAGGCGTCGAAACTCGCGCGACGTCTTGGAGGAAGGCGGCGCTGACGAGAGGCTGGAAGGCGGCGGCGCGAGGGGTTGCTCGCTCCGGGCACGCGCCGGCGCCTCCGCTTCGCGGAGCGTGATGGGGGAGGGGTGAACCTCGGGAAGCATAGGAGCGCGCGCCATGGAAGACAGGACTCTCGCCGCAAAGACGGCCAGCTTGACCCAGAGTTCAGAGGGCGCCCCAACGGGCACACCAAAGATGAATGAGCACCGAGGAAAACTCGATGTTCATTTGGTGAATCCAGCGAAACAACTCAGCTTTTCGGCGGAGGCGCTTCGGCGGGTACTTCGGCGGGTGCGGCTTCCGGCGCTGCTTCCGCAGGGGGCGCCGCTTTCTGGGGAGCCGGAGCCGGGCCGTTGTCCTCCTGCGGATTCAGGATGCGATTCATATCGGCATCTTCCTCGCACTTGAGGGTGTTGTCGGTGTTGACCACGCAGCGCTTCACGCGCGAGCGGTCACTCTGCTACCCATATCCCCTGATCAGGGGATAACCAGAAATTGAACGACCTCGAACTCTATGGGTGTGAGCGGGGGCTCGGGCTGCGGATCGGTGTCCCGGAAGGTGCGGAGCAGGCGACGCGCAACTGCGGTCGAGAGTGCTGGCCTTCCTTGATCGAGCTCTGCGAGCAGACGCAGGAACGCCGTTTCGTCGGTGGCTTTGAGAAGTTCAGCGGCTCGACCTCCCGCCTCTGCTGGTGGCCCCTCCCGGGATCGAACCGGGACTCCCGAAGGAAAAAGATTTTAAGTCTCCCGCGTCTGCCATTCCGCCAAGGGGCCGCGCCGCTCGCGCCCGGTTCTCGCTCACTGGTTGGGCCCTGGCAAGTCTGGTAGCGGGCCTTCATGCCTAGGCCCGCCCCAAAAACCGAGGAGTTCGATCCCCCGCCCCGCGTCCTCGCGGTCGGCGGCACCGATCCGACCGGGGGCGCGGGCGTGACGCGCGACGTGGCCACATTGAGTCGCCTGGGCGTGCTGAGTAGCGTGGCTGTCACGGCCGTCACCGTGCAAACCAGTCGGGGTGTGAGCGATGTAGTGGTGCTGCCCGCCAGCGTCGTTGCAGCGCAGATCGATGCTGCTGCGCTCGAACTCGGCTTCGACGTCGTGAAGACGGGCATGCTGTGCAACGTCGACATCGTGCACGCTCTCGCCGACCGGCTCGAGCGACTCGGATCTTCGGCGCGGCTCGTGCTCGACCCTGTGCTCAGTGCCTCGAGCGGCCGCTCGCTGCTGGGCGAGGAAGGCCGGGTTGCCCTGCTCGAGCGTCTGGTGCCGCTCGCTTCGCTCGTCACCCCGAACCTGCCCGAGGCTGCGCTGCTGAGCGGAAGTCCCGTCGCGAGCCCCGAGGACATGGGCCGGGCAGCCGACTTTTTCTTGGCGCGCGGCGCGAGCGCCGTGTTGATCAAGGGCGGGCATCTGATTGATGCCGCGCCCAATCGAGCCACCGTCGTCGATCTCTTGCGCACGCTCGACGGCGAGGAACTTTGGCTCGAGCGAACGCGCCGCATGGGTTTGCCGTTTCGCGGCACCGGCTGCACATTGGCCTCCGCCATCGCCGCTGGCATCGCCGAGGGCCTGACCTTGCGCGCTTCGGTCGAGCGCGCTCGCGACGTCGTCGAGCGCGGCATGGAAAGCGCTCCACTCCTTGGTCTCGCGGCGCGGCCGCTCGGCCTTGGCGCTTAGTGCTTCATGTTGAGCTCGGAGAGCATCTGCCGAGCGTCGTTCTTGAGTGGGCTGTCTTCGAACCGCCGTAAGAAGGTACGAAGCGTGGCCTTGGCGTCGTTGTAGAGTTCGACGTCCGCCTGACATTCTGCGAGTAGAAGCGTGGCTTCGTCGAGAACGTCCACCGAAGTCGAGGCTTCGGTCAGGGCCATCAAAAGTGGAATGGCCGCTCGCTGTTGATCGAGCGCCCGGTAGGCGCGCGCCAATTCATGGGTCGCTTGGCCCGAACGCGGCGAGTCGAGCTCGAGATCGATCGACTCGCGCAAGCTCTGCGTGGCCTCGTGGTAGCGGCCGGCGCGTGCATGCTCGATGCCGCTCTGGTAGCTCTGGATCGAAAGCTCGCGGCGCGCTTTGCGACCGGCCGCTTCGAACACGGAGCGCTCGGTCGGTGACAGCTCGAGGGCGGCCACGGCAGGTAGCGCCTGCAAGATCTTGCGGCGGTCCCCCGATTCCATCACCTGGTAGAGCTGCGCGGATTCCCGGCTGGCCCGCCCGCGCGCTTCTTCGCGCTGGCGCAAGAGCGAAAGCTCGTTCTCGACCTCCACCAAGCGCTCTGCTGCCGCCTTGCTTTCGGCGCGCACAGCGTCCACTTGCGCGTCCAGCGCCACCTTGGTGAGCCCCAAGATCACGACGACGGCCACGACATAGGTGGTGATCGAGTGCAGGAACATGCGACGCTCGTAGCCCTGCTGACGCTTGCCGATGCTCTTGAGGTCGGCCGAGAGCGCATTCACCAGATTGTTGGTCTTGATGGTGAGCGAGCGGCCCTCGACGATTTCGCGCTTGATTTCTTCCAGGTCGTACTCGTGCATCGTGCTTTCGGGGGTCCGGCAGCCAGAAGCAAACGCTGCTTGGGCAAAAAAAGCCATGATTTCTCGCCGCCCGCCGGCTGGACCTTGAACGGACGCAGGATGCTGGCTAACACCCCGGCCCCCCAGCACGAAGAGAGAGCCAGATGGACACCAGTGATATCAAAAAGGGCGTCAAGTTGATGCAGGACGGCCAACCCTACGTGGTGGTCGACTTCCAGTTCGTCAAACCCGGTAAAGGCCAGGCGTTCACGCGCACGCGCATGAAGAATCTGCTGACGGGCAACGTCCTGGAGCGCAACATCCGTTCGGGCGAGAAGCTCGAGGTTGCCGACGTCGAAGAACGCTCAATGACTTACATCTACCCGGAAGGCGACGCCTACGTGTTCATGAACTCCGTGAGCGGCGAGCAGGTCAGCGTGCCGGCCGAGGCCATCGGTGACGATGCGGGCTTCATGATCGACGGCGCCGAAGTCTCGGTCGTCATCTACAAGGGCCAGCCGATGAGCATTTCGCTGCCGTCGCACATTCTGGTGCAGATCACCTTCACCGAGCCCGGCGTGAAGGGCGATACGGCCAACAACGTCACCAAGGCCGCCACCATCAGCACCGGAGCCGAGGTCCAGGTGCCGCTGTTCATCAACGAAGGCGATTGGATCAAGATCGACACCCGCACCCGCAGTTACACGGAACGCGCCAAGGCCCCTAGCTGAGTTCGGGCGAACGCGGCTCAGGGCGCGGCCTGCTTGCGCGGCTTTTCCCACACGGTCGCCAGCCCGCTGCCGAGGCAAGCCGCGAGCTTTCGATCCCCACTCACAGTGCATTCCAGGCCGGAGCGGAAGTAGGGGTTGCGCCACAGAGCGCCGGACCCTTCGTCGTGTACGAACAGACCCAGGCTGGTGCTGACGACGCCGTGTGTGACGGGTTTGCCGTCACTCTTCCACACCTGGCCTCCCACGGAAACGATGACTTCGGGACCGTCCCACCCAAGCAGTTGGGCCGGCAAAGGACCGCCACCAAAGCGCGAACATTTGCCAGGCCGTGGAGCGAGTAAACGCAGAGGGAGCGATGGCACTCCGCTGCCGTCGGTCGAGACGAAAGCGAGCTGCACTTCAGAGCGGTCGCACGAGGGCAGCACGGCCGCGACTCGCTTGTCACCCGGTCCGTGTGGCTCGAGCGACCACGCAGGAAACTCTGGCGCAGCGGGCGCTGGTGCTGGCGTACTGCGATCGCCATCGAGGGGCGGGGGAGGCAACGGTTCGGCAGGCGCAGGCTCGGGCCAGAGCTGACGTGTGGTCTGATCGGCGAGCAGCGCCCAGAGGCGGTTCTTTGCGTCGAAGGCAAGACGGCTTTGGACTACGCCCGCAGGCTTGTCACCCAGCGTGACGCGCACGTCGCCGATGCGGCGCGGCGTTTCGACCGAGATCTTGGCAAGCGTGAGCTTCTCTAGCGCTAGCCGCTCCTTTTCCGCAGGCGGCGCGCCGAACCAGGCCGCGCGCTCGAACTCGCCGAGCGCAGGCCCCGGCTCGCTCAAGCCGATGTGCGCCTGCACCGCGGCCCAGGTGAGCCGACCGAGACCCGCGTCCATGTTGCCGCAGGACAGCGGCGTGCCGTCCCATTGGCTGACGCGGCTCGCTCCACCCTCGGAACAGACTGCGGCATACAGGCGCCGCAACGCTTCGACTTGCGCGGGCACGCGTCCCCGTTCGGCTTTGCGTTGCGCGGCGATGCCGAGTTCGGATGCACGGGTCACGAAGGCGCGACTGGGCGTGTCTTTCTGTCGCGACGTGCCCGCGGGGCGCGCGAGCCAATGCATGCCGAAGCTCTCTAGGGTTCCACCCGGAGCGAGCATGCGGAAGGTGACGTTCACATCGCTCGCGCCGTCGCCGTCCTGATCCGCGGTGTCAGCTTCGAATTCCAGCTTTTCGCCGGCCGCGGTCGGCGCGACGCGCAGAGCATGCAGCAGCGGGACGGGTGCGGCCGTTTGGACGACGAGCAGCGCGCGATTCGGCGCGCCGGGTAGTTGGCGGGCTCCGCAGCTTCGGGTGACGTCGACCGTCACCCCGCGCGAGCCGCTCGAGGCGAGCGCTACTTGCTCGGAGCAATCCGGATCCGTCGGCAGGAACGCAGGGCTCTCGACCAAGCGCTTCTGGGGCGAGCCATCGAGCCCGTGCAACCAGAGTCCGTGCACGTCGCTTGGCCCTTGGATCCAGCTCACGACGCTGGCCGGCGCGGTGGCGTCCGGCTCCGGCAGGCTCGCAGCCAAGGCGAATGTACCGCCGCGCGGCGCGCTCAGCGTACGTTCGAAGACCGTCCAGGTGCGCAAGGCGGACGGTGCTGCGACGACTAGCGCCTTTTCGGCCACCTCGTCGGCCGTTTCCTTCGCCGTTTTTTGCGCTGGGGGAAGGTCGGTGTTCGGGAGCGCGGTCGCGACGGAAAACGGTGTGTAGGGGCGCTCTTCCTCGCAACTGCAGCCACTGGTTAGCGGGCCGAGAACGGCGACGAGGACCGTGGACAGCCAGCAGGGGAGAACTCCGCTCGTCAGAAAGCGCATCGTGTGAGACACCGTGGTGATAGGTAGCAGGGTTCGGCAGATCCACTCGGCATGGTCTTCGCCCGGATTCTTTTACACAAACTGCGGCGTACGTGCTCTCGAATCCGATGGGCGAGCGGGCGCGCCCCAGCGCTTGGGGAGACGCCTCCTACCTCAATGAAATTAAAGGGTTGTTTGGGCCTTTTCCCGGGGGCTACTCTCCCTCCGCCTCAGAGGGATCCCCTTCGTGCTGAAGGGACAGTGAGGCTGGTGGGAAACAAGCATGGATGCACAAACGGTCCGGACGGCGCTCGGTACTCTGCAAACGAACCCCGATGCCGCAGAGGCATGGGAGAGTCTACGCGCAGGACTGAGCCCTGGTGACGGTGATCTGGATCCGGCCAACGCCTTGCGCCTCATGCAGGCGGCGCGCGAGCGCCACGACTCGCGTGGCGAGGCCGAAGCCGTAGCGCGCTTGCTCGAGTTCAGCATCGAGCTGTCCGCAGGTACCACCGAAGAGCCGCTGCTCCTCCGCGAACTTTCGCGCGTGCTGCTCGAAGACTTGTTCGACTCGGTGGGCGCGATGCGTGCGCTCGCGCGTGCGGCAGCAGCTGCGGCTGGCGAAGGCGAGTTCCAAGACGAGCTCGACGCGCTCCAGGCGAAAGGCGCGCGCTACTCGGAGCAAGCGGCGACGTACATCAGCGAGGCCGAAGCGGCCAGTGACGACGCCTACCAGAGCGCCATGCTGATGCGTGCGGCCGAAGTCGAGGTGAGCTTCTCCCAGGAGCCGCGTCTCGGCTCGGTGATCGAGAACCTGGAGCGCGCCGTGCGCCTCGATCCAGGCAACCTGCTGGCCGCAAAGCTGCTCGAGGTCGTGTTCCGGCGCGAGGGTCGGTTCGAAGATGCGGCGCGCACGCTGGAGCGTGTTTCGGAACGTGCGGCCGACACAGACGCGCGGGTCACGGCGGGCGTGCGTCTGGCGCGTCTGGCGCAATACCGGTTGGGTGACGAAGCACGTGCTGCCGCCGCCTACGATCGCGTACTCGAGATCTCTCCGAGTCAACCCGACGCGATGGAGTTCGTCACCGATTTTTACGCGCAAAATGAGCGCTGGGACGACCTGGTGCGCGTCTACGAGCGGCCGCTCAAGACGGCGACGACAGACGTCAACCGCCTGGGCGATATGCTGCAGGTGGCGATGCTGCATTGGAAGAAGCGCGAAGTGCCTGCGGACGCCGAGCCATGGTTCGCGCGCATTCGCAAGCTCGACCCCGCACACGACGGAGTCTTGGCCTTCTACAGAAGCTACAAGGCCGCTCTCGAGGACGATGCTGGTCTCGTTCTCGTGCTCCAGGACGCGCAGCGCGCCCTGCCGGAAGGTGACTCGCGCGCCGCCGAAATCGCCACCGACTTGGCACGCTACGCCGAGTCCCAAGCCAACGCGCACCGAGCGATCGAGCAGTACAAGAGCGTGCTGCGCGCCGACGCCGAGAACGTCGAAGCTCGCACGCAGCTCAAATCCCTGTACAAGCAGACGCTCGGCCACAACGCGCTTGTCGAGTTGTTGCGCCAGGATCTCGAGCGCACCGCCGAGGCCGACCTCGAGAAACGCCTCGAAATCTTGCGCGAGATCGCTTTGGTCTACCGCGAGTACCTCAAGAGCGAGACCGCGTTGGTGGGCGTGCTCAACCAGATCGTGCAGCTAGACGGCAAGCTGGACGAGCACGATGTCGGCGAGGTGCGCGAACTCGTGGGCCTGTACGAGCGTCTCGGCCGACACCGCGATCTGTTGGCCAGCAAGAAGTTGCTCGCCGAGATCGTGCCGGACGTCGACGAGAAAAAGGCACTCTACCGTCAGATTGGCCGTCTGTGGCTCGACCAGTTCTCGAATGTGCAGCACGCCATGGAGGCCTACGCTGCGCTCCACGAACTCGATCCGACGGACCAAGAGGCCATCGAGCGTCTCGACGAGTTGTACCGGAAGCGTCGGGCCTGGAAGGAACTCTACAGCCTCTACGAGGAGCAGCTGCAGGCCAAGCAGGGCCAGGCGCGCGTGCCGATCCTCCGCGAAATGGCGCAGCTGGCCGCGGAGCGCCTGGGTCGCACGGACGACGCGCTCTCGGTCTATCGCGAGATCCTCGAAATCGATCCGAGCCGTGCAGACGTCCTAGACCGCATGGAAAAGCATGCGGAACGCGCCAAGAGCTGGAGCGTCTTGGCCGACGTGCTCGAGAAGCGTCTGTCGCAGATGCCCGAAGACGAGACGCGCCTGCCGGTGCTGCAGAAGCTGGGCTCGGTGTACGCCGACCAGCTCGACGACGCCGAGCGAGCCATCGGCACGTGGAGGCGGGTCGTCGATGCCCAGCCGGGCAACGCCCGCGCCATGCGAGTGCTGCGCGACACCTACCTCAAGGCCGATCGCTTCGACGAGCTCGAGGAGTTGTACGGTGGGCAAGGCGATCTCGAGGGCTTGGCGGAGGTGCTGAGCACGGCCGCCGATCGCGCAGCCGACCCGAAGGCCAAGATCGATCTGAGCTACCGAGCGGCCCGCGTCTACGAAGAGAAGCTCGGCCAAGCTGCGCGCGCAATCCGTTCCTACGAGCGCATTTTGTCGCTCGAAGCGCGAGATGCCCGTGCGATCGAGCGGCTGTTGCCTCTCTACGAACAGGAAGAAAAGTGGGCGCGCGTGCCAGTGCTGCTGGAGACGCTGATCGAGCTCTCCGAGACGCCCGAAGAAAAGGTGACCGTGCTCGGTCGTCTCGTCCACGTGACCGGTCAGCGCTTGGCCGACAAGCGCAACGCCACCGCCCATGCGCGTCGCGCCTTCGAAATTGCCCCCCAAGACCCGCGCGCCATCGAGTTGCTCGACGCGACTTCGCGCAACGCCGGGAGTTGGGACGAAATGGTCCACGCGCTCGAAATGCGTCTTGGCGCTTTGGGTGACTCGCCCACGCCGGAGCGCGGCACCGCGCCGCCTCCGGCCTTCGACGAGCCCCAGACCAGCACCGGCAGGAAGAAGAAGCGCGGCAAGAAGGCCAGCGGGGGCGTCGAGCCCACCGAAACGCCCGCACTGCCGCGGGCCGAACCGGTGAGCGAGGAAGCCGGTCAGTCGGCGGAGCGGCGCGCGGTGCGTTTGCGGCTTGCTCGCGTGCTCGGTGAGGAGCTGGGCCAGGTCGCGCCGGCTCTCGAACGGCTCAAGGCGCTGGGCGTCGAGCATCCGAGCGATCCCGAGATCCTCGGCGTGTTCAAGAACCTGCTGGGCCGTGAGAATCGCCCCGATGACGTGCGCTGGCTC
>Ga0163144_10002200_pt1 | contig 45484 bp, 39 predicted proteins | sample OliLak19BULKMAT1_FD_123175 | JGI IMG/M metagenome (GOLD analysis project Ga0163144, IMG submission 123175) | Freshwater microbial mat bacterial communities from Lake Vanda, McMurdo Dry Valleys, Antarctica - Oligotrophic Lake LV.19.BULKMAT1 | ecosystem: Environmental > Aquatic > Freshwater >... | reverse complement strand
CCTTTTGTAAATAGTAGTATTTAAAACACTTGTTTTTTAAGAATATATCTTTTGCTAAGTTGATTCAGATAACGGCCTTTATAATGATTTTAAAGCAAGTGCATTTTACATTTCATAATATTAAAAAAATAGAATATTCTTTAATAAAGTAGAAAACAAATTTATTTATTAAAACAACCAATTTTTTTTGTTTTTACAATTTAATTATTTACACTATATTTGCACTGCAATTGGTTTTGTGTAAAAACAAAATAATAGGGAATAACGTGTAAATCGTTAACAGTACCCGCTGCTGTAAGTTCTAGCAAAGCTTTGTCAAATCTTAGCCACTATCTTTTTTAAGATGGGAAGGCGGCAAAGCAAGAACGAGTCAGAAGACCTGCCAGATGCAACACAGTTTAAAGCTATCGGGAGGTGTAGCTAAAAGCGACTTTAATGTTTCATTAGTTTGAAGTGGATTGTAAATAGGTATTTTGCCTGTCGATTATTTTATATTATCGGCATGTTATTTTTTTGTCGAAACAATTATTTAGCACAAGATACTATTGCTCTAAAGCAAGTGGATATCATTTCTAAAAAAATTACGTTATCGCAAATAGGTAAAAAAACAGATGTAATTGATTCAACACTCAAACAACAATTCAAATTTAATTCTATAGCGGATGTGTTAAGTTTAAATTCAACTATTTATATAAAAAGCTATGGACCCGGAGCATTAGCCACAACTGCTTTTAGAGGTGGTAACGCTAGTCAAACTGCTATTTTATGGAATGGTTTTAATATTCAAAATGCTATGCTAGGGCAAATAGATTTAAGTTTACTGCCAAGTGTTTTGTTTGATGATGTTGAGGTGGAGTATGGCGGATCGGCTGGTAATTGGGGTAGTGGCGCAGTAGGTGGTAGTATACACTTAAATAATATTTTAAAATTTAATAAAAAATTATTTACAGCTGTAAATACTAGTAGTGGTAGTTTTGGCTTATTTAACGCTAGTACACAAGTTAACTACAGCACAAAACGATTTATAACCTCTACTAAAATTTACACAAATTCAAGTAAAAATAATTTTAATTATACAGATACCTTGGATAAAGAAAACCCAATAAAACAGCAACAGCACGCGGCTTTTAAATTTTATGGTTTTTTACAAGAATTAAAATTTTTAATTAACTCAAAACAAATTCTAACTGTTAACGCGTGGTTAAATTCTAATAATAGAGAGCTCCCAACCTTTAATAAACTAAATCAAAGTAAACAATACCAATATGACCAATCTACACGCGTTACTGCTAATTGGAGCTATGTTACAACTAAATATACATCAAGTTTTCGTGCGGCTTTATTTACTGATAAACTAAATTATACAGATAGTCTTGCATCTATTTTTTCGAAAAGCAAGGTGCAAACTGTTATTATTGAAAACGAACATTTTTATAAATGGCTTCCTAATCAACAATTAAATATTGGAATAAATGCAACAGTTAATAAGGCGTTTACAAAAAATTATGAAGGCGCAAAAAATTTAAATAGAGTATCGCTATTGCTGGGTAACAAGGGCGATTATTTACAAAACAAATTAATCATTTATTCGCAATTACGATTTGAATATTACAGCACAAACGCAAAACCAATTACCGGAAATATAAGCGCCACTTATTTTTTATTTAAAAATGTAACTGCTAAATTTAATATTGCAAAAATATACCGTATGCCAACATTAAACGAGTTATACTGGCAACCAGGCGGTAACCTTAACTTAAAACCAGAGGTAGGTTTTACTAACGAAGGCGAATTAAATTGTATAAAAAAATTTAATACTATTTTAATTTCTTTTTCGGGAGCCGCTTTTAGTAGGAACATAAATAATTGGATTTTGTGGACACCTGGCGCTAATGGAAATCCAGAACCTATTAATATACAAAAAGTTTGGAGTAGGGGTACCGAAACTACTTTGAAAATAAATTATCAAAAAAATAAATTTAAGGCATTTACTACTATTGCTACAAGTTATGTACTATCAACCATTCAAAGTAATAATCAAGAAAATAATAGTACTCAAAATAAACAATTAATTTACACACCGCGTTATTCTGTTAATTCAAATATTAGTGTTGGATATAGTAAAACAATTTTAACATATTACCATCAATACATAGGTTATCGATTTACAACAAGCGATAATACATCTTGGTTATCCCCTTACCATTATTCATCTTTACGATTAAACACTACAATAAATTTAAACCAAAGTACTATAGTTTTATTTGCTGCTTGCAATAATTTAATAAATAAAAATTACAATATTATTGCCAATCGCCCAATGCCATTACAAAATTATGAAGTTGGAATTTCGTTACAATATCAAAAAAAGTTGATAGCGGATAGTCGATGGTCATTGTAATGTAATAGCAATTTAATGAATAAATATATAAATATAAAAAAAGTAAAAAAATAAAATATGAAAAAACAATTAAAAAGTATGGTAATAGCAGCTACATTAGCTCTTGCCACAATTACAGCAACTGCGCAAACTACTGCCGATTTACAAAACCTAACATTAAGCCTTAATACTTTTTGGAATGGCGCTACAACAACACCAAGTATAAGTACAAGCGGTATTTTTACAAGCGGAAATTGTGTGTTTTCTAATAAATTTAACGGAAGTTTTGGAGGTTATTGGGAAAGTGGATGGTCGTATAGTAATTTAAAAGATAGCACAACCGCTGGGTCTGGCAACCAATATAGCGTTCGTAGTGCAGTAGGCTACACTAACTCAACAATATATTCAATAGGCAAGGGCGGTTCTAAACTAAAATTTAATGCAGCCGCAATAGGAAAACAAATGGCAGGTTTTTATGTAAATAATAATACTTATGCTGCAATTAGTATGAGAGATGGTGATATGTTTGGTAAAAAATTTGGTGGTGTAAGTGGAAATGATCCTGATTATTTTAAATTAAAAATTCAAAAATATTTTGGTGGTGTTTTAGGTATAGATAGTGTTACTTTTTATTTAGCCGACTATCGTTTTACAAATAATACACAAGATTATATTGTAAAAACTTGGCAATATATAAATTTACAAAGTTTAGGAAATGTGGATAGTTTAATATTTACTTTATCATCTAGCGATAATGGTGCTTTTGGAATGAATACTCCGAGTTATTTTTGCTTAGATGATTTTATAACTTTAAATAACTTAGTAGGTTTCAACAAGATTCAAAATTTTGATAACGTCATTTTTGTTTATCCAAATCCTTTTCAAAACCAAATTACCATTAGTTCAACAGGAGCGTTTACAAAGGTCGAAATTATAAATAATTTGGGCGAGCTTTTAATTACTTCAGAAAATAATTTTATTAATTTAAGTGATTTATCAATTGGCATTTATTTTATAAAAATTTATAATAATGCCCAATTAATTTCAATTAAAAAAATTATTAAAAATTAATAAATAGGTGTTTATTCTGATAAAGAGTATGTTATTTTATAAATTTAGCAGACTTTTTTTATTCAAAAAATAGTTGTATCTTTATGTGTTTAAGGTGTTAAAAAAAATAATTTACTAAATTTTTTATTATTTCGTAAGTACTTAAAATAGAATCAAATATTACTTAATTATATATTAATTTTTTGTTACTAAATAAGATAGATAAAGAAACTGAATTTGTAGCGCATCTTTTATCAAAAGATAAAAAACGGTTTGGTATACTTTATGATAATTTTAATTTAGCCTTATACGGAATTATTTATCGCATAGTACAAAACGACGAAATTGCCGAAGATATTTTACAAGATGTATTTTTAAAAATTTGGAATAGCTCTTCATCCTACGATGCAAAAAAATCGCGCGTTTATACATGGATGCTAAATATTGGTCGTAACTCTGCAATTGATTATACGCGCTCAAAGCAAGGTAAGGTAGATAAAAAAAATATGCCTTTAGATGCTTGTAAATACATTAATGAAAAGCAGAGTAATCTAAATCCAAACCACAATTATATCGGTATTAAAAAATTGGTTGAAGAATTAAAACCCGATCAAAAAGAAATTATAGATTTAGCTTTTTTTGAAGGCTATACTCATGCCGAAATTGCTGAAAAATTACAAATACCTTTAGGTACAGTAAAAACAAAGTGCAGAGTGGCAATTTGTATTTTAAGAAAATTTATAAAAAAATAATTTTTTAAGCAGCTACTCTTTGTAAAATAACTTTACAAGGTGCAGCTGAAGTAACTTTTACATAATGCACTACATGCAAAGGTATTTGTAAAAAATTGCCTTGTATTAAAGAGTGTTTAATATCACCAATGTATATATCGCAAGTGCCCTCTAAAATTAAAAATTTTTCAAATTCTTTAGTATGAATTTCTGGAGGCGTTGCATCTGGTATCCAAACAATAGCCGAATTGCATTGGGGCGTGTAGCCAATAATTTTTGCAAAAATTTCGTTATTAGTGTCGGGCGTCAACATATCTTCTCTTTGTAACCATTTATCGTAATCTTTAATAGTTGAAAGCTCAGATAATAATGGAGGAAATGTTTGTTTTTCGCCATTTTTTAATCGCTCAGTATAATCAATTGTAGCTAACACCATAGCTTTTAAGGTAACATTGGCCCCCAAACTTAAATTAGAACTATAAACCAATAAGGCATTGGTAATAAAATCAATTTCAGTATTAATTTCGGGATACGTTTTTACAAGCTCGTTTATTTCATCAGTTTGCTGTTGGGTTGTTAAACCCAAAACATACATTTCTAAAATGCCCGATTCAATATATTCTGAAATATTAGTCAACTAAGAGGGTTTAAATGTAAATAACAACAACATTCATTTAACATACGAATATATTTATTATATAGATTTATAAAATTACGTATTTTTTAGTATATGTAAACTAAATTAGACAAATGGTTAAAAAAATGCGACGATTGGATATTTTAGTAATTTTAAATTTATGTTTATAAAAAGTTTCAATTGTTGTATTTTAAAAAAATAATAAAAATTTTAATTTGTTCTGTTTTAATTTGGCTTTTTTTTAGGTTATTTTTATTTCAAACATTTCGTATTCCTTCCTCATCAATGCAAGGCACTTTGTTTGAGGGCGACTATGTAGTGATAAATAAATTATGCTATGGCGCACGTATGCCAAATACGCCTCTTTCGTTTAAATTGCGAGGTAAAAAAAAATATATTGAAGACATTCAATTACCTTATTTTCGCTTTTTTGGATATGGTTGCATAAAACAAAATGATATTATAGCTTTTAATTTTTCGCTAGCAGACGATGAACCTATTGATATGCGAGAGGAGTATATTAAACGTTGTGTTGCGGTTGCTGGCGATACTTTGCAAATAATTAATGGTAATGTTTACGTTAATACAAAACCTATCATAACTTCAACCATTTATTACAATTATGAGGTATTAAGCACAAAGCAAATAGATACATTGGTGGTGAAACGATTAAACATTTTGCTAAATGCAATTGAAATTAATAGTAATGAATATAATTTTTATATGAGCGAAGTACAGGCCGATTCGTTATTAAAATTAACCTATATAAAATCCGTAATAAAAAATAATTTTATTAAAGAATATTATCGTCCTTCAACTTTTCCAAATAACTCTTCTGTTTTATGGAATTACGATTTTTTTGGTCCGCTTTATATTCCTAAAAAAGGCGACAGTATTTTATTATCATCGCAAAATTTAATTTTATACAAACATATTATTGAGCGATTTGAGCAAGTAAGCATTTTAAATAAAAATACTTTAACTTTTGCAAACGGTAAACTTCAAAAATATTACAAATTTAAACAAAATTATTATTTTGTAATGGGCGATAACAGGCATAATTCTACTGATTCGAGAGCTTGGGGTTTTATACCACAAAGCCATATAATTGGTAAAGCTTGGTGGGTTTTTTAAGGATTTGAATTTTTTAATTATACATGTATGTTAATGTTTTAATAACGTTAATTAGAAAATGTGTTTTATTGTAAGCCCGCCCATAATGAATCGTTGCTAATAGAAATAATAATTTTTGTAAAATCACCTTTTTTTATTTCAAAATTAAGTTTGGCATTAATGTCCTTTGCACGTTGCATCATATTATTTAATCCATACCCTTTTTCAACAGTTGTAATATCAAAGCCTGAGCCATCATCCTGCAATGTGATTTCAAGTTTATCGTTGGTAAAGTTTTCGATGTAAAAATGTTTTGCTTCAGAATGTTTAGATGTATTATTTATCACTTCCTGTGCTATCCTAAACAAATTTAAAGTACTCGCAGGCCTTAAATTTATTGCGGTGTTTGCATTTTTAAAATGAACTATAATATTTTTATGTTTAAATGTTCTGTCGGCAAATTCTTTTATTTTAATTCCAAACTGAACAATGGAAATTTTTTCTTGGCTTATAGTCCAAATGGTATCTCGCATTAACGCGGATGCTTTCCTTACCTGATCTGAAATAGATTCGAGATCTTGTCTGTCGTTGTCTTTTTCTATGCTGTAGGCTTTTATGTCTATTGCCGAACTAATTATCGTTAACTCTGCGCCCATATTATCGTGCAGGTCTTTAGATATACGTGATCTTTCCTCTTGAATTTTGTTTTGAAAAACCAACTCCGCCTTTTTACGAAAAATACTATTTTGCTGTATTATAAATAATATCCCTAATAATAAAACGGTAAAAGCAGAAACAATTATAATAATGATTGAATTACGTTTATTTATACTTAACTCGTTTTGGTTGATTGTATTTTTTTGAACAAGTATTGTATTTTCCTGTTGCTGAACATTGTATTGTGTTTGAAGCTCGCTGAGTTTGTTTTGTGTTTCTTCATTATAAATACTATCACTAAAAGCCTGATATTTTTCTAAATAAAAATTAGCTTTCTCAAAATTTTGTCTTAAGCGTTCTAAATCATATAATCCAAAATAGGCTAGCTTTTGCCATGCTAAACTTTTTATTTCTTGAGATTGTTTAAGACCAAGATCTAAAAACTCTTTTGCTTCCTTAAACTTTTTAAGATCGGCGTAGGTATTGCCGATATTAATATTTATAACAGAACTTCCATTAAGAGAACCTATTCTATCATAAATAGATTTTGCTTTTAAATAATAATTCAATCCTTTTTCGGCGCGGCCCAATTTTCTTTCTGCAACACCTAGCGATTGATAGATCTGAGATAAATATTCTTCTTTACAATATTTTTCGCATATAGGTATTAACTCATTATATATTTTTATTGACTCAGCTTCTTTGCCTTGCTTTCTAATAGCCGTAGCATAGTTGCCTTGCGCAGTTACATAACCTTCATAGTCTTTAAGTTTTAGAGCAGCGGAGGCAGATTCGAGATAATTTTTTTTTGCTTCTTCTAGTTGGTTATTTCGCTCATAAATGCTGCCAATATTATTTTGAAGTTTAGTGGCTTCCATTATTGAATTACCTTTTTTAAAGAGTTCGAGGGCAATTAAATTTTTTTCGAGGCTGACGCCATATTTCCCTTTTTCGTAATAGCCCAAAGCTACCTTGCTCATACTTGCGCCGGCATCACGCCATTTATTTTTTTTTAAGCGAATTTTATAGGCTTGTTCGGCAAGAATTATACAACTATCAAAATTCCCTTTAAAAAAATAGCTTAGTGATACGTCATTTTTGCAGGAAGCAATTAGCAATGTATCACCAAGTTCCAAAGCAAGTGCAACCGCGCGATTGCCGTATAGAATAGATAGGTTGATTTCAGAAGTAGAAGTATAATAACACAGGTCGTCGAGCGCGGTAACTTTTTCTTTGCCGAATAAAGAAGGAAGTTTTCTTACGATCGAATCAATAACGCGATGTTGTTCCGTATTTTTATTTTGTGAAAAGCAAAATAGCGTAAAGAATAAAAGAGTCGCAAGTAAATAGTGAGGCAAATATGATCTTAGTTTTTCCAAAAAATAAACATTTTAAATTCAGTCAGAGCAAGCCATTCTTCTGGGCTTTATTAACGGCTTCTAATTTACTATGAACATTTAATTTTTTATAAATATTTTCAAGATGTTTTCTAACAGTGCCGTAACTAATACCCGACCGATCTGCCACCTGCTCATAACTTAAACCTGTTGCAATAAGTTCAAGCATTTCAATTTCGCGCTTTGTTAAAGTATTATCTTTTGATATAGTCTGCTTTACCATTATGGTTGCGCTTTTTATAAGGTTCAGCGATTTTACCGCTATGCTTGCACTCATGGCGCTTCCGCCTTCCATTGTTTCAAAAATAGCACGGTGGATTTTTTCAGGTTTTTCATCTTTTAATAAATAACCTTTGGCACCCGCGCAAATGGCTCTAAATAAATTTGTTTCGTCATCAAACACAGTGCACATTAATATCTTTGTATTGGGATATTTTGCAATTATTTTTTCTGTGGCCTCAATTCCATCCATATGAGGCATTTCAATATCCATAATAATGATGTCCACCTCAAGTCCTTGCATCATCGCGTGTAATATATCTTTACCAGAACTGAATTCTTTTACAACATCCATGTCTCTAGACAATCCAATCTTGCTTACAATTGTTTTTTTTACCGTTTTTATATCGTCAACTACCGCTATCCTTATCATAATATTATTTAAAATTAATAAATTTAAACTACACAGCTACTTTTTAATAATAGTAAATTCAACACGGCGATTTAAGCTTTTTCCTTCATCGCTATTATTATCGGCAACAGCCTTACTTTTGCCAAATCCATCACTGGTTAACCGACTTGCATCGATACCTTTTGTGGAAAGATAAGTTACAACAGCTGCCGCTCTCTCTTTGCTTAATTTGTTATTATAATCGTCATTACCTACGTTATCGGTATAACCGCTAATAAATATTTCCATAGATGAATTGTCGGTAAGTAATTTTACAAGATTATCCAATTCAAAAAAAGATTCTTGTTTTAAAAAAGATTTTGTGGTTTCAAAAAATATGTTGTTGATTCGAATAACTTGACCAGTTTCTATTGGCGATAATAAAAGATTTTTTGTTATCTCTTTATAACTTAAAACTAAAGATAGATCAAGATTTTCCGTTACCGAATAAAAACCTTGAGAGCTTGCTTTAAAAGAATAATTTTTACCATAAGGCAAAATGATTGTGTAATCTCCAGTTTTAGGATTTGAAGCGGCAATACCCTCTTCAGTGCCAGTAGCAAGATTAAAGTAACTTATAGAAGTACCTAAGGGCGAATTCGTTTTTGCGTTTAAGACTTTCCCTGACACTACTACAACAGGATTAGGCTTTTGCTCCTCTTTTACTTTTATTTTTACAATATTTCCATCTTTAACCATGTAAAAAAAGTCGCCCGAAGCAGGTATCGTAAAATAAGCGTCCCAACTTTTACCGTTAATGGGGGATCCTAAATTTATAGGTGCTGCCCAGTTAATCCAAGTTTCGTCAAGGCGTTTACTCATATAAATGTCTGCACTGCCAAAGCCTCCTGGTCGATGACTATAAAAATACAAGGTTACATTATCTGGCGCAAGAAACGGTGTGCCTTCTCCGTAAGAAGTGTTGATGGTGGGGCCGAGTTTTAGTGGCTTAGACCATTCTTTTTCCTTAAAAAATGACACATAAATGCTATGTATATCTTTTCCTGTTTCCTCGCCAAAAGCCATCATCAAAATATTGTTTGAAGCAGAAATGGAATTGGAAACATTGGTGCTGCGCTGTATTTTTTGATATTTTGGAATCTCAAAGCCTTTTAAGTCGGTCCACCCGTCGCTCTTTAGATAACTTATTGAAAAGCCTGAGCCAACATATTTTTCTTTGTTGTAGAAACCTTTAAGGTAACGTGTGTTACCATCTGATGACTGACCCACTAATGCGTTATATGTATCAGTATTAAATGGAAAACCAAGATGCTGTGCTTTCTCCCAGTTACCGTTGCCTGCGTATTTCGAATACCAAATATCTTGATTTGGTATTTGAGGTGACACTGTGTTTTGCGGATCATTAGCGCGAACAAAAAATAGTTTTTTTCCATCTGGTGTTATGTAAGGGCTTAACTCTTCAAGCTGAGTGTTGACGTTCGAGCCAAGGTTTATAACCTCAAAGCCTGTTTGCGATATGGCCATTTTAAAAACTGTAGATAAAGTAAACACTAATTTGATTGTTGTGGTTCCCATTATTCGGTTGTGCGTTTAATAGTTTGATCTTCGTTATCGCCTCTTAAGAATAAAAGGCTTCTGCTGATTGGAAAAGCAAGGCTTCCTCCAAAGTAGAGTCCGTCAACCATTCTGTACCCTAATTCTACTTCTGCCGTCATTGCTGTTCTGTATTTTCTCTTTCGGTCTTTCCGTTTAAGTGTAGGAAGTGCTTGTACTAATACCCTTGCGCCTACTGGGGCAGCGTTTTTTAAACCTGATGGAGCATTATTAATTGGTGTGATGAGAGCGTCAAGACAAAGTCTAAGGTGACCAATGTTACCTTTTTCGCCATAGGTGTCGGTTTGAATGAACAATCTTTTAGTTGTGCCGAAACAAATTCCGCCATACGCGCCGAAGATGTAAAAATTGCTAAATACGTCTTTACCGATTGGATTTTCCATTGAAACAATACTTCTATTTAAATACAAGCCTGCTCGTGCTGCCTTATATTTCCATTTATTACCATTTGGCACATTTATAGAAGTGGTTGTGGTATATTTTTTGCTACCCTCCGTAAATTGTTTTTGCTCAAGAATCACAATTGTTTTTGCTGACTTTACGCGACTGGCAAAAATAAAAAAGCCTCCTAACTGAAAGTTGGCTCGATTTTTTAAAGTTTTGTCAGAAAACTTTCCAAACGTGAGCCAACCATTCCGTAAGGTATAATCAATGCCTAATTTTTGTTTATACATAGCGTGACCCCACAATCCATAGCTAAAACCTGCTCCTACAAAATTCCCGACCGAAAAATCCATTTGTGCAATATCAACATTAAGAGAAAAATTGTTGATTTTACGTGGATTATTCTCTATAATTTTGTAATTTACATTTTGCGCAATGGCAACGTTCATAAAAGACGTTGTAACAAAAAGCTTTAGTAGTTTCATATTTTTTTTTACAAAAATAAGCTTGCCGAAGCGATTTGGAAATACGCAGAATTACGTATAATTTTATTTCGGAAGTAAATTAATATAAACCATAAATAATGCAGTAAAATTCAATTTATTTTAAATCTATTAAACAAAATTATTAATTAATATTTTTTGTATATATTTTAATATTTTTATTAATTATTTTTCATTTGGTAAAATCAAAGCCTTTTAGTTTGTGGGTTTAACTTTATTTCAGTTTTTCTAAGTTTAATGAGAATGGAAAAATATTTTTGAAGAGATACCTATTATGTAGATTATTGTATATTTTGAGATGTATGAAGTTGTTTTATTTTCAAACTAAATAATAGTAAAAAGCTGTTGAAATGAATTGGAAAGCTTAAATTTTTTTAAAATCAATTGTATTTGTTATATTACTGCTCTATCTACAAAAAAAGTTAATACAATTACTTTTACTGGCAATGACAAGTTTTGTGTCTACAAAAAAATTATTGAACGTGTTTAGGAGTTCTGCTTGATTCAATTCTTTTTTTACATCTATTGTAAGATAATCTTCTTATTGGTTATGCTTTTATAGTTGCCAACTATTTTTACTGTGTAAATTCCTTTTGGATGCTTACTTATATCAATTGTTGTTTGTTGATTTTCTGTAGTTGTTTTGTAAATAAGTTCGCCAACAATATTATAAATTTCAATCTCTGATTTAGTTGTATTATTATCCTTAAAATAAAAGATACCAAAAGCTGGATTTGGTGAAATTGAAATATTAACTTCCTCTTTATTTACAACTTTAGTGCCAGTGGCAGATAAATCATATCTATACACCTCCTTACCATTTCCTCTTTGTGTAAAAAAAGAAGTGTTTGCTCCATTTTTACAAATGATTGGGAAATAATTTGGCGGGGTGGTGCCGTTCAAAAAATTATTCCAAGTATTTCCGTTATCATTAGAAATTCTTATTGATGATAACGAGCCTAAATTACATGCTCCGTCATTTGTTAGAATAATATTATTACCTATACTTGAAAATGAAAAAACTTGACAAAATCCATTAAAAATTGTTGGGGAGCTATTTACCCAAGTTAAGCCATTATCTATACTTTCAAATAATCCATTACCGTTTATAGAATGAGCTAATAATTTAGTACCTGATCTTAAAACGCCCCATATTCCAGCAGACACTGGAAATCCCGTCCCTGAAATGACCCAAGTTTGTCCATTATCAATACTTTTATAAACACCATTGGAAGTGCCACCTAAAAATAAATTAGTTGCGTCAACTAAAAAATATCTTACATTGCTAGTTATTCCTGTCGAAGCATTCCAAGACGTACCAAAATTATTTGAGTAATATACTCCTTTTGTAGCGCTTTTCAAGTATGAAACGACTATGTTTCCTCCGATTTCTGAAACATCATAATACGTTGCGCTATCAGGTAAAATATTTAGCCATGTCCAAGTAATTCCACCGTCAACACTTTTAAACATTCTTTTATTTGATCCAGCAAATATGTGCCCATTGCTTGCTTTTAAAACACTATAAATTTCTTGGTTTAAGATTATAGCTGCGTTGAAGGAAATATTAGTCCACGAGTTCCCATTGTCAGTGCTTTTAAAAAGTCCTTTAGCCGTACCAGAAAAAAGATCATTGCCAAATCCTCTTATTACATAACTACCCTTGGCAGTATCGGTTAAGTTAACTATCATGAAGCCTACCTGAGACCATTGTGCTGAGAGTTTCAAAGAAGAAATCATTATTAAAAGTGAGATAATTTGTAAGTGTTTTTTCATTTAATTTTTGTTTAAATTATTTTTTTAATTTTCCCGTCTATTTTTTAAGCTTTAATAGTTTTTGTAATTTCATTATTAGTTATTACCCTTCATAACTGTTAGTGTAATTAGTTATTATTTTGTAAACGACTATTCTTAAATATAAATTTTTGAAATTGTTAATTAGGTAATTTAGCATTTGTAAAATTGGTTTTGCCTAAAATTGTAAATAAAGTAATTAATAGTTTTTTTTTATTATTTTACAAAAATACTAATGAAAAAATAATTGTAAAATATGCAGAACTACGTATAAATTATTTTTGAACCTAAAACAAACTTAACTGACTAGCTCCTGCTTTATAATTAAATAAGGAAACGTTGTAATTAAAATTATTTTCAGTTTTCATAAAACGTTGTTTAGATAAAGTAAATAATTGTTTAATACTTTCTGCCATTTTACCTTCGCCACGCATTCTTACACCAAAACGGCTATCGTTTACATCGCCACCGTGTGCATCGCAAATTTGATTCCAAACTTTATCAGCTCTATCGGGAAAATTTTTTTGCAACCAATCTTTAAAAATAGGACCAACAGCACCATTTAAACGCGCAATGGTGTAACCTGCAATAGTTGCACCAGCAGCTGAAGCTTGCTCAATTACATTAGGAATTTCGTGGTTATTAATACCAGGAATTATGGGTGCCACCATTACGCCGCAAGGAATTTTATTTTGAGAAAGAGTTTCAATCACCTTAAAACGATTTTTGTAAGTAGCGGTGCGAGGTTCTAATTTTTGACGCATGCTTTCGTCGGTACCCGTTATTGATATCATTACTTGTACTAAATTGTAATGTGCTAATTCTTCCAAAAGGTCTATATCGCGCGTAATTAAAGCGTTTTTTGTAATAACACCAACTGGATGTTTGTATTTTAGGCAGGTTTGTAAAATGCGCCGGGTAATTTCAAACTTTTTCTCTATAGGTTGGTAGCAATCAGTATTACCAGAAAGCATAATGGGCATTGGTTTCCAATTTTTATTGCTAAAGTGTTTTTCTAATAATTCAATTACATTTTGTTTTACAATTATTTTTTGTTCAAAATCTAAACCTGCACTGTAACCCCAAAACTCATGACTATTTCGAGCATAACAATAAATGCAACCATGCTCGCAACCTTGGTAAGGATTTAAGGAATAATTTAAACCAATATCAGGGCTATCTACCTTATTAATAATGGTTTTTGGATAGGTGTAAATTATTTCGGTTTTATGGTTTGTTAAAAATACTTCGTCTAATACTTCTAAATGTTCCTGTACATACTTTAATTTATTAAATTTATTATTGCTGCTAATTTGAGCGCCTCTGCCTTTAAAATATGTATTTTGCTCTTCCAATGTATTTTTAGTACAAAGTTAGTTGCGTTAATAGTAATTGATTGCTATAAAATATAGCAATATCAATTTATTTTTTTCAAGGTCAATCTCAATCCTACAAAGCCAAAAATACCAGCAATTACTGATCCAATAATAATTGCAATTTTTGAGGTATTAATAATGTCTGCATGGTTAAAAGCTAAAAGTGTTATAAAAATAGACATCGTAAAACCAACTCCTGCTATTAATCCTGTTAAAAATAAATGCTTTTTTTGTAAACCTTTTGGCAACACGCATAAACCCAAAGCTATACCAAGTAACGAAAAGAGAAAAATACCAACTGGCTTACCAATAATTAAACCTAACATAATGCCATAACTATTTGCTGATGTTAAGTTATAAATTAATGAGGGTTGAATATAAATAGCGGTATTAGCTAAAGCAAAAACAGGAAGTATAAAATAAGCAACAGGCAAATTTAATTGGCTTTGTAACTTAAAGGAAATGGAGTTTTTACCACCCTTCCCAAATGGTATTGCAAAAGCTAAAAGTATACCCGAAATAGTGGCGTGAATACCCGAGCGGTGCATAAAAAACCACATTACCACTCCTAAAATTAAGTAAACCCAAAGGATGTAAAATTTAAATTTGCCTAATACATACATTAATGCAAAAATTGTTAATGCTAGTGTAAAATAAAATAGAGAAAAACTACTTGAATAAAATAGTGCAATAACGATAATAGCACCAAGGTCATCGATAATAGCGAGTGCTGTTAAAAATAATTTTAAGGAGGCAGGCACTCTTTTGCCTAATAATGAAAGTACAGCTAGCGAAAAAGCAATATCTGTAGCCATTGGTATGCCAAAACCAGTTTTAGTGGGTACATTATAATTAAAGCCAAAATGAATAAGGGCCGGAACTAACATACCGCCAATAGCTGCAAAAACAGGTAAAAGAGATTTTTTTATGTCGGCTAATTCGCCTATGTACAATTCGCGCTCAATTTCTAAGCCTACTAGCAAAAAAAATATAGTCATTAAGCCATCGTTAATCCAAAACTCTAGCGATTTAGTAAAAAAAGGGTGATGCCAAAAATTGATGTATTGTGCACTAATTGATGAATTAGCAAATACTAACGAAACAATGGTGCAAAGTACTAAAACTATACCTGCAGCTTTTTCGCTGTTTGTAAATTCGGTAAATAGTTTAGTTAGTTTCATTGAAGTAAAGAATTAAATTTTAAATTATTTTAAATTTAATTGTTTGGCTATTTCGTTTAGCTTATTGTTTAATTTTGGTAGATTTTTAAACAATACGTAACTGCGTTTATAATTTCCGATATTAAAAGCTGGCGAACCTTGTACGGTTTCGTTTTCTACTTCTAAGTCTCTACCAATACCACTTTGCCCAGCAATTTTAACTCCATCTGCAATTTTTAAATGTCCTGCAATTCCTACTTGTGCTGCAATCATACAATTTTTACCTACCTTACTACTACCTGCAACACCTGATAAGCCTGCTATTACTGTGTTTTCGTCTACCTCTACATTGTGTCCTATTTGTACAAGATTATCTAATTTTACTCCTTTGCGTAAAATGGTACTACCTAAAGTTGCTCTGTCTATGCATGTGTTAGATCCTATCTCTACATAATCTTCTAATATTACATTACCTATTTGTGGTATTTTTGCAAATGTTTCACCAAAAATTGTTGGTGCAAAACCAAAGCCGTCAGCACCAATTACGCTGCTTGCGTGTATTGTGCAATTGTTACCAATGATGCAGTCGTGGTAAACTTTTACGCCTGAATACAAAGTTGTATTATTGCCAATTGTACAATTATCGCCAATATAAACGTGAGGGTATATTTTAACATTGTTGCCAATTTTTACGTTTTGTCCGATGTAGGCGAAGGCTCCAACGTAACAATCTGCGCCTAATGAAGCGTTAGGACTAATAAAACAAGGTTGTTCAATACCTATTTTAGTGCCTTTTATTTGATCATACATTTCTAATATTTTCGCAAAAGCTTCATAAGCGTTTTCAACTCTAATAAGGGTGCAGGTAGATTTTACGGGTTTATCTAATATTAAGGTTTTGTTTACAATAACTATGTTTGCATTTGTTGTGTAGATGTAATTAGTGTATTTTGGATTTGAGAGAAAAGATAAAGTTTTGGGCAAACCTTCTTCAATTTTTGAAAGATTTGTTACCGTTGTAGTTTCGTCTCCTTCAATGGTTCCGTTTAACAGTTGTGCAATTTGTTGGGCTGAAAATTCCATAGTAAAGTTTTTTGATAAAAGTTTTTTGTTTTATGTGGGGTTGACAAAATTAATAATGCTGTAAATTTAATATTTTATTTTTTTTGAAAGGGCATGTGCTGGTTTTTCAACAAGACGATACAAAATAAAAGAGGAAATAATTGTAACCGCAACTCCCAACAAAATAACCAAAGGTTTTTGCCAAGCTTCGCGGTAGCGATGGCTTAAAATATTAATAACTGATGCGCCAAAAATAGGATGAAAAAGATATAATGAATAAGAAATAGTTCCAAAAAAATTTAATATTTTATTTGAATAGTTTTGAAAAAATTGAATAATACTAATGCTTAAAATTGCTGTAATTGTTTCGTTTTTTCCTGTTTTAAAATATGCAACTAATAATGTAATAAAAAGTATAACAATAAATTCGGTTAAGTTAATTTTTTTTAGATAAAATAAACACCAACACGTTCCTATTAAAAATATGGGCGCGTAAAATGGAAAAAAATAAACACTGTTAAATATAAATGGCATAGTTATTAATGATGAATAAAATAATAAACGACTAATTAATGTATTTTTTTGAATTAATAAAATTAATATACTAATTATTAAATAGTATTGAAACTCTATTGCTAAAGTCCAAAATACTGTGCATAACCATGTATACTTTTCATTATAAAATGGGATTAAGTAACCCAAATGCAATACTATTTGTGTAAATGATACCTTAAATAAATTACCTTTTAAAAATAATATTAAAATAGATAAAATTATTGCAACTATATATGTTGGCTCAATTCGAAGTATTCTTTTAAAAAAAAATGTTGGAAATTTTAAAATTGTATAATTTGATTTTAAAAGCGATAATGGAATTACAATACCCGAAATAATAAAAAATAAATGTATGCCGTAAAAACCATACGAAAAAATAGTTAAAACAGAACTGTTATTAATATAATTAACAGTTGTAAAAATAAAATGAAACAAACATACCCCAAATGAAGCAACGCCTCGCAAATTACTAATTATGGGTATGTTTAAACTTTCTTTCAATTGTATAATAAATTAAATAAGCATTAATAAATAGCTTTAAAAAAAACAAAAGTGTAAAAAAACCACAATATTTAAAAAATAAAATGATTATCGGTAAAATAACTTAAAATATTAGTTTCTTGTAAAAATTAATATATTTGTAAGTAACGTAAAGTTAAATTTTGTTTAATGAATATTAAAAATCCAGATAGTAGATTACAAAAATTTTGGGGAAAGGTAGATTTAAAACATGTAACTTGTATCGGCAGTTTTGTAAAAGGAATTAATGTTTTAGATATGGGCTGCGGTTATGGCACAACAACTAACTATTTAACAAAACAAAATTTTAATTGTATAGGTATTGATTATGACTTACAAACCGTTGAGAAAGCAAAAAAAAGATTTACAAACTGTAATTTTTTAGAAGCAAATGCCGAAGCTTTGCCATTTGAAAATAATTATTTTGATACTATTGTCTTAAGAGATGCTTTACATCATTTTGTTGGCGAAGCTGATTTTGATAAAGTAAAAAAAGAAATTTTAAGGGTATCTAAACCTAATGCTATTATTATATTTTTTGACCCTAACGTGCATTTTTTATTAAAAACTATGCGTAAACTTTCTAATCATATTGATGAAGAATGTAAATATGAGGATGCAATAACTATAATGGATAAACTAAATTGCAAAGTAAATCATAAAAGCTTTAATACCATATACAGTTTACCTTTAAGTGGTGGTTATGTTGGCATAAATTTTGTGCCAAATGCAAGTTTTGTGCACGGCTTTGTTTTAAAAACTGAATTATTTTTTGAAAAAATTGTAAATTCCTTAAAACTTGGTAGGTATTTGTGTTGGCGTTATGTTATTGTTGGGCAAAGAGTTTAATAGTTTAATAACATTGTATAACAATATTTTACTTTATTTTAAACATTAAAAATATTAAATATTTATTAAAATTATGATAAAAAAAAATATATTAATTACTGGGGTAGCTGGTATGATTGGTTCGCACTTATTAGATGGATTATTAGAACGAGGGTATAATATTATTGGGATAGATAATTTAACCTATGGCACGTTAGAAAATATTAATCATAATATAAATCACCAAAATTTTAAATTTTATAAAGTTGATATTTTAGATTTTGATACTTTAAAAGTTTTGGCTAAAGATTGTGATATTATTTTGCACTTAGCAGCGGTAAAAAAAATTGGCGAAAAAGATATTTCTTACCCGACATTGTCAGTTAATGCGACAGGCACAGAAAACGTGTTTAAAGCAGCAAAAATGTGGGGTTGCAAAGTTGTGTTTGCATCTACTAGCGATGTTTATGGTATGAGCCCCGATTTGCCTTACCGCGAAGATGGAGATCTTCTTATAGGGCCAAGCATGATTAAACGGTGGAGTTACGCTGTATCTAAATTGTATGGTGAACAAATGGCAAATGCTTATTTTAAAGATTTTGGCGTGCCAGTTGTTGTTATAAGGTATTTTGGGGCATTTAGTCACCGAAGTAATTTTAGTTGGAGCGGTGGGCATATACCTATTTTTATACATCAAATTTTAAATAACCAAGAAGTAACTATACATGGCGATGGATTGCAAACAAGATCGATGGGCTTTGTAAGCGACATAGCTAATGGTACTATACTAGCTTTAGAAAGCGATAAAGCAATAGGTGAAATTATAAATATTGGTAATAATGAGGAGATGAGTGTTTTAGATAGCGCCAAACTTATTCATCAATTAGCAAATACAGGGCACGATTTAAAAATAAATTTTATACCAATGAGTGCAGTTTTTGGAGAGTATAAAGATATTATGCGCCGTATACCCGATTTAACAAAGGCTAAGTTGCTATTAGGCTACGAACCAAAAATAAAAATGAAAGATGCTATTGAAATTACAATTAAAGAAGCGCGTAAAACCAAAGCATGATTTACGTTGTTATACCTATATTTAATGAAAGTAAAAATATTCCTAATTTAAAAATAGAACTTTTTTCTATTTTACAAAACGAATCGTTATTTTATGTATTTAGCGATGATGGTTCTAACGACGGAACACGAGAAGTAGTTGAAAATGAATTCGGATCTGAAAATTGCATAGTTTTAGGCGATGGAATAAATAGGGGGCCAGGATATGCTTTTAACGTAGGTTTTGAATGGGTATTAAGTAACTCAAAAAATAGTAATGATATTGTTGCAACCATCGAATCTGATTGTACAAGCGATGTAACCTTATTGCCAAAAATGATAGTAATTTCGCGTTTAGGTTTTGATATAGTATTAGCTAGTGTATATGCCCAAGGCGGCTCTCTTGAAAAAACAAACTTTATTAGAAAATTAATATCATCAATTGCTAACTTAATTATGCGCTTTTTATTTAATATAAAATGCCAAACATTAAGTTCGTTTTACAGGGTTTATACTATTGATGTGCTTAAACGTATAAAGGCGGCAAATAAATTGCTAATAAAAGAAACTGGTTTTATTTGTATGCTCGAAATTTTACATAAAGCCATTAAATTAAATGCAAGTGTAATAGAATTGCCAACAACCTTAAAATCAAGTAAACGTATTGGAAAATCTAAAATGAAAGTTATTAAAACTTCGTTAAAATATTTATCCTATTTAATTAAAAATGCGTTTTAAATTACAATTAATATTTTCAAAATATTGGTTTATTATTGGAATTACCCTAAAATTTATTTTTTTAATTACTTTTTATTTTTGTAGTTTAAAAACTGATACTTTTTTAATGAAAGGTCTGGCTATTAAAGGTGGCGATTATGCTGAGCAATTTGGTACTGTAGATAATTTTATAAGCTATGGCACACTTAGTTTAGATAAACCACCTTTGCTTGCACCTTATGCAGATAGAACGCCTGGTTATATTTTTCCTTACATAATTTTTCGATATTTTTTTGCAGCACCCATTGCTTGGCAAGTCCACATATTTTTTCAAATTGTATTAAATGTATGTGCCGCGTTTTTACTTTTTAAGCTATTAAGTAAAACTGGTTTATCTTTTTTATTAAGTTTAATATTATTTAATATTTATATATTTAGTAGTTATTTTTCGTGGTTTACTTTTGAATTGGCACCTGACGGCATGAGTATAGATGCTTTTGTTATTGCTATTTATTTCTTTATTATTTTTTTTACCACATTTAACGTTTGGCAACTTTTAGTTAGTGGTATTTTTATTGCTTGGTGCTTTCATTTAAGGGGTTTTACATTAATTTACTTGCCAGTTTTTATAGTTTTTATTTGTTATTTCACATATATACAAACCAAATCAATACTTAAAATAATAAAATTACTTTTTGTTTTCTTTTTACCCTTGTTTTTAATAACTACTTGTTGGACAGTTAGAAACTATATTCAATTTAAAGAAATTATCCCGTTACAAAGGGCGTATGTACCAAATCAAAAGTTTACTAGTAAACTAAATTATAGTAATATGGGAAAGTTTTCTATTTTTAAAATTCGAAAATTAGTTAGCACTTGGGGGGGAGATTGCCTTTGGTATTGGCCTAATACCGAAATGAATTGGTTTTTGTATGCCAATGATGATACCGTAATTCCAAAATATATCCCTAATTCGGTTTTTCATAAAGAGTTTAGTAAACTACATTTAGTTGATTTAAAAAAAGATTTAGTTAAATCTATAAATGGTAGTTTTACAACTTTACAGCACGATTCGTTAGAAAAACTTATTATTACAAAAGCTGAGTTATATAAAAAAAGTATTTTAAAAAACAACCCATCACTTTTATTTATAAGCCCATTAAAGCGTATGTGGCATATGTTTAATAAAAATCCTACTGCCGACTGGGTTATTAAAAAAAATAGTTTAATGTACTTTTTTAAATTTTTTAGTTTTTTGTGTTATTATATATTTTTGTTTTTAACACTTTTATCTCTAATATTTATAAAAAAATTTAAAACTATTCACTATTTTAGTTTATCAATTATTACTTTATCATTACTAGAATTTGGTTTTTTAATAGAACTATTTCACTTTAGATATTTTAGTACAGCCTATGTGTGCGTTTTAATTTTAGGATTTTTTACAATCAGTAATATTTTTAATAAGCATAAAAATAAAATATCTTTTTAAAAAATTATTGATTTTGTGCTTGATTTATTACTTCAATTAATTTTAATTTTTCGTTTTGCCAATTTATATCTAGCATAACTTTTTTAGTATTATTTTTATATTCTAAATAATTATTTGAATTTAAAATTTCATTTATTTTTTGTGCAATGTGCTTTGGGTTATGATTATCGATAAAGCTACCTATATTGTACCTTAAAATTAGCGTTTCAATTTCGGGTAATCGGCTCGCCAAAATTGGTAATTGAGCTTGTATATAATCAAAAATTTTATTTGGTAAACTGTAATAATAATTAAGGTTGGTGTTTTTATCAATGCTAATTCCTAAGTTGGCATTAAAAGTATAATGCATTAATTCACCTTTTGAAAGTTTATCAATTAATAAAACTTTAGTTTCTAATTTTAGTTTTTTTATTTTATGTTTTAAAATTTCCCAAACATCGCCACTACCAATAATTAATAAAAGAGTATTTTCTAAAAATTCCATTGCATCTAATAATTCTTCAGCACCTCTATCAATATTAATACCGGCACCCTGTAGTAAGATAATTTTTTTGTTTAAGGGTAAATTCAACTCTTCTCTGGTTTTTGGATTAAACTGTTTTAAGGTCTCTGGAATATTTCTAACAGTTTTAAAACTTACCTTATATTTTTCTTCAAAAATTTTAGCAATACTATAATTTACAGTAATGCAATTTTTTAATTCTGGTATAATTCGCTTTTCAATACTTTGCCAAATTTTTCGTTTAAATGTTGTGTTTAATAATTCGGGCACTTCACAAAATAATTCATGACTATCATATATTAATGGTATACGTTTTAGTTTTGACACCAAATAATTCGGTAACAATGTATCCAAATCATTAGCAAATAACAAATCGTTTTTAATAAAAAGTAACTTAAAAAAAAGCCGAACATTAAAAAATAAATAGAATATTGGCCCACTATTAAAGATAAAGTTCATTCTTTCGGCTCTAAAATACCAGTTTGGAATGGGTAAAGAATTTGATAGTTTTCTACCAATTAATAAAACATCATAACCACACTCTATAAGTATTAAACAGGTTTTATTTACACGATTATCGGAAACTAAATCGTTAATTACACTTACGGTTGCTATTTTTTTTTTTGTAAACAAATAGGTGGTTAATATTGGTTTAAATATAGAAATTTTATAGAGGTAATTTACTTATTTTTACGTTTAATGATAGAAATAAAACAACAAATAAGTTTAAAGTCCTATAATACCTTTGGTATTGATGTTAGTTGTAATTATTTTGTAGAAATTAATTCAGAGAATGATTTTTTTGAGTTGATTAAAAACAATATTTATAAAAACAATCAAAAATTAATTATTGGTGGCGGTAGTAATATTTTATTTACTAAAAATTTTGATGGGATTGTTGTAAAAATTAATTTGAAAGGTATTAGTATTAAAAGTGAAACCGAGACCGAAGTAATTGTAAAGTCCTATGCAGGCGAGGGCTGGCACGATTTGGTATTATGGAGTATCGCCAATAACTTTTGTGGCCTAGAAAACTTATCCTTAATTCCGGGTTGTGTCGGTGCAAGTCCTATGCAAAATATTGGAGCTTATGGTGTAGAAATAAAAGATGTATTTTATGAGTTAGAAGCCTTAGAAATTGAAACTGGACTAAAGAAAAAATTTAATATTAAAGATTGTAAATTTGGTTACCGTGAAAGTGTTTTTAAAAATGAAATGAAAAATAGATATTTAATTAGTTCGGTAAGTTTTAAGTTAAAAAAAAATATCATTTTAAATACTTTATATGGCGCTATTAACGAAGAATTAGCTATAATGCAAGTAAATAATCCAACTATTAAAGATGTTTCAAATGCTGTAATTGCTATTAGGCAAAGTAAATTGCCTGACCCAAAAATTACAGGCAATGCTGGTAGTTTTTTTAAAAACCCCGAAGTTTCTAAAGAAAAGTATCTTAGTTTAAAAACCTCTTTTGAAAATATTGTTGCTTACCCTCTCCCAAATGGTAATTATAAATTAGCCGCAGGGTGGTTAATTGAAAAATGTGGCCTAAAAGGCTTCGAACTTGATAATGCCTCAGTTCATACAAAGCAAGCATTGGTGTTAATTAACAAAAGTAACGCTACAGGAAATAATATATATCAACTTTCTACCTATGTATTACAAAAAGTATTTAATACATTTGGTGTAACGCTCGAAAGAGAAGTAAATATATTTTAATGTTAGCTTTAATAATTGATGTAGGTATTTTTTTAAACTTATTTTTTACAGGCATTGTATTTTTTAAAGAGCCTTTTGAGTTTTATATCTCCTATATTCCTATTATTATTTTACTTCCTATTTTTATTTTAAAATTTAAGTTTCACCCGGCTAATTTATATATATTGATACCGTTATTAATTGTTGGTATTTTTAATATTATAGTTCAAAATAATACTTTTGCTAATTTTTTAAAAATATTTGTTAATATAGCAGTAAGCTTAATTTTTTATCAATATGTAATACAGTATTACGAATTTGATATAAAACGTATTTTTAAAATATATATGAAATGGGCTTTTGTGGTTTGCTTAATGGGGTTATTTCAATTAGCTTCTTTTATAGTAGGATTTAAATTAGGATATGATTGGAGTATTACTTTGTTTATGAACAAGTGGCAGTATTTTGAAGGTGGATTAGGTTTAAGAATCAATAGTAGCTTTAGCGAGCCTTCTTATTTTGGAGCAGCAATGGGACCCGCATTATTTGTTTCTATTTATTCTTTAATAAAAAATTACACCGAATTTATAACAAAAAAACAAGCTTTAGTAATAATTATTAGTGTACTTCTTTCTTTTTCATCTGTTGCTTTTATAGGTTTATTTTTTATTATTTTATTATTATCATTAAATTTTGGTGCAATACGTTATTTTTTAATCGCAATTCCTATAATATTTATTTTATTTTTTATTGGTTATAATAATGCGCCTGAGTTTAACTCGAGAATTAATGGACTTAACGAATTATTTGTTGAAGGAATTTTAGATAATAGAGATCATGTTGGTGAAGCTAAATTTGCCAGAAGAAAGCGTATTCAAAACTTTTTATTAAAGGTGCACGGCTCTTCTTTTGTCTTGTATAATAATTATCATGTTACTAAAAAAAATTTACAAGAAAACCCATTGTTCGGCACCGGATTGGGTTCGCACGAGTTTGCCTTTAAAAAATACAATTTAAATGCTGAAATTGGAAATATTTATAATTTTAATACAGGAGATGCTAATTCAATGTTTTTAAGAACCGTTTCTGAAGCAGGAATTTTAGGCGGTATATTTTTAATTTTATTTGTATTTAAATATTTTATAAGTAGAGATTTAAGCGGAGGCGAAATTGATAACTATTGGGTTATAAGCAATGCATTGTTGGTGATAATTTTTTTACAATTTGTTCGGCAGGGTAATTATACATTTAACGGCTTTTTTTTATATGGTTGGATGTACTATTATAATAAACAAAACTATTTAAAAGCTAAAATATAAAATGCAAATCACATACTATAAATCTTTAGATGGAATTAGAGCTGTGGCAGTTTTTTTAGTAATGTTTTATCATTATTTTCAAGGTATAAATAATACATTAATTTTAAAAATAGTATCAATCGGTCAAACAGGAGTCGATTTATTTTTTGTACTATCTGGTTTTTTAATAACTCGTATTTTATTAAATACTAAAACCGATATTCATTTTTTTAAGAACTTTTTTATTAAGCGAGTTTTAAGAATATTTCCAGCCTATTACTTCTTTTTATTTATAGGTTATTTTGTTTTACCAATAATACTATCTATACCGTTTTATTCATTTTCTTTACAAATATACCATTATTTATATTTGCAAAATTTCGCCTTTACATTTAATTGGAGTTACATCGGGCCAAAGCATTTTTGGTCTCTTTCTGTTGAAGAGCATTTTTATTTATTTTGGCCATTTGTAATTTATTATCTAAATATTTTTTACATACAAATTGCTATAATTATTATGATTTTTGTAGCATTAATTTTACGTTGGATAATGTTTAATAATGGCTACGAAGTATTTTATTTTACATTTACACGTATAGACTCGCTAGCTATCGGCGCTATTTTAAGTATTATAGAGTTTAACAAACATTTACAAAAAATAACATTAGTTCACTTTTTATGTATAGGTATTATTTCATTATTAATAGCTGGATTATTATTTATATCTTTTTCTGGAAGTGCATTACCTTTTATCCAATTAAGTAAATATACCCTAATCTCTTTATTTTACTTTGGAATTATTGGGGCAACAATTAAATTAAAAAATTCTTCTATTTTAAGCAAATTATTACAAAATAAATTTTTTATGTATAGTGGTAAAATTAGCTATGGATTATATATTTTTCATATCCTAGCTTTTAGATTTGCCAACTATTTAACTTATAATTCTAATCAAAAAAGCACCCACTCCATATTAAATTTTTGTTTAAGCATTATTACAGCATTTTTGTTTAGCACTATTAGCTATTATTTAATCGAACAAAGATTTCTTAAATTAAAATCAAAATTTATATAAAATTAAATTGTTTAAAATAAATGACAGTACTTTTTTTATATACCGAAATTGCCGATTATTTTTTAAATTGTTGTAGGCATCTCTCATTAAATAATAATGTTCATATTATCCGATGGGCTGTAAACAAAGAAGCGCCATTTAATTTTGTTGTCCCTCAAAATATTACTATCTACGAAAAAAATAATTATAATTTTATCCAATTACAACAATTAATTTCTACAATTAATCCAAATATTATAATTTCTAGTGGATGGAAAGATAATGATTACTTAAAACTAACTAAAGCGTATTATAAAAAAATTCCAACTGTAATTATTTGCGATACACATTACAAAGGTTCGCTAAAACAAAAATTAGCAATTATTTTTAGCCGGTTTTATTTACTTAAAATTTTTTCAAATGCTTGGGTACCTGGTAATGCTCAGTTTAATTATGTAAAAAAATTAGGGTTTAAATCTTCATCTGTTAAAACAGGCTTTTATTGTTGTAATTTAAATAAATTTAATTTGGTTTACTCAAATTCAATTCAAACTAAAAATACAAATTTCCCAAAACGTTTTTTGTATGTGGGTAGATATTATGATTTTAAAGGTATTAAAGAATTATGGAATGCTTTTATTCAATTACAAAACCAACAACCAAACGATTGGGAATTATGGTGCTTAGGCACTGGAAGCATAGAGCCGATTATTCACCCAAAAGTAAAACATTTTGGTTTTGTTCAGCCCGCCGATTTAGAGCCTATTTTACAACAATGCGGTGTTTTTATTTTACCAAGTAAATTCGAACCTTGGGGCGTTGTAGTTCAAGAGTATGCTGCATCAGGTTTTCCATTAATTTTAAGTAGTGTTGTGGGAGCAAAAGAAATTTTTTTAGAAGAAAATAAAAACGGATATTTATTTAATCATTCAACTAAAGATGAATTATTAAATAAATTAAAAAAAATAATTGAATTAACAACAGCACAATTAATTTCAATGTCAACTCATAGTCATACTTTAGCTCAAAAAATTACAGTTGAAAAATGGTGTAATACACTTTTAGAATTTAAAAATGATTTTAGGAAAAAATAAAATATTAGTTACAGGTGGTGCCGGAAACGTTGGTAGCGCGTTGGTTTACAAACTTCTTCAAAATGAAGACAATTATGTAGTCATTGTCGATAATCTTTCTACCGGTTTTGTTTCTAAACTACCTCAAATACAAAATGAAAGTTGGAAATTTATAAATGCTGATGTTAATAATTATGTAGATATTTCAACCATAATGCATTCATATAATTTTCATCATGTTTTTCATTATGCTGCTGTGGTTGGAGTGCAGCGAACGCAAAATAATCCAATTGCTGTTCTAAACGATATTGATGGTATTAAAAATATTTTAAATTTATCTAAAAACTCATCTGTTAAACATGTGTATTTTGCGTCAAGCTCAGAAGTTTACGGCGAGCCTGTTCAACTACCACAACACGAATTTGATACACCGCTTAACTCCAGAGTGCCTTATGCAGTTGTAAAAAATGTTGGTGAATGTTTTTTTAGAAGCTATTGGCAAGCCTATCATTTACCATATACTATCTTTCGTTTTTTTAATACTTACGGTCCAAATCAAAGCACCGATTTTGTTATCTCACGTTTTTTAGCAGCAGCTTTAAAAAATAAAGAGATAACAATTTATGGCGATGGTTCTCAAACCCGTACCTTTACTCATGTTGATGATAATATAGATGTGTGTAACAAAATATTTGAAGAAAAATTATTAATAAACGATGTAATAAATATCGGAAACGACGAATTATTTACCATTAAAGAATTAGCTAATCTCATAATTAAAATTACAAACTCAACATCTAAACTTATTTATTTGCCACCCTTAAAAGATGGCGATATGACCCGTCGGCAGCCTGATAATACAAAAATGAAAGAAATATTAAATAAGAAATTAATTACTATTGAACAAGGTATTAATTTAATGATGACGAATAAACAATTTTTAAAATCAATTGATTTATAATTTTTTATGTGTGGTATAAATGGTTTTATTTCTAAATCTTTTTCAAACGAACAAAAAAATGATATTGTTCAAAAAATGAATATCTGTTTGGCGCACCGCGGGCCAGATAATGATTCTGTTTGGAGCAACGAATTTATAAGTTTAGGTCATCGACGTTTATCAATTATCGATTTAAGTGCTGAAAGTAATCAACCATTTATTTCAAATGATAAGCGCTATATTATTACATATAATGGTGAATTATATAATTATAAAGATTTAAAATTAGAATTACAACGAAGTGTCTACGGCTCTGCGGATACTCCATATTTTTTTAAAACCAACAGCGACACCGAAGTTATATTAGCTGCATATATTCGTTGGGGATACCAATGTCTGCAGTACTTTAATGGTATGTATGCTTTTGCAATTTTTGATACTGAATTAAATAAATTGTTTATCGGACGTGATAGGGTTGGCGTAAAGCCTTTATATTATTTTTATGGAGATGAAGGATTACTATTTTCAAGCGAAGTACGGCCTATTCTACATTCTGGAGTTAAACCATTTTCAATTAATAAAGAAGCTTTGGCCGAATACGTAATGTATCAAACTGTTTTTGCTCCAAATACAATCGTTAAAGGTGTTAAAATGCTTATGCCTGGGCAATATTTAGAATATGAAAACTCTAAAGCTACAATCACACAGTATTATAATATTAATAAAATTTCATCTGCAAATAGTGATTTAAACTACACTCAAATTTGTACTAAGGTAAATGAATTGTTAACCTATTCGGTTCAACAGCGTTTAGTTGCCGACGTGCCTTTTGGCGCTTTTCTTTCGGGTGGTATTGATTCTAGTGCTGTGGTTGGTTTAATGAGTAAAGTAAGTTCCGAAAAAATTCAAACCTTTAATATTAATTTTGACGAAAGCGAATTTTCAGAAAGTAAATACGCTCAATTAATAGCGAAAAAATTTAATACCCAACATCACGAAATAAAATTAACTCCTACCGATTTTTTAAAATATTTGCCCGAAGCATTATTTGCAATCGACCATCCTACTGGCGATGGACCTAATACTTACATAGTTAGTAAAGCTACAAAACAAGCTGGCGTAACCATGGCCTTAAGCGGAATTGGTGGCGATGAATTATTTGCTGGTTACGATGTATTTAAAAGAATGAATCAACTTCAGAAAAAATCTTGGCTAAATGTAATTCCAAAATTTGGCAGACAAATTGGCGGAGCAATTATTCAAAAACAAAAAAAATCCATTAGCGGAAATAAAATCGCTGAATTATTAAGTTTAGAAAAAATAGATTTTAATTCGGCATACCCTTTAAGTAGAAGCATATTTACTAAAAAGGACTTAAGGGCTTTATTAATAAACACAAATGCTTTTTCTGAAATCGAGAAAATAATTTCTTTAATTCCTCAACATAAAAATCAGTTATTAAGTGCTGTTAGTTTAGCAGAAATAGGCACCTATTTACAAAATGTTTTACTCCGTGATACCGACCAAATGAGCATGGCAGTTGCACTAGAAGTACGTGAACCATTTTTAGATCACAAATTAATTGAGTTTGTTCTAAGTATTAATGACGAGCATAAATATCCTCATTCACCTAAAAAGTTATTAATAGATAGTCTTGGCGATTTATTACCCAACGAAATTGTAAATCGTACAAAGATGGGATTTACTTTACCTTGGCAAACTTGGTTAAAAAATGATTTAAAAACATTTTGTGAAAAAAATATTATTGAATTTAGCAATTATGATTTTTGTATAAAACAAAATGTTCAAAATTTATGGCAACGTTTTCTAAGTAACGATAAAACCGTAACTTGGAGTAGAATTTGGCACTTAGTGGTTTTAAATAATTGGTTAAAACAAAATAAATTAGAAAATTAGTTTTTGGATAAACCTAAAATAGCAATATTAATCGACTGGTATTTACCTGGTACGAAAGCCGGCGGACCTGTGCGTTCAATTTATTCATTAATTAATTTATTGAAAAAGGATTTTGCGTTTTATGTTATTACCACAAATAAAGATTTAGGGTCACAGCAAGAATATAAAGATATTGAATCAAATACATTGTTTGAAAAAGAAGGTATAAGCTATTTTTATTTTAATTCTAAATTTTTAGTTTCTAAAAATATGTTTAATTTGTTAAATCAAATTAATCCTAATTTAATTTATTTAAACAGTTTTTGGTCTTTTAATTTTTCAATAAATATTATAAAACTTCGATCCAATATTTTTAAAAATACACCTATTTTATTAGCACCACGAGGTATGTTAAGTAAAGGAGCTTTAAGTTTAAAATCTTTTAAAAAAAATGTTTTTATTTTTTTATCTCGCAATTTAGGGTGGTATAAAAATGTTGTTTTTCATGCAACAAATAAACAAGAAAAAAACGATGTTTTATTAAAAGTTAAAACTGCAAATGTAAAAATTGCACCTAATGTAAATGCAGCTATTCCAATTAACATTATTAAGAATAAGGAAGTTAATCACTTAAATTTATTTTTTCTATCTCGAATTTCGCCAGTAAAAAATTTACATTTTGCATTACAAATATTACAATTAATCTCTTGTGAATATACTATAAAATACGATATTTACGGAAATATTGAGGATGAAAATTATTGGAACGAATGTTTAAAAATTATTAGTCAACTCTCAAAAAATATTTCAGTAACGCATAAAGGAGAATTGCAATTTCATCAAGTTCAAAATACAATTTGTAATTATGATTTTTTGTTTTTACCTACTCTAAATGAAAATTTCGGGCATTCTATTGTTGAAAGTTTATTAAGCGGTTGTCCTATAATCATTAGTGATCAAACTCCTTGGAACGATTGTGAAAGGAATAATGCTGGTTTTGCTTTACCATTAAATAATAAACAAGCTTTTAAAAATAAATTAATTGAGTGTCTAACATTAACTCAAAATGATTATAATAAAAAAAGTAATTCAGCAGTAGATTATATTTGTCAAAAAATAAATATTACAGATAATATAAACGCATATAAAAAATTATTTAATGAGTCAATTAATAACTGATTTGTCAGTATTTAACAATGAATGGTATAAGCCAGGTGGCACTTCGTTTAAGCGTGCTATGTGGTACATTATTAATAAAATGTATTTTAAATCTTCATTTCCGTTTTATGGATTTAAACGTTTTTTATTACGATTGTTCGGTGCAAAAATCGGAAAGGGTTTGATTATTAAACCCCATGTTTCTATAAAATATCCGTGGAAATTAATAATTGGTGACCATGTTTGGATTGGGGAAAATGTATGGATAGATAATTTAGCTTTGGTTACAATTAAAAGTAATGCTTGTATTTCACAAGGGGCTACGTTATTGTGTGGTAATCATAATTACAAACTAAAAACATTTGATTTAATGGTTGGCGCAATAACAATTGACGAAGGCGCATGGGCTGGTGCACAAACTGTAATTTGCCCAGGCGTAAGAATGGGTAGCCATAGTTTACTAACGGTTGGCAGCGTTGCCACCAAGAGCTTAGAAGAATTTTGGATATACCAAGGTAACCCAGCTCAAAAATTAAAAAAACGGGTTATTAAATCTTAAAATGATAATACGCTCAATAATAAGATTAAAATTGATTTTAATCCAATAACAAATTGTTAATTTACAATCTTTATTTTTAAATATATACTATGGCAAACATTTTTGAGTTTAATGGCTATAAGCCCGTAATTGATAAAACAGCTTTTATTCACCCAAATGCTACTGTAACTGGTAATGTAATAATTGGTAAGGATGTATATATTGGTCCAGGTGCCGCTATTCGTGGCGATTGGGGACAAATTATTATTGAGGATGGTTGTAATGTACAAGAAAATTGTACCATCCACATGTTTCCTGGAACTACGGTTTTATTAAAGCAAGGCGCGCACATTGGTCATGGTGCAATAATACATGGCGCAACTTTGGGTAAAAATTGTTTAATAGGTATGAATAGCGTTATTATGGACGATGTTGAAATTGGTGATGAATGTATAGTTGGCGCCTTATGTTTTGTACCTGCCGAAACAAAAATTGAAGATCGAAAAGTTGTAGTTGGTAACCCTGCAAAAATTGTAAAAGATGTAAGTGATGAAATGATAGCTTGGAAAACAAAAGGTACAACACTTTATCAAAAATTACCTGCTGATTGTTACGCTACTTTAAAACCTTGTGAACCTTTACGACGCATACCAGCTTTTAAACCTGAGCAACAAAATGAATATAAAGTTTGGGCAAAAGAAAAGAATAAAAAATAGTATTTTAAAAGCTTAAAAAATTATGTAATTTTAATTTGAAAAATAAAAAATAAAAAAATGAAAATAGCAATTTTAGGTACAGGAACCGTTGGAGTAACTATTGGTTCGAGATTGATAGAGTTAGGTCACTCGGTTATGATGGGTTCGCGAACAGCCAATAACGAAAAAGCGCAAACCTTTGTTTCAAAACATACAAATAATGCCTTATCGGGTACTTTTGAACAAAGTGCTAAATTTGGCGAAATAATAATTAATGCAACCAAAGGAGAAAATTCGATAGAAGCATTAAAATTGGTTGGTAAAAATCTTGATAATAAAATAATTATAGATGTTTCAAATCCATTAGATTTTAGCAATGGAATGCCTCCTTGCTTAATTCCGCATTTATCGAATACAAACTCTTTAGGCGAAGAAATACAAAAAACGTTTCCATTAAGTAAAGTAGTTAAAACTTTAAATACTATGTGGTGTGGCTTAATGGTCAATCCAATAATGATCAATAATGGCAATCATATAAATTTTATTTGTGGAAATGATTTAGAGGTTAAAGATAAAGTAAAATTACTTTTAAATGAGTTTGGTTGGAAAAATGAAAATATTTTAGATTTAGGAGATATTACTTCAGCTCGAGCTACAGAAAGTGTTTTACCAATATGGCTAAGAGTATATGGCGCTACAAAAAATGGTGCATTTAATTTTAAAATAGTAAGTTAAAATATAATTTTTAAATCTGTATAAATTATTTCTTTTAAAACTCATTTTTTTTTTGTTAATTTAAATTCCTAATAAATTTTTTATGGCAAAAAGTAATAGCGAATCAAAAGAAAAAAAACAAAAATCTCTACTCAATCAAAACTCTACAAAGTTTTTATACGAATATTTAAATAATACTTCGCCTACAGGTTTTGAGAGTAGTGGACAAAAAATTTGGTTAAATTATTTAAAACCATATATCGACGAGTACTTTGTCGATACTTACGGTACAGCAGTTGGTGTAATTAATCCCGCAGCTGAATATAAGGTAGTTATTGAAGCCCATGCCGATGAAATTAGCTGGTTTGTGCATTATATTACTAAAGAAGGCTTTGTGTATGTATGTCGCAATGGTGGTAGCGATCATCAAATTGCTCCTTCAAAACGAGTAAACATTCATACCGATAAAGGTATTGTAAAAGGTGTTTTTGGCTGGCCTGCCATTCATGTTCGTGAGGCCGCTAAAGAGGAAACTCCTACCTTAAAAAATATTTTTTTAGATTTAGGATGTAAGTCCGATAAAGAAGTAGCTGAATTAGGCGTGCACGTTGGTTGCGTAATAACTTATGAAGATGAGTTAATGGAATTAAATAACCGTTATTACACCGGTCGCGCTTTAGATAATCGAATAGGTGGTTTTATGATTGCAGAAGTAGCTCGCTTATTAAAAGAAAATAAAGATAAACTACCCTTTGGTTTATACATTGTAAACTCTGTTCAAGAAGAAGTAGGATTGAATGGCGCCACAATGATTGCCCGCAAAATAAAACCTAATGTAGCCATTGTTACAGATGTATGTCACGATACGCAAACACCAATGATGAATAAAATTGCTAATGGTGATTTAGCTTGCGGAAAAGGGCCAGTATTAAGTTACGCACCAGCTGTACAAAATAATTTATTAAAATTAATTATTGATTCGGCTACCAAAAATAAAATTTCATTTCAAAGATTAGCTGCGGCGCGAAGCACTGGTACCGATACTGATGCTTTTGCCTACAGTACCGACGGCATTGCGTCAGCTTTAATTTCGTTACCTTTGCGTTACATGCATACAACTGTTGAGAGTGTAAATAAACAAGATGTTGAAGAAGTAATTAAATTAATTTATCATTCGTTAAAGCAAATAAAAAATAATCAAGATTTTAGATACATTAAGTAAATGATTAAAAATTTAAGGTTAAAGATGAAAAGTGTTAATCGTAAATCAAAAATCGTCAACTAATATAAATATGCCAATAATAGGTTCATTAATAAAAGGTGCAATAAACATTCGTTCGCGTATCCCTGCTCGAAAAAATGTTTATAAACAACAAATTAAGCAACTTCAAAAGTTAATTACTAAGGCTCAATTTACAGCCTTTGGAACTGAATATAATTTTACCGAAATTTTATTGCAAGAAGATCCTATTAAATTATTTCAAAGAAATGTACCTATTTACGATTACCAAACTATTTTTGATGCATGGTGGCATCGCTCATTAAAAGGCGAAAGAGATGTAACGTGGCCTGGAAAAATAAATTATTTTGCTTTGAGTTCTGGTACGTCCGAATCAGCTAGTAAACATATTCCAGTTACAAAAGATTTTTTAAAATCTGTACAAAAAGGAACGTTTAAACAAATTGTAGCTACTAAACATTTTAATTTTGAAAAGGAACAATATGAAACTGAAATTTTATTTGTAGGCGGTAGTACTAATTTAAACTTTAACGGTACTTATTTTAGTGGCGATTTAAGTGGTATTACAACAGGCGCTCAACCGCGTTGGTTTCAAAATTTTACATTGCCAGGGCCAGATATTCGATCGCTACCAAGCTGGGAAAGTAAATTAAAAGAAATTGTAGATAATGCAAAATCGTGGAATGTCGGTTTTATTTGTGGCGTGCCCGCTTGGATACAAATAGTGTTTGAGCGAATTATTAAAAAATACAATGCAAAAACTATACATGATGTGTGGCCCAATTTAGCTGTGTTTGTGCATGGTGGTGTTGCTATCCATCCCTACAAACAAAGTATTGATGCACTTTGTGCTAAACCTTTAATTTATTTAGATACCTACATGGCCAGCGAAGGTTTTTTTGCTTATCAAGAGCGACCAAACCCACAACAGGGAATGAAGTTAATGTTGGATAATAAATTATTTTTTGAATTTGTGCCCTTTAATGATACAAATTTCGATTCAGATGGTAATATAAAGCCAAATGCCAAAGCCTTATCAATTGCCGATGTTGAGGTAAGTAAAGAATACGCTATTCTAATTAGTAATAGTGCAGGCGCCTGGCGATATTTAGTTGGAGACACCATAAAATTTACACACCTTAAGCGTTGCGAAATCATTATTACAGGTCGTACTAAACATTTTTTAAGTTTATGTGGCGAGCATTTAAGTGTTGATAATATGAATCAAGCAATTAAATTAACCTCTGCCGACTTAGCAATAAATATTAATGAATTTTGTGTATTTGGCGTTCCTGATCAAGGTATGTTTGCCCACCAATGGTATATTGGAAGCGATAAAACAATTGATAATAATTTAGTAAAAGATAAAATTGATTCGTATTTAAAAATATTAAATGATGATTATGCAGTCGAACGCACACATGCTTTAAAAGATATTTTTATTACAGTTTTGCCTAATCAAACTTTTGTTGATTTTTTAGCGAGTAAAAATAAATTGGGTGGTCAAAGTAAATTTCCACGAGTATTAAAGGGCAAACATTTAAACGATTGGCTAGCATTTTTAGAAACAAAAAAATAATTTAGTTTTGATTTTAAGTTTAATATCTCAAACTCTTTTAATAGTGCTGTTCCTCACTTTTTCGTTTGGACCAGCATTTTTCGCATTAATTAATATTGGTATAAAACATGGTTACCGTTCGGGCTCACTTTTAGCAATAGGCATAGTTATAAGCGACTTTTTATTGTGTATTGGTGTTATTTTATTGGTGCATTATGGTGCTACAAATTTAATTCAAGACGAAAAAAATCAACGTTTTATGGGTATTGTGGCAGGCATAATTTTAATTATTTTTGGCTCCTTTTATTTCCGTAAACCATTAAATAAAAGCGATGAATCTATCGAAATTAAAGCCCCCTCAGCTAAAGCTATGTTATTAAAAGGTTTCTTTTTAAATATATTAAATCCTGCAGTTTGGGTAATTTGGTTGGGTAATGTAACAGCTGTTAGCAATACCTTAAATTTTTCAGTATTTAAAATGATTTTGTTTTTTGGTATTACCTTAAGTTTAGTTCTGTTAGTTGAGTTTGGAAAGATAGCAGCTTCAACTAAACTTAAAAAATTTTTAACCGATAAAATTATGCTTACAATTAATAGGTTAACTGGTGCATTACTAATTATTTTTGGTTTAGTGCTTATTTATAATCATTATTTTGGAAAAATAAAACTATGACAGAGCAGGAACTTTTAACTTTACGAAATAGAATTGTTGAAACAACTACATTTCCAAGTGTATATATGTATAAATTTATAGTTGATAGCGAAAACAGAAAAATTGCATTAATTGAAAATTTATTTGAGCCAGAAGTCGATTTACATATTAAAGAAAGTACTAATGGAAAATACACTTCTATTACAGCAAAGGCTGTGGTAGTAAGTGTTGATGAAATAATTGAAATATATAAAAAGGCCAACGAAATTAAAGGCGTAATTTTTCTTTAAATTTTGAGTAACAGTCAGCAACTATGCAAACCGTTATATCATCACAACAGCTAACCGTTACAATAAATCATTTTGGTGCGGAAGTTTGCAGTATTATAAATAATTCTAAAACCGAATTTATTTGGCAAGCCGAAAATGAATGGCAAAAACATGCGCCGGTTTTATTTCCTATTGTTGGTAAATTAAAAAACGATTATTTTCAATATGAAGAAAAAATATATAATTTATCACAACATGGTTTTGCGCGAAATATTATTTTTAATTTAATTTCTTCAACCGAAAATAGTTGCACGTTTGAATTATTATCTTCGCTCGAAACAAAAAATAATTATCCCTTCGATTTTATTTTTCAAATAAACTACGAAGTGATAAAAAATAAATTATTCGTTATTTACACTGTTTCAAACCCTTCACCACATCAATTATATTTTAGCTTGGGAGCTCATCCTGCCTTTAGTTGCCAGCTTAATGGTAATGATACAATAGGTGATTATTACTTAAAATTTGAGAAATCTGATTTTATGCTTAGCGAATTAAATAGTGGTTTACGAACTATCAATAAATCTAATTTCAATATTTCTAAAAATAAACTATTACTCTCAACCGATTTGTTTAATAATGACGCTTTAATTTTTGAAAATTCGCAAATTAATAAAATAAGTTTATGTTCATTAGCAGGAAACCAAAAAATAACCCTCGAATGCAACAACTGGCCTTATTTTGGTATATGGTCAAAGCAAAATTGTAATAAGTTTATTTGTTTAGAACCTTGGTATGGTATTGCAGATAGCGAATTAAGTGATGGCGACTTTAAATCTAAACAAGGAATTATTTCACTCGAACAATTTAAATTTTTTTTATGTAAATATTCTATTACTATCAGTTAGAATATTATTCTTTTTATACTTTTTACCTTTCTTTGAGTCGTTTATAATTAAGCAATTAATGGTTAATTTACTTTGTATACCCCTGCTTTTAATGTAAATTTGTGTTCAGTTATAATGGCATTTTTCGGCAATACAAAAAATAAAAATTCAGCAGAAGGTGAAATGTCTTTTTTAGGCCATTTAGAGGCGCTTAGGTGGCATTTGGTTCGCAGTGCAGTAGTTATAGTAATTTTTGGAGTGGCTGCTTTTTGTTTAAATGATTTTTTATTTGACACTATTATTTTCGGACCTCTACAACAAAGTTTTATTTCTTACACCGTTTTGTGCAATATTGGTCATAGCCTTGGCGTGGGAGAGGTTATGTGTATGGCTGTAAAAACTCCGCATTTACAAACGTTAGGAGCCTCAGAGCAATTTTTTAATCACATGTGGATTTCATTTTTATGCGGATTAATTTTAGCATTCCCTTTTATTTTGTGGGAATTATGGAAATTTGTTCGCCCGGCATTAAAAGATAAAGAGCTGGGTCCAGTTAAAGTTTTTATAGTTATTGCTTCAATTTTATTTTTAATTGGTATATTTTTTGGATACTTTTTGTTATTTCCTATGAGTTATAACTTCTTAATTAATTATCAAGTATCAACTAGCGGCATCGTACAAACTAATAATACATTTGATGATTATATTTCACTAATTTCAACAATGACTATCGTTTCGGGTATCATTTTTGAAATGCCAATTTTAGTATATTTTTTAACGCGATTAACTTTACTTACACCACAATTTATGCGTAAGTACCGCAAACATGCTGTAGTTGTAATTTTGGTGGCTGCTGCAATTATAACGCCAAGTCCTGATGTTACTTCACAAATGGTAGTTGCAGTACCAATGTATTTATTGTACGAAATAAGTGTATTTGTTTCAGCCGCTGTAATCAAAAAACATAAATTAGCTGATTAATTAAAATAAAAAAGCCCCAATTTGCTGGGACTTTAAAATTTATTATTTTTTATAAATTTAACACATTATAATAAGATACTTTTAATTCCCATCAACAACAGGCTTAGCTTTAATTTCGCCTTTAATACGAACTTTGATTGAACTTAGTTTTCCATTACTAGTTACGGTAACATTTTTCTCAAATCTGCCCTCGCGTTTTGTGTCGTATTTAACTTTAATAACACCACTTTTACCCGGTAAAATTGGGTCTTGCGGCCAACCTGGTTTACCATCAATTGTTGTAGCCGTGCAACCACACTCTCCAGTTACCGAAGTAATTGTTAAAGGCGACTTACCAATATTAGTAAATTTAAACTCACGTAAGCCATTTGCATCCCAATCAATAGTGCCAAAATCTAACAGTTCGCTTTCAAACTTAATATCAGCAGCATTAGGGTCGGCATTAGGAACAACAGATATTTGTGCATTTGTTAGATAACCAATTAACAGAATTAATATCGATAGGAACTTTTTCATAGTATTATTTAAATTGATTTGTTTCTAATAAAATCATTAGAAACCATTATTAATTATATTTTTTGGAATATTGATTTTTTAAAAAAGAATTTACTTAGGTACCATGTAGTTCAAAATGAAATTCAACAGTAAAAAACAATTAATAATTATTTATTTTCTTATCCTTTTTTCTCAACTGGCGCACCAGTTGGCGTTTTGTTTTCAGGAAAAGGAGTTTCAACTGGCTTAGCATCAATATTACCTTTAATAGTTATAGTTTGCACGCCGCTTTTAGCATTTGAATTTACAGTAACTGTTTTGTAAATACCACCCACACGTTGTGTATCGTATTTTACTTTTATTTCGCCAGATTTACCAGGTAAAATTGGTTCCTTAGGGCACTGTGGTACAGTGCAACCGCAACTTCCCATACAATTTGTAATTACTAATGGTTCTTTACCATTGTTTGTAAATTTAAACACACACTCACCATTATCACCTTGTTTAATGTTGCCATAATCATGCGTCATTTTATCCAACTTAATATCAGCTAAACTCGCCGGAACATTAGTTTCGGTTGCAGCGCCATGGTTATGTCCATCATTAGCACCGTGTACATCTTGTGCATAATTTAAAGTGCTTAAACCTGTAATTAAGCCCAATGTAAAAATTAACTTTTTCATGTGTTTTGTTTTTTATTTGATTTAAAATAATTTTGTTTAAAAATATAATGCTAATATCGTGCCATAAAGATAGTTAACCCTTACTATACTTTTTGTATTTTTGCGAAATTTAACAAAATATTTTTTAATAATTTAACAATGGACATTTCTAAAACATATAATCCTGCTCAAGCCGAAGCAAAATGGTATCCATACTGGATTGAAAAACAATTTTTTAAATCAATACCAGATAGTCGCGCACCTTATACTATTGTTATTCCGCCACCTAATGTTACTGGCGTTTTACACATGGGTCACATGCTTAATAATACTATACAAGATGTGCTAATTCGTCGTGCACGCATGCTAGGTTTTAATGCTTGTTGGGTGCCAGGTACCGACCATGCTAGCATAGCTACCGAAGCCAAAGTAGTTGCGTTATTAAAAGAAAAAGGTATTAATAAAAAAGATTTAAATAGAGAAGAATTTTTAAAATACGCTTGGGATTGGAAAGAAAAATACGGCGGTATTATATTAGAGCAGCTTAAAAAATTAGGAGCAAGTTGCGATTGGGATAGAACTAAATTTACAATGGACCCTGATTTGAGCGAAGCCGTAATTGATACTTTTATTGATTTACACAAAAAGGGTCATATCTATCGAGGGGTACGAATGGTAAATTGGGATCCTCAAAGTTTAACCGCTGTTAGCGATGAAGAAGTAATACACAAAGAAAAAGATGGTCAGTTAGTTTATATAAATTATAAAATAGAAAATGAAAAAGAATTTGTTACGATTGCTACAACAAGGCCGGAAACTATTATGGCTGATACTGCTGTGTGCGTAAATCCAAATGATGAACGTTATAGCCATTTAAAAGGAAAAAAAGTAATCATTCCTTTCATTAATAAAGCAGTACCAATTATTTTTGACGAATATGTAGATGCTGCTTTTGGAACAGGAGCTTTAAAGGTTACACCAGCGCACGATATTAATGATTTTAATTTAGGACAAAAACATCATCTACCCACGATTGATGGTTTAACACCCGATGGAAAAATTAGTGAAGCATCGCAAATATATGTTGGCATGGATAGGTTTGCTTGCCGAAAACAAATTATAAAAGATTTACAAGAACAAGGTTTTGTTACAAAAATTGAAGTAATAAAAAATAAAGTTGGTCATAGCGAACGCACAGATGCAGTTATTGAACCGCGTTTAAGTATGCAGTGGTTTTTAAAAATGCAAAACATTAGTAAGCCAGCTTTAGATGCAGTTTTAAATAACGATGTAAAATTAATTCCGGAAAAATTTATTAACACCTACAAACATTGGATGGAAAATGTACACGATTGGTGCATTAGTCGGCAATTGTGGTGGGGTCAACGCATACCTGCCTGGTATGATGGACAAGGAAATACAGTAATTGCAAAAACTTTTAATGAAGCAATAGCTTTATTAAAAATTATAAACTTATCACTTAACATTAACGAAGTTAAACAAGATGAAGACGTGCTCGATACTTGGTTCTCATCGTGGTTGTGGCCTTTAACAGTTTTTGATGCTAACGTTATTAAAAACGGATTTGAGAATGCAAACGAAGATTTAAAATATTATTATCCAACAAAGGATTTAGTTACTGCACCCGAAATTTTATTTTTTTGGGTAGCACGTATGATTATTGCAGGAAAAGAATTTACAGGATTGAAACCATTTTCCAATGTTTATTTAACGGGAATTGTGCGTGATAAACTCGGACGTAAAATGAGTAAAAGTTTAGGTAACAGTCCTGATCCGCTTGAACTGATAAAAAAATACGGAGCAGATGGTGTGCGTGTTGGAATGCTTTTATGCTCGCCTGCTGGCAACGATTTAATGTTTGATGAAAGTTATTGCGAACAAGGACGAAATTTTGCTAATAAAGTTTGGAATGCGTTTAGGTTGATAAATGGTTTTGAAGTTGGAAATAGAAATCAACCACAATCTTCAAAAGTAGCTATTACTTGGTTCGAAAATAAATTAATGGAGCAGTTAGAAATTATAAATGATCATTACTCAAAATACCGAATGAGCGATGCCTTAATGGCAACTTACAAATTAGTTTGGGATGATTTTTGCGCTTGGTATTTAGAAGCTATTAAACCTGAATTTGTTGATGGGAAAGCTTTGCCAATTGATAACGTAACTCACGAGGCAACAATTATTTTTTTAGAACAATTATTAAAAATAATGCACCCGTGGATGCCTTTTATAACTGAAGAAATTTGGCATTTAATTAAGGAGAGGGATGAAAAAGAATGCATCATAGTTTCCGAATGGCCTACACTTAACAATCTAAATAAAAAGCAATTAATAGAATTTGAGATGGTAAAAGAATTAGTAACTACTGTTAGAAATGTTCGTGCTCAAAAACAAATCTCTCCAAAAGAAAAATTAGTAGTTTTCGAAAAATCAGATGCTTTAAAAAATTATTTCAAAGAGGTAATAATTAAATTAGCGAATCTTTCTGCCTATAATTATACAACGCATAAAATTGAGGATTCATTTTCTTTTCAAATAAAAACGATTGAATTTTTTATTCCACTTTCAACTAATATAAATGTTGAAGAAGAAAAAGAACGATTAATAAAAGAATTAGATTACAACAAAGGGTTTTTAGAAAGTGTTGTAAAAAAATTAAACAACGAAAAATTTGTTGCTAACGCTAAACCCGAAATATTAGCTATTGAACGCAAAAAAGAAAGCGATGCGCTAAGTAAAATAAAAAGTTTAGAGGAGCAAATAAAAACGTATTAAATTCATAATAATCGCTAAGATGGTTAATCAGTATTTATTTACAATTTTTATACTAATTTCATATAGCCTGTTTTGTAAAACCATTGAGCCTTTCGCATAAAACAAGAGTTTGCTTAAAGGTTAACAATAATTTTGGTGATAACGAATAATTGTTTTTTATTACACCCAGTAATTAATTTTAATTTGTAACTAATTTGTTACTTTTAAAGTTTAAAAAAATTGCTTAGATTTTTTACAAACACTTTTAATTGATTTTAGAATTATATTAATTTTTTATTGCCCATCGTAACTTTGCCGAACGTGCGCGTTGATTACTATTACATTCTTCTGCCGAAGCACGGATTGGATCAGCGGCAACTTCGCTGTAAATACCTTCTCGAAATAAATGTTGAAATGATTTTTTAACACGGCGGTCTTCGCCTGAATGAAATGAAAGTATTGCTACGCGGCCGCCTGTTTTTAAAGCATAAGGAAGTTTTTCAAGAAATTGTTCCAATACACCAAACTCATTATTTACTTCAATACGTAATGCCTGAAAACAACGTTGGCATGATTTTTTTATATCGTCTTTATTTAATTGGCGCGGAAGCTCGCTTAACGCCTCTACAATAATATTTTTTAATTGTGTTGTTGTTTCAATTTTAATGCCTTTGGTAATAGAATTAATAATTGCCTGTGCAATGCAATCATAAAAAGGCTCGTCAGCATTTTCTACTAACAGCTCTTCTAATTCACTTCTCGACATACTTTTTAAAAGCATCGCTGCCGATTTTCCGCTGTTAGGATTAAGACGTAAATCCAAGGGACCTTCTGCTTTAAAAGTAAATCCTCTTTTAGGATTATCAATTTGCATTGACGAAACACCCAAATCTGCCAGTACAAAATCTAATAATCCCGATTCTGAAACGAGTTGATCGATACCAGAAAAATTCATTTTTTTAATAATTAAAATTTCAGCGCCATATCCCAAAGCACTTAAACGCTCTTTGGTGCGAGGCAATTCAAAAGGGTCTACATCTATTGCATAAAGTTTACCTCCAGGCAGTAAACATTTTAAAATCTCTAAACTATGCCCGCCATAACCAAGTGTGGCATCTAATCCAATTTGTTCTGGAACTACTTTTAGTATTTCCATTATTTCATTTACACAAATAGAACGGTGCATACCCGCAGGTGTGCGACCTTGGTTTATAACCTTTGCAACATCTTCGGCATACAGTTCAGGTTGTTGCTCTTTATATTTTTCGGTAAAAACTTTTGGATGAGTGCCTTTGTAACGTTTTCGGCGTTCGTATTTTGGTTCTTGCTCCTCCATTTGTATATAGGTATTAGCTTAAATAAAATTAATTATTATAACAATACAATATTTATTAAGATAAATATAATAAATAAAGTATAAGGCTTATTTTTTTACCGCTTTGCTTATACCAGCTTTTTTATTAGCCGCTTTTTTAAGAGTAGTTTTTTTAGTAGGACTTGCTTTTTTAACTACTTTTAATTTTGCAGTTTTATCAGTACCTACGCTTGTTGACACTTTAATTTTTTTGGCAGCAGATTTTTTTGCACCCTTTTTATCAAATGCTTTAGGGTCTTGAACTAAAATCATTTTTTTAGTATCTTCTAAACTAAGTTCTGCAAGCTCTTCTGGCGCATATTTCCCACCTTTTTCTTTAATGAGTTTAAACATTAATTTACCAAACTTAATAAGCGGCCCCCATCGACCATTCTCTATACTAATTTTTTCTTCAGGCCAATTTTGTATGTAACGATTAGCTTCTTTGTCTAATTTTTTTTCAATTAACTCATCAATATCTTTCTGACTTAAATTATCGAAATTATAAGCTCGAGGCACATTAATAAACATGCCTTCGTATTTTATAAAAGGCCCAAAACGTCCTTTGCCTTTGGTAACGCCTTTACCTTTGTAGTGTGCAACTGGAGCATCAGCTTCTTCTTTTTCTTTAATTATTTCTAAGGCTTTTTCCATATCCACAGTTAATGGGTCAATCGAACGTGGGATAGAAATAAACGCTTCGCCCAATTTAATATATGGTCCAAAACGCCCAATAGCTACCACTACCTCTTTGTCATCGTAAATGCCTAAATTTTTTGGAAGTTTAAATAAATCTAAAGCCTCTTCTAAAGTAATTAATTCCATACGCTGTTCTTTGCGAAGACTTGCAAAACGTGGTTTTTCTTCGCTTCCTTCCACAGTTTCGCCAATTTGAGCTAAAGGTCCAAATCGACCGATACGTACAATTATATTTTTACCACTTATTGGGTCAATGCCTAAAAGTCTTTCGCCACTAGCACGTTCACTATTATCAATAGTTTTTTCTACAGTAATGTGAAAAGGTTTATAAAAATCCTTCAACATTTTTGTCCACAAAATTTTACCGTCAGCAATATCGTCAAACTCTTCTTCAACTTTTGCAGTAAAATTAAAATCTAAAATATCTGGAAAATATTGCAGTAAAAAATCGTTTACAACCATGCCAATATCAGTAGGAAATAATTTTGATTTTTCGGCACCAGTATTTTCGGTTTTAACTTCTTTATTAATTTTTGTGCCGTTAAACGTTAAGTTTATATATTGTCGAGCCGAACCTTCTCTATCTGTTTTTTCAACATAATTACGTTTTTGCACCGTGCTAATTGTTGGCGCGTATGTGCTTGGACGGCCAATACCTAATTCCTCTAATTTTTTTACCAAACTTGCCTCGGT
>Ga0163144_10002197_pt1 | contig 45531 bp, 30 predicted proteins | sample OliLak19BULKMAT1_FD_123175 | JGI IMG/M metagenome (GOLD analysis project Ga0163144, IMG submission 123175) | Freshwater microbial mat bacterial communities from Lake Vanda, McMurdo Dry Valleys, Antarctica - Oligotrophic Lake LV.19.BULKMAT1 | ecosystem: Environmental > Aquatic > Freshwater >... | reverse complement strand
TCACGGTCAACGTCGACTACGACGATACGAAGCTGAACCAGCAGGACATCTCGGTCATCTACCAGGGCGACCCCAACGAAGTCGTCCAGAACGTCTCCTTCGGCGACATCGACCTCTCGCTGCCCGCGACGGAGTTCGTCTCGTACAACAAGCAGCTGTTCGGCATCCGCGCCGACGTCAAATATAAGGGGTTCCGCTCCACGTTCATCGGCTCGCGCACCAAAGGCTTGACGAAGACGAAGCAGTTCACGGGCAACACGCAGTTCGTGGCGATCGACATGTCCGACACCTCGTACCTCCGGCGCCAGTACTACGACGTGACCTTCGGGGCGACGGCGCGCCTTCCGATCCGGGCCGGCACGGAGCGCGTGTTCCTCGCGAAGCAGGAGATCGGCATCACGAACCTCAACGAGCAGGTTCTCACCGTCGACGACATCGTCGACAACGATCCCGGGGCCGGCGTGGCCGCCTCCACGTTCACGGGCAGGTTCCTGCCGCTCGTCGCGGGCCAGGACTACACGATCGACTACGCGAAGGGCATCGTCCAGTTCCGCAACCAGCTTCTGCCGCAGTACGTCGTCGCGATCGACTACGTGGACGCCCTCGGCAACGTGCTCACGCTGCAGACCTCGAGCGCCGCCGTCAGCGCGGCGAACGGCTCCGGCCGCTTCAAGCTCATCAAGACGCCGGCCGACGTGCCGATCGCCGAGGCGAACGGCTCCTCGCAGCCGCAGGCCGGCTACAACCGCGAGCTCAAGACGTTCTACTCGATCGGCCAGAACCAGATCGTGCGCGACAACGGCCGCGGCAACTTCATCCTGCGCGTGCTCGACCTGAACCGCAACGAGGTGGGCCCGTCGCTCGATCCCGTGCAGAAGTATCCCGACACGATCGAGGTCGACTTCGAGAACGGCCTCTTCCGGCTGAAGCAGCCCTTCTCCGTGACGAACGCCTCGCCGACGACCCCGGATCCGGACGTCTACGCGGAGACCCCGCTCTCGAAGCGCCTATTCCGCGTCGAGTACAACTACCGCTTCAAGACCTTCTTCCTCGAGCCCAACCTCGTCGTGCAGTCCGAGATCGTGATCCTCGACAGCCAGAAGCTCACGCGCAACGTCGATTACTTCATCGACTACGAGGCCGGCTTCATCACGTTCTTCAACCCCGACCGCATCGGCCCCGCGTCGACGATCGACATGAGCTTCGAGGTGGCGCCCTTCGCGAACCTCAACAACGACACCCTGCTCGGCTCGCGCGTCTCGCACGAATGGGGCCTGGAAGGCAAATACTCCGTCGGGTCCACGATGCTCTATCAGGCGGGCTCGAAATCCCCCACCGTGCCGCAAATCACCGAGCTCGCCAAGAGCCTGCTCGTCTATGAGTTCGACGCGCAGGCGAAGAGGATCAAGATCGGCGACAGGCTGATCATGACGCTCGCGGGCGAGTTCGCGCAGAGCCGCCAGAACCTCAACCTCAACCAGTTCGCGCTGATCGACAATATGGAAGGCATCAAGCAGGAGGAGCAGGCCCCGACCCTGGCCGCGCAGTGGCTGATCGCTTCGAATCCGGGCGCCGTTCCGGCGGCTCCGCAGAAGCTGAACTGGATCTCCGAGGACGTGCTCGTTCTCTCGATCAACCCTCGCGCGCAGGCGAGCGAGAACGAGAGCCAGAAGGTCCTGCAGTTCCAGTACGGCGGCGGAGGCCCGCTCAACAACAACGAAGAGGTCTCGATCGTGTTCCCGTTCTCGCTGTCGGGCGTGGACCTGTCCCAGAAGACGATCCTCGAGGTCGTCATGCTGGGCGACAACAGCAGCAACTTGCTCAACTTCCGGCTGGGCGGCGTGGACGAGAACGCGGACGGCTCCGGCATCCTGAACACCGGGAACATCAACACGAGCCGGACGGAAGACATAAACAACGACGGCATCCTGCAGCCCGGCGAGGATATCGGCTTCCTGTACAGCAACGGAACGGACCCGGCCGTGCGCTACGGAGCGGGCAACGGGATCATCGACAGCGTCGACCTCAACAAGAACGGCATCTTGAATCCCGACGACTTCAACGGCGCCGACTACGGCTACAAATGCGCTTTGGGAGGCATTTGCACGTCGGCCACCGGAGGTAATTTTCGCGACGTGACCACCAGCTCCGACCGCAACGGCGGGGTCATCGACTTCGCCGGTCCGGCTTGGCATACGCTCCAGATCCCCTTGAACATCTCGAGCGCGACCATCAGCCGCTTCACGAGCATCAAGCACTTGCGCCTGTCGATCCGACGGCCCGCCGCGGGCGGCGCCGCGGCCGGCACGATGAAGTTCGCGCGCATCGCCGTCGTCGGCAACACCTGGCAGCGCGGAATCGCCGGAGACCCGGCGGTGCCCGGCTCCGTCGCCGTCGGTACCCCGCCGGAGAAGCTTACGGTCACGCCCGTCAACAGCGTGGACAACCCGACCTACACGCCGATCTTCAACGCCGGCGGCGATGCGTCCCAGGTGTTCAACGACCTGTACGGAAGCCTGTCTGCCCTTCAGAAGCAGTCCAACGCGAAGAACCTCTCCGAGCAGGCCCTGCAGCTCGAATATTCGGACCTGCCCCCCGGCGCCACGGTCTACACCAAGCGCGTCTTCTCGCGCGCGGTCGACGTCAGCCAGCACCGCTTCCTGAACTTCCTCGTCTTCGGCAACGCCACCGGAGTCGGCACCGGCAATCCGGTGTTCTTCCTGCGCGCGGGCTCGGACCGGGACTTCTTCGAGATCCGCGTCCCGGTCGCGACCGCCGGATGGAGAAAGATCCGCATCGTGCAGACGGACCGAAACGGCGACTCCGTGATGGACGGCTGGAAGTCGGACACACCGGGGACCGTGGTCGTCTCGAGCGGCAATCCGACCCTTCAAGGCATCGGCCAGTTCGTCGCGGGCGTGTACAACACGTCCGCCCCGAACGCGGCCGGAACCTTGTACCTCAACGAGATCCACGTGGCCGAGCCGGTGACGCGCGTCGGCACCGCGAACAAGCTCCAAGCCGACTTCGAGACCCCGGGCTGGGCCACGTTCGGGCTCAAGCATCGCGCGATCGACCGCAACTTCCAGACGCCGACGTCCGTCGTCTCGAACCAGGACAATATCGAGGACTCGAGCTACCTGAACCTGACGAGGCTCGCGTGGTTCCCGATGAGCTTCAGCATCAACCGCCACATCACCGACACGCCGAGCACGGTGCAGACGGGCGATCTCTCGAACCTCGTGAACCTGCTGCAGCAGGGCAAGGTCACGACCTGGAACGGCTCCGCGCAGGGCAACATCGCGTACGGCGCCTACCCGCGGTTCAATCTCTCGCACACGCGCAACCGGATCGAGTACGACCTCCTGACGCGCCTCGACGACCGCCAGTCCTACGCGGGCACGATGCAGTACGGCGTGCCCTGGCAGAACCGCTTCGTCCCGAAGACGATCGACGCGAACGCGGGCCATATCCGCTACGACGTGAGCTTCGACAACGACCAGGTCAAGCGCGCGCCCGGCAACTTCGACACGAAGGAGCGCACGAACTCCTACGGGATGCGGCTGACGTTCATCCCGTGGACGGGCTCGTCCTTCAACCCGACCTGGTCCATGACGAAGGTCAACGAGAGCCGCGTGGACTCGACCGGCGGCGCCGCGATATCGAGCCGCTACCCGAAGGCGTTCTCGCAGTCGACGGGCTTCTCGTCGAACTACAAGCTGCTCAGCTGGCTCAATCCCCAGGTCAACTATCAGATCGACACGATCGAGAACAACATCCTGACGGTCTCGACGTTCGTCATCTCGGGCTCGACGTACGTGTTCAATCCGGGCGACATCAAGACGATCAACCGCTCGGCGAACGCGTCGATCAGCCTGCCGATCCAGATCAGCGATATTTTCCCGAGGACGAAGCTCTTCCGCTCGGTGAACATCATCTCGGGCTATCAGCTGCAGGACGGCGACGTGTGGAACCAGGTCGAAAAGGACCTGTCGACGCAGGGGGCGCTGTGGATCCGCAGCCCGCTGCGCCCCAGGAGCCCCGCCGCGCAGCGGGTCAACCTGACCCTGCGCGACACCTACAACTCGACGCAGCGCTGGTCTCCGTTCGACGGCTACGACATGCGCGGGCGCCTCGCGCCGCTGCGCTCGCTCTCGCTGTCGAACAACTACGTGCTGAGCATCCAGCGCAACGAGGTCACGGGCACCCCTTCCAAGACGATCTCGCGCACGCTGCCCGACGCGGTGATGAGCATCTCCCAGCTCGAGCAGCTCTGGCGCACCGAGAAATGGATGGCGAACACGCAGATGAACTTCAAGTACTCGAAGCGCACGACGGAGAACGTGGGTTCCACGCTCCAGACCGAGGACAGCTTCGGCACGGACCTGCGCACGATCGTGATCAAGCGCTATGAGACCCTGCTCAGCTACAACCTGCGCTCGACGAACAACAAGGACCTGCGCATCGACGCGAACACCCAGAAGACCAGGCACGAGGACATGACGACGCAGGTGACCTTCGACATCCGCAAGTTCCGCATCACGCCGAAGGTGGACTACGCGAAGGACGTGACCAAGCTCGGCACCGGCGTGAAGACCCAGGACGTCGAGGTCATCACGCCCAGCGTGCTGGTCCGCGCCGACCTCGCGCTGCCGGCGGGCCTGCGCCTGCCGGGATCGGCCAAGCCCCTTCTTTTCACCAACCGCATCATCTGGACCACGACCGCCTCGCTCGCCCAGCGGCGCTCGCCCGTGACGGTCGCCGACAACTCCAAGCTCTTCTCGCTGAACACGAGCGGCGACTACGAGATCGCGAAGAACCTGCGCATGACCCTCAACGGCTCCGCGCAGCGCCTGTGGCACAAGTTCCTGAAGGAAGAGGACTTCATCGCGTACGCCTTCGGCACGACCTTGACGTTCCAGTTCTGATGCCATGAACGAGGCCTTTCTTCTCGTCCTGCTCTCGTCGGCTCCGGCCCTCGGCCCGAACGGCCTGCCCGTAAGCTGGGACGAGCTCGCGTTCCCGAAGGTAAAGGCGCGCACGGCGTACGAATGGAGCGCGTCGTCGGCGGCGCTGCACGCGACAGCCGACGGCTCGGCCTCAGGGCTCGTCTTCCGCCATCAGGGCGCCGTCGCGGACGCGCCCGTGCTCCGCTGGCGGTGGAAGATCGCCGCGACGCTTCCGAAAGGCGACGAGCGCGAGAAGCGCGGCGACGACTACGCGGCGCGCGTATACGTCACGTTCAAGTACGAGCCGTCTCGAGCCGGCCTGGCCACGCGGCTCAAGTACGCGGCGATCAAGGCCGTGCGCGGGGAATATCCGCCTCACGACGCGATCGCCTACATCTGGGCCAACAAGCTCGCCGCGGGCGAGGCCGTCCATAGCCCTTACACGAAGCGCGTGATGATGGTCGCTGCGCGCTCCGGGGAATCCGCCGCGGGCGAGTGGCGCTCCGAGAAGCGAAACGTTCTCGAGGACTACCGGCGCCTCTTCGGCAAGGAACCGCCGCCGTACGCGGGGATCGCGCTGATGACCGACGCGGACGACACGCGCGGGGCCGCGGAAGCCTGGTACGCGGACGTCGTTCTGTCCGCTCGTTAGGCCATGCTATCATAGCCGCATGTTCGCCCCGGCTCCGGCTCTTCCCCCCGTCACCCTCGAAGCCGCGTTCGTCGAGGTCCGCGCCGCCGCAAAGCAGGCCGAAGATCCGATCTCGGTCCTGAGCCGCGCGTCCGGCCCGGTCAAGAAGCTCGCCGCGCTCGAAGCCCTCCATTCCTCGATCGCGCACATGCCGCAGGGCCGGCGCGCGCGGGGTCTCGAGGCGATCCGCCTCGTCGCCGTGTCTCCCGCCGAGGCGCCCGCGGTCCGCGCGAAAGCCCTGATGTACCTCGGATACGCGGTCCCCGTGACCGGCGACGAGAAGGCCCGCGGCGCGGCCGTCCGCTCGCTGCTCGATATGACCGCCGATCCCGCTTACCGCGTCTTCGCGCTGCGCGGGCTCGCGCCGGCCACGCACGACATGCCCGCGGCGCTCGAGGGGCCTTGCCTGACGACGATCCTCGATCTGCTGAGCCAGAGGCTCTCCGACGAGGAGCGCGTGACGGCGCTGGTGGCCCTCGACGCGTTCATGCGCACGCGCGACGATCTGCCGGACCGCCGGCCGGACCTGGCGTCCGCTTTCGAGACGAGCGTGCTCGTTCCGATCGAGGCGGATCCCGCGGCGTTCGCGGCGAACGCCTCGCCCGCCGCGCGCCGCCTCACGCTCGCGGCCGTCTGGCACTCCGCGCGCAACCGCGGCGCTAACGGCCAGCTCGCCGCGATCGAGCGCGTGAATGTCCTCCTGGCGAAGCTCGCGCCCCTCGAGACCGACGCCGCGGTGAAGGCCCAGATCGCGGCCTACCTCGCCGAGCCCGCGCCCAAGCTGCGGCCTTAGCCGCGGCTGTCCTTAAGGACAGTCAACGAATCGGTTTTCGCGCGAGCACGACCAGCCGGCCGTGGAACTTGCGCTTTTGGAATCCCACGAGGGCGGTCCACGCGTTAATGGGCCTCAAGCCGGCGCGGCGCAGCGCCGCGTACAAGCGCGGCTTGTCGTAGCCCCGCACCACGAAGCGCGTGCGTAGCGGCTTGCTCGCCCGGCGCAGGATCGTCCACTCGTTGATCACGCGCGGGTCGCTGCCCTCGACGAGCACGGCTTCCTGAAGCAGGTAGGAGCCGTCGCTTTGCCGGCTCCAATGCCGGTGGCTCGTGCGCGCGCGCGTGTAGGCGTGGTCTACGAGCTCGATCAGGAACAGTCCGCCGGGCTTCAGCGCGCGCGCGACGCCCTTAAGCGCCTTTAAGTCGTCGGAAGGCTTCGCGAAGTAGCCGAAGCTCGTCCAGAGATTGATCGCCCCGTCGAACTCATTCTCGAATGGCAGGCGGCGCATGTCGCCCAAAGCGAAGCGGCAGTTCTTGATCGAGGCGGCTCGCCGCCTCGCCTCCTCGAGGTATGATGGCGTCTTGTCCACGCCGAGGACGGCGGCGCCGCGCCGGGCGAGGAGGATCGAATGACGGCCCGTGCCGCACGCGAGGTCGAGGACCCGGGAGCCGCGCTTCAGCTTGAGCGCCTTCCAAACCGCGGCGGCCTCGGGAGGCGCGGCCGCGAGCGCCTCGGGAGCGCCCGGCGTGAACACGGGCGCGCGGAAGAACTTTTTCGTCCAGTCGCTCAACGCTTTTCCAGCCAGCCCGCGAGCCCCTCGAGGATCTCGGACGGGATCGCGTGGCCGCCTTCGAAGCGGCGAAGCTGGCCCTTCCAGCCGGCCTCCGTGAGGACCTTCTCGAGCGCGCGCGCCTGCGGGTAGCCCAGGATCGGATCGACCGAGCCGTGGGACTGGAAGAAGGGCAGGCCTTTCTTGAGCGCCGCGAGCTCGACGAGCTTCTTCTTGTCGACCAGCGTGCCGGAGAGGATCGCGACGCCCGCGGGCGCGGCCTCCGCGCGCGCGGCGAGATCGACCGCCAGCATCGCGCCTTGGGAGAAGCCCATGAGGACGATCTTCTCCCACGGCGTTTCTATGCCTTTAATGAAGCGCTGCATCTCCTCGCGCGCCCACTCCAGGCCCGCGGGCTCCTTCAGCGACAGGTCGCGCGGCGTCCCGGCGCGCTGCGATTCCTCGAACGCGGCCACGTCGATCGGGAACCACGCGCGGCCGCCCCAGTCGAGCGTCTCCGGCGCGTCGGGAAAGAACCACTTGACCGGGCGCTTCGTCTCGAGCTCCTGCGCGAGCGGCGCGAGGTCGCGCATGTCGGCGCCGTAGCCGTGCATGCAGATCACCGTCAGCGCGTTCGCGTCCGAATTGGGGACCTCGATCGCGTCGAGGTTCCCGAATCGCACGAGCTTCGGCGTCTGGATCATCGCTTGCCTTCGCGGCGGCCCCATTGCGAGCGCTGCGGACGGTAGCCCGTTTTAGGAGGCTTGGGCGCGTTCGGCTGCGCGGGGCCTTTGTCCTTTTTCATATGCGTATGCTCGTGGAAGTCCTTCTCGGACTTAGCGCGGCGCGCGAGCAGCGCCTCCTTCGGCGGGTTCGCCGCGATCAGCGCGTCGCAGCCGGAGCCGATCAGATCGCCGCGGCCGGCCTTCAGAAGCGCCTCGCGCACCTCGAAGTAGTTCTCGGGCTTGAAGAACTGGAGCAGCGCGCGCTGCAGCCGGCGGTCGCGCATCCCCTTGGCGACGGGCATCGGCAGGCCGGTCTCGGGATTACGGCCCGTGTAGTACATCGCGGTGGCGAGGTCGTGGGGCGCCGGGATGAAGTCCTGGACCTGGTCCGGCTTGTAGCCGTTCTTCTTCAGGAAGACGGCGAGCTCGATCATCGCTTTGAGGTCGGAGCCGGGGTGGCTCGAGATGAAGTACGGAACGATGAACTGCTTCTTGCCGGCCTTCTTGCTCTCATCGTCGAATTTTTTGGCGAAGTCCTCGAACGTATTATGACGAGGCTTCTTCATCAGCTCGAGGACTTTCGGATCGACGTGCTCGGGCGCGACCTTCATGCGGCCGCTGACGTGATGCGTCGTCAGCTCCGTCATGTACTCCGGCGACAGACGAGCCAGGTCCATGCGGATCCCGGAGGCCACGAACACCTTCTTGATGCCGGGCGTCTCGCGAGACTTCTTCATGAGCTTGACGAGCGGGGCGTGGTCGGTGCCCAGGAACTTGCAGACGACGGGATGCACGCAGGACAGGCGTTTGCAGATCTTCTCGACCTCGGGCTCCGTGCAGCGCATCTGGTACATGTTGGCCGTCGGGCCGCCGATGTCGGAGATGACGCCCTTGAACTCGGGATCGCGGGACAGCCCCGAGATTTCCTTCAGGACGCTGTCCTCCGAGCGCGACTGGATCGTGCGGCCCTGATGCGCCGTGATGGAGCAGAACGTGCAGCCGCCGAAGCAGCCGCGCATGATCGTGACGGAGTCCTTGATCATCTCCCACGCGGGGATCGAGGAGCCCGCGTACGACGGATGCGCGCGTCGCGTGTAGGGCAGGCCGTAGTAGAAGTCCATCCGCTCCTGCGTGACGGGCAGCTGGGGAGGGGTGATCACGACCGAGCGCGCGCCGTGCTTCTGCGTGAGCGTCTTCGCGTTGAAGGGGCTTGTCTCGTGGTGGGCGAGACGGGCCATGTCGAGGAACGAATCCTTCGACTCCTTGACGGCCTCGAAGCTCGGCAGCTCCACGATGTCGGCGCCGGTCGGCGCGGTCTCGGAGGCGCCGAGCGCGTAAGCGACGCCGCGCAGATCGCGGCAGTCCTTGACGGTCTTCCCCGCCTGCAGGCGCTTGGCGATCTCCACGATCGACTCTTCGCCCATCCCGTAGGCGACGAGATCGGCCTTCGAATCCATCAATATCGAGGGGCGCACCATGTCGGACCAGTAGTCATAGTGGGCGAGGCGGCGCAGCGAGGCCTCGACGCCCCCCGCGATCACGGGCACGCCCGGGAAAGCCTCCCTCGCCCGCTGGCAGTACGGAATGGTCGCGCGGTCGGGGCGGAGGCCGATCTTCCCTCCGGGGGAATAGGCGTCGTCATTGCGCACCTTCTTGTTGGCGGTGTAATGGTTGATCATCGAGTCCATGTTCCCCGCGGAGATCGCGAAGAACAGGCGCGGACGGCCGAACCGGCGCCACGGCTCCGCGCTGCGCCAATCGGGCTGCGAGAGGATCGCGACGCGGAAGCCCGCCTTGTCGAGCACGCGGCCGAGCAGCGCCATCGCGAACGAGTAGTGGTCGATGTAGGCGTCGCCCGTCACGAAGACGATATCGACCGCGTCCCAGCCGCGCGCGTCCATCTCGGCGCGCGTCATGGGAAGGAATCTGGGGTCGTGGCGGAAGGAGGGAGCGGACAAGCACCCCTATTATCGCATGTCCTCGACGAGAATCACCCTAAAAATGAGTCAAAAGCCGTAGAATGCCCCCCATGAACGTCCTAGTGCTCAATTGCGGGTCCTCCTCGCTCAAGTTCCAGATCATCTCGACCGACACGGGGCGCATCGAGGGCGACTCCGACGTTTGCCTGGCCAAGGGGCTGATCGAGCGCATCGGGAGCCTGTCGCTGCTCACCTTCAAGGCCGCCGGCCGCGAGCCGGTCCGGACCGAGGAGGCCCTGCGCGACATCCGCGCGGCGCTCGAGCGCGTGCTGCGGTGGGCCGTCTCACCGGAGTCGGGCATCGACACCGTGAAGTCGGCCGCCGACCTGCAAGTGATCGGCCACCGCGTCGTGCACGGCGGAGAGAAGTTCAGCGCGTCGGTGCGGATCGACGCTTCGGTCATCGCGGGCATCGAGAGCTGCGTGGAGCTCGCGCCGCTGCACAACCCCGCGAATCTTCGCGGCATCCGCGCCGCGAGCGAAGTGTTCGGCCCCGGCGTCCCCCAGGTCGCGGTCTTCGACACCGCGTTCCACGCGACGATGCCCGAGACCGCGTATCTCTACGGCATCCCGTATCACTTCTACCGCCGCCACAAGATCCGGCGCTACGGCTTCCACGGCACCTCGCACCGCTACCTCGCATACCGCTACCGCACGATGGTGAAGATCCCGAAGGAGCAGGTCAAAATCGTGACCCTGCACCTCGGCAACGGCTGCTCGGCGACCGCGATCAAGGGCGGGGCGTCGATCAACACCTCGATGGGGTTCACGCCGCTCGAGGGCCTCGTGATGGGCACGCGCTCCGGCGACGTCGACGCGTCCGTGCTCGAGTTTCTCGCGCTCAAGGAGGGGTTGAGCCTCTCCGAGATCATCACGATGCTCAATAAAGAGTCCGGCCTGCTGGGCCTCTCGGGGCTGACGAGCGATATGCGCGAGCTGCTCGACGAGGAGCGCGAGAACGGAGACCGGCGCGCGCGGCTCGCCGTCGAGACGTTCTGCGCGAGCGTGAGGCGCCGCATCGGCGCGTACCATGCGGAGCTCGGCGGAGCGGACGCGGTGATCTTCTCCGGCGGCATCGGAGAGAACTCGGCCGAGGTGCGCCGGAGGATCTGCCTCGGGCTCGGCTGCCTCGGGCTCGAGCTCGACGAGGCGCGCAACGCCGCGGTCTCGGGCGGCGGCGCGGGGCTCATCACCACGGACGCCTCGAGCCTGAAGGCCTACGTGATCCCCACCAACGAAGAGCTGCTGATCGCGCGCGACGCCTACCGCGTCACGGCGAACGTGTAAGTTCCGCGGCCCCTTCCGCGTATCATCCCCGGACGCAAAGCCCCGCTCCGCACCAGAGGCCCGACGCGTCCGGAGAAGAAGTATATGAACCGCATCGAAGCCGTCGCCGGCCTCTCGCTCGTCGCTCTCGTCGCCTCGGGTCTCGGACATAAGTACAACGAGCTCTCGAAGCTCGCCGGGACTCCCGCACCCGTCAAGAAGGTCCTGCCGAGGCTCCAGGTCGAGACGCGGCCGGAGCGCACCGTCGACGCCGCGATCGAAGCGTATCTCTCGACCGCGGAGGTCTCGGCCGACGCGGACAAGCGCGTCGGCCTGGGAAGCCTGCTCGCCTCGCTCGAGTCCCCGGAATTCGACGGGGAGGAGCTCGACTCCGTGACGGCCGAGAGCCTCGCGAAGGCGATCACGTCCGTGTTCGAGAAGCCCGGCGACGGGGCCGCGGAGGACGTCGAGCTGCGCCGCCGCGCGGTCGGCTTCCTCGCGGCCCGAGTTCCGGGCCGCACGAGCCGCAACTTCGTCATCAAGGCTCTCGAGGACGGGCCGGTCGAGGTCCGGGCCGAGGCGCTCAAGCGCGCGGGCTCGCCGCTCGGCGTGCGCGGCTCGTCGGTCTACTCCAAGGTCCAAGAGCTCGCCCAGAAGGGGCTCGTCCCCGACGCGTTGCTCCCCGCCGTCCTGCGCCGCCTGGGCGGGGTCAAGGCGAAGGACGAGATCGTCGCGCTGATGACGTCGACCGACAACGCGAAGCTCATCGCCGGCTGCGCGATCTCGCTGCAGGACTACCGGGACCCCGAGCTCGTCGGGAAGATCCTGGAGCGGCTCGAGGCGGTCGGCATGATCGAGAGTGCGGGCAGGATGCCGTGGATCAGCCCCGCGCTGCTCGACGAGCACCTGAAGTCGGCGGATAAGGCCTCCTTCCGGAGAGGGATGCTCGCGATGTCCACCAGGCCCGTGCTCGTGAAGACGGGGATCGCGCACGTCGAGAAGGGCCTGCAGAGCGCGGACGCGGACACTCGACGGCACGCGGCGGTCGCCGTGAAGAAGGCGGTCGTCGCGAAGCACGTCGACGCCAAGCAGGGCCAGACCTTGCTCGCGGGCCGGCTCCAGGTGGAGACGGAGCCCGTGCTCAAGGCGGAGCTGACGGGGGGCCTCGAGAGGATTCACAGCCTGCTCGAGCAAAGGGAGACGGGCGTCCAGTAACGAATAGGGACGCGCAGGATATTGGAGCCCCCCGCTCTCGGCGCGGGGGGCTCCTTCGTTCCTAAAGGCGTTACAGGGGGGCCATGGGCGGCGCCCCCGCTCGTGTGTGACACTCCTGCATGCGAAGCTTTAGGACCTGGCTTAGGGAAAAACGCCGCCATGCGACGTCGGTTCCGGAATCATTGGGCAAGGGATTCCAGGCGCTCTATGACTGCGATTCTCTGGGCCTCGCCACTTTGACGCCCGATGGGCGTTTCCTCGCGACCAATAAGGGTCTGCAGCGGATGCTCGGTTACGATGGAATTGAGCTCGCCGCGCTTACGCTGAACGAGGTCACGCACCCCGACGACATCCCTCGCTGCGAGAAAGAATTCGACAGGCTGAAGAACCGCGAGATCGAGAATTTCGTGACCGAAAAACGCTATCTCCGCAAGGACGGCGAGCCCCTATGGACTCATATCGTGGTGGCCGCGGTGAGAGAGCACGGCCAGGTTGCGCATACCGTCGAGGTCGCGATGGATATCACAAAGCGCAAACAGGCGGAGGAAAGCGTTCGGAGCCTGACCGCGGAGCTGACGGGGCGGGTGAACCAGAGAACGACGGAGCTGCGCGAAAAAAGCGACGCTCTCGAGCGTTCGAACGTGGACCTCGACATGTTCGCCTACACCGCCGCCCACGACCTCAACGCCCCGCTGCGCCGGGTCATCGGCTTCGGCGATCTGCTCCGCGACAACCTGAAGGACCGTCTCGATCCGGCGGGAACCGATCTGCTCAAGCGCATGCAGGATTCAGCGTCGGGCATGTCGAAGCTCATCACGGACGTGCTCGCGCTCGCGCGCGTGGGCCGCGAGCCGCTTCCGCCTGAGGACGTGGACCTGAACGAGCTCGCCGCCTCGGTCATCGCGGATCTTCAGGGCGAGATCGACGCCGCCGGCGCGGCCGTCGAGGCGGGCCCGATGCCCGTGGTTCGCGCTCACTCGGTCCTGCTCAGACGCGTGCTCCAGAACCTGATCGCGAACGCGATCAAGTTCCGCCGACGCGACGCGCCGCTGCGCGTGCGCGTCGAGAGCGCCGTGCACGACTCCATGCTCGAGCTCTCGGTCGCCGACAACGGAATCGGCTTCGAGCAGAAGGACGCGGACAAGGTGTTCGAGCCCTTCGTCCGGCTCCATCCCGCGGGGGAATATCTCGGGAGCGGGATCGGCCTCGCGATCTGCCGCAGGATCGCGGAGCGCTACGGCGGGTCGATCACGGCCGTGAGCGAGCCCGACGGCGGCTCCATCTTCAAGCTTGAGCTGCCCGGCTCGATGCTCGTCAGCGTTTGACCGGAGCGCCGGGCTTGAAGCCGGCGCTGCGCTGGGAGAGCACGACCCAAGCCGGGTCGATGAAGAGGTTGAAGCGCGGCTTGAACTCCGGCGCCTTCGACGCTTTAGCCGCCATGATGGACGCGGCGAACCCCTCTTCGATCGGGAACGCGGTGACGAGCCGGCGGCGTCCGTCGACCTTCACCGAGTGGACCAGCAGCACGGAGTCCTTCGTCTCCAGCCCGGCGAGCGGCGGCAGCGCGAAGAGATGCGTTGACGCCGTCATGCGGGCCTTTTTCCCGTCGGGCTTCCTCCACGTCACGTCCTGCTCGAGGCGGCCGAGCGCGCGGGCGGAAGGGACGTCCCCCGCCGCCTCGGGAAGCGGCTCGGGCCGGCCGATCAGGCTCAGCAGCGCGGCGGTGACGTTCGCCGTGAACTCGCCGCGCGCCGCGAGCGGACCGAAAGCTCCCGCGGGCAGGCCCAGGCGCTCGTCGATGCGCGATTCGAGCCAGCGCTTGCCCTTGAGGCCGAAGGGCGTCTTGATCTGCGCGAAGAGGTAGCCCCAGGTGTGCATGATGCCCGCCGACGCGTGCTCGACGCCGCCCGTCGTCTCGCGGGGGATCAGCAGCGCGTCCATGACCGAAGGCGCCAGGATCGGCCGCTTCGCGAGCTCGTCGAAGGTCGTGCTGTCCGTCCAATAACGGCGCGAGACTCCGGCCGCGGCGCGAAGGCGCGCGTCGAGCCCCGGAAGCTTGTCCTCGAGCGCCGCGGCCGTCGCTCCCTTCTCGAGGCGCTCATGGAGGCCCGCGAAGAACTCATAGGACGGCGCGGCGCAGTACTCGCGCAGCGGCGTGAAGCGCGTGTCCGCGCCTTTTCCGACGACCAGGAAGAAGGCGGGCGGCGCCGAGCGGTCGAACTGGATCTCAAGGCCGCCGAAGCGCTTAGCATGCTTCGCCATCCACGCCTGAAATCCGCCGAGCTCCTCGCGCTGCTCGTCGGGCTTGTCCGCGAAGGCGAGCGAGACGTGCGGCTTGAACACGTCGTCGAACATGTCGCGCTTGCGGAAGCCCTTGTCCGTCAGGATTTGGCGGTCCCGCATCAGGCGCGCCGCCCATTCCGAAGGCACCGGCGTCAGCTCCAGCGCGGCGACGTTCTTCTTCGGGCCGTACAGCTCCGGGGCGCCCTTCAGCGTTAGCGTCCCGCTCGAAAGGTCCGGGCCGTTGAGCGCGTACTTCTCCATCTCGCCGACGTCCTCCGGCTTCCAGCCGGCGCCCATGAACGACAAGGTCACGTGAAGGTTCTCGGTCTTCTCGAAGCGCAGGCCGGGAAATTTCTTCGCGAGCTCCGGCTGCGCCTTCTCCCACTCCTTGGCGAACGCCGTGGCGCCGAGGGGGATCGAGGAGAACAGCAGCTTCGAGCCCGCGTCCGCGGGACAGGCGAGCCCCGCGGCGCGAGACAGGCTGGCCGTCAGAAGGAGGAGCGCCGCCGCGAGGGCAGCCTTCATTCGGGCGCGGCGAGCATGTCGTTGAGGCGCCCGATCAGCGCGCGGATCGTGGCCGATCCGCGCTCGGACGCCTGGAGGACGTTGGGCTGCGACGCGTCGGAGGTCTTGCCGACGGACACCGCGAGCGCGCCGGGCAGGGCCTGGGCCATGTACAGATCGTTGCCCTCGGGCTTGAAGTCGTCGCCGAACACGGCGACCTGGGACTCGTCGTCGATGAGGCCCCGCGCCTTCAGCATCTCCATCGCCTTGCGCGCGCCGGTTCCCTTGTGCGCCTTGAAGTACTGGACGTACGGCACGTGCCGCATCGTGGGCATCGGCTTGAGCTGGACGAGGTAGCCGAGGCCGTTCGCCTTGTTGGCTTCGGCGAGGGCCGCGTGCAGGGCCCCGTCGAGCTCGTGATGATTGGTCAGCTCGATCAGGGAGCGGCTGTCCTCGTGGAAGATCTTGTAGTCGCCGGGCTTCAGGCCGACCTTGGCCGCGGCGGCCTCGAAGACGGGGGTGATTTTCGCGCGCTCGGCGTCGTCGAAGGAGACTTCCTTCCAGGCCGGCTCCGTCGGGGTCGAGCCGTCGGCGCCGTACTCGTAGACGCGCGCGCCGGACTGCACCGCGAACAGCATGCCCGCGCGGGTCTTCGCGTCGAGGCGGTCGCCGAGAAGGCTCGTCATGCCGTTATGGTCGCCCGTGAAGAAATGGTTGGTGGAGACGACGACCGTCACGCCGAGCTTGCGCAGGCGGCGCAGCAGGCCGACGAGCTCGTCGGAGGCGACGACGGCCTTGTCGTCGGGCGTCTTGTCCATCAGCGTGCCGTCGTAGTCGGTGATGATCGCCTTGATGCCCTTGGACTTGAGGCGCTCGGCTACCTTAGCGGCGAGCTCGTCGAGCGAGAGCTCGCGGGGCGCCGCCGTCTTGAAGTTCGTCGGCGCGAGCTTGCTGCCGAGCCAGCGCGGCGCCAGCCAGAGCAGGAGGCCGACCAGGCCGAAGGCCCCGAGCATCGGCCACAGCGCCGCGGGGAACGACATGCCGCTCGCGACCGCGCCGACCGTGGAGTAGCCGAAGGCCGCCGCGATGGCCGAGAGCGCCGAGCGCAGGCCCAGCAGCTCGCCGGTGTGCCCGGCGTCCGCCTTGGCCTCGCGCTGGACGACGGTGTCGATCGTGATCTTGTTCGGCACGTTGACGAGCCCGATGATCATGATGCCGAGGAGCAGCGCCGGGATGTTGCCCCAGAACGCGAGCGGCAGCGCCAGGGACGAGAGGCCGATGAAGGCGTAGCGCATCCAGCCGCGGTCGCTCAGGCGCGTCGAGACCGCGTAGAGGCCGCCCGCGATCGCCATGCCGGCGGCCGCCATCGCGAGGCTCGCGGGGAAGAGGTACAGGCCGAGCCACGCGCCGAGCGCGCCGAGCACGACCGCGCGGACCACGTTGTTCCAGCGGCCGGGCAGGTTCAGCATCGTCGAGCCCGCGAGGAGCTGGCCGAAGAACAGCGAGCCCTGCAGCTGGCCCTGCATCAGCGCGCCGCCTTTGAGGTCGCGGGAGGCGAAGGGAATCAGGATCGAGCCGACGGGGAACACGACGAACGCGTACGCCATGCTCAAAAGCGTGCCGGTGCGCAGGACGGGATTCTTCCACAGCCGGGCCAGCCCTTTCGAGGTCGCGACGAGGCCGATCAGGGACGCGCCGACGAGCGCGAGCGCGGCGAACTGCGGGACGACGGCGTGCAGCGCGAGATACGCCGCGCCGCCGGCGGCGAGCACGCCGCTCCAGATCTTCAGGTTCCGGCGCCCCGCGGCCGACGCGGCGGCCGCCTCCGCGCTCGTGGGCTTCGAGACGGCGGGCCGGGCGAGCGCCACGTTCGGGATCGAGAGCCACTGGATGACGGCGCCCGCCGCGGCCAGCGCCGCGCTGATCGCGAACATCCCGGAAAGGCCGTTCACGACGCCGAACGAGGCCGCGAGGGAGTCCACCCAGCTCCCGGACAGGAGGAAGGTTCCCAGGATCACGTTCAGGCCGATGAAGTTCAGGTTGGCGGCCGCGTTGAGGACGGGAAGCCGCTTGGGATCCGAGCCCGCGAGAGCCGGCAGCATCTTGTCCTCGGAGACGAGCGAGCTGGCGACGTTCCAGCTCGTCAGCAGCGCGACCCCGAGCAGCGGCCAGAACGTCGCGACGCCCATATACACGAGCGCGGGGATCGCGAGCGCGAGGCCGACGCGCACGACGCCGTTGAGCGCGAACATATTGCGGAAGCTGAGCTTGTCGGCGACGAGGCCGGAGAGCGGCGCGAGCAGGATCGCGGCGACGGCGCCGAGCGACATCAGGTCGGTGTAGCCCTGGGAGCCCACGAGGGACTGGGCGAGCATCGGGTAGGAGATGACTCCGGCGAGGATGAAGCCGATGAGGTATAGGCTGCGTCCGACGAGCCAGCCCGTGAGCGCCTTCTTGCGCGTCGCGTCGTCGAGCGACTCGACGGTCCGGCCCGACGCCGAGCTCTTCGCGTCGTCGAGCCGCGTCGCGAGGCGAAGCAGGCCGTTGAAAATCTTCCATTCGAAACCCTTGAGGGCCGTGGGCCTGTCCGGCCGGGCGCGGCTCGCGTAGCTGGCCGGAGGGCTCAGGTTCCGTTCCAGGCGCCGATCGGAGCTCATGATCAAGAAGCGATCATTATGGATGTTCAGCAGCATCTCTCGCGCGGGCAGGAACCCGAAATCGGCGCCGTTGATCGGATGGGACTTGGAGTCCGGATCCGCGCTCCAACGCCGCTCCAGACGCTTGACGAACTCGGCGACGCGCCGCGAGCCGCCGTTATTGGTCAGCACATGCAGATCGAAGTCGCTGGTCGGAGTGGCGGACCCGGTCGCGAAGCTGCCGAGAAGGACGACGCCGACGACGCGATCGGAAGCCGAAGGATCCTCCTCGTCGACGACTTCCGAGACCGCGCGATGGAAGGCGGCGAGGATACGCTCCTGCTCGTCGCGCTGGAACTCGGCGGCGACGACGATCGCCTCCGGCTGAGCCAGGCCATCGAAATGGGCCCGCATTTCCTCCGGCGCGATCACGGACGCGCCTTGAAGACCTTTACGCAGCTGTTTGCGCAGATTGCTGGCGCTCCGCATGGGGTTGTAGCGAATCGCTCGATCCACGAAATCGGAAAAGGCCTTTTGAGTCTCGGGGCCGGGGGAGACAAAATAACGATCGAACAGAGCCAGAGCTTCGCTCTTCATGTACTCATCGGACCCGTTGCGCGAGCCGACGATGCTTGGTCCTCCGAGCATGCCCATCATGCGCGAATCGACGAAGAAGCCGCGCGCGTCGGAAACCGCGGCGGTCCCCGCGAGCACCGCCGGCGAGGCGGCGCGCGCCGCCTTATTCTCCCGCCAGTTCTCGACGCCCACACCTAGAAAATAATGACGCGTGGAATGAAGCCACAGCGCGAATGCATGGAGATGCGTGCGGAAAAATCCGGGGGGTTCGACCGCCGGCCCGAGCGCGGGAGCCATCGGCTTCGAGGCGACCGAGAGCAGGACGCTGCGCGAAGCGGCCGGCCCCGAGGCGCCGAGCACGACGAGCCCCTTGCGGCGGGGATCGCCGGTGCCGCCGACCGAGAACATCCGCGCGCCGGGGACGCCGCTCTGCATCGCGGCGTCGTTGTCGTTGCCCCCGCCCTCGCGCGGGGCGAACATGCCGTCGCCCAAGATCACGATGTCCTTGCCCGCGAGCTTGCGCTGGGCGGCGATGAAGCGCGAGGCGTTCGCCTTCGTGTTGACGGACACGACGAGGTAAGGGTTGTTCGCCGGGTCCTTCGCCATGCGCGCGCGGACGGTCAGCTTGCTGCCGCGCTTGGCGAGCTCCTTCTGGAAGACCTCGCCCGCCGCGCGGACCTGCTCCCACGTGGAGCCCACCTTGAGCTTGAGCGTGTAGGTGTACTGGCGCAGGACCGGCTCGGCGCCGTCCGGCAGGCGCTTCATGGCCGCGTCGCCGGCGGCGGAGATCAGCGCCTTCGCCTCGGCGGTCATCGCCGGCGCTTCGTAGACGAGCGCGGGCTTGCCCTCGGCGTCGTAGCGGTAGACGCGGCCGCCCGCGTCGACGGCCACGTACATCCCGGAGCGGGTCTCGACCGGCAGCGTCGAAAGCGACTCGAACACCGACTCCGGGCGGTCGCTGATCACGTCGACGGTCTTGCCCGCGAGCCGCACCTGGCGGATCGCGTCGACCATGTCGGGAGAGAGCTTGTTGTCGAAGGCCGCGTTGGAATCGGCGAGCGTCTCGTCGTAGTCGGAGAACACGCCGCGGCTGTCCGCGGCGGCCGCGATCTTGAGCTCGGTCAGCGCCGTTCCGGCCGGGCGCAGCGACTTCAGGCCGCCGCCGACGGCGTCGATCGCGCGAAGCAGGCCGCGGTGCAGCGCGTAGGCGACCGGCGAATCGATCGGCTTCGGCTCGGCGTAGAGCGGGGCCGCGGGGACGGGCGCGGACGGCTTAGCCGGGTCGACGGACGCAGCGGAGAGCGCGATCGCGGGCGCGAGAACGAACGCCGAGGGCATCGCGTGCGCCGGAACGGCGCCCAGCACGGGGGCCGGGGCTCCGGCCGCCGACAGCGAGGGCGCGAGGCTCAGCGCCGAGGGCATCGCGAGCGCGGGAACGGCGCCGGAGGCGGAAGGTCCCGTCGGGGCGCCGGCGGGGACTCCGGTTTGAGCGCGCGATCCGGAATTTACGACCTGCGCGTAGGCTTGCGTCCCCGGAGAAACAAGGACGAGCGCCGCCGCGATGAAGACCGCTGTTAGCTTCCGGGCTATCCTGGTCACTTCTTCAATTATGGGGTTTTCGCCCCCTGGGCACCACTTCCTTAAGACCTAGGCCTCCCGTACAAAAGACCTAGCCTGGAATGTATAATCCTTGTCACTCCGGGCCTGTAAGTTCTCCCCCCCGGCCGGAGTAAGGAAACCAAGGAAGCCCCAGGTGGACGCCGAGATCGACCGCCTCATCGCCCTGCATTCAGACAAGGCCTATGCCGTCGCCTTGAGGATGACGGGCAACTCAACCGACGCGGGAGACGTCGTCCAGGAGGCCTTCTTGAGAGTCATGAAATACTTCGATAAATACGACCCAACTTTGCCTTTCGAGGCCTGGATGGTGCAGATCCTGAAGAACGTCTACTTCACGAGCCTGCGCAAGGAGGCCTCGCGCCGCTCGGTGTCGATGTCCTACAAGAAGGACGAGGACTCGGCCTCCCTCGAGGACTTCCTGGCCGAGACCGCCCCGGGCCCGGAGCGCCTGGCGCAGGCGCGGGAGAACACCGACCGCGTGCAGGTCGCGCTCGCCTTGATCTCGCCCGCGATGCGCATGTCGATCGTGCTCGTCGACCTCGAAGGCGTGGCGCGCGAGGAAGCCGCGTCGACGCTCGGCTGCTCGCTGTCCGCGCTCGACGTCCGGCTGCACCGCGGACGCGCGAAGCTCAAGGAGCTCCTGTCATGAACTGCCACGCGACGCGCGCCGTACTGGATCTTCACATGGAGCAGCGGCTGACGCCTCGCCGCGAGAAAGCCGTCATGGCGCATCTCGCGTCTTGCGCCGTCTGCGCGCCGCTGGCGACGCTCGCCGCTCCAGCTCTCGAGGGCGTGCCCGAGGCCGGCTTCAAGCATCGCCTCGCCGCGGCGATGAAAGCCGCGCGGAAGACGACGGAGCCAGCCGCGCCGCGGCTCGAGCTCGCGCTGTGGCCCCGCGACTTTTCCGGCGTCGCGCTCGCCGTCGCGGCGCTCGTTCTGATCGCGATGATCACCGGCTGGTCGGGCGCGCCGTCGCAGCGCGACATGGGCGACGAGCTCGCCGGGAGAACGCCATGAAGACCGCGTCCGCCGAATCCGCGCATCGCCTGGGCGAGCTCGCCCTCCTCACGACGGCCTTCGTGCTGCCGCTCGCGTTCCACCTGCGCGCCTACGACCCGGCTTCCATCAAGCTCGCAGTCCTACAGTGGAGCTCCCTGACGATGCTGTTCGGCTGGCTTTGGCAGGGCGTCTCGCGCGGCCGCTTCCAAGCCCCGGCCTCGTCCTGGAGCGTCCTCCTGCCCGCGATGGCGTACGGCGCGTGGGTGATCGCGAGCTTCGCCGTCGAGCCGCGCAAGGTCGCCGCGCTGCCCGGCTCCCTGGCGCGGCTCACGATGCTCGTCGGCTTCCTCTCGGGCTTCCTGGGCTTCGCGGGAGCGCGCTCGGCCGCACGGTTCGCGACGCTCACGATCGCCGCGGCCTGGATCGCCGCGCTCTACGGCCTGGCCGAGTCCGCAGGCTTCGACCCGTTCCTCCTGAAGAACGCCTTCGGCTCGTTCCTCGCGGTGGCCGTGCCTCTGGCCCTCACGCTCGAGCTCGATCCCGAGGCTCCGTCTCCGCTGAGGGCGGCCGCTTTGCTGCTCCTGCCCGTCTCGGGCGCCGCGGTCCTGACGTCGTCGCCCGCGGCGATCGCTGGCTTCTGCGCATCGTGCGCCCTCTTCGCCGTTATCGTCGCCGCTTCGCTTCGCACCGGGCCGGCCCTCCGATCGGCGGGACTCGCATTAATTACGGCCGTCGCCGTCGCGGGCGCCGCGTTGGCCTCGGGGCCCGGGCTCGCGGGCTTCGGCGGAGCCGAGGCGACCGGCCCCGGCGTCCTCGGGACGTTGCTTTCGCTGTGGCTGTTCGGCGCGGCCCTCTGGACCGGCGCGCGCGGAGCTTCGTCGCTGCGCCGCGCGGGCGCGCTTCAGGAGTCGACCTACGCCGCGGGCTTCGCCGCCGCGGCGGCCGGAGCTCTCGCGGCCGCGCAATGGGCCGGGCAGGCCCCCGCGGTCGAATGGTACGCGTGGCCGCTCGCGGGCCTCGCCTCAGGCCTCGCGCCGCTCGCGGCGCGCCGCGCCGCGGTGAGCGTCTATCCCCTCCCCGTCTCCGAGAGCGTGCGCCGGGCCCTGTACGCGCCGGCCCTGCTCGCGTTCGCCGCGCTCGCGGTCGCACCCGGGCTTTGGCTGCGCTCGGACGTGAACCTGAACTCCGCGGTCTACTTCGCGAGGATGGGCGACCTGCCGCGCTCGCTCGAGCTCTTCGAATCCGTGCGTCCGGGCGGCGGGAGCTGGGTCATGGCCCAGTACTTCAAGGGAAACGCGCTCAACGACGCGGGCCGGCACGAGGAGGCGCTCGCGGCGTATGACCGGCTCCAGGAGCAGGCGCCCGACTACCTCCTCGTGCACGCCGCGCGCGGCGCCGCCTACGCTAAGCTCGGAGATTGGAAAAGCGCCGCGGCCGAGCGGGCGCGCCAGGCGGAGCTCGACCCGCTGTACCTGGAGAACCTTGTCGCGTGGGCCGAGGCCGCGCGGGCGGACGGAAGCCTCGATGAAGCGCGCCTAGCCGCGGAGAAAGCCGCGGCCCTGGCACCGGACGACCAGCGCGTGCGCTCGCAGATCGCCGCCAACGGCCTGATGGCTCGCCGACTGGCCTCGAAAGCGGGCCGAGAGAAGGCGAGCGGACGCGACGTCGTCAAGAAGCCTCGCTGACGCGACCCAGCGCCTCGGTTCTGGAGGCGACTTCCACTTGACAGGCAGTATTATTCACCTATACTTCAAATATGCAGCGTTCTTTTGCGGCGAATCGGCCTATTGGACTCGCACTGCTGGCGTTGACCCTGGGTGCCGCGCTCGCCGGGGCTCAAACATCGAACCGTTTCGAGGCCTCCGAACCGGATGAATCCGTCGAGGATAAGCAGGAGATTTTGGCGCCCATGAAGCCCGCGCGTCCGACTCGTGCGTCCCCTCGCGTCTTTAGGGTCGTTCGGCCCGGCGGCACGCATGCCGAGCCCAACACGGATGCTTCCCCGACGCAGCCCGCCGCCGGGTGCAGGCAGTCCGTGGACGGCAACTGCAACGGCATCTACGACCGCTTGAGCCCGGAGGGGCAGGATTGCTCGGAAGCCGACAGGACCGGCGTGGATTTCTCGCCGACCACATGTTTCTACACGATGGAGGCGAGACCAATCCGGCGGGTTCCAACACCCACGGACGGCAGGGTCGGATCTACGGACGGCCGGAATGCGCGTCCAGGAACCGGACTAACCCCTCGCGGGTGCGCAGGCGACACGACCTCCAATTCCTTGCGGGGAAGCGAGGAGCCCCCAGTCCCGGAGTTTTGCGGGCCTGGCGTTCCATATATTAACTCGAGGCCGTATGGCCTTCTTAACCGAAATTTGGAAATCACCGGGAACTTGGGTGGAATTCAAGCCAACTGCCCGGTGACTCGCCAGCAGGGGCTTCGCATGAACCAATACTGGGCGATCCGATTCAAGCCAGATGCGCTTACGGCTGGAGGGATGACCATCTCTATGGATGCCCGGGGCGGTCCGAGATCGGCTTTGATTTCGATCAGTGAGTGTCCGGGGGATTTTGGCCCTGCCATTGTTACGGATTTCAATATCGGTCGCGCTCCCACGTCTGGAGGCACTCGCGGCAAGAAGTCTTGCGTATCCGTGCACTCCGTTGAGAGCACAGTGAGAATTGCCACGAACGATTTACCCGGCATCGAGAATCAGGCATTTAGTACTTGTATTCTGGAACCTGGCAAAACCTATTACTTCAATGTTATCCATGCTTCACCGGAAAATATAACTGAACAACCAATGGGCTTTCCGGGAAGCCCGGATCGCGCATACGCCTGTGCGTCGTATCCTGATGGAAAATGCGGACTGACTATGCAGTCAAGCTTCGTGACCGGTCGTATTCTTCCCGATTAAGAAGCCCGACCGCGCTCAGCAGGTCATTTGCAGGTGCAGGTCCACATGCCGCCGCCGCCGGCGCCCGTGGCGCCGCGATTGGCGGCCGAGCGGCCCGGGACGGCCAACGCGAGACAAATCAGGATCAAAAGTGGACTCTTCATGGCCGGAGTGTAGCCACCGAAAATTCCCCGCGCAAGGCCCGCATCTTTCTCTTGACAACCGCCGAAAGATATGTATAATTATTCATAGTCATGAATAAATATACAGATCGGGACGAACGCAAGTCCGCGCGCCAGACGGCGATCCTCGAGGCGGTCGCGCAGGACGACGTCGCGACCCAGAACGATCTCGTGCGCGCCCTCAAAAAACGCGGCATCGCCGCGACGCAGGTCTCGATCTCGCGAGACATCGCCGAGCTCGGCCTCGTGAAGGCGGGCGGCGCGTATCGCCCGGCCGCGTCCGGGGCCGCCCCCGACGCCGAGATGCCGCTGCGGACCTTCGTCCGGGGCGTTTTACCCGCGGGCCCGAACCTGACCGTCATCCGCTGCGACACCGGCACCGCGCCGCGCGTCGGGCTCGTGCTCGACGGGCTCGCGCAGCCGGGCCTCGTCGGCACGCTCGCGGGCGACGACACCGTATTCGTGGCCGGCGACTCGGCGGCGGCGCAGAAACGCCTAATCGAATTTTTGGAATCGAGGATGGCCCACTGATATGAAGAAGCCCACCATCGTCCTGGCGTTCTCCGGCGGACTGGACACGACGTTCTGCGTCCTCTGGCTCAAGAAGGAGCTCGGCGCCGACGTCATCACAGCCACCGTCGACACGGGCGGCTTTTCGCCTGAGGAGCTCGCGGCGATCGCGAAGCGCTCGAAGGACCTTGGTGCCGTGAAGCACTACGCGCTCGACGGGCGCGCGGAAGTCTTCTCGCGCTTCGCCGTACCGCTCATCCAGGGCAACATCCTGCGCGGACGGGTGTATCCTCTTTCCGTCGCGGCGGAGCGGGTATTGCAGGCGGAACTGGTCGCGCGCGTCGCGAAAGAAGTGAAGGCGGACGGCGTGTGCCACGGCTCGACCGGAGCCGGGAACGATCAGGTGAGGTTCGACGCGGTTTTCCAAGTTTTATTGCCGGGAGTAAAGGTCCATACGCCGATCCGGGACCTCGGGCTATCGCGGCAGCAGGAGACGGACTACCTCGCGGCTGAAGGGGTCGCCGTTCCCGCGAAAACGACCGCCTATTCCGTGAACGCCGGCCTGTGGGGAACGACGGTTGGAGGGGGCGCCACTCACGACCCGTGGGCGGAGATCCCCGACTCGGCCTTTCCTTCCTTGTCGGCCAAGCCTCCGACGGAAGAAACGGAGATCGTCGTCGGCTTCGTGAAGGGTGTACCGACCTCCTTAAATGGAACGGCAACGGAAGGGGTGGACCTCGTCGGGGCCCTGCACGCTCTTGGACGCAAGTACGCTGTTGGGCGAGGCGTTCATATGGGCGACACGATCCTCGGTATTAAGGGACGGATAGGATTTGAAGCCCCCGCGCCGCTCATGCTCATCGCGGCGCATAACGAGCTCGAGAAATTGGTTTTAACGCGCTGGCAAAGCTTTTGGAAGAATCAGGCCGGAGAGTTCTACGGCCAGATGCTGCACGAAGGACTCTATTTCGATCCCGTCATGCGCGACATCGAAGCCATGATCAAATCTAGCCAGGAAACCGTCACCGGGGAAGCGCGCATCCGGATTCGCGCGGGACATTTCGACGTCACCGGCGTTAAGAGCCCGTTCTCCATGATCGCCGGCGCCGCCACGTACGGCGAAACCAGCAAACTATGGACCGGAGATGAGGCCGCGGGCTTCGCGAAGCTCCATGCGCTCCCCATGACGCTGGCCGCCCGCGCCCGGGCGGAGAAGGCAACGATATGAAAGTGACACTCGACAAGATCGCTTCAACGACCCGCAACGCAAAGATCCCGCGCGAGGTCCTCCTCTCCGATGAAATCCAGGCCAAGGAAGGCATGGTCCTCGCCGTCCGCGTCCACGGCAAGAAGACCGTGTACAACACCCTCGAGGACATACACGGCCGCATGATCGACCTCAACGACGGCGACGTCATCGCCGCCGTCCTCGGCACGCGCCGCGCGCTGCGAGGCTACGCGGGCCACGTCCCGGCCTCGATCACGGTCGGCGACAAGCTCGACATTCTCAACCTCGGCGGCGTCATCGGACGCTGCACCTCCGTGAACCTCGAGATCGGCAAGCCGCTGCAGGCCGAGGTGCTCGGACAGATCTTGTCCTTCCCCCACCTCGGGGAGCGCGTGGGCGTGCCCGCGTCGATCAAGACCGGGGCCATCGCCTGGTCGGACAAGCTCGAGAAGTCCGCGCCGATCATCTACGTCGCCGGCACCTGCATGAACGCCGGCAAGACCTTCGCATGCGGCGAGATCATCCGCTACCTGGCAAAGAAGGGCTACCGCGTCGGCGCGGCGAAGCTCACCGGCGTCTCGCTGCTGCGCGACACGATGAGCATGGTCGACCGCGGCGCGCTCAAAGGGCTTTCGTTCACCGACGCGGGCGTGGTCTCCACGACCGGCGCGGTGTCGGTTCCCGTGGCGAAAGGCCTCATCAACGCGCTGAATAAAGAAGAACTGGACTGCCTCGTGATCGAGCTCGGCGACGGGATCATGGGCGAGTACGGCGTGCAGGATATCCTCAAGGACGCGGAGCTCATGGGCGCCGCGGCGGCGCACGTCATGTGCGCCAACGACCCCGTCTCCGCGTGGGGCGCCGTCGAGCTCTTCACCCACCGCTTCAAGCTGAAGGTGGACGTGCTCTCCGGCCCCGCGACGGACAACGCGGTCGGCAAGGAGTTCATCGAGGGCCAGATCGGCGTGAAGGCGATCAACGCCCGCATCGAGCAGGAAGCCCTCGGCCAGTTCGTCGAGAAGGCCGTGTTCGGCGGAGTCCCGGCATGAAGAAGCTCCGGGTCGGCATCGAAGGCGGCGCGGGCTTCACGGGCGGCGAGCTGATACGCCTGCTGCTCTCGCATCCCAAGGTCGAGCTCGCCGCGGCGACCTCGTCCACGTTCCCGGGCCAGCCCGTGTTCCTCGCGCACCCGAACCTGCGCGGCCGCACGAGCCTCTCCTTCACGCGCAAGCTCGACTACGCGAAGCTCGACGTCATCTTCCTCGCGGGCGGCCACGGCGACGCGATGAGCAACGTGCCCGCGATCATCGCCGAGACCGGCCCGCGCCTGCGCATCATCGACCTCTCGGGCGACTTCCGCCTGAAGGACGAGGCCCTTTATCCGGTCTGGTACACGCGCAAGCACAAGGCGCCGGAGCTCCTCAAGAAGTTCGCCTACGGGCTCGTCGAGCTCAACCGCCCGGAGATCCGCAAGGCGCGCCTCGTCGCCAACCCCGGCTGCTTCGCGACCGCGACCGCCCTGGCCCTCGGGCCGTTGGCGAAGGGCGGCGTCGCGGGGGTCGTGTCCGTCACCGCGATCACGGGCTCCTCCGGCTCCGGCATCAGCCCGACGCCTATCACGCACCACCCGACGCGGCACAGCAACATGAAGGCGTATAAGCCCTTCACGCACCAGCACATCCCGGAGGTCGAACAGATCCTCGAGAGTCTCGCGGGCCGGAAGAACCTGAAGCTGTCGCTCGTGCCGATCTCGGGCCCGTTCGCGCGCGGCATCTACGCCGTGTGCCAGGTCGACCTGCCCAAAGGCTGGAGCACGGAGCGCGTGAAGGACCTCTACGCCTCGGCCTACAAGGGAAGCTCCTTCGTTCGGCTCGTGCCGGAGCCGCCCTCGCTCAACGCCGTGAACGGCTCGAACCACTGCGACGTATACGTGACCGTCCAGGACGGGAGGATCTGCGTGATCTCGGCGATCGACAACCTCGTCAAGGGCGCGTCCGGACAGGCGATCCAAAACCTCAACGTCATGATGGGCTGGGATGAAGCCGTCGGCCTCGAGATGGCGGGGCATTATCCATGAACTCGATGAACCTGGAAGACGAATTCGTTCTGCCGACGTACGAGAAATTCCCGTTCGCGCTTGAACGCGGCGAAGGTTGCTGGGTCTGGGACGAGAACGGCGGCAAGTATCTCGATCTGTACGGAGGCCACGCGGTCGCGGCGATCGGTCACTCGCCGTCCGTGGTAACGGACGCGATCGCCAAGCAGTCGGCGAAGCTCCTGTTCTACTCGAATCTCGTGTACCTCAAGGTGCGCGCCGAGGCCGCCAAGGCCTTGGTGGACTTCTGCGGCGAGAAAGGCTCGCAGGTGTTCTTCTGCAATTCGGGCGCGGAAGCCAACGAGAACGCGATGCGCATCGCGCGCTGCGTCACGGGCAAGGCGAAGATCGTCGTGGCCGAGGGCGGCTTTCATGGCCGGACGGCGGCGGCGATCGCGGCGACCGGCTACAAATACCGGAAGAACATGTCGGGACTCGGCGCGGACATCGTCCACGTCCCGTTCGGAGATCTCGCGGCGGCGGAGGCCGCGCTGACCGACGCCGCGGCTTTCCTGCTGGAACCGATCCAGAGCGTCCAGGGCGCGACGACGGCGACGAGCGAATACCTCCAGGGGCTCGAGGCGCTCTGCAAGAAACGCGGAGCGCTTCTCATTTTCGACGAGGTCCAGACCGGCTTGGGCCGCGTCGGCGCCCCGTCCGCGCGCCACGCGTTCCAGGCGCGGCCCGGCCTGCAGACCTTCGCGAAGGCGCTCGCCTCCGGCGTTCCCGCCGGCGCGGTGCTCGCCACCCCTGAAGTCGCCGCCAAGGTGAAGCCGGGCGCGCTCGGCTCGACCTTCGGCGGCGGGCCGCTCGCGTCCGTCGCGATCAGCGCCACGATCAAGGCCATCGTCGATCAGAATCTCGTCGAGAACGCCGCCGAGATGGAGGACCTGATCCGCGCGACGTTCAAGTTCCCGCAGATCAAGGAGATCCGCGGGAAGGGGCTGCTGCTTGGGCTCGTTCTCGACCGGCCGTCCAAGGCCGTCCGGGACGCGCTGCTGGCCAAGAAGATCATCGTCGGCGGCGCCGACGACGCGAACGTCATCCGCCTTCTCCCCCCCCTGACCGTCGGCCCGGCCGAGATCGGCCTGCTGCGGGGCGCACTCGAGGAGATCTTCGCGGCTGAAACGGTGGCCGCGTGAAGCACTTCACGCACCTGAAGGACTTCACGATCGACGAGCTGAACAAGATCATCGATTCGGCGATCGCAATCAAGAAGTCGGCTCCCGACGGCATGCCTCTCGCCGGAAAATCGCTCGCGTTCTGCTTCATGAACCCGTCCCTGCGCACGCAGGTTTCATTCTCCGTCGCGACCGCGTCTTTGGGCGGCCACCCCGTCACGCTCAGCCTCGGTTCCGGCGGGACGTGGGGCATGGAGTCCGTCGAGGGCGTCGTGATGGATGGAACGGCCGCGGAACACCTTAAAGAAGCGGTCCCCGTTCTTGGGCGCATGTGCCAGGGGCTCGGCTTACGCTCCTTCCCGGCGGGGAAGTCGTGGGCCGAGGACAAGGCCGAGCCCGCGCTCGCTGCGTTCATCAAGTATTCGACGGTGCCCGTGATCAACATGGAATCCGCGTCAGGCCACCCCTGCCAGGCCTTGGCGGACTTAATGACGATCCGTGAGCGAATGGAGCCGCGCAAAAAAAACTTTTTGCTGAGCTGGGCTCCGCACGTGAAGGCGCTGCCGATGGCCGTGCCGAACTCGTCGGTTGAGATGGCGTCGATGGCCGGAATGAACGTCACCATCGCTCGCCCTGAGGGTTACGATCTCGATCCCGAGGTGATGAAGCGCGTTCGCTCTAACTGTTCGGCCAACGGCTCGACCGTGACGGTCACCGACAATGTTTCCCAATCCTTTGCCGGTCAAAACGTCGTTTACGGAAAAAGCTGGGGCTCGATCAAGAACTACGGCGTCCCGCCGCAGGCGGACGCCGCATTTCGAAAGAAGTGGATCATATCGGCGGAAAAGATGCGCCGGACCGACAAGGCCATTTTCATGCACTGCCTGCCGGTCCGCCGTAACCTGGTAGTCGAGGACGCCGTGCTCGACAGCCCCGCCTCCGTCGTCATCGACGAGGCCGAGAATCGGTTGCACACCGCCAAAGCCGTTCTTCTTTACCTTCTGGCCTCCAAAGCGAGGCCGCTAAGCGCCGCACGGAGACACTCGAAATGACCGACTCACCCCTCATGCTCAAGCAGGCCATCCCCTACATCCGCATGTACAAGGGCAAGATCTTCGTCGTGAAGGTCGGCGGCCGCGTCGTCGGCCGCAAGGACATGCTCGACGCTTTGGTCGAGGACGTCTGCCTTTTGCAGCAAGTCGGGATTCGAGTCGTCTTAGTGCACGGCGGCGGAACCCAGGCGACGGAGCTGTCCAAGCGCCTCGGCATCGAGCCGAAGCTCGTCGACGGCCGCCGCGTCACCGACGCCGCGACCCTCGAGGTCGCCAAGATGGTCTACGGCGGCAGCCTCAACGTCGACATCCTCGCGACCTTCCGCGCCCATGAGACCCCGGCGGTCGGCGTCTCCGGCGTCGACGCCGGCCTCGTCGTCGCGAAGAAGCGCCCCGTCGGCGCGGTGGACTACGGATTCGTCGGCGACATCGAATCGGTCGATCCGAAGGTTTTGATCACCTTGCTCGACGCGGGCATGACCCCCGTCGTCGCCTGCCTGGGAGCGGACGCCGAAGGCGCCGTGCTCAACATCAACGCCGACTCCGTCGCCGAGGCCGTCGCGCGCGCCTTGAAAGCCGAGAAGCTCGTCATCGTTACCGACACGGAGGGCATCCTCCAGGACGTCGCCAACCCGTCGAGCCTCGTCTCCTACGCCGACATAGAGGAGGTCGAGGCGATGAAGTCCTCGGGCCGGCTCACGGGCGGCATGCTGCCCAAGGTCGCGGCCTGCATCCGCGCCCTTCAAGGAGGCGTGCGCCGCACCCACATCATCAACGGCCTCAAGCCCGGCGCGCTGCTGCGCGAGACCTTCACGAACGCGGGCTGCGGCACGATGATCGTCGAGAAGCGCGAGCGCCAGGCGTACCAAGCCGTCGAGCTCGCGCCCGAGCCCGTCACGGCATGAAAGCCTTAGACCTGCTGCGCGAGGTCATCCGCATCCCGTCCGAGTCCCGGAACGAGACCGCGGTCGTCGCGCGGCTTCAGTCGGCCATGCTCGAGCTGGGCCTCGCCCCGAAGGTCTCCGGCCGCAACTTGACGGCGACGCTCGACGGAGGAGATGGCCCGCTTCTTCTTCTGAACTCGCACACGGACACCGTGCCCGTCGGCCAAGGCTGGACTCGCGAGCCGCTCAAGGCGGACATCGAAGACGGAAAGATCTACGGCCGCGGCTCGAACGACGCGAAAGGCTGCCTCGTGGCGATGATCCTCGGAGCGCAAAAGGCCTTCGCCTCCAACGCGCCCAAAGGCAAGGTCTTGCTCGCCGCGTCGTGCGAGGAAGAAGTGCTGGGCCAAGGCCTCGAAGTCCTTCTGCCGTCCTTGCCTCGCCCCGACGCCGCCGTCGTCGGCGAGCCGACGGGCCTCAAGGTCGCCGTGGCGCAGAAGGGCCTGCTGCTGCTCGAGATCATCGCGCATGGAAGATCGGCGCACGCGGCCCACGGCGGCGGCGTCAACGCCGTCGAAGCGGCGGCGCGCGACGTGCTCGCGCTTTCGAAGCTCGTCATCGACGGGGAGCATCCGACGCTGGGCAAGACCTCGCTTCAGGTCACCCAGATCTCCGGCGGCGACCGCCACAACGTCATCCCCGATCGCTGCAAACTGGTCGTGGATATCCGCACGGTGCCGTCGGTTTCCCCCCAGGCGATCATCGACCTTGTGAAGAAGACGGTGCAGGGCGAGGTCGTCGTCCGCTCGAACCGCCTCGGCTCCGTCGAGACCGACCCTTCTCACGCCGTCGTGCAAGCCGCGCTCGCCGCGAATCCCGCCGGCCGCGCCTACGGCTCCCCCACCTTGTCCGACTGGGTCTTCCTCAAAGGCATCCCGACCGTGAAGGCCGGCCCCGGCGACTCGAAGCGCTCGCACACGCCCGACGAATATCTCGAGGTCGCCGAGCTCGAGGCCGGCGTCGACTTCTACGAGAAGCTCATCCGCGCCTACTTCGAGAAGGCGGCCTCGTGAAGAAGCTCTGGCAGACGAAGACCGATCTCGACGCGGCCGTGGAAGCCTACACGGTCGGCGCCGATCCCGAGCTCGACCGCCGCCTGCTGCGCTTCGAGATTTACGGGACCCTCGCGCACGCGTCGGGACTGGTAAAGCTCGGCGTGCTCACGAAGGCCGAGCACTCGCGCATCCGCAAGGTCCTCCGCGGCCTGAAGACCCTGGCCATCACGCGCGCGCAGGAAGACATCCACACCGCCGTCGAGCAAATGCTCACGGCCGCGCTCGGAGAGACGGGCGCGAAGGTGCACGCCGGACGGTCGCGCAACGACCAGGTCCAGGTGAACCTGCGCCTCTACCTGAAGGACCGGCTCCTCGCGCTCGATGCCCAGGCGGGCGCCGCGGCCGAGGCGTGGGCCGCCTTCGGCGGCAAATGGGACGGGCGTCTTATTCCCGGCTACTCCCATTTACAGCGCGCGATGCCGACGACCGTGGGCCATTGGGCCGCGTCGCACGTCGAGGCCCTGCTCGAAGGGCGCCGCGCGCTGCGCTACGCTTTCGACGAGGCCGACGCCTCGCCGCTGGGCTCCGCCGCGGGATACGGCGTCATGCTCCCCCTCCCGCGCGAATACACGGCCAAGCTGCTCGGGTTCTCGCGGGTGCAGCGCAACACCCTGCGCGTGCAGACGAGCCGGCCTCGCCTCGAGGCGGCGGTCGTCTCGTCGCTCGCGCTCGTCGCCCGAGATCTGGGCGTCCTCGCTTGGGACCTGTCCCTCTACTCGTCCGCCGAATTCGGCTTTCTCACGCTGGCCGACTCCTTCACGACCGGCTCCAGCATCATGCCGCAGAAGAAGAACCCCGACGTCGTCGAGCTCACCCGCGCGCGCGCCGCGATGTTTCCCGGCTGGCTCAATCAGATCCTCATGATCGGACAACTCCCGTCCGGCTATCACCGCGACTACCAGCTGACGAAGGCGCCGCTGTTCGCGGCGCTCGACGCGCTGTCGCAGATGCTGGAGATCGCCGGCCGCCTGCCGGAGTCCCTCGTCGTAAACGAGGACCGCTGCGCCGCCGCGGTGACCTCCGACCTGCTCGCCACGCACGAGGCGATCGCGATGGTCCGGGACGGAGTTCCCTTTCGCACGGCCTACCGCGAGGTCGCCGCGCGTTCACGGGCGGCCGGCGCGCCCAGGCCCGTCGCGAACGTTCCGCTGCCCGCGCATCTCGGCGCGCCGGGACGGCCCGACTGGAAGCACCTGCTCGCCGAGAACTCGCGCGCCGGCCGGCGGACGGCCTCGACGAAACGCTCGCTCGACGCCGCCTGGAACGCGCTGGTCGGCTGACGCCACGCGCTACTCGTAGGTTCCGGCGTCGAAGGTGTTCTGCATCAGCAGGTAGGCCGGGATCCACTGCGTGCCGGGCGCCCCGTACTTGACCTCGGGATTCGGCCCGCGCCAGTCGCCCCACGAGTTCCGGATGCCGTAATGGCAGACGCCCCCGATCATCTTGCGGCCGATGATCGCCACGTTGTGATTTCCGCAGCCCTTGGCTCCGCCCGGGCCGGCCGAATTCGCCAGCCCCGGCCCGAAGGGCTTCGGCGGCACTACCGGCTCGGGCTTAGGGGTCCCGATGTAGTCGCCGTTTTGGGGATTCTTCTCGTCCTTGAATTCGAGCAGCGCTGAGCAGAACCCGATCATCACGGGCTTATTCTCCCCGAGCTTTCCGTTCACCCAGTTGAAGAGCTCCCGCATCGCGGGCGCGGCCGACAGGGGCTGCGTCATAAGCTTCACGCGCTGCTCGTCGCTGATCGCCACCGGCGCGCCCACGACCTTGACCGAAGGAAACGGCACCGGGTTGCAGGATTGCTCGAGGATCGTGCGCGCGTAGAGCTTATTATCGAAGGGGCCGCCGTAGCGCTGCAGCCCCCACAGCTGCTTCAGGGTCGCGTCGTCGAGGCTGCTGCGGATGATGCTGGGCAGCTCGGCAGCCGTGAGCTCGTCGGCGATGCGCCGCGTCGTCGCGCCCGGATCGTCGAAGAGCATGTCTCCCGGCGCGTTCGCCTCGGCGTAGAGCTTCTCTCCGGCCAGCAAGCGGTTCTTGCGGATCCACGTCTTCCTCAGATTTTTCTCGACGATCACCTTCGCCTTCTCGAAGGCGGCGAGCATGTCGTACGGCGCGAGGTCGTGATCGGACGCCCGCGCGCAGTAGCACCCGTTGCGGCGGCACATCTCCTCGAGGCCCGCATGGCGCCCGAACGCCGAGGCTTTCAGCCGGGCGGGAAAGTTCGCGAAGCTGTCGCTCGACATGAACGAGCTGCGGTTGCCGTCCTTATCGTACGTATCGAAGAGCTTGCCCTCGAGGCCGAGCTTGACCGCGGCTCCCGTCAGGACCGGGTCGCAGCGCTGCTCCAAGGGAGCAGGCGCGCCGTCGCGGCTCATGCGCGCGTACTCGATGCCCACGCACCCCGTGTACGCCCAGCAGTCCGGGGCCCAAGATTGGTTCCAGTCTTTGCCGATGTCGGGAAATGCCGCCGAAAAGCCGGTGGCTTGCTCGACGTCCACGTCCTCGCCGCAGCTCGTGTTGAACATCGACCGCTTGCGCGCCTGCGCCTCGGCGACGGTCATCTGGGAATTTTTCCGAACCCTTGTCAGCGTCTCGCCGATCCCGAAGGGGTCCTGCTGGGCGGCCGCGGGCGCGGCCAATAGGAGCACGACGAGGGAGAGGGGTCCCATACCCGAAGCTTAGCCCCCCTTTCCCCATAATTCAAGGGTATTTACGGTGTCAGGCCCGCAAATCCGTCGAATTCTTTCTTAGATAATAACCGACGCTTCCCGGCGCCGTCTGCAGCCAAGCGGCTATCTCTCTTATTCGATGGCCGTTCCGGATTCCCTCTCGCGCGAACAACGCCTTAGCGTGCACAACTTCGATCTTTTTCGTGCCTGATCGCATTTCGACCGCCTCGAATCCCGTCGCGGAGCTGATCTTCGCGCCGATCTCGTCGAGTGTGGTGATTTCAATCCGTGGGCGAATAAGTGTCGGCCGATCTGCGATCTTAGGCCAAGGATCGAAGTCGGGGTCAAGTTCCGGCAGTTCGAGAGGCACGCGACTGGACCATGGCCAATCCTCGGCATGAGCGACCAATTTGGCCCGAACCGGATTCAATTGGATATAACGGATGAGATTAAGCAAGTACCTGTCATCCAAGCATGGGATGGCCGTGTGGCGACCCTCGAACAGATGCCCTGTGCGACCGTATCGCACATTGAAAGTTATCGCATACGAAGTGAGTATCCTCTGCATGATATAAGCGAGAGGCACGGGGCCGACTTGGATCGCCAAATGGAAATGATTGGGCATGAGGCAATAGGCGAATAGGGCAGCTCCCGTTTCTCCAACTACCCGCAAGAGAATCTTCAAGAAAGCCTCATAGTCGCATCGATCGAGGAAAATCGCGCGTTTTTCGACTCCACGGTCCAGCGCATGATAGACCGCGCCGGGATAATGTATTCTTGGTCGTCGTCCCATACCTATCTTACGATCGACACCCCTAAAATGTTCCCTCGCCGCCGAGAATTCAACGAATTTGCGAGCCTGACACTCATGATGGGTGCGGGTCTATTTTCCGCCTGCGGGCCGGCAAAGGAAGTCGAGCCGAACGATTCATATCAGCAGGCGACGCCGCTCAAAGCCGGCGGCAAAGCGACGGGGACGGTCGGCAATCCGAAGGACCAGGATTGGTATCGGCTCGATCCGATCGCGGACGGCGTCATGACCGCTAAGATCGGCGGCATCAAGGACGTCGACTTCGTCATCTCATTCTTCGATAAGGACCGGCGCGAGCTCAAGCGCGCCGACGAGACCACGGTCGGCGGTGATGAACAGCTGCTGGATCTCGGGCTCTCGGCCGGCGCCTATTACATCGTGGTGTCCAACAACAACGAGAAGGCGAACAATCCGGGGCAAGTTTATGACCTGCAGACAAAGCTCGACGGCGCCGCGGGGCGCGAGCGCGAGCCGAACGACACCGCCCTGACGGCGCAGACGATCGAAGCGGGCGGGCTCGCGAAGGGCCACTACTGGCCCGCGAAACAGCTGCTGTCCGACGAGCCCGAAGCCGCCGAAGAGGATTGGTATTCCATCGAGGTCGCGAAGCCCGGTCTTTTTCTCCTGAACATCGACGTCAGCGAAGTCACGAAGGTCGATGCGATCCTCGAGGTTTACGACACGAACGGCTACAAGCTCAAGGAGCTCGACGCGGGCGGCATCGGCGAGGGCGAGAGCCTGCGGAATTTCGGCGTGCGGGGACCGGGAAAGTTTCAGCTGCGCCTGCGCTCGAAGTACAAGAACGCGGGCAATCCCGACGTGCCCTACGATCTGCTGACGGAGCTGCTGCCCTATCAGGGCGCCACCGAGTTCGAGCCGAACGACCAGCGCGCCGACGCGACGCCGCTCGAGCTCGACTCGATCTCAGGGACGATCGCGCCCGCCGGCGACCAGGATTGGTACAAGGTCTCCGTCGCGAGCGACACGAAGCAGCTTCTGCGCGCCGAGCTGTCGGGCCTCGCCGGCATGGATCTGACGCTGTCCCTGCGCGACGGCCTTGGCAACGAGATCTCGTTTATCGACAACATGGGCAAGGAGCAGCCCGAGATCATGACGGGCTGGGGCCTCACGGGCGGCGACTACCATTTCGTCGTGTCGGATAAATCGGGCAAGAAATCCGACAGCCGGCAAAGCTATCAGCTTGCGCGCAAGCTGATACCGTTCCAAGGCGGGCTGGAGTGGGAACCGAACAGCTCGAGCGCGACGGTGCAGTCGCTGAAGGTCGGGGAGTCGGTCGACGGATATTTCGCGCCCAAAGGCGACGAGGACTGGTACGAGTTCAACCTCTATCAGAAAGGCGTCGTCGTGCTCGAGCTGACGGGAGTGATCAACGTCGCGCCCGCTATGACGCTGTTCGATCAAGAGTTCACGGAGACGGCCGCCGCCGCTCCGGCGAAGCCTGGCGAGCCGTCCACCATCGAGCGCGAGCTCGACCGCGGCACCTACTTCGTGCGCCTCAAGGCGGCCGACGCCGCGCAGAACAACGTTCGCGATAAATACTCGTTCCGCGTGCGCGCGAAATGAAAGGGTTCTCTCTTTCCATCTTATTGCTCGCCGCGGCCTGCGCCGCGCCGCGCCAAGCGACATTTCCCGAGCCTCTTCCGCCCCCGCCTCCGGTCGCGGTCCTCGAGGTGAAGGATCCCAACTTCGAGGCCGTCGTCCTGGAAGCCGTGCCGAACGCCGACGACGAGGGCGTCTCGTTCACGAAGGTCTTCGTCGACGGCCAGGAAGCGGGCAAGACCCCCGTGGGTCCGCGGTCCCAAGAAAAGCGCGTCCGCTTGAAGCTCCCGGCCGGCAACCAGCCTGTCCGGCTCGAGCATTGGTTCCTGCCGCCGGTCGGCGAGTGGACCCGGCTGCCTGATGCGCTTCAGCCGCGCGAGCGCTTCGTGCGGGTAGAAGGCTCCACCATTGCGCGCCTGACGCTTCGCTACGCCCCCAACGGGGCGCCGTCCCTCGCGCTCACCCGCGAACCCGCGCCTAAGCCCTAGGCGCCGGAAAAAGAATTCAACGAATTTGCGTGCCTGACACCTAGAATTCCCTCGTGGGTTTGGAGATGTAGATTTCCTTGACGAAGGACATCCACGCCGGGGCGGCGATCGAGCCGCCGGCCTTGCCGGGGGACATCGCGGTGCGCATGTCGTCGTGGCCGATCCACACCGCCGCCGAGAGGTCCGGGGTCACGCCCGCGAACCACGCGTCCCGGTAGTCGTTCGTGGTCCCGGTTTTGCCGGCGGCCGGAACGTTGAAGCCGATGCGGCGGGCGGAGGCATACGCGGTCCCTTCGGGGCCGAGGACGCCGCGCATCGTCTCGACCACCGCGCGGGCCGTGGCCGACGAGATCACGACGGCCCCTTCGGCCTTCGGCGCCTCCCCCTCGCTCAAGACCTTGCCGTCGCGATCCTCGATTCGGCGCAGCCACCAGGGACGGACGGCCCGGCCGCCGTTGGCGAAGATCGCGTAGGCCGCCGCCATCTGGACGGGCGAGATATCGGCCGTCCCGAGGGCCAGCGACAAGTTCCGCGGCAGGCGTTCGAGCGGGACGCCGCTCGCGCCGGCGAGCGTCTCGAGGACGTCGTCGATGTCGATGTCCTTGAGGAGCTTGATCGCGACGGAGTTGAGCGATTTCCACAAGGCGAAATCCAGGCGCACCTCGCCGTAGTATTTGTTCCCGTAATTGTGCGGCGACCACTTGCGCCCGCCGCCGATCTTGTACGTGACCGTCTCGTCGAGGAACTTGCTTTCCGCGGTGTAGCGCCCGCTTTCGTAGGCCGCGGCCCAGACGAACGGCTTGACCGACGAGCCCATCAGGCGCCGGCCGTCGGTCGCGCGATCGAGCTGATTTTGAAAGCTGAAGCCGGTGCCGCCCACGAGCGCGAGCAGGGCCCCGTCCTTCGGGTCGAGGGCCGCGAGCGCGCCCTCGACGGGGGCCGTCTTGCCGGCGGGCTCGCCGTCCTCGTCGGGCTTCGCGGTGGGGTCGTTCTCCTTGGCCAGGCGCTCGCGCAGCGCGCGCTGGGCCGCCTTCTGCGTGTCCAGGTCGAACGTGGTGCGGATCGTCAGGCCCCCGCGCAGCAGCCGCTCCTTCGTGTACGAGCGCAGCATCTGGCGGCGCACGAACTCGACGACATAGGGGGCCTCGTTGACGCGGGTGCGCCAGAAGGAAACCTCGGGCACGCTCGCGCGGCGCTGGAAGCGGCCCCAGAACTCCGTCTCGATCCGTTCCACGGACGACTCCGGGATGAAGCCGTTGCGGGCCATGCGCTTGAGCACGGTGCGCTGGCGCGGACGCGCGAGCTCCGGGGCGTCGAGCGGCGAGTACTTGTTGGGGCTCGGGATGATGCCGACCATCATCGCGGACTCGCCCACGTCCAGCGCGGAGGTCGGCTTGCCGAAGTAGTAGCGCGAGGCCGACTCAACCCCGAAGGCCCCGTGGCCGAAATAGGCGAAGTTGAGGTACATCATGAGGATCTGATCCTTCGTGAACTTCTGCTCGAGCTTGCGCACGCAGAAGTACTCGTAGATCTTGCGTCCCACGGTGCGCTTGCGCGTCGTGAACATCTGCTTCGCGAGCTGCTGCGTCAGGGTCGAGCCGCCCTGCGGACGTCGCGCTTTCGTGAGCGTCACGAAGATCGCGCGCGCGGTGGCCTTCCAGTCGACGCCGTGATGCTCGTAGAAGTGCGCGTCCTCGCTCGCGACGAGGGACTTCTTGAGGAAGGCGGGAAGCTCCTCGGGCGAGCGCACGTACTGTCCCTTCTCGACCGAGAACTCGGCGATGAGGCGGTCCTTGGCATCGAGGATGCGCGTGGGGGCGGCCGCGATCGAGAGCTTCGAGGCCATATAAGGGACCTCGAAGGTCTCATCCTCGCCGAGCAGGTATTCCTCGCGGCCCGGCACGGTGAGATTGAGGTAGTAGGCGTCCATGCGCTCGACGATGGTGGACTCGAACTGGTGGTAGCGCCACCAGCCGGACAAGCACATGGCGCCGACGACGGCGCTGCCGGCGAGAGCGACCGCGGCCGCGGCGAGGAACGAGCGTCGAACCCAGACCCGGAGCATGCCTTGATGATACCCAATTGAGCCGCGGAGGCTTACGTGTTGGAGCCCCAAAAACGCTGCGCGGCGGTCTCGAACGCTGATGCGAAAAATACGTTACGCCATATTGATTTCCTCCCCCTCCTCTGTCATACTTGCGGCTCATGCGCTTGACGCCCCTTATAGCCTGTTGCCTGATGTTCGGATCCGCACAGGCGGCGCAGGAAGATCAACTCGAGGAGGAGGGGGCTGCTTTCGCCCAGGCCGCTCAATTGTATCGGAAATCCGATAAAGCCGAAGCCCTCAAGGCTTTTCAGAAATTCGCCAAGACATTCGGCGAAAGCCCGCGGGCCGCGGAAGCCTTGTTCACCGTTGGAGAAATAAATTTCGACGCGGGCGCCGAAATCCTTTACGCCAACCCCGCATTCGCTAAAGACCCTTTTTCCGCCCCCCTTCCCCGGCCGGCGATCAATAAGTTTCAAGACGCCGAAGACGCGTACAAAGCGGCGCTTAATAAAGCCGCGGACGCTCCCCTAAAAGACACTATCCGCAACCGCCTAGGAGAACTGGTCTACAGCCAGAGAGCTTGGAAAGAGGCCCTCGAGTATTTCAACGACGTGGTGAATTCGCCAAGCGCCACCTACGTAAGACCCATAAGCCTTACGAATCTGGCCTGCACCTACGCGGCCCAGCAGAACTACGAACAAAGCGAGAAGATCCTGGGCATCCTCGAGAAGGACTATCCGCAGTACATGAAGAATCCGCAGGCTGCCTTTGTGAAAGGCATCCTCGCCCTGCACAGGAGCCGCTACGCGGACGCTGAAAATTCGCTCAAGGATCTCACGTCGCCTCAGGCGCAGTACTACCTGGGCCAGACTTATCTTCTTTGGAACAAACCCCTGTTGGCGGGCAGCGTTTTCAATAAGCTTAAGAACGAAAATCCCCCGCCGAATCTGGACGAGCTGTCCCGTTTTTCCCTCGGAGACTCCTTTTTTATCTCCAAGAACTACGATGGGGCGATCGGCAAGTACACGGAGCTTATCCGGGATTTCCCTTCGTCGCGCCTTAAAACCGCGGCGCTCTACCGCATCGGAAGCTCTCACTTCGAGAAAGGCTCCTATGACCGGGCGCGGGAATCCTTTGAGTCCGTGATTTCGCAAAAGGACGACGATTCCTACGCGCCCCTGGCGCGCTACTTCATCGGCGAATCCCACCTGGCGTCAGGGCGGATGCAGGAGGCTCTCGCCGTTTACGGCGGCCTTGCGGCGGACCGTTACGCGCATCTTCAACCCCTGGCCCTCTACAAATACGCCTGGGTCCAGAAGTCTCTCGGCGACTCAGCCGGGGCGGCGAAGACCTGCAAGAGATTCCTGCAGCTCTATTCCGGATCCCCGTTGGCCGAAAACGTGCGCCTCATGCTCGGCAACCTCATGGTCGAGGTCAAAGACTACGAGACCGCCCGGAAAATTTACGAGAAGATTCTTGACCACGATCCGAAGAGCCCGGTCGCGGAGCAGGCCCTTTTCTCGATGCTGAAGTTCGAATACGATCTCAAGAATTACAGCTTCATTCTTACGTCCTATCAATACCTGCTCAAGCAGCTATCCCCGGCTCCCTCCAAATGGAAGAGCTTCTCCCATCTCATCGTAGCCGACGCCTATTTGCGCGTCGGCCGCGTCAAGGAAGCACGTTCAAGCTATCAAATGCTGTTGAAAACCCCGTCCGACGACGTCATCGCGATCTACGCCCAGGACGGCCTCGCTTGGTGCAACCAAATCTTGGGTCGGGACAAGGAGGCCATGATCGACCGGCAAAAGGTCAGAAGCATGATCTCGTTCGCCGCCTCGTCCTCGACCTTGGCCAACCTAAATGACCTGGGCCTGGCCGACAGCTTCTACGGCCAAAAAGATTACGCCGACGCTTTCGATTTCTACGTCAAATTCGCCAAGGAGCATCCCAATCTCCCCTCCGCGGCCACCGCTCTTTACCGCGCCGGCGACTGCCTATATCATCAGAAGTATTACACCCAAGCCGTCGAAATCTGGCAAAAACTGCTGGCCGAGAAACCTTCCTCGCCGGAGGCCGCAAAGGCTTCCTTCAAGATCGCGGACACTCTCTTTCGCGCGGCCAAATATCCCAAGGCCGCGGACGCATACAAAAAAATTCTCGCCGCGAGTCCCGCGCCCGACCAACTGCCTTTCATCAATCTCCGGCTTGCGCAGAGCGCGTTTTACCTTAAAAACAACGCGGAGACGCTGGCCCTGGCCAGAAACGTCGTCATCCATTACCCCCAAGCGCCCGAGACAAGCGACGCCTTAGATCTGATCGAAGCTGTTTTTGAGCATTCGCCTAAGGAAGATTTCAGGACGTTCATTCACGGCATCGTCGCCGACAATCCGAACAGCCCCGCGGCCGCCCAAGCGCAATTCCGTCTCGCCCAAGGTCTTTATGAACACAAATCTTACGCGGAGGCGGCCGCGGAGTTCGATCGCTTCAGCGTCGATCACGCCGCGGATCCTCTGCTGCCAAAGGCCCAGCTCTATCTGGGTGAATCGTATTTCATCCTCAAGGATTTCTCCAAGGCCGCTCCGGTCTTGGAGCGATATGTGGAAAGCTATTCTTCAACCCCGGAGGCGCCGCTGGCCCTGTTCCACCTGGGCAGCTCCTACTACAGCCTCAAGCAGTACCCAAAAGTGGCCTCGTCATACGAAACGCTGATCCACAAGCATCCCAAATCCGAATACGTCGGCTTAGCGCGTTTTAATCTCGCTCTGGCCTACCAGGACGCTGGCGAGCTGGACAAAGCAATTGCCGCCTACGAGGATTACATCCGAACCTCTCCGCGCACCGACAGGACCCTCGCCGCCCTTTGGAATATCTCCGACATTCAGCAAAAGAAAGGATCCTCCGCCGGGGCCATCAAGGCTTTAAGAAGGATCTTCGTCACCGCCAAGGGCGGCGGGGCCGCCCTTGAGGCCGCCTATAAAATAGGCGAAATCCAAAAAGCGATGGGTGACGAGGATGCCGCGCACAAAACTTGGTCGGACCTCGCTCGAATGAAGCCGACCGCGAACCCATACCGCTTACGGGGCCTCATACAGCTCGCGAGGATTTTCGAAAAAAATCGAGAATACAGGAAGGCGGTCGCGATTTACAAATATTTGGCCAAGCACGGGGGGTCCCAATCCGTTATCCAAGGGGCCCGGGACAAGATGCAGGAAATTCTTTTGCTCCAGCAGAGAACCGGGAAAGGCGCGGGGTCCGCCGATGATTAACTTTTGCGCGTTTTTGGCTCTATTCGGAGGCATCGCCCCCCTTGCGGCAAAACCGAACGCGCCTCTTGTCATAGTCGTCAAAGGCCAGGGGAAAGAACAGCCCAGCATCGACAAGCCGCTGTGCGACATTCCCTTTGATCCTTATGAAACGATACGCCGGTCGCTCGAGCCGGATCAATCGCTGTTCTTGGCGCTTTCACCCGCGATCGACGGCTGGAGCCGCGACCGTCCCATTATTCTCATGAACAGCCACCTTCTACAGCCATGGAACGACGGCCTGTTTAAAGATCTACAGACGATGCGATTGCGAATCGTGAGCGTCGTGCTTGAAGACCAGCGCGGCCGCCGGCTTGATCTAGAAGATCTCAAGGGCATTTCTTGGAGCCTCAGCATAGTCGACGAAAATGGGCAAGTGTTTGAGCGTTTTAAGGGCGACGGAGTCCCTCCCGAAATGATCCCGTGGAACGGACGCTCAGGACGAGGGCAGTGGCTGGCGGCAGGGCATGACTATTCCGCGATCTACGTATTCTCGCGCCAAAAATCGGCGCCGCATACCTTTCTTGGCCAGCCTCTCAGGTTCCCGGCCGTCACGCATAAGGTTCCGAAAGGAATGGTCATCGGCCTGGACTCCTCCCTGCTCTTCGGTCCGCAAAGAGACCAGGTGACATTGGCGGAGCCGGGCGGCCTGAACTTGCTGCGCGCGTCCGCCGATTGGATCCGGCGCCGGGCCCATGGCTCGGACATAGCGATCCGCATATTCAGCGCGGACAAGGAGCTCGCCGAAGCTCAAGCTTTACAAGTCAAAAACTATCTTGTCTCGGAGCTGTCGATGCCGGCGAAAAAAATCTCCATCGCGGCTTTTATCGCGGCCCCCTCCGATGTTCGCCTGGATTTGCAGGTCGGCGCCGGTGACTAAGGCGTCATGAAAAGATACTGAGCGGTAGGCGCGGACGCGCTATCGGACGATCGCCAGCTTGCCGGTCCTGGTCACGCGCGCGCCGGCCTTCCTCGCTTCGATCACGTAGAGGTAGACCCCGCTGGCCGCGCTGGAATTGTCCCAGGTATATTCGTAGACGGCGGTTCCCGCGCCCGAGATGATCGCGACGGACCCGTCTAAGACCTTCTGGTCCGCCAGCTTTCCCGCCACGTCGAAGATCTTGATCTTGACCTCGTCGACCGCCCCGTCGAGCTCGAAGTGGAGGGTGGGTCTCTTGCTCCCCACGGCCGGGTTGGGATAGGCGAAGCTGTTGGTGAAGGAGCCCGCTCCCGCGCCGGCGGTCCCGATGCTCATGGTGATGGGCGAGCTTTGGCCTCCCGCGGATCCGGGATTCTGGACAGCGACCTGATAGTCCCCGGATTCGAGCGCGCTGGCGCTGAGGGCCTGCTTGGAAGCCGTGGGCAGCTGGAACCTGAGCGTATGCGAGTCCACGAACTCGGCAGGGGCCATCCCCGAGACGGGTCCGACGAATAAGACCACGGCGCCCGGCTCGAATCGGCTGCCGCGGAGCGTGATGCGCGAGCCGCTTCCCAGGGCGGTGGCTGCCTTGTCGAGCGACGGACCCACGCCGGCGAGATCGTTGACGGCGACCGACAGGTCCGGGCTCGACGCGCCGAAGCTCTGGCCGGACCTTTGCAGACGCCATCGAAAAGGGTACAGGCCCGGCGCGGCCGGCGCCTGGACGAAGAACGCGAACGATCTCGCGCCGCCGGGACGGACGGCTTCCCTGGAGCCCAGAGGGATCCTGCTGAGCCCCCAGCTGGCGTCTTGGGGCGCCAAGGAGAAGTCCGCGTCCCAGGTCGTGTCGCCCGTGTTCTTGAACTCCAGGAAAACGATGGAGCGCTGGCCGCGGGTCATCGAGCCTTGAACAAAGGACATGGTGTGACGCGCGTCGAAGAGCTGATTCACGGTGACGGTCGCGACGGCCGCGGCGCTGCCGCCGGGTCCCGAGCACGTCAGCGTGTAGGCCTTGGTCGCCGTCGGCGCGACCGCTCCGCTGCCCAAGGGTCCGCCGGAGGGTCCGCCCGCGACGGCGCAGGCGGTTGCGTTCGCGGCGGACCAGGAGAGCACGCTTGATTGGCCCGCGTTGATCGCGGCGGAATTCGCCGTGAAGAAAGCGATGACGGGCGCTCGTGGATTGACGGTGACCGTCGCGGTCGCCGAGACGCTCCCGCCCGGTCCCGAGCAGGTGAGCGTGTACGCCGTGGTCGCCGTCGGCGCGACGGTCCCGTAGCCCGTCGCCCAGCCCGAGGGTCCGCCCGCCACGGCGCAGGCGGTCGCGTTGGAGGCGGACCACAAGAGCGTGGCTGATCCTCCGACGACGATCGTCATCGGCGTGGCCGTGAAAGAGCTGATGACGGGAGGCGCGTGATTGACGGTCACCGTGGACGTGGCCGTGGCGCTGCCGCCGGGGCCGGTGCAAGTGAGCGTGTAAACCGTGGTCGCCGCGGGCGTGACCGTCCCGGCGCCTGATGCCCCGCCCGAAGGCCCGGCGTTGTTGACGCCGCAGGCGCTCGCGTTGGAGGCCGACCAGGAGAGCGCGGACGCTCCGCCGGCTGTGATCGTCATCGGGCTGGCGGTGAAGGACGCGACGACGGGCGAGGGCTGATTGACGGTCACGGTG
>Ga0163144_10002196_pt1 | contig 45538 bp, 48 predicted proteins | sample OliLak19BULKMAT1_FD_123175 | JGI IMG/M metagenome (GOLD analysis project Ga0163144, IMG submission 123175) | Freshwater microbial mat bacterial communities from Lake Vanda, McMurdo Dry Valleys, Antarctica - Oligotrophic Lake LV.19.BULKMAT1 | ecosystem: Environmental > Aquatic > Freshwater >... | reverse complement strand
GTTCCATCGCCGCCATCGCTCAGCTCCTTTGCGAATCGAAGACGGCGAACAACGAATCACACATGATTCGTTGCGTTCAAGAAAAATGAGACTCTCACGCAAAAGATGTGTGCTCACGCTAGCTTGCGGGAAAGGGTCGGGGTGGGGGGAACGCTTGGCAGCTCTTGCGCCTTCTCACATGGCTGTCGCCGAGCTTCCCGACCGGCGCATTCGCCTACAGCCATGGGCTCGAGACGGCAGTCGAGGACGGCACGATGCGCGATGTCGACACGCTCGTCGCCTACGTGACCTCCGTGCTCGACCACGGCGTCGGTGCCACCGATGGCGCGTTTTTCGCGCACGCCTTCGCCGCGGTCGATGATCATGACGCACTGACGATGATCGCCGAGCATGCCGCCGCGATGCGCGGCAGCGCCGAGTTCGCGCTCGAAGCGCAGGCGCAAGGCCAGGCGTTCCTCGCAACGGTGCGCGCGGCATGGCCAAGCGAGGCGCTGGAACGCATCGTCGCCGCGCTGGAGACGCCGCCGGTGCACGCGGTCGCGGTCGCGATTGCCGCGGCGTCGGCGGGCATCGCGGCCGGTTCGGCACGCCTCGCGTTCGTGCACGGCATCGCCGCGAATCTCGTGTCGGCGGGCGTGCGCTTGATCCCATTGGGTCAGACCGACGGCCAGCGTGCGCTCGCTCGGCTCGAACCCATCGTGCTCGCAGCGGCATCCTGCGAGATTCCCGCGCTCGACGAAATCGGCGGGGCGGCCCCTCTGATCGACATCCTGTCGATGCGTCACGAGACCCAGTACTCGAGGCTGTTCAGATCATGAAGGCATCACATCCTCACGGCCCGTTGCGCGTCGGCGTCGGCGGACCCGTCGGCTCCGGCAAGACCGCCCTTGTCGATGCGCTGTGCAAGTCGCTGCGCACGCGGCTGCACATTGCCGCGATCACCAACGACATTTACACGAAGGAAGACGCGGAGTTCCTCACACGCTCCGGCGCTCTGGCGCCCGAGCGCATCATGGGCGTCGAGACTGGTGGCTGTCCCCACACCGCGATCCGCGAGGACGCGTCGATCAACCTCGCCGCGGTCGAGCAGATGAGTCGGCGCTTCCCGGATCTCGAATTGATGTTCATCGAGTCCGGCGGCGACAATCTCGCCGCGACCTTTTCTCCGGAGCTCGCCGACATCACGATCTACGTCATCGACGTCGCGGCCGGCGACAAGATCCCGCGCAAGGGCGGCCCGGGCATCACGCGCTCCGACCTGCTGGTCATCAACAAGATCGACCTCGCGCCGTATGTCGGCGCGTCGCTGGAGGTGATGGAGCGCGATGCGCGCAAGATGCGCGGGGCCCGCCCGTTCCTGTTCACCAATGTCCGCAGCGGCAAGGGCGTGGACGACGTCGCCCAGTTCATCTGCAAGGTGGGCGGACTCGATCCGCGCCCTTGATGCAGCCGCGCTTCTCGGCCTAATTACGGGACTTCCCGGCTGAGGAGCGAAGAACGATGGCAGTGACGACGCGCGGCAGCAACATCAGGGCTTCCGACCACATCAGCGAAGATCGCCTGTGGCAGCGGCACATGGCGATGGCGAAGCTCGGCGCGACGCCGCGCGGCGGCGTCAATCGCCAGGCGCTGAGTGCGGAGGATGCGCAGGCGCGCAAGCTGCTCGGCAGCTGGGCCGCATCGCGCGGCTACGACGTCTTCACCGATCCGATCGGCAATCTCTACGTCAAGCGTCCGGGCACCGACGCGAGCGCCAAGCCCGTGCTCTCGGGCTCGCATCTCGACAGCCAGCCCACCGGCGGCAAGTTCGACGGCACCTATGGCGTGCTCGCGGCCTTCGAGGCGCTCGAGGCGCTCGACGATGCCGGGATCAAGACCAAGCGGCCGATCATGGCCGTTGCCTGGACCAACGAGGAAGGCAACCGGTTCCAGCCGGGCTGCATGGGCTCCGGCGCATTCGCCGGGGTCTATCCGCTCGAGCAGCTGCTGTCGGGCAAGGACCCGCAGGGCACGAGCGTGCGCGACGCCTTCGCCGAATTGCTCAAGACGGCGCCGGCGCGGCTCGAGCCCAGGCTCGGCTTCCCGATCGATTCCTACATCGAGGCGCATATCGAGCAGGGGCCGATCCTGGAGAACACCAAGAACGAGATCGGAATCGTCACGCTGATCCAGGGCATGCGCCGCTTCTACATCGACGTCTTCGGCGAGGAAGCGCATTCCGGCACCACGCCGCTCAAGCTGCGCAAGGACGCGCTCAAGAGCGCCTGCTCGATGGTGACGGCGCTCGAACCCCTGATGGCCGATCCGACCGACACGGTGCGCTACACGGTGGGGCGTTTCGAGATCTATCCCGGCTCGCCCTCCACGGTGCCGAGCAAGGTGCATTTCCTCATTGATCTGCGGCACCCGGATATCGCGACGCTCGAGCGCCTGGGTGACGGCATCGCGTCGATCTGCGAGGCAGAAGCCGCGAAGCGCGGCTGCACGGTGAAGGTCACGGAGTACACGACCGTGGCGCCGATGCCGATGGGCGCCGAAGCCGTCGCGCTGGTGCGTGACAGCGCCAAGGCGCTGGGCATGAAGCACATCGACATCATCTCAGGCGCTGGTCATGACGCGATGCATGTCGCCAAGGTCGCGCCGGCTGGCATGATTTTCGTGCCGTGCTGGAAGGGCATCAGCCACAACGAGACCGAGGACGCGACGGCCAAGGATCTCGCCAACGGCGCGCGCGTGCTCGCCGACGCGCTCGTCTCACTCGCCAATCGCTGAGGCCATCGCATGAACGAGAAGAAGCTCGCCGCCTCGCTGGTCGCGATCCTGACCGATCTGATCGCTCTGCCGTCGCCCTATCCACCCGGCGAGAGCGGCGCGATCTGCAAATACGCCGCCGCACGGCTGAAGCAGGCGGGCTATCGCACGCAGATCCTGGCGCGCAAGAAAGGCGTCGACAATGTCGTCGCCAAGGCCGGCAAGGGCGCGCCACGCATCGTGTTCAACGCGCATGTCGACACGGTCGGCGTGGGCGACCGCGAGAATTGGAAGACCGATCCGTTCAAGGCCGCGGTCAAGGGCGGTTGCGTCTACGGGCTCGGAGCCGGAAACTGCAAGGGCTCGATGGCCGTGCAGATCTGGCTCGCCGAGGAGATCGCGCGCCGCGGCGGACCGGCGAAGGGCGAGGTGTGCTTCACCTTCGTGGCCGACGAGGAGAATCTGGCGCCGGACGGCATGTCGTTCCTGCGCGACGCCGGGCATGTCAAACCCGACGCGCTCATTCTCGGCGCGCAGACGGAGAACCAGCTGATCGTCGCCGAGCGCGGCGTGTGCTGGGCGCGCATCACGACCAAGGGCAAGGCGGCGCATGCCGGAAATCCCGGCGCCGGCGACAATGCGATCGCGCGCATGATGCGGCTGCTCGCCGTGATCGATCGCGATCTCGCGCCGAAGATCGCCAAGCGCGTCGATGGCGCGATGCGTTCGACGATGAACGTCGGCATGATTCGCGGCGGCCACAACACCAATGTCGTGCCGGCGTCATGCGTGGTCGAGATCGATCGGCGCCTGCTGCCGACGGAACGCGTGACGACGGCCTTCAAGGAGATCCAAGCCACGCTGAAGCGCGCCGGCGAACCCAAGGGTTCATGGCGCGCCGAGTTCCTGACCGGCACGAACGGCTTCAAGGGTTCGGCCAAAGGCACGGCGATCGCCGCGCTGGCGGGGTCGATCAAGACGCGCCTCGGCAAGCCGGCGAAATTCCTGAATGCGACCGGCGTTTCCGATGGGCGTTACTTTGCCGATGATGGCATCGAGATCATCAATCTCGGCCCCGGCTCCGGCGTCGCCGGGCATGCCGCAAATGAGTCCGTGCCGATCGCCGAGATGGTCGACTCCGCGATCATCCAACTCGATGCGATCGAGAAGCTGATGGGACTGGGATGAGGTGCGCCGCGGCGCTGCTCGGCGCGCTGCTCTCGATCGCGACATGGGGGCGCGTTCGCGCAGGAAGCGCCGCTGGAGCCGGGCGCCGGCAGCGTCACCGTCTCGAAGGCGCTGTCTGGCGCGCCGACGATCTCGCCTATGAAGATGGCGCGCGCTTCAGCGCCAACCTCAAGCCCGAGAAACGCTGACGGCGACGACCGGGGCGGTCGTGCCCGGCCTGGCGTCGTGTGCTGTCAGCCGCGGCCGCTCGAATTTCCGCGCGTGACCAGTGCGGCGCCGGTATCGGCGGGCATGCGCTGGAAGATCACGCTGGCGAAGGCGGCGATCACGCCAACCACGGCGAAGGCAATGGGGAAATGGCCCGCCGCGAGGGCGTCGCCGCCGAGCGCGCGCTGCGCGAGCTCAAGCGTCAGCGCCGCGATCGTCACGCCGACGGCGCCGGCGAGTTCCTGCATCACCGAGCCGAAAGTGGTCGCGCGGCTCATCGAGTCCTGGGGCACGTCGGCATAGAGCAGCGCATTGACGCTGGTGAACTGCAGCGATCGTGTGAAGCCGCCGATCAGCAGCACGGCGAGCATCGCGATCCCGGGCATCGCGGCGGTAAACAGGCCAGGCGCCGCGAGCATGATCGCAGCAAGCACCGCATTCACCGTGAGCACGCGGCGGAATCCGAATCGATTGAGGATGCGCGGCGCCAGGAACTTCATCGTCAGCGCGCCGACGCCGATCCGGAAGAAGAGGCCTCCGACGAGCATCGTGCCGGTCAGCAGCAACGCGAGCCCAGGCCCGATGAGGACGAGCCGACGATGTCGAACGGCGCCGGTCCGTCCTGGCGCAGCACGCGGGCCGCGACCATGCTCGTGGGGTCGTAGGACAATGCGCAACCGATCGAGCCGAGCGCGAAGACGCCCATCGCGGTCTGGAAGACGCGCCGCGCGCCGAAGCGGTCCGCCATCCAGCCCGAGGTCGGGATGAACACGGCGAGCGCCAGAAGATAGGAGGTCAAGGCGAGTTTGAGATGCAGCGGATTGCTGCCGAAATCCGAGGCGATCGTCGGCAGCGCCGTCGACACGATGACGGGGACGAGCCAGAGCGGCGCGGGCGGCGCGGAGTCGGCGGCGGTCATTGCGTCGGTTTTACTCCCCTCCCGCTCGCGCGCCAGCACGAATAGCGGGAACGCAATTGATGGTGGGGAGAGGACGAGAGGGCGCAACTCCCGCCCTTGTCGTCCCCGGCTGCTCACTGACCACTTCGCCTCTTGCGCACGCGCGACAGGCGGCGAGTAGCTACGCGCGCCGGAACGCGTACGTCGCGTCGAGGCGCTCGCGGAGATAGGCGGCGCCGGTGGTCGGGGCGTAGCGCGGCGGGCGGTTGGCGCTGTGGCAGGTCGGCAGGCACGCGACCGGTGCGTCGTCGTTGGGGTCGAAGAAGAAGGCCATGGAATGTCGCAGTCGGCCGGCGCGGTTTACGACGCGATGCGGCGTCGAGACGTAGATGTCGTTGGACCAGCGCATCAGGCAGTCGCCGATGTTGCAGACGAAGGCGCCGGGGATGACCGGCGCATCGATCCAGCCGCCGTCGCGGCGCTGCACCTGCAGGCCACTCTCGTCGCCCTGCGCCAGGATCGTCACGTTGCCGTAGTCGGTATGCGGCGCGGCGCCCCAGAGCTTGCCGTCGAATTCGCCGGGATGCGGCGGGTAGCGCAGCACGCGCAGGGTGGCGAGCGGGCGGTCGATGTGGCGGGCGAAGAAATCGGGCGGTAGCCCGAGGTCGAGCGCGAAGCCTCGATGCAGGCGTTCGCAGACGCGCTGCATCGCCGCGAAGTAGGCGAGCGTCGTCGCGCGGAAATCCGTGGGCGCCGCCGGCCACTGGTTCGGGCCGTGGAAAGGCTTGCCCGCGAGCAGACCGGGATCGTCGGCAGCCAGCTCGCGGCCGACATTGAAGCATTCCTTGGCGTCGCCGGGCTTCGTCGGGTCGAGCGCTTCCGCCGCAATCGGGACGTAGCCGCGATTATGGCGCGACCTGGTGATTGCGACGGCGAGCTTCTCCTCGAGTGACCGGTCGAACAACGCACGCGCGGCCGCAAAGGTCGCATCGATCTGGGCGTCGGGTACACCATGTCCGGTCGCGTAAAAGAAGCCGATGTCGCGGCAGGCGCGGCCGAGATCCGCCGCCGTTCGCCGCTCCGCCGCCGCGTCGCCGCCGTCCAGCGCCGCGATGTCGATCAGCGGCAGCGCGTCGCTCACGTCAGCGCGTCCTGCGCGCGCGTCGCCCAGAAGGTGAAGCGCCGCTCGACCCAGACGAAGGCCTCGTACATCACCACGCCCATGATCGCGATCACGATCAGGCCGGAGAACAGCAGCGGTCCGTTGAAGGTCGAGGCGGCCTGCTGCATCAGATAGCCGATGCCGCTGTTGGAGGCGACCATCTCGGACATCACGGAGCCGACGAACGCCAGCGTGATCGCCACCTTCAGCGAGGCGAAGAAATAGGGCATCGAGCGCGGGATGCCGACCTTGATCAGGATCTGGACCTTGCGGGCCCCCAGCGAGCGCAGCACGTCCTGCAGCTCGGGTTCGATCGTGGCGAGTCCGGTCGCGACGTTCACCACGATCGGGAAGAACGAGATCAGGAAGGCGGTGATGATCGCCGGAATCGTGCCGATGCCGAACCAGATCACCAGGATCGGCACGATCGCGACCTTGGGCACTGAGTTGAATCCGATCATCATCGGATACATCGCGTCGTAGATGGGCTTCGAAGCGCCGAGCGCGATCCCGAGAAGCAGCCCGAAGCCGACGGCGATCGCGAAGCCGACGACGGTGGTGAACAGCGTCTGCAATGCATGCTGGGCGATCGCGCCGTAGAACTCGATCGTCGTCGCGACGATGGCGCTGGGCGCCGGCAGAATGAAGGATTGGATTTCAAAGAGGCGACAGGCGATCTCCCATACGACCACCAGCGCCAACGGCAGGCTCCAGGGCAGGGTGCGGATCAAGGCGGGCGACATCAGCCGCGCCTCTGCTGGGCGATCTGGTTGCGCAGCGCGTGCTCCATCTCGACGAAGTCCGGCTTGAACGTGTCTTCCAGAGTCCGCGGTCGCGCGAAGGGCACCTTGGTGCGGCTGATCATGCGGCCGGGCCGTGCGCTCATCACGAAGACGGTGTCGGCGAGGTAGATCGACTCGCGCAGGTCATGGGTGATCAGCACCACCGTCGGTCGCTGCACGAGGAAGAGCTGCTGCAACACGTCCCAGAGCTCTTCGCGCGTGAACGCGTCGAGAGCGCCAAACGGCTCGTCGAGCAGCAGGAGATCTGGCTCGTGGATCAACGCGCGGCAAAGCGACGTGCGCTGCTGCATGCCGCCGGAAAGCTGCCAGGGGTATTTCTCCTCGAAGCCGCTGAGGCCGACCGTGGCCAGCAGCTGCTTGGCTTTGGCGATGTAGGGCGCGGGATCGCGCCGATAGGCGGATGCGTGCCGCGCGACGATCTCGAGGGGTAGCAGCACGTTGTCGAGTGTGGTGCGCCAGGGCAGCAGCGTTGCCGCCTGGAATGCCATGCCGCAGATCGGCAGTGGCCGCGTGACGCGATTGCCGGCGACGACGACAGAGCCCGAGGTCGCGGGGTGGAGTCCGGAGATCAGCTTCAGCAGCGTCGATTTCCCGCAGCCCGACGGTCCGACCACCGCCACGAACTCCCCCTTCTCGATCGTCACCGATGTTTCGGCGAGCGCGAGCGTGCCGGCGTCACCTTTGCCGTAGCGCAGACTGACCTTGTCCAGGGCGACGAAACTCGCTGCCCCCGCGGGCGTGGGATCGAACGAGGCCATGTCCGCGCATGCGCCTCAGCGCGTGGCGTTGCGCGCGGCGCGCGGCGGCAGGAATTGCGGATCGAAGACCTGCTCGGGCGTTATCTTTCGTTCGAGCCCGAAGCCCTCGCTGACCAGTGCGATGTTCTTGATCATGCGATCGCGGCGGACATTGCCGAGGCCGTCCTTCTTCACGTCCTCGGTGATCATGCTCGTCCCGATCGCCATCATCAGGCGCTCGTATTCGAGGTTCTCGTTGAGCAGGGCCTCGCGCTTCTTGACTGTCGCGACGGCCGCGCGCGGCTCGGCGATGGTGTCCTGCATGCCGCGCAAGGTAGCGCGCACGAAGCCGGCGACGATTTTGGGGTTCGCCTTCGCATAGGCCGGCGAGACGATGATCGCGTTGGAATAGAGATCGACTCCGTAGTCCCGGTAGTAGAAGACGTTGAGCTTGCTCTCCGGCACGCCCAGGCTGCGCAGCGCCAGCATCGACGTGAAGCTGAAGCCGGAGATCATGTCGGTCTGGCCTTGCGCCAGCATCGGCTCGCGCAGCGTCGGCGCGACATTGGCCCAGCTCACCGATTGCGGCGCGATACCGTTGGCCTTGGCGAACAGCGAGAACAGACGAAACGGCGTGTCGAAGGAAGGCGCCGCCGCCTTCTTGCCCGCGAGGTCCTTGGGCGTGGTGATGCCCTTGTCGCGCAGGGTGATGATCGCGAACGGGCCCGAGTCGTAATAGATCATCACGGCAATGAGCCCCTTGCCGGGATTCTTCGAATTGAACTCGATCAGGGCATTGATGTCGCCGATGCCGATATCGTAGGCACCCGAGGCGATGCGATTGACCGTGTCGGAGGAGCCGCGGCCGGCATCGAGCGCCGTCAGATTGATCTCCTCGCGTGCGTAGTAGCCGCGCTCGGCAGCCAGAAAGAATGGCGCGTGGGGCCCCTGGATCACGAAATCGAGCGTGAACTTGACCGGCGTTTGCTGGGCGATGGCGGGGAACCCGGCCAAGCCGATGGCAGTGGCGATCGCCAGCATCGCGCGGCGGCAGATTGATGGCATGGAAGCTCTCCTCGGATCCGTGATGTCCTGGCATTCGACGCTTCTATAGAAGCAATCGGCGTGCCAAGCAGCGCATCCTACGCACTTTAGGCCGGGAAGAGGGGGAGTCAATCGCGCAACCGCGATCGGGCGGCGTGGACGCTGACGCCGCTGCGACGTAAGAAGATGCTCTCACTGCTGGGGATTGCCGATGGATCCGCTTGTCCACGAATGGCTCAATCTGATCGTGCGCTGGGCGCATGTCCTGTTCGCCATCGCGTGGATCGGCTCATCCTTCTATTTCATGTGGCTCGACGCCGCGCTCGAGCCGCCCGACCCACCGCGACCGGGCGTCGCCGGCGAGCTGTGGTCGGTCCATGGCGGCGGCTTCTATCGCGTCGAGAAATTCGGCGTCGCGCCGCCCTCGCTCCCGCGTCGCCTGCATTGGTTCAAATGGGAAGCCGGGCTCACGTTCCTATCTGGCGCGCTGATGCTGATCCTCGTGTTCTATGTCGGCATGGGCGGCGACGTATTCGTCGAGCCCGCGCTGGCGCGATTCGGCGGGCTCGGCGCCGGGCTCGGCTTCGCGGCGCTCATCGTCGTCGCATGGCTGCTCTATGATCGTTTGTTCTTGTCGTCGTTCGGTCGCGCGGCGCCGCTGCAAGCCACCGGGATCGGCTTCGTCGGACTCGTCGCCGTGATCTGGCTGCTCTGCTCGGTGATGCAGCCGCAGATCGCCTATGTCCATGTCGGCGGGCTGATCGGCGCGCTCATGGTGGCCAATGTCTGGATGATCATCATTCCCAATCAGACCATCATGGTCGCCGACGTGAAGGCGGGGCGTGCGCCCGATCCCGAGCGCGGGCTGCAGGGCAAGATCCGCTCCACGCATAACAGCTACCTGACGCTGCCCGTCGTCTTCACGATGCTGTCGAAGAACTTCTCTTCGACTTGGGGCAGTCGGCACAGCTGGCTCATCCTCACGGGCATCATCGTCGTCGGGGCGCTGGTGCGCCACTGGTTCATCCTGCACGACACGGGGCGCACGCAGGACGGGCGATGGATCTGGCCCGCCGCGCTCGCGGGAATGGTCGCGCTGTTCTTCGTCGCGCGGAGCGGCTGATGGCCGGGCGTCTGACCACCCATGTCCTCGACACGGTCCGTGGCATCCCGGCCGCCGGCGTCGACATCGCCTTGTTCACGATCACGGACGAGGACCGTCGCCTGCTATTGCTTCAGCGCACGAATGCCAACGGCCGGACCAATGAGCCACTTCTCCTGGGGGCAGCGATGCGGGTCGGGCAATACGAACTCGTCTTCGCAGTCGGCGCCTATTTCAAGGCGAGCCGCATCGCGACGAGCGACCCGCCATTCCTGACGGATGTCCCGCTGCGTTTTTCAGTGGCCGATGCTGGCGCCCACTACCACGTGCCGCTGCTCGTGAGTCCCTGGGCCTATTCCACCTATCGCGGCAGCTGAGCCGTCCGGAACGCACTCCAAGAAGTCACGGATTGCCGCGGGTTGACATGGGCTTGAGCCGTGCCAGTTCACCGAGGCGAGCGAACGCGCGCCGACCGGCGGCGGGACCTCGGGACGTCACGCGGTCGGCGTCGCTGCGCTGAGCTGAGCGGCACGGGGGCTGGCGGCAATTCAACGAGCGAGGGTGAGACATGGACTATTCGCAAACGACTCTTGCCAAATCGGATGATCGCGAAACGGCAATGCACTCGGCTACTGCCGATCGTCCCAGCCGCAGCGAGGCCGAACAGGCCGTGCGCACATTGCTGCGCTGGGCCGGCGACGATCCGGACCGCGAAGGGCTGCTCGACACGCCCGATCGCGTGGTGCGCGCCTATGAGGAGTGGTTCGCCGGCTATGACGAGGACCCGGTGAAGATCCTCGAGCGCACGTTTTCCGAGACCGCGGGGTACGACGAGATGGTGGTGCTGCGCGACATCCGTTTCGAATCCCATTGCGAACATCACGTCGCGCCGATCATCGGCGTGGCGCAGGTCGCCTATCTGCCCAACAAGCGTGTGGTCGGCATCTCCAAGATAGCACGCGTGATCGAACTCTACGCGAAGCGGCTGCAGATCCAGGAGAAGATGACGGCGCAGATCGCCGACGCCATCCAGGACGTGCTGCGCCCGCGTGGCGTCGCGGTCGTGGTGCGGGCGACGCATCAATGCATGACGACGCGCGGCATCCAAAAGCCGGGTGTGAGCATGGTGACGAGCCGCATGCTCGGCGTGTTCCGCACCAACGAATCGACGCGGCGCGAATTTCTGGCGATGCTCGGCGACGGCCACTACGAGAAAAACGTCTGAAAAGCGATCAGGCTTTCACCAGATCATCGAGCGCGCGCACATCGCGGCTGTCCGGGAAGACGGCGCGCTCGATGCCATCGCGCGGCAGGCCGACATGCGCGAGCAGCAGGGTCTTGAACACCGCACGCATGTCCGTGGTCGGGGCGAGATCGCGGCCCTGATGCAGCTTGTCGGCGGCGAGGCCGGGCCAGTGTCCCAGTACCTTGCCTCCGGCAACCGCGCCGCCGGCGAGCAGCACGACCGATCCGGTGCCGTGATCGGTCCCGTTCGTGCCGTTCTGTTGCGCGGTACGTCCGAATTCGGTCGCGACGACCACGACGCTCTGCCGCCACACCGCGCCGAGTGACTCGCGAAGCCCGGTCAGGCCGTCGTCGAGCGCCTGGAGCATCTGCTTGAGCCGCGCATTCTGCGCCGAGTGCGTGTCCCAGCCACCGATATCGAGAGCCGCGACACGCGGGCCGTCGGCCGACGCGAGCAGCTTGCCGATCGCACTCGTCGTCGCACGGATCGCCTGCGCGCCGCGGGCATTGCCGCCCATGGATTTCTCGTCGCCGAGCACCTCGTCGTTCATGGCATGGGCGCGCATGCCCTCGGTGAAGGCGACATCGAACGCCGTGTCGCTCTTGTAGACCTGGGAGAGCAGCGACAGGAAATCGCGGTTGAGTTCCGGCATCGTCTGCGCTGCCCATGACCCGACCGGCACCGTGCCGCGCATCACCAACGGTACGGTCTGACCGACTGCAAGGCCCACACGCGTATCGCTGCGCGGCATCAATCCCAGCGCGCGGTTGAGCCAACCATCGGTCGCGCCGCGCGCGCGCAGCGTGCCATTCTCCAGCAGGTCCTGCGCGTCGAAATGCGACCGCTCGCGATAGGGCGTGGCGACGGCATGGATGATCGCGGCGTCACCCTGCTTGTACATGGCGTGAAACGCCCGGAGTGACGGGTGCAGCGCGAACCCGCCGTCGAGATCGAGCGCGCCGTCGGCGCTGCCCGGTTCGCCGGGGCCGAGCGTGGTGCGCAGCTGGCGATAGGCGGGATCGAAGAAAGGTGGGACGGCCGCCAGCCCATCAAGCGCGCCGCGCAGGATGATCAGCACCAAGCGCCGCTCGGTCGGCGCGGCGGCAAGGACGACACGCGGAACGGCCGCGCTGGTGAGCGTTGTCGCAAGCAACCTGAGTGTGGATCGGCGTGTGAGCGACATCGACCTATCTCCGTTGGAATTCGGGGCTCGCGATCACGAGTGCGAGCGCATCGGTGCTCGAGGCGGCGCGCGAGAACCAGGTGCGCGTCTCGTTGCGCGCGGCCGGACCGAGCGCGGTATCGAGAACGGCTTGCGCATCGCGGTCGCGTCCGAGACGCGTGGCCAGCGCCATCGCCCATTCGGCGCGGCGCATCACCGATTCCGGCGCCAGCCATTGATCGGCCGTGTCCGGCCAGCCGGCGGGCGAGGGCGCGGCGAAGGGCGACTGCCCGAGTGAACGCAAGCCGCCGAGTGCGCGCATGGCGTCGAACCCTGGCGCGCAGGCGCGCAACGCCGACACCACGAATTCATTGGGTGTCTTCACCTTGGTCAGCGCGGTTTCCCAGGCCTCGCGCGAGTCCACCAACAGGCGCGTGACGTGTCCGAGATCGCCGTCACTGTCGCGAAACGCCTTGGCGAGGCGATCCACGAGGGCGGGTGGCGGCTTGTCGGCGATGAAATGCCGCGCGAGCTTGGTTGCGATGTGCCGTGACGTCGACGGGTGTCGGGCCAGCATCTCCAGCGCGGCGATGCCTTCTGCCTCGCCATTCTCCTCGAAGCGACGCCCCAGCAAGATCTTGCTTCCCGGCTCGTGCACGAACGGCCGGAACATGAAGCCGCCAAGGTTCTGATCCTCGGCGCGGGCGATCGACCAGCCCGTGAGGATATTCGCAAAAGCGGTGACGTCGGCCTGGCCATATCCGCCCTCGACGCCGAGCGTATGAAGCTCGAGGATCTCGCGCGCGAGGTTCTCGTTCAGTCCGCGCTGGCGGCGCATGCCGATGCGCGAGTTCGGACCGATCGACTGCGCCTGATCGAGATAGACGAGCATCGCGGAATGCCGCGCCACGGCGAGCAGCATGTCGTGAAAGCGACCCGTGACATGTGGCCGGATCGCCTCGCGCTCGAACGGGCCGGCGAGCGAGAGGATCACGGGGCGCTGAACAGAGACGGTGAAGTGATTGGACCAGAACGCGACCAGTCTTTCATGGACGGGTTGATCGCTCTCCACCTGCGCCTGCGTGCGCAAGCCCGCCTCTTCGACGTAGGCCTGGCGCGCGCCCTGGCGGATATTCTGCTCGACCGCCGCGGCGCCGCGTCGCACGATCCGGGTGAATTCGGCGGCTGCCTGTTGCCCTGTGCCGAGGGCGCTCAGCGCGCGGGGCATCGCGCCGGGCCGCGTGAGCTGCGCCGACACCCAGGCTCTCGGGTCGCGTGCGACGAGGTCGAGATCGCCGGGTCGCGCGCCGAGACCAAAGCGTGCCAGGGCGACGAACGCTGGGGTGCTCATCGCCGCGCTCCGCCCGTGAATTCGCCGACGATGGCGTGCCGTGCGGCGACGGGGAGATCGACGATCGCGTCGCCGATCGCCAGATGGATGGCCTTCTGCACCGCCATGTTGCGCTCCCGAAGTTCGGCATAGATCTGATCGAGTTTGGCGCGGTCGAGGGGATCGGCGCTGGCGATGCTGGCCAGTTGCTCGCGCGTCGCGCGCAGCTGCTGATTGGCGCGCTGGATCTCGCCGCGGCGCGCGGCCAGGCGCTTCTCGACCTCCGGACGCTGTTCCGCCGGAACATGCGCGAGCAGCCGCTGTACCGCGCCGCGCACGAGCGCCTCGCCGCTCGGCGCCGCGGCACGGCCGGGCGTCGTATCGACGGCGGGTTTGACAGGCATGGCGCGCTCGCGCGTCCACTCGCCCGTGACGACCCCGCCAAGGAACAGATTCATCGCCAGCGACGCGAAGAGTGCGGCGGCCAGTGCCCGCGCGCTCATGATCATAGGGCCTCCTCCTCGATCATGATCATCAACGCCAGCGCGTCCTCGGGATCGAGTGGCGCCGGTCCGCGTCCGACACCGGACACGCCGACGGCGAAGCCGAGGACGGCCGCGGCCGCGAGGCTCGCGGCGCGCGGCCAGAACCCTGTCCGTCGGCGCGCCCCACCATTGACGGGCGGCGCAGACGCGGCGCGCGCGACCGCCGCGATCGCCAGGGGATTGATCGTCAACGCCGGCGGTTCGGGATGCTGAGCGAGCGTCGCATCGAGTTCGCGCGCGTCCGCCATGTCGATGCCGAGGCTCGGATCGGACTCGATCAGGGACAACGCCGCGCCGCGCTCGTCTTCCGGCCAGCGCTGTGGCGCGCCGCCATAGGCGGCGAGAATCGCACGAACACGTTCGGCGGAGATTGTCGGGTGGGTCATGCGGTCCTTGCTGCGTCCGTCGGCGCCAGATCGCTCAGAAGTTCGCGCAGGCTGCGACGTGCGCGAACCAGGAGCGACTCGAGCGCGCCGATGTTGATGTCCAGTATCGCCGCCGCCTCCGCATTGCTCAGCTCCTCGAAGTGACACAGCGCCAGGGCGGCGCGTTGTCGATCGGGCAGAGTCTCGACCGCGCGCTGCACGCGGATGCTGCGTTCGGCGGCGAGCATGCGGTCATCGCTGCGCGGCGCGGGATCGATGATCTCCGCCGCGGCCTCGATCGGCTCGTTGCGCGGCTTGCGCTTGCGGTCGAGACAGAGGTTGACGACCACGCGGTAGAGCCATGTCGAGACCTGCGCGCCGCCGGGCTCCCAGTCCTTCGTCTTCAGCCAGAGTCGGGTGAACGCCTCCTGCACGATATCCTCCGCCTCGCTGCGGTTGCCCATCATCCGCGCGGCGAGGCGTGCGCAACGACGCGAGTGTCGCGCGACCAGCTGGGTGAACGCCGCGGCGTTCCCGGTAGCAGTTTGCCGCATGAAAGCATCGTCGAGAGAGCTGTCCAGCTGGTCTGTTCCGCGCATGAGGTCTCGCGCCATCTCTGACTTTCACGGCCGGGTCGGCAAAATCCTGCGCCGATTGGGCCAAGACGTCGAAAGCTTACCCGCGGCCGGCCGAATGCTCCGCTAAACTAGCGTTAATCTCAGCGGGATCCGGCGCGTCCTCATCTCGTCGCCCCTCCTCGCCGCGAGCATGTCGATTTACACATCGTCGAGACGACGTCCCGGCGCCCGCAATCGACCGCCGAATGCGCACATCCCCTCCTGGCGCGGAGCGCTAGGAGGGGTGGCAGCGCGCGCCAGCGCGCTGACGGGGAGGTCTCGCGGGACCTCCGCAGGCACAGACCTCTTCGAATTCAAGGAACCTCCCCGTCACGCGCTTCGCGCGCGCCACCTCTCCTATCGCGTGCCGCGACAGGAGGGGATGAATTGCGGGTTGCGCTTCGGGTTTTGAGTCTTGATCGACGCGATGCCGGCCCTTTCGCACCCACATCAACGTGCTGTGCAAGCTGTGCATCCCGTCGCTCATTCGAGGAGGGACGACGCGCCGGCGCAGCGGTCGATCGCCCAGAGAAAAACCCGCCGAGCTCGACGCCCGGCGGGTTCCGTTAGGGACTATAGATGCAGGTATCGAGCCGAGGCCGGCTTAGCCGCCCGATTGCACGCCCGAAGACGGCAGGGTGGTCGACCCTGTTGACGCCGTCGTCGTCGGCACTGAGCTTTTTGGCGCCTCGACCGACACATTCTGCTTCGTTGACCACGCGCACCCGCCTTCAGCGAAAGCGGGAACTGCCGCCGAAACGACCATCAGTGCACCGGCCACGAACAATAATCCTTTACGCACTGGATCACCTCCTTTCGATGAGGCGGGGCGCTGCAATTTCGCCTGACACCGCCATTGTGGAGACGCCGCCGCGTGAACACGCGTCGGCACCTGACTCGTCAGGTGGTGGAAAGCTTAGAGTGCGCCCGCGGATGTGCAAGAGAAACGATGGGTAGGGTGCGGTGTTTTTGACGGCGGTGCGGCGCGCTCAATACAGTAGCGGTATCTGAGGGGAATTCATGAGCAGTGAAGAGTTCGATTTCATCGTCGTCGGCGCCGGCTCGGCGGGGTGCGTGCTGGCCAACAGGCTCTCGGCCGATCCGCGCCATCGCGTGCTGCTGCTCGAGGCCGGGCCGGAGGACAGCAATCCCTGGATCCATATCCCCGTCGGGTATTTCCGTACGATGCACTCGAAGCTGAGCTGGGGCTTCAAGACCGAGTCCGATCCGGGCATCGCCGGGCGACAAATCGTTTGGCCCCGCGGCAAGGTCCTCGGCGGCTCGAGTTCGATCAACGGCTTGGTCTATATCCGCGGCCAGGCGGAGGATTTCGATCATTGGCGTCAGCTCGGCAATGCCGGCTGGAGCTACGACGACGTGCTGCCGTATTTCAAGAAGTCGGAGGATCAGGAGCGCGGCGCCGATGCCTTTCATGGCATTGGCGGCCCGCTGGGTGTGACCAATTTGCGTCTCCAGCATCCGATCTGCGAGGCGTTCATCGCGGCGGCCGAGGCCGCGGGGATCCCGCGCAACCACGATTTCAACGGTGCGACTCAGGAAGGCGCCGGGTACTACCAGCTCACAGTGCGCAACGGCTGGCGCGCCAGCACGGCCAATGAATATCTGCGGCCCGTGCGCAAGCGCGCGAACCTCAAGGTCGAGACCGAGGCGCTGGCGTCGCGTGTCGTGCTCGAGGGCAAGCGCGCGGTCGGAGTCGCCTATCTCAAGGGCGGCGTCGAGCGGATCGCCAGGGCGCGCGGCGAGGTGGTGATGGCAGGCGGCGCGATCAACTCGCCGCATGTGCTGCAGCTCTCCGGCATCGGCCCGGCCAATCTGCTGAAGAGTCGCGGCGTCGATGTCGTTCATGATCTGCCGGGTGTCGGCGCGTGCCTGCAGGATCATTTCCAGGTCCGCTTCGTCTATCGTTGCCCGCAGCCGATCACCTTCAACGATCTCGCGCGCAGCCCGGTGAAGAAACTCGGCGCCGCGCTGCAATGGTGGTTCAAGAGCGCCGGGCCGCTGACGATCGGCGCGGGGCAGGTCGGGATCTTCTGCAAGTCGCGCCCGGAACTCGCGACGCCGGACATCCAGTTCCACATCTTTCCCGTCTCGATGGACAAGCCCGGCGGCGACTTCCACCCCTATCCGGGGATCACGAGTTCGATCTGTCAGCTCAGGCCGGAGAGTCGCGGCTGGATCCATCTGAAATCCAAGGATCCGCGCGAGCATCCCGCGATCATGCCGAATTATCTGGCGACACGCGGCGACCAGGAAACCATCATCGGCGGCATGAAGGTGGCGCGCCGCGTCGCCGCCCAATCGCCGCTCGCGCCCTATATCGCCGAGGAGACCATCCCCGGCCCGCAGCACGCCAGCGATGACGAGTTGCTGACCATCGCGCGCCAGAACGGCACGACCATCTTCCATCCCACCAGCACATGCCGCATGGGCCCGGACGGCGATGCCCAGGCGGTGACCGATGCGAGTTTGCGCGTGCGCGGCCTGGAGCGGCTGCGCGTCGCCGACGCCTCGGTGATGCCGACTGTGGTGTCCGGCAACACCAACGCCGCTTGCATCATGATCGGGGAGAAAGCCAGCGAGCTGATCCTTGCTGCAGCGCGTTGAGGCGCGGCGTGGGTCAAACGCCGAGATAGCGATGCTGCAGCACCTCGTCGCTGGCGAGCGCAGCGGAAGCGCCGCTCCAGACCACGCGCCCCTTCTCGAGGATGACGTGACGGTCGGCGAGGCGGAGCAGGGCCCTGATGTTCTTGTCGATGACGAGGATCGACAGGCCTGATGCCTTGAGTTCGCCCAGCACGCGCCAGATCTCCGCGCGGATCAGCGGCGCGAGGCCTTCCGTCGCTTCGTCCAGGATCAGCAGTGTCGGGTTGGTCATCAACGCGCGGCCGATCGCCAGCATCTGCTGCTCGCCGCCCGAGAGCTGGTTGCCCATGTTGTCGGCGCGCTCCTTCAAAAGGGGAAAGAGTCGATAGACGCGCTCCAGGGACCATGCGCCTGAAACTGCGGTCGCCACGAGGTTCTCTCGGATGGTCAGATTGGGAAAGATCTGCCGCCCCTCTGGGACCAGCCCGATGCCGGCCTGCGCGATGCGGTGAGCCGGCAAGCCGGTGATCGCCGCGCCCGCGAACACGATCTCGCCGTGCTGAATCGGCATGAGGCCGAGGATCGACCGCACGGTCGTCGTCTTGCCCATGCCGTTGCGACCGAGCAGCGTGACGACCTCGCGCGCGCCGATCTCGAACTCGACGCCGAACAACACCTGGCTGGCGCCGTAGCTCGCATCGATTCCCGTGGCTTGCAGCAGCGCGCTCATGCCGTCGCGTCCTCGCCGAGATAGGCCGCACGCACATCGGGGTTGGCGCGGATCGCGTCGGGCGTTCCCGTGGCGATCGCCCGGCCATAGACCAGAACGGTGATCGTGTCGGCCAGCGCGAAAACGACGTCCATGTCGTGTTCGACGAGCAGCATCGTCTCGCGGCCCTTGAGTGCCCCGAGCAGACTCGTCATTCGTTCGGCTTCGTCCTTGCCCATGCCCGCCATCGGTTCGTCCAGCAGCAGCATGCGCGGGCGCGTCGCCAGCGCCATCGCGATCTCCAGCTGTCGCTGTTCGCCATGCGCCAATGCGCCAGAGATGCGATCCGCACGTGACGCGAGACCGACCTCCGCCAGGATCTCTCGCGCGGGCTCGATCAGAGTCGCATCGCGCCGCGCATCGACCCAGCACCCGATGCCATGGGCCTCGCGCGCCTGGACGGCGAGCATGACATTCTCCAGCGTGGTGAAGCGCGGGAAGATCTGCGTGATCTGGAACGAGCGGGCGAGGCCGGCCTGCGCGCGCGCGGAGGTCGGCATCCGCGTCACGTCGGCGCCGTCGAACAGGATCGTGCCGGCATCGGGAAGGATCTCGCCCATCAATTGGGCGATCAGCGTCGTCTTGCCGGCGCCGTTGGGGCCGATCACGGCGTGGATCTCGCCGGGTTGGATCGAGAGATCGAGATGATCGGTGGCGACCAGGCCGCCGAAGCGTTTCACGAGTCCGCGGATCTCGAGGAGCGGTTCAGTGCCTGCCACGGGTCTCATCCGTCCGCCTGTCGACGAGGCCGATCAATCCGCGTTTGGCGAACAGGACGACCAAGACCAGGATCGGCCCGAACACGAGCATCCAGTGCTCGGTGTAGTCAGGCAGGAATTTCTCGAGCAGCAGGAACATCGCGGCGCCGGCGACGGGACCGAAGAGGCTGCCCATGCCGCCGAGCACGACCATGACGATGAGATCGCCGGAGCGCGTCCAGTGCATGAGTGAAGGGCTCACATATCCCTCATGGAAGGCGAGCAGAGCGCCGGCGAGACCCGCGATCGCGCCCGAGAGCACGAAGGCGACGAGCTTGTAGCGCGGCGTCGAAAAACCGATCGCACGCATGCGGCGTTCGTTGTCGCGGATACCCTCGAGAGCCAGGCCAAAACGTGCGCGCGTCAAGCGATGTCCGAAGAACAGGACGAGCATCAGCACGGCGAGAACGAGATAGTAGAAGGCGAGCGTGTTGTCCGTATCGATGACGCCGAGGACATGGGTCTGTCCGGGAAAGCGCAGTCCGTCATCGCCGCCATAGGCCCGATCGTTGTCATTGAAACGCAGCGAGACGAACAGGAAATAGAGCATCTGCGCGAAGGCCAGCGTGCTCATGATGAAGTAGATGCCCGCAGTGCGCAGGCAGATCGCCCCGATCACGGCGGCCAGCGCGGCGGCGACGAGGATCGCGAGCGGGATCGTCACGAAGCTGCTGGTCGTCCCGGGCACGAGACCAAACAGCAGGACCTCGCGATCCGCATGCCAGTGCAGGATCGCCACGACATAGGCGCCGATGCCGAAGAACGCGGCGTGTCCAAGGCTCACCATGCCGGCGTAGCCGAGGATGAGATCGAGGCTGACGGCGGCGATGGCGAAGATCAGCACGCGTCGGACCTGGCCGATATAGAATTCCTGGTCCAGCGCGCTCGCCACCAAAGGCAGGAGCGCGAAGATCGCCAGCAGCCCGAAGATGAAGAGCAGGCGGCGGTCACGCGTCACGGCTCAGCCACGCGCCGCAAACAGGCCGGTTGGACGGAAGAACAGCACGCCGGCCATCACGATGTAGATCGCCATTTCCGCGACCGCTGCCGGAAGCCCGATCGCCTGCGGCACGACGCGGCCGAACGTATCGACCATGCCGACGATGAGGGCGGCGACGAAGGCGCCGCGGATCGACCCGATGCCGCCGATCACGATCACCACGAAGGTCTTGATCAGGATCGCGTCGCCCATGCCGATCTCGACCACGTAGAGCGGGCCGGCGAGTGCGCCGGCGAACCCGGCAAGCGCGGCGCCGAGCGCGAAGACGAGCATGTAGAGCCTGTCGATATCGACTCCGAGCGCGCCGACCATCTCGCGGTTCGAGGCGCCGGCGCGGATCAGCATGCCCAGACGCGTGCGGGTGATCAGCCACCACAGAGAAATTGCGACGCAGAGACCCGCTGCGAGAACGACCAGGCGATAGACCGGATAGGGCGCGCCGGGGACCAACTCGACGCGGCCGCTGAGCACGGCGGGGACGTCGACGAACAGCGCGATCGGCCCCCAGACGATCTTGGTCAATTCGTTGAAGAACAGGATCAGGCCAAACGTCGCCAGGACCTGATCGAGATGGTCGCGCGCATAGAGCCGGCGCATCACCACTTGCTCGACCACGAGGCCGACCAGCGCGGTGGCGGCCAGCGCGAACACGACGCCGAGCGCGAAGCTGCCGGTCCATTGCGTGAAGCTCGCCGCGAAGAACGCTCCGAGCATGTAGAGCGATCCGTGCGCGAGGTTCACGAGATTCATGATCCCCAGCACGAGGGTCATCCCGGCGGCGATCAGGAACAGCGTGACGCCGAGCTGAAGCCCGTTGAGCGTCTGTTCGAGGAGAAGGAGAACGGACATGTGGATCGGTCGTCGATGTGACTCACCACCCTGGCCGCTTCGCGGCCTGTCCCTCCTCGAGTCGAGGAGGGACGACAGGTAATGATTGAGTCGTCCCTCCTCAACTTGAGGAGGGACAGGCCGCGAAGCGGCCTGGGCGGTGAGTCCGGCGGCTCAGCCCTTCATCTTGCATTGCCCGACATAGGCGTCGGCGTGGCTCGAGAAGATGATGCCGCGCAGCTCATTGACGAGTTTGCCGCGGCCGTCCTTCTGGATCTGCGTGAGGTAGTAGTTCTGGATCGGAAAGTGATTGCGGTTGAACTTGAAGGGCCCGCGCACGGAGTTGAAATTCGCCGCCAGCAGCGCGGCGCGGAACTTGTCCTTGTCGGCGATGCCGCCAGCCTGCTTGAGCGCGGCGTCGATCAGGATGGCGCTGTCGTAGGATTGCGCGGCGTAAGGCGAGGGAATGCGGTTGTAGCTCGCCTCGAAATCCGCGACGAACTTCACGTTGGGCGCGTTCTCCAGCCTCTCGGACCAGAATGTCGAGGAGTAGAGGCCGAGCGCGGCGTCGCCGATGCCCGGGAGGATCGTCTGGTCCAGGCTGAAGCTCGGCCCGAAGAGCGGCACGGATTGCACGAGGCCCGCTGCCACGTATTGCCGGACGAACGCGATGCCCATGCCGCCGGGATAGAAGAAATAAGTCGCATCCGGCTTGGCCGCGCGCAGCGTCGCGATCTCCGCGGCGTAGTCGGTCTGGCCGAGCTGCGTGTAGATCTCCGACACGATCTCGCCCTTGAAGTAGCGCTTGAAGCCGGTGAGCGCGTCCTTGCCGGCGGGGTAGTTGGGCGCCATGAGATAGGCGCGCTTGATCCCCGCATTCGTCATGTGCTGCCCCATCGCCTCATGGGTGTTGTCGTTCTGCCAGGCGACCGCGAAGAAATTCGGATGGCAGTCGCGGCCCGCGAGCTCGGAGGGGCCGGCGTTGGAGCTGATGATGAACACGCCGCGCCGATCCTTGAGCACGGTATCGGCCATCGCGAGCATGATGTTGGAGAACACCACGCCGGTGATGATGTCGACGCGGTCGCGCTGCACCATGCGCTCGGCCGTCGCCTTGCCGACATCGGGTTTGAACTGGTCGTCGCCGGTGATCACTTCCGTAGCCAAGCCACCAAGCCGTCCGCCGGCATGCTTGATGCCGAGGTTGAAGCCATCGACCATCTCGCGTCCGAGCCCGGCCGAGGGCCCGGAGAGGGTGGAGATCAGCCCGATCTTCAGGCTCGCACCCTGTGCCGACGCCGGCATGCTCGTCGCCGCCGCTGCCGCGCTCGAGACGGCGCCGCCGAGAATCTGCCTACGCTTCATGATCGATTTCTCCTCTGCCTGCCGACGAATTTCGTCGGCCCATGTTAACCGACGCCGGAATCCGTGCAACGCCCCTGTCTCGGTCAGCGCAGCGTCGTCACATTGAAAGCGGCGACTGGCCGCGCGAGGCCTTTCAGCGTGAGGCTCCCGAGCGGCTCGCAGGCTGCAAGTGCGACGACCGCGGTGGCGATGCGCTGCGTGACCACGATCTGGCCATCCAAGGCTTCACCGCACAGGCGCGAGGCGACATTGGCGACGGTCCCGATCGCGCTGTAGTCGAAGCGGCCCTCGAAGCCGATACGCCCCAGCGTGGCGAAGCCCTGCGCGATGCCGATGCCGAAGCCCATCGTGTGTCCGAGCCCGGCCCAGCCGCCCGCCAGCTCCTGGATCCGCGCACGCATCTCGGTCGCCAGCCGGACGGCGCGCACTGGCGCGTCGGGGCAGGGCAGCGGGTCATTGAGGACCAGCATCAACCCGTCGCCGAGGAAGCGCTCGAGCGTCGCCTCGTGGCGGTGGATGATCGGACCGAGCGCCGTGTGGTACTCGCCGAGAACGCGCATGATCTCCTCCGGTTCGGCGCTCTCGGCGAAGGCGGTGAAGCCGCGAAGATCGCAGAACAGCACCACGACGTCGCGGCGATGCGGCTCCAGGATCGTCTCGCTGCTCGCCAGCATCGCCTCGGCGACCTGCGGCGCGAGGAAGCGCTTGAGCCTGCCGATGCGCTCGATCTCGCCGACCTGGCGCGCCACGCGCGCTTCGAGTTCGGCGTTGAGCGCGGCGACTTCATCATGCAGCGCCTTGATGCGCAGCATAGCGCGCACCCGCGCCACCAGCGCGGCGTGCTCGAATGGCTTGGTCAGGTAGTCGTCGGCGCCGGCGTCGAGCCCGGCGATGACGTCCTTGGTCGCCGTCCTGGCCGTCAGCAGCACGATCGGAATGAAAGGCAGGCTCTTGTCGGCCTTGAGCCGTTTCGTGACCTCGATGCCGTCGAGCCTCGGCATCATCACGTCGAGCAGGATCAGGTCGGGCATCGTCTCGGCGACCTTGGCGAGCGCGTCCTCGCCGTCGACGGCGACCGCGACCTCGTAGCCCTCCCGCTCCAGCCGCAGCTTCGCGATCTCGACATTGTCGGGCATGTCGTCGACGACGAGGATGCAGGGGCGCTCGCGCATCGCCCTGCCTCAGCCGATATGCTTGCGGATCTTCTGCATCAGCAGGCGCGGGCTGAACGGCTTGGCGACGTAATCGTCGCAGCCCGCCGCGCGCGTCTTCGCCTCGTCGCCCGCCAGCGCGTAGGACGTGACGGCGATGATCGGGATGTGCGCGAGCGCCGGCATCGCCTTGATCTGGCGCGTCGCCTCGTAGCCATCGATCTCCGGCATCTGCATGTCCATCAGGATCAGATCGGGCTTCTCGGACTCGGCGAGGCGCACGCCCTCCACACCGTTGACCGCCGCGATCATCGCGTAACCCGCGGCGTCGAGCATGTCGCGGATGATCTCGCGGTTGTCCGCGGTGTCCTCGACGACGAGGATTCGTTTGGTCATTGGGCGGTCTCCTTGATGGCTACGCGCATCGGGATGCGGACGCGGAAGGTCGAACCCTTGCCGAATTCGGACTCGACGCTGATCGCACCGCCGTGCATCTCCACGATCTTCTTGCTGATGGTCAGGCCGAGACCGGTGCCGCCCTTCTTGCGCGTGCTCGAATCGTCGACCTGCTGGAACTCGCCGAAGATCTTCGCTTGGTTCTCGGGCGCAATGCCCGGCCCGGTGTCGCGCACCGCAAGCTCGAACATCTCGCCATCGCGCCGCGCACCGATGACGATCTCGCCCTTGTCGGTGAATTTGATGGCGTTGCCGACGATGTTCAGGAGCACCTGCGTGAGCCGGCGCTCGTCGCCGCTGCCCGATGGCAGGTCCGGGGCGACCTCGGGGACGAGCTTGAGGCCCTTGGTCGATGCCAGCGACTCGGTCGCCGCAACCACCGACTGGACCATCGCGCCGACCGAATAGGGCTCGACCGCAATCGTGAACTGCCCGGCCTCGATCTTCGACAGATCGAGCACGTCGTTGATCAGCCCGAGCAGATGCTTGCCATTGACCTGGATGCGGCCGAGCACGCCTTGCGCCTTGCCGCCGAGTTCGCCATAGACGCCGTCGGCCATCAGCTCGGCATAGCCGAGCACGGCGTTGAGCGGCGTGCGCAACTCGTGGCTCATATTGGCGAGGAACTGCGATTTGTGCTGGCTCACGAGCTCGAGCTGGCGGCTCTTCTCCTCGATCTCGCCGAACAGCCGCGCATTCTGGATCGCGACCACGGATTGCGCGGCGAAAGTCTGCAGCAGGTCGACGGTGCGCTCGGGGAAGACGCCGGCCTCGCGGCGCCGGATGACGAGGGCGCCGATCACCCGGTCCGGACCGATCAGCGGCAGGATCATCAATGCGCGGAACCCGGCCCGCACCAGGAGGTCGATCGTCGCCGCCTGAGCTTCATCCCGCAGATCCGCGATCTGGAGCGGCGTGCGGCGTCTTGCTGCCTCGCCGAGCGGCGAATCGAGCCCGATTTTCTGGTTGCGCATCGCCTCGTCGAGCTCGTCGCCCGCGCCGAAGCTCGCGCGCATGCGGAAGACCTGGCGGCGATTGCTGAACACGTAGATCGCGCCGGCCGTGGTGCCCGAGATCTCGACCGCCTTGGCGACGATGGTCTGCAGCACGGTCGGCGCGTCGAGCGTCGAGTTGACCGCCTGGCTGACCTCGCCGAGCGCACGCAGCTCCTCGACCGAATGCGCCAGCTCGCGCGTGCGCGCCTGCACCTCGTTGAGCAGCCGGACGTTCTCGATCGCCACCGCCGCCTGGCTGGCGAAGCCCACGACCAGCTCGATCTGCTTGGGCGTGAAGGTCCGCACCTCCTGCCGGTAGATCACGAACATCCCGATCAGCGCATCTTCCTTCAGCATCGGCACGGCGAGGAAGGTCCGCACACTGCCGAGCTCTACCGCGGCGACGCGCAGTGGAACGCGACTGGCATAGGCCTCGTCGGCAACCGCATCCTCGACCAGCACCGGCGCCTTGGTCGCCATCACCCGCCCGACGCCGGTTCGATGCTCTGCCGTCGGCTGCGGGTGCGTCTGCAGGTACTCGGCGTAGCTTGGCGGGACGTTGCGCATCGCTTCGGCATGCAGCGCCCCGTCGCGGTACCGGAAGAGAACGCCGAAAGGCGCCTCGCAGATCCGCGTCGCATTCTCGAGGATCGAGTCGAACACCGGAGCGAGTTCGCCGGGCGAGCGGGTGATGACGTTCAGCACCTCCGACGTCGCCGTCTGCTGCTCGAGCGCCTCCTGCAGCTCGCCCGTGCGCGCCTGGACCTCGTCGAACAGGCGGACGTTCTCGATCGCGATCACCGCCTGGTCGGCGAAGCTCTCGAGCAGATCGACCTGCTTGTCGGTGAAGGCGCGCACCGTCGGGTCCATCACGATGAGGACACCGACGACGTCGTCCTGGCGCATCAGCGGCACGCCGAGATTGGATCGGATGTTGCCGCGCCGCGCGTTCTCCTTCCAGCCGTAGTCCGGATCGTCGAGCGCGTCGCGGATATAGACCGGTCGGCGTTCGTTGAAGATGCGTGCGCTGAGCGTTTCCGAGTCTGTCGGGATTGGGTTCTGGCGCAGCCACTCCACCCAATCGGGACTGGCTCCATGTGCGGCCGTGAGATGAAAGGCGCCGTCTCGGAAAAGGAGCACGACCGCGCTGCTGGCATGGCAGAGCCGGGTCGCGATCTCGACGATCGCGTCGAGCACCGGCTGGACCTGCGCGGTGGAGCGGCTGATGACGTTGAGCACCTCGCTGCTCGCGGTCTGGCGCTCCAGCGCTTCGGAAACCTCGCGCGTGCGGTCCTCGACCTTGCGCTCGAGGTTCGAATAGGATTCCGTGAGCCGCTCGCCCATGCGATTGAACTCGTCGCCGAGCGCCTGCAATTCGTCGCCGGTGTGCAGCTCGATGCGATGCGCAAGATCGCCGGCGCCGAACCGCTCGGCGCCGGCGGCGAGTGCGCGGACCGGGATGAGCATGCGCCGCGCGAAGAGCACGCCGCCCAGCGCCGCCACGAGCAGACCGAGCAGCAACAGCAACCCGGTCCGCTTCATCGTGTCATAGAGCGGTTCGAGCGCCTCGTTGACCGGCGTCTCGACGAAGACGTACCAGCTCAGCTGCTGAATGGCGGCGACCGCCGAGAATACGGAACGGCCGTCCAGCGCCGGCACGATCGTCGCGCGCTCCTCGGGCGTGCGCAGATCGCTCGCCGTGCGCGCCGCGAGCACCTGCGGCAGTTTCGAAAGATCGGTGTTGCGCAGCACCAGGCTGATGTCGGGATGCGCGATCAGTCTTCCCTGTCCGTCGGCCACATAGGCGTAACCGCCTTGCCCCAGTCGGATGCCCGTGACGACGTCCCAGATCAGCTTGAGATTCACTTCGGCCAGCGTGACGCCGGCTTGCCGGCCAGCGCGCACGATCGCGATCGTCATGTACGGCTCGGATTCCTTGCGGAAATAGACCGGGCTGTACCAGATGCGTTTCTGCATCGCCTCGATGAAGCGCGGATCGGCGCTGTAGTCGGCGCCGCTCGCGACCACGTCCATCGCGAGGCGCGAGACCTTCAGCTGTTCGCGGCCTTGCCCGTCGATCTGCACCAGCTCGGTGATCGCGGGCACCTGGCGCAGCAGGCGCACATAGTCGAATCTCCGCTGATCGATATGACCCGAGGCCCATTGTGCATGCGTGGTCCAGCCGATCTGGCGTTCGATCTCCGAAATGAACTGCTCGATGCGCTGTGCGGCGCCCTCGGCCTTGCTGTGCTGGACGAGCGCGAGGGTTGTGCGTGTCTCCCGATAGGAGAACCAGCCGTCGAAGAGTCCGCTCAGCAACAGAACGACGCTGACGACGCCGACGAAGGATAGGACGTACTTGCGAAACAGTCGCCCACGTGGCGCCGGCAGCGGCGCCTCGGCGTCATCGACGCGGGGCGTCATTCGATGATCTCGTCCGCGCGCAGCAGGATCGCCGGCGGCAGCTCGATGCCGAGCTTGTGCGCGGTGGTGGAATTGACGGAAAACAGCAGCTTCACCGGCTGCTCGATCGGCAGATCGCCAGGTTTGGCGCCCTTGAGGATGCGATCGACATAGGATGCGGCGCGGCGCCAGAGCACGTCGAAATCGACGCCATAGGACATGAAGCCGCCGGCCTCGACGAATTCCCGTTCCGGATAGATCTGCGGGCGGGCGAGGGCATTGGCGCGTGCGACGATGCGTTGGCGCTCGCCATAGAACAGCGGCGCGTTGATGGTCACGATGGCGTCGGGCGCCGCGGCGGCGATGCGGTCGAACACCGGATCGATGTCAGACGGCGCGCTCGCTTCGAAGATCGTCGCGGCGAGACCGAGTTGCGCCGCGGCGGCGATGATCTCGTCGCGCAGGAGGGGCACGCCCGGCCGCGGCTGGATCAGGATCGCGATCCGCCGGATCGTCGGCACCGCTTCGAGTAGCAGCGACAGCCGCTTGCCCGTGATCTCCAGCGCGATGTTGGTCAGGCCCGTCATGTTGCCGCCGGGATGCGAGAGGCTCTTTGCATAGCCCTGCGCGACGGGATCGCCGACCAGTGTGAAAATGATCGGCAGCTTCGGCGCCGCCTCGGACATCGCCAGCGCCGAGGGCTCGCCATCGACGACGACGAGCGCCGGCGACAATGCTGCGATCTCCCGGGCAAGCGCCGGCATGCGGCGCACGTCGCCATCGCCATAGCGCGCGACGATTTCGAGATTGCGTCCCACGATATGGCCGAGCTCGGCCAGGCCGGCGGTCAGTGAGGCGAGATCGCGCGGCTGCTGTGGCGGCGCACGCAACAGCCCGATGCGCGCGACTCGCTCCTGCGCCACGCTCTCGCGACCAGCGGCCAGCGCGAACGCGGCGAGGACGAGCGGGCGGCGTCGAAGTTTCACCATTCGACAGTCTCATGGCGGCGCGTGCTCACTTCAATGAGCTCGTCGGCGCGTGCGAGGATCGTCGGCGTTGGCGGCGGCGCGATGCCCAGCCCGGCCGCGCGCAGGCCGCGCAGAATCGCGGCGAAGTTGGGCGTGAACTGCGCCAGCAGGATCGGCGACAACACGCCGACGATGGGCGAGTCGGATTGCTGCGCCCACGCCCGCATCGGGATGGCGAGCGAGGTGACGACATGACGTCGGCACTGGGCGAGTCGGTTCATACCATCACCTACTACCGCTACGCGCTACCGGATGCACGTCCCTCTGCAGGGAACTGCCAGGCCGCGCTCGTCGCCCCTCCCGCATTCGATCTCCGCGTCGGCCGATCTCCCCGTCGGCGTCGGCGCGGGCTCCAAGACGGCGCTGGCGCTCCCCCATCCCAACCTTCCCCCGCAAGGGGGGAAGGGGCCCTTCAGGGTTGGGGGCGAGAGCGTGCCTGGGCCGAGACCGGCTCCTTCCCCCCTTGCGGGGGAAGGTTGGGATGGGGGAGCCGCGAAGTGGCGGTGGTCGGCTCGCGTTCGCATCCCACGCGGAGCGACGACGCGGCTCGAATGAGTTTGTGAAACTCCATCGGCCTATCCCTCGTGTGACCAGAGTCTGGATGCGGATCGCGCGCCGCAGTGCGATGGTCATCACACGGATCCTGTCACTCAACGTGGCCGTCGCGGGGCGCGGCGATACGGGTGCTTGACGGCGCTGCGGTGGGGCCAACAAGCTGCGGCTTCACGCGCCGCGGGCGCTCACCCGGAGACCACCCCATGCGGCTCGTCATCGCGATGATGAAACATGAGACGAATACGTTCTCGCCGGTGCCGACCGATCTGCGTCGCTTCGGGCAGCGCGGGTTGCATCGCGGCGCGGCGGTCGTCACGGCGTACGAGAAGACCAACACGCCGCTCGCGGCCTATCTCGATCTCGCGCGCGAGATCGGGGCGGAGATCGTGACGCCGATCGCAGCGGAGGCGCCGCCTTCGGGACCGGTGCAGCGCGCGGCCTACGAGGAGATGGCGGGCGCGATCGTCGACGCGGTGAAGGAGGGCTGCGACGGGGTGATGCTCGATCTCCATGGCGCGATGGTGGTGGAGCATCACGACGACGGCGAGGGCGAGTTGCTGGCGCGCATCCGCGCGGCCGTGCCGGGGATTCCGATCTGCGTGACGCTGGACATGCACTGCAATCTCACGCAACGCATGGTCGAGAATTGCGATGTGATGATCGGCTACAAGACCTACCCGCATGTCGACATGTACGAGGTCGGCGCCAGGATCGGCCGCGTGTTCATCGACAAGCTCGAAGGGCGCGTCGATCCGGTCATGGTCTGGGGCCAGGCGGCGGTCCTGGCGCAGACGCTGCGTATGGGCACGTCCGACGAGCCGATGCAGTCGCTGCAGGCGGACGCACGCGCGGCGGAGACGGGCAATATTCTCGCCGCGACGTTGTTCGGTGGATTTCCGATGGCGGATATCCACGATGCCGGCGTGTCCGCCGTGATCGTCGCCGATCGCGATCGTGTCCAGGCCGAGCAGTTGCGCGACGGCCTGCTCGCGCGCGCATGGGCGGCGCGCGCCGAGTTCGTCTATCGCCATCGCGATCTCGCCGCAACGATCGCGGCGGCGAGCAGGCTGCAGAATGCGATACCCACTGGCCGTCCTGTCGTGCTGCTCGATCACGCCGACAATGTCGCATCCGGCGGCACGTCCGATGTGATGGATGTGATCGCCGAGGCCCTGCGCCAGGAGATCCCCGACATCGCCGTCGCCACGGTGTTCGATCCCGATGCGGTGCAGCGGATGAAGGCGGCCGGCGTGGGTGCGCACATCACGCTCGAGCTCGGCGGCAAATCCGATATGCCGTCGATCGGCCGCCGACCGCAGCCGTTGCGCGTCTCAGGCAGCGTGGCGCATCTCGCCGATGGGCGCTGGCGCATCGAGGGGCCGATGTATACGGGTGTGATGGCCGACACCGGCCCGACCGCAGTGCTCGATCTCGGACGCATGAAGATCGTGATCGTGTCCTATCATCACGAGCCCTTCGATCTGGGGATCTTCACCGCGAACGGCATCGATCCGACGACGCAGCACTATCTGCTGCTCAAATCGCGCATCCACTACCGCGCCGGTTTCGCGCCGCTGGCCTCGCATACCTTCACGTGCGACGGCAATGGCGTGACGACCTCGGACAACGCCGCGCTGCAGTTCAAGAACATCCGGCGGCCGATCTTTCCACTCGACGCCATCTGACCGGAGTGGGCTTGTCGAGCGGTCTTGTCATTGGCGTGCGGGCCGGGCCGCCTTAGGATGTCCGCATCGAATCTCGGAGGAAGCGAATGAAAGCCAAACTGATCGGTCTTGCCTTCGCCGCGCTGGCGGCGTTTCCCGTGCCGTCGCCGGCCGGGGATCTCACGTTCTGGACCTGGCGGCAGGAAGACCGCAGCCAGTACGCGCAGCTCTTCGCCGAGTTCAACAAACTGCATCCCGACGTGAAGATCAAATACGAGGCCTTCGAGCCGCAGAATTACGGCACGGTGCTGTCGACCGGCCTGGCCGCGGGGCGCGGGCCCGACGTCATCCATGTCCGCGCCTATGGCGGGCTCGAGCAATTCAGCAAGGCCGGCTATCTCTTGGCACTCGAGCCGCAGGCGGTCCCGGAGCTGGCGAATTTCGAGGCCGCCGCCTTGTCGTCGACCTCGATGCGCTCCGACAGCAAGGTCTATGCGGTGCCCTTCGCTTCGCAGACGCTCGGGCTGTTCTACAACACCGAGATCTTCCAGCGTCTCGGCCTGAAACCGCCAACCACCTGGGACGAACTCATCCAGGTCAGCAAGGCGCTCAAGGAGAAGGGCGTCACGCCGCTCGCCAATGGCATGGCGACGGCATTCATGGTGGAGATCTTCACCAGCGTGTTCACGGGCAGCTTCTACGGGCCGGGCTTCACGCCCGATGTGCTCGCGGGCCGCGCGACCTTCGAGGATCCGCGCTATGTCGGTGCTCTCGCCAAGCTTCTGGAACTGCGCGACTACCTGCCGCAGGGCTATGCCGGTGTCGACTACCCGACGATGCAGCAGCTGTTCTTGTCCGGACGTGCGGCGATGTTCGCGGGCGGCTCGTTCGAGATCGCGAATTTCCGGCGGCAGAATCCGAATCTGAAGATGGATTTCATCGCGCCGCCGGCGGAGAAGGCGGGCGGGGCGCAGCTCGTCTCGCTGTTCTATGACGGCGGCTACGCCGTGAACGCCAAATCCGCCAACCAGGCCGACGCGCTCAAGCTCGTCCGCTTCATGGCGACCAAGCCATTCGGCGATCGCTTCTCGGCGCTGCTCGGCAACATCTCGCCGATCAAGGGCGTGACGATCGAAGACACGTTGCTCGCCAAGGTGTCCAAGCTCAACGAGCAATCCGTGCCCTACATCATGGCGGTCTATTTCCGCTTCCAGGATCCCACGGGTTCGACGCTGCTGCAGGGCGCGGTGCAGAAGATGATGGGCGGCGGCATGTCACCGGGCGAGGTCGGGGCCGAGCTCACCAAGGGCATCGCCACCTACTACCCGCCGTTCCAGAAACGCTGATCGATCGCGCCGCGCCCTGCCAGCATGGCCGGGCGCGGCGCGGTGATGCAGTCATGTCCTGGCGCTTGCGACTCTGGTTGGGTTTTCTCCTCGCGCCGCCGCTCGCGTTGATGACCGTGTTCGTCGTCTACCCGCTGGCCTCCGCCTTCAGCTACAGCTTCTACGAATGGAACGGGCTCGCGCGCGGTGGCTTCGCGGGGCTCGAGAATTTCCGGCTGGTGCTGTTCCAGGAACCGTTCAGCACCTGGACCTATCGCGCCTTCGGCCACAATCTCATCGTCTTCTGCAGCCTGATGATCGTCCAGAACGGGCTCGCCTACCTCATCGCCTTCGCACTGCTCAAAGGCCTGCCCGGCCATCGCTTCCACCAGGTCGCCGTATTCCTGCCGGTGATCCTGTCGACCGTCATCGTCGGATTCCTCTGGAAGCTGATGCTCAATCCGATCTTCGGGCTGGTGAACCAGGCGCTCGTCGCGATTGGTCTTGCCGCGTGGGCGCAACCTTGGCTCGGGCAGCCCACCACCGCGCTTGGCAGCCTGATCGTCGTCAATGCCTGGCACTGGATCGGGTTTCCCGTGCTGGTGTTTCTCGCCGCGATGCAGCGCATCCCGCGCGAGATCATCGAGGCTGCGCGGCTCGACGGCGCGGGCGATGCCGTTCTGATGCGACGCGTGATCTGGCCGCTGGTGGCGCCGGCGACGACGATCACAGTCGTTTTGATGTTCATAGGCTCGTTCAACTGGTTCGAGCTGCCCTATGTGATGACCGGGCTCGACGGTTCGCCCGGCGGCGCGACCGACGTGCTCGGGCTCTATTTCTATCGCACCGCTTTCGGCAACGTGACATCGGGTCTGCAGGATTTCGGCCGCGGCAGCGCGCTGGCGGTGCTGATGTTCGCCTTCATCATCATCGTCGCGACGTGGTGGACGCGCGTGCTGCGCCGGCGCGAGATCGAGGTCTGAGCGATGGGAGCGGCCACGCGAAGCGAAGGCGTCAGGAACGGCCTCATCCAGCTCGTGCTGCTGGTCAATGCGCTGGTCATGCTCTATCCGATCGCGATCATGTTCCTATCGGCGTTCAAGAGCACGGCCGAGATCTACGCCACACCTTTCGCGTTGCCGCAGGCCTGGTCGCTGACCAACCTCACCACGATATGGGCGGAAACCAATTTCCCGCGCTATCTCCTCAACTCGGCGCTGATCACGATCTCCGCGGTGGCTGCGATCCTCGTGCTCGGCACGATGGCGGCCTATGCGATCGCCCGCTATCGCTTCTGGGGAAACGAAGCGATCTACCTGTTCTTTCTGGCAGGCCTGATGGTGCCGTTGAAGCTCGCGATCATTCCGCTGTTCATCCAGCTCAAGACGCTGGGCCTGATCGACAGCCGCGCCGGCCTCGTGCTCGTCTACGCCGCGATGGGGATGCCCGCGACCGTCTTCATCCTCACCGGTTTCCTGCGCAGCCTCCCCGGCGAGCTCGAGCAATCCGCGCGCATCGACGGCGCATCGGAAGCGCGCATCCTCTGGAGCATCATGCTGCCGCTCACCCGACCGGCGCTGGTGATCGCCGGCATCCACGCGGCGGTGCCGATCTGGAACGATTTCTTCTTCCCGCTCGTCTTCGTCCAGAGCGACGACTACAAGACGCTGCCGCAGGGGTTGACGATCTTCATGGGCGAGTACAACACCGATTGGGGCGTGCTGTTCGCCGGCCTCGCGCTGGCGTCGCTGCCGATCACGCTGGTCTACATCGTGTTGTCGAAACAATTCATCGCCGGTCTCACGCAAGGGGCCATCAAGTGACGCTTGCGTTCCTCGCGCGTTCCGGCCTCGTCGTCTCGTGCCAGGCGCGGCCCGACAATCCGCTGCATGGCGCCGTCCATATGAGCGCCATGGCGCGCGCCGCCGAGCAGGGTGGCGCGATCGCGATCCGCGCCAATGGAGCAGCCGATGTCGCGGCGATCCGCGCGGTGACGCGATTGCCCGTGATCGGCATCGCCAAGCGCCGCACCGCCGGCTTCGATGTCGAGATCACGCCCAGCCTTGCCGACGCACGCGAGATCGCTGCCGCGGGGGCGGCGATGATCGCGATCGATGCCACCGATCGCGCGCGCGACGGCGAGGTTCTGTCGGAGTTGATCGGCGGTATCACGCGTGAATTCGGATTGCCGATCATGGCCGACGTCGCCACGCTGGAGGAGGGCGAGGCGGCGGCGCGGATGGGCTGCGCTGTCGTGGCGACGACCCTGTCCGGTTACACGGCCAACTCGCCGCGACAGGACGGTCCGGATTTCGAATTGCTCGCGCGGCTGGTGGCGCGCGTGTCCATTCCCGTGATTGCCGAGGGACGCTTCACGACGCCGGGAGAACTCGCCCGCGCCTTTGCGATCGGGGCGTGCGCGGTCGTCGTCGGCACGGCGATCACCAACCCGCGCGAGATCACGCGTCGTTTCGCGGCCGCGGCGCCCGCGACATGAGTCTCGCTTTGGGGATCGATTCAGGCGCGTCGAGCACGCGGTGGCGGCTCGAAAGCGCGGATGGTCAACTCGTCGCGGAGGGTCGCGGCGCGCCGATCACCGGGCATCTCTTCACGCCGGAGTCGCAGGCCGAGGCGAGCGCCGCGATCGCCGCCATCGGCGCCGCCATCGCGGCGCATGGCAAGGCCGATTTCGTCGCCGCCGGCGTGACGGGGCTCAGCGTCGAGAGCGAGCCGGCGCAACTCCTGCAACTCGCCTTCGCTGAAGCTTTGGACGTACCGGCCGCGCGCGTGGCGGTGCTCGACGACATGCGCATCGCCTATCTCGGTGCCTTCGCGCCGGGCAACGGGATCCTCGTCTACGCCGGCACGGGATCGATCGCCTACCATCTCGACGCCGAGTACCGGATCGAAAGGGCCGGCGGGCACGGTTTCCTGATCGATGATGCCGGTGGCGGATTCTGGATCGGGCGTCAGGCATTGCGCGCACTGATGCGAAGGCGCGACGAGCATCGCGAAGCGACGCCCCTCGATCGCGCCCTGGTGGCGGCGATGGGCGGCGGCGACTGGCCGATCATTCGGGCCTTCGTCTACGGTGGTGGGCGGCAGGCGGTGGCGTCGCTGGCGCGCGTGATTGGCGATGCCGCCGGTCGCGGCGATGGCGAGGCGGCGGCGCTGCTTACGCTTGCCGGCGGTGAACTCGGCCGCCTCGGTCAGGCGTTGATCGATCGTGTCGGGTTGCTGCCGATCGCGCTCGCCGGGGGCGTCGCGCGCGGCGCGCCGCATCTGCTGGAAGGCTTGCGCCGCGAACTCGGATCCGGCGTGAGCTTGCGGCTGCATGCGGCCGAACCGGTCGTGACGGCCGCGGCGCTGGCGCGAATGGCAATGGCGGCCAACTGACGCGCCGGGCGCTGTCAGTCGCGTCGCAGGAAGCGCAGGATCGCCAGCACGGCGATCGCACCGAGGACGGAGGCGACGAAACCCGCTGGCTGACCCTGCTGGTACCATCCGAGCATCTGGCCGCCGAAACCCGCGACGACGGCGCCGACGACGCCGATGACTGTCGTCATGACGATGCCGAGCGGATCCCTGCCGGGCAGCAGGAAACGCGCGATCAGGCCGACGACAAACCCGATCAGGATCGTGAAGATGATGCTCATGGCGCGAACTCTCTGCTGGCTCGATTGGTGATTTCCGTCACGATCCCCGGGCGCCGCGCGCATGGCAAGGCGTTTGTCGGCCGATGTCGAAGCCGATCCTCGTCAACGGCCTTGCAGGCCGGCTCCGAGCCTGTTGGGATCGCCGTCGGACTCTCCTGGAGATTTCGCGCCGATGAAGACCACGATTCAATCCGACGCCTCCGCCGTCCAGCAGGCCAAGATCGAGCTCGCCGCCGCGCTGCGCTGGGCGGCGCGGCTTGGGTTCCAGAGTGGCGTATGCAATCACTTCTCGGTCGCCATGCCCGGTCGTGACGACCTGATGCTGATCAATCCGGAAGGATTTTTCTGGGCCGAGGCCAGGGTCAGTGATCTCGTCGTCGCGACGCATGACGGCAAGATCCTCACCGACAACGGCCACACCGTGGAGCTGACGGCATTCTCGATCCACGCGCCGATCCATCGCCTGTTGCGGCAGGCCATCGCGGTGCTGCACACGCATATGCACCACGCCACGGCGATCTGCATGCGCAAGGGCGGCACGGTCAGCCCGAGCTATCTCTCCGCCATGTCGTTCTACCAGCGCATCGCCTATGACCGCGGCTTCGATGGGCCTGCGCTGACGCCTGCAGAAGGCGAAAGATTGGCGGGGCTGCTCGGCGACAATTTCATCTTGATGATGGAGAACCACGGGCCGCTGGTGATCGGCGCGACGATCGGCGAGGCCTTGCTGCGGCTCACCTATCTGGAAGACACCTGCAAGATGCAGCTGCTGGCGGAGGCCGGCGGCCATGAGTTGCAGGCAATTCCATCGCAGATGATGGCGGCGATCCCGAAGGACGTGCCGCGGTTCAAAGCCTACTCCAGGGATTTCATGAATGCCGTCGTGCGCACGCTCACGCGCGAGGAGCCGGAGTTCCTGACGTGATGGTGCGTGCAATCGGCTGCGCTGCGGCGTGAGCTGATCATGGCGATCGATGCACCGGAGACTCGTCGCGACGGTCGCTGCTTCTGGCTTCGTCAGGCGATCGCGCCGGGCGAGCGGGATGCGCCGGCGCTGCGCGGCGATCACCGGGCGGATATGTGCATCGTCGGCGGCGGCTTCGTCGGGCTGTGGACCGCGATCGAGTTGAAGCGGCGTGCGCCGACGCTCGATGTGATGATCGTCGAGGCCGATATCTGCGGCGGCGGCGCGTCGGGCCGGTCGAGCGGCATGGTGCTGCCGCAATGGGTGAAGTTCGCGGCTCTCGAGGAACTCTGCGGCACCGAGGGCGCGCTGGCGTTCTGCCGCGCCTCTGCTGCGACCGTGGGGTCGATCGCCGCCTTCTGCGCGCTGGAAGGCATCGACGCCGAGTTCCGCCCCGATCCCTGGCTCTGGGCGGCCACGTCTGAGTCGCAGCGCGGCGCCTGGCGCAGCATCGTCGAGAATTTCGACCGCCATGGCGCCGCGCCGTTTCGCGAGATGTCGGGACCGGAGATCCAGGCGGAGATGGACATGCCGGGGCTGCTCGAGGGCGTGCGGATGGACGGCACCGCGACCTTGCAGCCGGCCAAGCTGGTGCGCGGATTGCGGCGCGTCGCGCTGGCGCGCGGCGTGCGCATCCACGAGAACACGGCGATGACGCGGCTCGAACGTACGGCGCCGCCGCGCGCGCACGTGTCCGGCGGCTGCGTGACCGCGGGCTGCGTGATCCTCACCATGAACGCCTGGTCGATGCGCTTTCCGGAGCTGCGCTCGGCCGTGCTGGTGATCTCGAGCGACGACGCCATCACCGCGCCCGTACCGGAGAAGCTCGCGCAAGCGCGCTACATCGCCAAGCCGCTGATCTCCGACTCACAGACGTTCGTCACCGGTCTGCGCACCACGATGGACAACCGGCTCAATCCGGGGATCTCCGGCGGCGAGATCGGCTATGGCGGTCTTGGCGCGCGGCGGTTCGAGGGCCGCTCGACACGCGAGGCGGCGATCCGCGCTTGCGTGCGGCGCGCGTCGCCGGGCCTCGCCGACATTCCCTTCGTCGATAGCTGGAGCGGCCCGATCGATCGCACGCGCAGCGGTTTGCCGTTGTTCGGCCGCATGGCCGGCGCGCCGAACGTGCTCTATGGCTACGGATTTTCCGGCAATGGGATCGCGACGGCGCCGCTGGCGGCGCGCATCCTGGCGTCGCTGGCCTTGGGCGAGGTCGACGAATGGTCACGCTGCGGATTGGTGCGGCCACCCGAGTATTGGCTGCCGCCAGAACCGATCCGCTATCTCGGCGCGCATGCCGTGCGCCGGGCGATCCGCCGCAAGGACAGCCTCGGCCATCTCGGTCGCAAGCCGGGGCCCGTCGCGCGCTGGCTCGCCGGCATGGCGCCCGGCGGCATCGTGACGACGCGGCTGAGGAAGGATCACCAGCGAGGAGAGAGGCCATGAGCAGGGCACAGCATTTCCGTCACCGCGACCTGAACTTCATCGACTGCGATGCGCCCGGCGGCAAGACGCGCATCGCGCGCGTGATCAACAAGACCAACAGCACGCAGATGGGCGGGGGCTACGAAATCATGGAAGGCGTGTCGGTGCACTGGACCGTCACCTACGACGAGGCGCTGTTCATCCACGAGGGACGCATCACGATCCGCACCGGCGGCGAGGTGTTCGAGGCGGGACCCGGCGACATCGTCTGGTTGCCCAGCGGCACGCAACTCGATTACGACGCATCCAAGGGACGCTGCGGCTTCTTCTACATGCTCCATCCCTTCGACTGGGCGGAGCGTCAGGGCATCAAGGAGCCGTGAACCTCATATCTCGTTCGCGCGCAGCTTGAAGCGCTGGACCTTGCCGGTCTCGGTGCGCGGCAGGGCGTCGACGAACTCGATCGCGCGCGGATATTTGTACGGCGCGATCTCGGCCTTCACGAAATCCTGCAGCGCCTTGACCGTCGCCGGCGTGGCATCCGCCTTGTCGCGCAGCACGACGAAGGCCTTCACGATCATGCCACGCTCGGCATCCGGCGCGCTGACGACGGCGCATTCGCGGATCTTCGCGTGCTCGAGCAGCACATTCTCGACCTCGGGGCCGGAGATGTTGTAGCCGGCCGAAATGATCATGTCGTCGGCGCGCGCCTGGTACCAGAAATAGCCGTCGGCATCGCGTCGATAGGCGTCGCCCGTCAGGTTCCATCCGCGCTGGACGTATTTCGCCTGGCGCTCCGGATCGCCGAGATATCGACAACCCGTCGGGCCGCGCACGGCGAGTTTGCCGATCTCGCCATCGGGCAGATCGTCGCCGTGGTCGTCGACGATCTTCGCCTGATAGCCCGGGATCGCCTTGCCCGTCGCGCCGGGGCGGATGGCATCGCCCGCGCTGGTGATGAAGATATGCAGGAGCTCGGTTGCGCCGAGCCCGTCGATCAGCCTGATGCCCGTGAATGCGCGCCATGCCTCGAAGATCGGGAGCGGCAGATGCTCGCCTGCCGAGACCGCCTGCTTCAGCGTTGCGAAGGCCGCGCGCGGCGCGTTGTCGCTCATCACGCGATAGGCGGTGGGCGCCGTGAAGGCGATCGTCGCCTTGTTGTCCTGGATGATCTGCGGCAGCAAATCGGGCGATGCCTTCTCCGCCAGAACAGTGGACGCGCCGAAGCGCATCGGAAACGTCACCAGCCCACCGAGCCCGAAGGTGAAGGCCAGCGGCGGCGAACCGCAGAAAATGTCGTCGGGCCCGGGTTTCAGCACATAGCGCGGGAAACAGTCGCAGATAGCCATGATGTCGCGATGGAAATGCATCGTGCCCTTGGCCGGTCCGGTGGTCCCCGACGTGAAGGCGATCAGGGCGACGTCGTCGGCGTTGGTGTCGCAATTGGCAAATTCAATGGACTGTGTCTGCATCTTCGCATCGAGCGAGTCCGACGCGTCCGAGTTGAAGGCGAGCAGGCCGGAAGCGCCCGCCGCCTTAAGCTCGTCGAGCAGCCGCGCATCGCAGAGAGAAAGGTTGATCCGCGCCTTGCCGAGGATGTAGCCGAGTTCACGCGCGCGCAGCAGCGGCATCGTCGCGACGGCGATGCCGCCGGCCTTCAGTACCGCAAACCAGCAGGCGACCATCATCGGGTTGTTGGCCGCGCGCAGCAGCACGCGATTGCCGGGCTTCAGGCCGCAGTCGCGCACGAGGACATTGGCGATGCGGTTCGCGCGCGCCAGCAACTCGGCATAGGTCCAGCATTGCGTCCCGAACCAGATGCAGGGGCGTGGCCCATGGCCGGCGGCGACCATGGCATCGAGCAATTCCGCGGCCGCGTTGAGCCGCTCCGGGAATTGGAGTTCCGGCAGATCGAAATGCATCACCGGCCACGCAGCGCGCGGCGGCAGATTGTCGCGCGCGAAGCTGTCGAGATGCGCGGTCCGCTCAGGCATTGCGGGTCTCGCGCGCGGGCGCCGAGAAATCGGGAAGCGGCATCCGGATCTTGACCACGTTGGAGGGCGGCGAGTGACGGCCGGCGCGGTCATACGCCGTCACGTAGTAGCTGTAGGTGAGGCCGCCGAGCACTTCGTCGTCGCGGAACTTCGTCGACTTCACCGCTTCGATCACCCGTGCACGGCCGCCATCCTCGGCGCGATGGATGTCGTAGCCCGAGATCTCGCCGGTGGCGCGCGGCCAGCTCAGCCTGATCGTGCCGTAATCGGCGAGCGCCGACAGCTCGGCGCCGCCGGGCCAAGTTGGCCCGGCATGCTGACGATCGTCGTGCGGCGCTTGCGTCGCGCCCTTCGGCCACAGGAAGCAGGAAACCAGTTTGAAATTCTCGTCGAGCTGCTTGCAGACATTGCAGTAGATGCAAGGGATGATCGCTTCGGGGCGATGTTCGGCGACCTTGCGCACCCAATCCGGATCGGCGAGCAGTTGGCGCGCCATGCCGATGAGATCCGCCTTGTCCTCGCGCAGCAATGTTTCGGCTTCGTTGGGATCGCTGATCTTGCCGACCGAAATGATCGGCACGGCGTAGCCCTTGGCATTGACGTACTGCTTGATGCCCGCCGCCAGATGCGCGTGCGGCAGCGGCGGGTACCAGTCTCCGGGCATGCAGCGGTCGCCCGAGTAGCCGGTATAGGGATAGAGAGGCTGGCCCGCGCGATGCACGGCGTCCTCGAATTTTCCGCCGACCGAGAGCGAGATGTAGTCGGCGCCGAGCTGCGCCATGCGCAGCGCGATGCGCTGCGAGTCCGGCAGGCCGTAGCCATCCTTGATCGCTTCCTCCGCGAGGAAACGCGCGCCCACCGGAAAATCGTCGCCGACGGCGGCGCGCACGCGCGTGAAGACCTTGCCGAACATGCGCAGGCGGCCTTCGAGCGTGCGGCCGTCATACTCGTCGCGTCGCTTGTTGTGGCGCGACAGGAAGGAGGACAGCGTGTAGGCGTGCGCCGAGTGGAGCTCGACGCCGTCATAACCGGCCTCGCGCGCCCGCGCGGCGGCGGCTGCGAACTGGTCGATCACGGCATCGATCTCGATCGGCGAGAGCATGTCGATGGTCTGGCGCCAGCCGGAGCGGGCGACCTTCATGAAGTGGATGATCTGCGGGACGATCTTGGAGGGGCCGGCGCCGTGCACGCGCTTGACCAGTTCGCGATGTCCGGGAATGAACTCGTCGGCGGAGAGCCGCAGCAACGGTCCGGATTTCGACCCGTGGATCGCCATCGCCTCGACGACGATCAGCCCGACATGCCCCTCGGCGTAGCGCACGTAGCGCGCGACGATGCCGTCGTTGACGAAGCCGTCCTCGCCGGAAAGTCGCGTCACCATGGCCGGCACGACGACGCGGTTGGGCAGCGTCATCGTCTTGATCGCGAGCGGCTCGAGCAGTCTCATCATGGCGTGTCCGTCCAGGCTTGCATGACCTGACCGGCGATCACCAGCTTCTGTATCTCCGAGGTGCCTTCATAGATCCGCAGGCTGCGGATCTCACGGTAGAGTCGCTCGACGGGATTGCCGGTGACCACACCCATGCCGCCCCAGAGCTGGACCGCCGCATCGATGACGCGTTGCGCCATCTCCGTCGCATAGAGCTTGGCCATCGAGGCCTCGCGCGTCACGCGCGGCGCGCCCGCATCCTTCGCCCAGGCCGCGCGATAGACGAGCAGCGCGGCGGCGTCGATCTCCGTCGCCATGTCGGCGATCTTCGCCTGCGTGAGCTGGAAATTCCTGAGCTTCTGGCCGAACGCTTCGCGCACATGGATTCGCGCCAGCGCCTCGTCGAGCGCGCGGCGTGCGAAGCCAAGCGCCGCCGCGCCGACGGTCGAACGGAACACGTCGAGAGTCGCCATCGCGATCTTGAACCCGTCGCCGGGTTTGCCGATCAGCGCGTCCGCGGGAACCCGACAGCGTGTGAAGCGCAGCCGCGCCAACGGATGCGGGGCGATGACTTCGATGCGCTCCGCGATCTCGAGACCTGGCGTCGTCGCCTCGACGATGAAGGCCGACAACCCCTTCGCACCCGGCGCCTCGCCGCTGCGCGCGAAAACCACGTAGTGGTCGGCGATGCCGCCGTTGGAGATCCAGGTCTTCGTCCCGTCGAGCACGAAGCCGTCGCCGTCGCGCTGCGCGGTCATGCGCAGGGAGGAGACATCCGAACCACCCTCGGGCTCCGAGAGCGCGAAGGCCGCGATCTTGTCGCCGCGCGCGACCGGCGGCAGGTAGCGTTGCTTCTGCGCCGAGCTGCCGCACAGCGCGATCGATCCGGTGCCGAGCCCCTGCATGGCGAAGGCGAAATCCGCGAGGCCGTCATGGCGCGCCAGCGTCTCGCGGATCAGGCAGAGACGGCGCACGTCGAAGCTGCCGCCGGCGGCGTGATGCAGCCAGCCACCATCGCCGAGCTTGCGCACCAGCGCGCGACAGGTCGCGTCGACATCTGCGTGATTGAGATTCCCCAGCTCGTCGCCCGCCCAGGCATCGAGCGCGCGCGCGAGATCGCGATGCGTCGGATCGAAGAACGGCCAGTCGAGGAACGAGCGATCCGCCATCAATTGCCCTCGAAGACCGGCTTCTGCTTGGCGACGAAGGCGTGATAGGCGCGCGCGAAATCCTGCGTCTGCATGCAGATGGCCTGCGCCTGCGCCTCCGCCTCGATCGCCTGGTCGACGCCCATGTTCCATTCGTGATCGAGCTGCCGCTTGGTCATCGCATGCGCGAAGCTCGGCCCGCTCGCGACTGCGCGCGCTAGTTCATCGGCCTGCGACAGCAGCGTTTCCGGCGTGCAAAGGCGATTGAAGAAGCCCCAGCGCTCGGCTTCCTCGCCGCCCATCGAGCGACCGGTGAACAGCAGATCGGCGGCGCGGCCTTGGCCGATGAGGCGCGGCAGGATCGCGCACGCCCCCATGTCGGCGCCTGCAAGCCCGACCCGCGTGAAGAGGAAGGCGGTTCTCGCGCGCGCAGTGCCGAGGCGCAGATCGCTCGCCATCGCGATGCAGGCGCCGGCGCCGGCGCAGATCCCGTCGATGGCGCTGATCACCACTTGCGGGCAGGCGCGGATCGCCTTCACCAGATCGCCGGTCATGCGTGTGAAGCGCAGCAGATCGGGCATCGCCATCGGCACCAGCGGTCCGATGATCTCGTGCACGTCGCCGCCGGAGCAGAAATTGCCGCCGGCGCCGGTGATGACGATGCTGCGGATCTCATCGGCATAGACGAGGTCGCGAAAGAGATCGCGAAGCTCGGCATAACTCTCGAAGGTCAGCGGATTCTTGCGCTCCGGTCGGTTGAGCGTGATCGTCGCGACGTTGCGCGCGACGGACCACGCGACATGCTGCGGATCGAAACGGGATGCGGCGTAGCGGGTGAGGGGATCGGTCATGTCTCGCTCGTTCAGATCTCGCCGCCGGCGATGGCGATCGCGCTGCCGGTCACGCTGGCCGATTCGTCGCGACACAGCCAGGCGACGCAGGCCGCGATTTCCTCGGGCTTGATCAGCCGCCGCATCGGATTGCTCGCCGTGATCGATGCGAGCGTCGCCGTCGCGTCACGTCCGGTCTTGGCAGCGATCTCGTTCACGGCGGCGGCGACCATCGGCGTATCGGTGTATCCCGGGCAGACCGCGTTGATGGTGATGCCGGTCTGGGCGAGCTCGAGGGCCAGGGATCGGGTCAATCCGACGACGGCGTGTTTGGCCGCCACATAGGCGCTGACATAGGGGTAGCCCTTGAGGCCGGCCGTCGACGCGATGTTGACGATGCGACCCCAGCCGGCGGTCCGCATGTCCGGCACGACCGCGCGACAGACCGCGAAGGCCGAGTCGACGTTGAGCGCGAACATGCGTCGCCAGAGCTGTGCATCCATTCGCGCAAAAGGCGCCGATTCCGCGCCACCGGCGTTGTTGACGGCGATGGCGATCGGCCCGAAGCGGCGCGCCGCCGCCTCGACCAATCCGGCGACCACGCTCGAATCGCTGACGTCACCCGTGGCCGCCTCGACCGCCTCGGCGCCTGCCGCGTGCAGCAGCTTCACAGTCGCGGTCAGCGCGTCGGTCCCGCGGGCGACGATCGTCAGGCGTGCGCCAGCCCGCGCCAACTCGAGCGCGATCGCCGCACCGATTCCCCTGGAAGCTCCCGTCACCAGCGCGTGGCGGCCGGCGAGAAACGTCGTTGAGACGGGGGGCGGAGGAGCGGCCATGGGTTAGGACATCCTTAAGCGACGCGGCGCGGGTCGGGCAAGCGTCCGTGGGGCTCGGCTGATTGACGTTCGAATGCTGTCACGCGCCGATTTTCGCTGTATCGTTTGCGCATTGTCCCCTTGCTCAGAGGCTGTTCGATGCCGGCTCCCAGCGCCCTGCTCTACATCGCCACCGCGGCGACCGCGGCTTTCTCCGCAGGTGTCTCGCCCCACGATACGGGCCAGCCGGCTTGGTTCGGTGCGACGGCTCAACTGGAGAAGCTCTACATCGACGGCGGCAAGGTCGTCGCGACGCCGATGATGAACGTGGCGGAAGCGACTGACAAATGCCCGCGCGGCTATGTTGTGCGCCGCGAAGGTCGCGAGGAGCGCGGTGCGCAGACCTTCATCGTGTGGACGCTGCGCTGCCAGTAGCAAGCCGCCGATGACAGGGCGGGCGGCCGCGATCCGGCGTTACGGACCGGTCGCCCAGCTTCTGCATTGGCTGACGGCGGCATTCGTGCTGCTCGCGGTTCCAGTGGGTCTGCTGATGACCACGCTGGAATACGGCCCCGCCAAGACACGGATCTACGAATTCCACGAATCGCTCGGCCTGACGATCGCGGCGTTGACGATCTTTCGCTTGGCGTGGCGCGTTGCCCGGCCTCCGCCGCCGCATCCGACGACGCTGTCCAAGCCGCTGATCCGCCTCATCGGCGCGGTCCATTGTGCGATCTATCTGCTTCTCCTGGGCATGCCCGTCGCCGGGTGGCTGGGATCGAGCGCGTTCGGCTTCCCGCCGAAATGGTTCTGGCTCATTCAGCTCCCTGCGCTCATCCAGAGAAGCGATGCGATCGGCGGGTTGTTGCTGAGCATGCATAGCTTCATGGGATACGCGCTGATCGCTTTGGTCGGGCTGCACGTCGCCGGCGTGGCTCGGAATCACCTGATTGAACGGGATGCGACGCTGCTGCGGATGTTGCCGGGAGATCCGCGACCCTAAACGACCGAGCTTGCGGCATGCACGCCGGCGAGTTGGGTGTTTTCCCCCAAGCTAGTACTTCAGCACAGAGGATTTGACTGGTCGTTTTTGGCTTGCGTGTAGAGGTGGCAAGTTCTCGGGATCGACGCTGATTTGGATGCTGCGCGCGACACCGGGCTTTCGGTGGATGAAGCCGGCGCGCTCGAGGGTGATCACCATCTGGTGGACGGCGGG